>ERZ887942.22-NODE-22-length-109067-cov-53.640407_pt1 | contig 109067 bp, 85 predicted proteins | sample MGYA00521099_ERZ887942 | MGnify/ENA primary metagenome ERZ887942 (study PRJEB32303, sample SAMEA104408605) | aquatic metagenome | biome: Brackish water; feature: Pelagic; material: water | place: Baltic Sea | collected 2014-06-07T06:48:00 | depth 16,251 m ... | reverse complement strand
AAGCAATTTTCCAAGAATCTTCCTGCCCACCAAACTACACCATCGCCCGGCCGGGGCTTCCCGGCCGGGCACTCGGCGGTGCCGCGTCCCAACTCAAACCCAATCCTCCACGCCATCGCCCGCCGGGGCGTCCCGGCCGGCCTGACAAATCTCTTACAATCTTCTTACAGGTGGCTCACCATTGTTTGAGCGAAACTGCGTCTAATACGAAGTAGCAGTCGAGTACTTGTTGATCAAACAGGCAACTTTCGTTGAACGGGTTTCCGTTTGAGAAGGTATCGCCAGCAAAGTCAAAGCACCTGAAACAATGGAGACGTTAAGATGAAATCAATCGTATTGAAATCGCTGTGCGTGCTGACGCTGCTAAGCGTGGCAGGTGGATCTGCAACAGCGGCCTCGGAGCAGTTGAAGCTGGATGTTTCACCCAGCAGCAACCTGCTGAAAGCGGGTGAAAAACAAAACACATGGATTCGAGTGGGCTTGCAGGGATTTAAGCTGGAATCTGATAAGAAGCGTCCGGGAGTTAACCTCGCAATTGTGCTGGACAAGTCTGGTTCCATGCAGGGTGAAAAAATCAAGCGAGCTCGCGAAGCCGCCATTGATGCGATTGGCTTGCTTCAGGCCGACGACATTGTTTCGATCATCACTTACGATTCGACGGTGAATGTACTGGTGCCAGCCACCAAACTTACCGACAAGGCGGACGTGATCGCAAAAATCAAAAGCATCAGCATCGGCGGTAATACGGCCTTGTTTGCAGGAGTCAGCAAAGGGGCGGCGGAAGTTCGCAAGTTTCTGGATAAGGAACGAGTCAACCGCGTGATTTTACTTTCTGATGGTCTGGCAAATGTTGGGCCTTCTTCGCCCGGTGAACTTGGAAATCTTGGTAAGTCACTGGTGAAGGAGAACATCACGGTTTCGACATTGGGCTTGGGCCTGGGCTACAACGAAGACTTGATGGTGCAACTGGCGAGCACAAGTGGAGGGAATCACTTATTCATTGAAGATGCGTCTGAATTGGCCGAAATCTTCCGTAAAGAATTTGATGACGTTCTGTCTGTGGTGGCTCAGGAAATTGATGTACACGTAACGCTGCCCGAAGGCATTCGCCCAATTCGAGTACTCGGAAACGATGCAGATATCACGGGGCAAAAAATCGTGACTCGCCTGGCTCAAATCTACAGCGAACAGGATCGCCACTTTGTAATTGAAGTGGAAGTGCCGGAATCGGAAGTCAAAGACAAGCTGGAAATGGCAAGCGTCTCAGTCACTTATGCCAACATGAAGACTCACGCCGAAGACAAACTGTCTGGTACGGCAAAGTGCGAATTCAGCGACGACGAAACGAAGGTTGCCGAAAGCGTCAACCGCCTTGTGATGGCAGACGTGGTGGCTTTAGTTTCCAGTGAGCAAAGTAAGCTGGCGACAATCTATCTGGATCAAGGCAACTTCGCCGCCTGCCGCAGTGTTCTGCGAAGCAACGTGGATTTCCTGAAAGTCGAAGCCTACAAATGTCCCGAAAACGAAGGCAAACTGAACGCTTTGGCCCTGCAGAATTCATGGCAACTGAAACAACTTGAAAACGTGACCAGCAAAGATGATGAAGCCGCCAATCGAGCTCGCAAAAGCTTTCGCGGGTATCAAAGTGAAGTTGATAATCAGCAGCGAGTCAAAAGCCAGAGCGACAAAGATTAGAACCTGACGCGTTAGACCGACGGAATTGCTGGCCCCGCATTGCCGATGCAGAACATTGCCAAAGCAGGTCAACTGCGTCAGCCCGTCATAGCAGAATGGAAGCTCGGCATTTTTTAAGTGCCGAGCTTCTTTCACGAATGGGCGAGCATGCGATAACATGCAGGCATCATGAAACGACGTTCTATCATTCTGATTGCCTTGATCATCATCGTGCCGTTGGTCGCACTTACCTGGGCCATGCTGCGCATCAGCGAAAACGAACACGTCGTGGTCGAAAAACGATTTGGCGAACTGCTTGAAGACCGGCTTCAGGACGTTAACGCCAACGTGACGATCTATTTCGAAGCGGCGGAACGCGATCTTGCGCGGGTGACGGCATTGGACAATTTCGACGTCAGCAATTTGCGACAGGTCATTCGCACCGAACCACGATTGCTGCAATTGTTCGTGCTTAGTTCACAAGGCCAATTGGTATACCCCGATCCAATGCAGTCCAGTGGCCCGCTTAACGGCAACGAACGTATGTTTCTGATAGAAGCCGCGAAAATGTTTACCGGACAGGATTTAAAAGAAGCCATCATCCGCAGCGAACAAGTCGCCGCAGATGCCAGTAGCAACGTTGCCGCGACCAATCAAAATCAGAATCAAAACTCCACGGCAACCCGCGGCGTTCCGCAACAGGCAGATTCATCTTTCAGACTATCACGCAGTCAAATCGACGAGCCCACTCAACAGGAAATCGTGCAGAATGCGTACCAGCAGGCTCCCATTCAGAACATCAAACAATTTCAGGAATCGTCCGGATGGTTTGTTTGGTATTGGGATCGAGGCGTCAATCTAATCTACTGGCAACGGCGGCCGTCGGGATACATTGTTGGCTGTGCATTGGAAAGAGCTCGCTGGATGGCCGATCTGATTGGCCAGTTGCCGGACACGGTTTCCGACGACAAATTCAGTTCGCGAACAGTGAATACCAGAATTCGCATGGTCAACGAATCGGGAGAATCAGTGTATCAATGGGGAAACTTCGAACCACTTAAAACAGATTCACCGTTCTGCGAAGTGCCCGTCGCTGCACCTTTAAAATCATGGCGGCTGCAGTGCTTTGTCCCGACCTCAGAACTTACCGCGGGCACCGGACTTAGCGCCTGGTTCAGCCTGGTTGCCGTTTTGTCAGCCGTAGCAACAACACTAAGCATCTGCGGGTTCTTCTTCCTTCGTGAGTATGCACGCGACATGCGCGAAGCAACCCAGCAGGTCAGCTTTGTGAACCAGGTTTCACACGAACTAAAAACGCCGCTCACCAATATCCGAATGTACGCCGAACTTCTGGAACGCGATCTGGACCAGGTTGATTCAGCAAACACAGAAAAACCTCGCGAACGGCTAAGCGTGATTCTTTCGGAAGGACAGCGACTTAGCCGGTTGATTGGCAACGTGCTGACGTTCGCCCGGCAAAAACGAAAGACGTTGCAGGTTCAGGCTCGACCGGAAGAACCCTGCAAGCTGATCCACCAAATCGTCGATCGATTTCGGCCCGCGTTTGCCGATCAACACATCGACATTCAGCTGGATTGTTCCGACGAAACGCCATTCTATCTTGACCCCGATTTTCTGGAACAGATTCTGGGCAACCTGATCAGCAATGTCGAAAAGTACGCCACCAGTGGAGGACTGTTGAACATCAAAAGTCGGGTTCAGAACAACCTGCTGATAATTGACGTCAGCGACGCTGGCCCGGGAATTGATCCAAAAAAACGAGACACAGTGTTCGAACCGTTTGCTCGCATTTCCAACGACGTAAGTTACGCGGCTGGCACTGGCATCGGGCTTTCCATCGCGCGCGAACTGGCTCAACTTCATGGTGGAAACCTGGTACTGCTGGAATCGGATCAAGGTTGTTTGTTTCGAGCAACACTGCAGAATCAACACAAGTGATGGGAATTGCGATGAAAGTTCTGATTGCTGAAGACGACCGATTCACTCGTGAAGGTCTTGTTGAAGTGCTGTCCGCCGAAGGATTCGACGTCATTTCAGCGTACGACGGCACTCAGGCCGTCGCGATGTTTCAGCTGCACAAACCGGATTTTGTATGCCTTGACATCATGATGCCCAGCCAAAGTGGATACGAAGCGTGCCGTACCATTCGCAGCGAGTCGCCTGATGTGCCGATTATTTTCATCAGCGCGAAGTCTGAAGAAATGGATCGTCTGGTGGGTTTTGATGTGGGAGCCGACGACTTCATCACTAAACCTTTCAGTGTACGCGAAGTGGTTGCTCGAGTTCGAGCGGTTGCCCGGCGATGTCATGCCGCAGCACCGAATCCTCCTGCCGAATTTCGAATGAAAGACCTAACCATCCTTCCTGCGGAACTTAGAGCAAAACGCGGTGAACAGATCATCGACCTCAGCCCACGTGACGTTGAAATTCTGAGGCTGTTGGCCGAAAATCCAGGCAAGGCACTCGACCGCAATACAATCTTCAACCACGCGTGGGGAGAAGATCATTTTCCAAACAGTCGCACTCTGGACCAGCACGTATCACAGCTTCGAAAACGCGTTGAGATTGACCCGCGAAACCCAGGTCTGATTTGCACCGTTCACGGAGTCGGTTATCGTTACGACCCGTAGACAGATGCCGCAAGTAGCAGGACCGTTCGGCGATGTGCATCCTTTGGAATAACCAGAATCCTCTGCGACCAAGACCCCATCAGTACCTGTTTCGAGTAAACAACAATGGATACACACGAAAACCCATATGTTGCAGGCAGCGTTGAAACATTAGCGCCAGACTCCCATCTGGATCTTGACTTCGGAACCATCATCCGTCGTTGGGAGCGTTTGCGGATCGTCTACAATTTGGTTTTGATCCCGTGGGTTTTGCTTATCCTATTCGTGTCACAAACAGCACCGCCGGGAGTCATCCTGATGGTCGTGCCAGCAGGAATTCTGGCAAACCTGCTGTACCTGCTGGGCCCCGCTGTGGAAGCTTACATGACGTGGTTCGGGTGCTGGCATGTTTCTCTGACCGCGCTGCTGTTCCTTGCCGGACTCGGATTTACAGCAGTGATAGCCCTGCTATCGATTACTCAGCCATGGCTGTAGCAGCAAACAAAGGGCTTAAATAAAAGCGTTGCATTTTGGTCTGACATCCGTCATGCCGTGTTGCTATACTTCAAGAAAACGCGGGCTGCAAAATGTTGAGACAAACGATGCAAGCTCCTGTATTTCAAATCGCGGTCGCTATCGCTTTAGTGGCTGGCCCTGTTAGCGCTGACGATAACTGGCCACAGTTTCGAGGACACCACGCGCTCGGACTTTCTTCCGGCAATCCCCCCCTTCAATGGAACGTTGAAACGGGTGAGAACGTTGAATGGAAGTCCGCTATTCCGGGTCTGGGACATGCGTCACCGATTGTTTGGGGTGATCGAATTTTCCTGGCGACGGCCACAACTTCGTCTGAAGAAAAACCATCACTGAAAACAGGTTGGCTGGGCGGAGCAGGCGAATCTGCATCAGACCCCGGCGACTGGACATGGCAGCTTATCTGCCTGGATCTAAGTACGGGAGCCATGTTGTGGGTTGGCGACGCCCATACAGGCCACCCGGCCATTAAACGCCACATCAAGGCGTCTCACGCCAATTGCACTCCCGCGACCGACGGCAAGCACGTTGTCGCATTCTTCGGATCAGAAGGCCTGTACTGCTTTGATTTTGGTGGAAAGCTGAAGTGGAAGCACGACTTCGGCCGCCTTCATTCCGGACCCTACGATGAAAAACTTCTGGAGTGGGGCTTTGCCAGTTCACCGATCATCCATGATGGCAAAGTGATTGTGCAATGCGACTGCCTGAATACGAACTTCATCGCTATTTTTGACATTGCAACCGGCCTTGAGATTCGTCGCATCGATCGAGAAGGTGAAGTCGCGACGTGGTCAACGCCTACTGTTATTGCAACAGACAAGGGAACACAGATTGTCTGCAATGGCTATCGTATGATGGCAGGCTATGACTTCGAATCCGGAGAACAACTGTGGCATCTTAGCAACGGCGGCGATATCCCGGTGCCGACTCCTCTATTTGCGAACGACCTGATCTACCTCACCAACGGACATAGCGCCTCACCAACCTTCGCCATCAAGCCCACAGCCACGGGAGACTTAACGCCAGAACGCAACAAACCATTGAAGGACGGTCTTGCATGGTGGGAATTCAAAGACGGCGCCTATATGCCGACCCCGTTGGTCAAAGATGGATTGATCTACACGTGCAACGATGACGGACGTCTGGCCGTTCGAGATGCGGTTAACGGCACGTTGATGTATCGTCAGCGAGTCGGTTCGGGCACTCGCACGTATTCCGCATCCGCAGTTGCGGCCACTGATCGTCTGTACTTTTGCAGCGAACGGGGCGAGGTGACGGTCGTGTCAGCAGGCAAGCAATTCAAAAAACTCGCCAGCAATGAACTGCACGAAACCATCATGGCAACTCCGGCCATCGCAGGCGACCGACTGCTGATTCGAACCGTCGAGCACCTGATCTGCCTGAAGAATGCGCCCGCTGCAACGGCCGAATAACAGAGGTTCACAACGTGTGTCGCTGCGAGGTTGTGAATTAAGGGGAAGATATTGCAGGGGGTGGGCCGTCGTTGGTGCGAGGAACGTGCGAATCCTCGGGGTTTCCTTCGCAAGCTCAGTCCAACCCCGGCCACCCGGATATTTATTCACAGCCTGTGCGTGCTTACTTCCAGGCGTCACGTAGTTCTGCAGCGCGTTCTCGGATTGCTTCAACTTCGCCCGGTTTGGCTCGCATCTTTTCAAGGTTCTTAATCGGAAACTTCATGCGAGCATTCGTCTTTAGCTGGTCGTAGTGACGATCCATGAATTCCCAATACAGCGTTGTAAAGGGACACGCATCGTCGCCGACTCGCTTCTTATAGTTGAATTCGCAACCGCTGCAGAAGTTGCTCATGTTGTTGATGTAGTTGCCGCTGCTGCAATAAGGCTTTGTGCCAACGATGCCTCCGTCACCGTATTGACTCATGCCCAACGTGTTTGGCAACGACACCCAATCGATGGCATCGACATACATCGCCATGTGCCATTCGTGAAACTGATAGGGATGCACGCCCCATAATTGAGCAAAGTTGCCCAGCACCATCAGTCGCTGAATGTGATGAGAATATCCGTGTTCCAGGACGTTCTTCATGGATTGCCTGACGCAATTCATCGAAGCATTGCCGTCCCAAAAGAACGAAGGCATAGTTTGCTGGTGCTGAAAATAATTCAGCTCGGCGTACTCAGGCATCTTCAGCCAATACAGTCCTCGAACGAATTCTCGCCAGCCGAGAATCTGTCTGACGAATCCTTCCACGCTGTTTAGCGGAGCCGATCCTGATTCGTACGCATCAACGGCCGCTTCAACACATTCGCGAGGTGAAAGCAGTTTCAGGTTTAGCGGAGCAGACAAGCGCGAATGAAACAGGAAGGCTTCGTTGGTCCACATGGCGTCTTCCCACCGCCCGAAGTTTGGCAGAACGTTGTCCACAAAGTGTTTCAGAAACGCAACCGCCTGCTTTCTGGTAACGGGCAGTGAAAAATGTTCCAGTGTGCCCGGATGATCGGTGAAGCGTTCGGCCACAAGATCAAGCACACCCTTTGTGACTTCATCGATCCTGAATGATCGTTGCTTCGGAATATCTGTCGGTCCCTGTTTGCCAAAGCTTTCGCGATTGTCGTGATCGAAGTTCCATTGCCCGCCCACAGGATCGGTGCCATCCATGAGTACGCCATGCTTCTTTCGCTGGTCTCGGTAGAAAAATTCCAGCAGAAGACTCTTGCGTCCCGTGGCGTAAGTTGCGAAGTCAGCGGTGCTGCAATAGAAATGTCGGTCAGCCCGAATTTCCAGCGGAATATTCAGATCGCGGCTGGCTGATTTCAGCATTTCGCTAACTCGAAAGTCACCCGGTTCAACAATAACCAATCGTTCCGGTTTAAGAGTTGTCACGTCGTGGCAGAGAATCTCTGCGAAATCAGCACCACGATCATCTGCTGGCTGAATGTCCAGTTCATGGTATTGGACGTTGATTTTTCGAGTTCGCAACTCATCGCGAAAATGTCGCATACTCGACAGGAAGTACGCGATCCTCAGCTTGTGGCACCAAACGTGAGTCGTCTCTTTGGATGTTTCGGCCATCCAAACGGCATCCTGTTCTGCGTCGAAGTCGTCGAAGGCCGCTGAATCTGCGTTCAGCTGATCGCCCAGCACCAAAATCAGGTTTCGCACGTTAGCCCTTTGGCAGCAGGTCGGCTTTCTGAAGCAGTTGGACAAGCCACGGATCAATGGGTCGATCGTCGTCGCAGCGTCCTGCCATCAGTTCCTTATTAGAAAGCCATTGAGAATTCGGTAAAGCGGCAAACACTTCTCGTCCTTTTCGACCGTACGGATCCACTACGTAGAACTCGATTTCCAGCTTCGATTCGTCATTGCTGTTGAAATCTACTTCGCTCTCTTCAAAGTGAAGTCGAGCCATACTGGAGATCAGATAGTCTTTGCCCCGGCGCAGGTCAAGCTGCCACGCCAGCTCGCGATCAAGACATTCACGCCACGACTCCGATTCCAGTCGCTCCGCTGTAATAAACGAGAAATAGCTTTTTGCGTCATTCCAAAACGCCAGCCAGTGTTGTTCTGGTTCGTCGTGATGTCGAATTAGAGCGATCGAAGCCTGTCGATCCGGCACGGGAAAACTTTCGAGTCAGGTTGGCAACTGTTGGGAAAAGCGAACTTTTAATCTACAAATGATAGACGCTCGGCTGCGAGCGACCAATCCAACCGCAGGAACAGTCACACACGCTATGCCCGAAGGCCACACTATCCATCGAGTTGCCGAGGATCACAACAAGTGGTTCGCAGGCCAAATGCTGAAAGCTTCATCCCCACAGGGTCGCTTTGCTGACGGCGCGAAAAAGCTTAACGGCAAGCTGCTTTATCGAGTCCACGCACATGGCAAACACCTGTTCTACGAATGGGGCGATTCCACGCTACATATTCACCTTGGGCTGTACGGTAAGTTTCGACGTCACAAGACACCGCCGCCTGAGCCTCGTGGCGCCGTCCGTTTGCGAGTAATCGGCGAAGATCGCGCATTCGACCTGAACGGACCAACGGCGTGTGAACTTCTTAGTAAAGCTGAGTTTCAGAAACTGAGAAGCCGTCTGGGCGAAGATCCGTTGCGTGACGATGCCGACCCTGAAATCGCATGGCAGAAAATCAGCCGCAGTCGTTCGGCGATCGGCCAGTTGCTTTTGAATCAGTCAGTCATTGCAGGAGTCGGCAACGTCTATCGAGCCGAAATTCTGTTTCTGCTGGGTCTGCATCCTTCCGTCAAAGGCAACGAACTGAATCGCCGCGAGTTCGATGACATCTGGGAACTGACTGTGCGGTTACTAAAGATTGGTAAACGCTACAACAAGATCATCATTACCAACCCGATTGATGTTGGTAAACCACGCAGCAAAATGAACAGCAGCGAGCGGTTACTCATCTACAAGAAGCCACACTGCACCGTGTGCGAAACTGCTGTTCATGTTTGGCAATTGGCGTCACGAAAAATCTATTCCTGCCCCGTTTGTCAGCCTGAAAGGGCATAGAACAGCCGCACGGGCGGTAACGAAGAGAGCCACTCACGAACAGCCTGCCTCAACAGGACTGCTAAGTTAACGTGCTGCGAGACGCGATTGGTTAGAAAGCCGCAGACTTTCCCAACAAGGGCTTCGCCCTTGACCCAGTGGCGTGGCACGCAGTGAAGACGTGGAACGCTCGAATCGCCGAGATGCTCCGTTGTCGCTACGACCAACATGCGCGCACGCGCATCATTTTGAGTAAGACTCTAAAACGCTCACAGCGCATAAAAAAGCACGGTCCGAAGACCGTGCTTAATGCCCTGGAGAGGAGTCGAACCTCCACGTCCTTAACGGACACATGAACCTGAATCATGCGCGTCTGCCAGTTCCGCCACCAGGGCTGGTGGTGTTGGCTTTGGAAGGTTTAAAACCTTGCCAAAACCGCCGAGCCGGGGATATTACTGTTGATTGACTCGGCAAACAACCGCGAGTTCCCAAAAACTCGACCGAAAGTGCGACGCAAGTGCTCGCATTTGGGGGTTGATGGGCGGCTGCTTGCGATTTCCGGGTGGAAACCACATTCTGAACACCTATCGGTCGCTGGACACTCCAAAACCAGTGGCAATTCGGCGATTTGCTCCAGGATCAGCCCCGCCGCGACGAATCAGCCCGCACGATTTAACTTTCCTCACAGATTGCCAAGCATGTTTCGAAACTGCCTTCCTGCAGTCATTTTGTCTGCACTTTGCTGCTCTCAAATTCACGCAGACGACCGATCGCCTGTTTCGTTGTTTCCCGAAACAACCGTGCTTTACGTAGAAATCCCCCATCCGACGGACGTTATCTCCACCATCTTCGACAATCCGCTGCGACAGAAAGTCGAAGCATTGGAGCCGTACAAACAGGCTATCCGCACAGAAGGTTATCGCGGATTTCTGGCAGGACGGAAGTTCGTCGAAATCCAACTGGGGATGGAATGGCGCGAAGCGATCGAAACGTTAACCGCAAAGGGAATCTATTTTGGAGTGGACTCAGCCACCAACGGAGTTGCCCTTCTAATCAACGGCAAAGACGCAGAATCGCTGGAACTGTTTCGAGCCAAGCTGCTGGAGATCTCAAAGCTTGGCAAAAACCCTGATCAGATTAAATCCGGCGACTACCGAGGCATCACGGCTTACGAAATTAACAAAGCAAAGTTTGCCGTTGTTGACGACTGGCTGCTGATCACCAACAAACCGGAAACCGGAAAAGCTTTCTTGGATCGACTGATCGACGGCAAAGCCAAAAGTTCTCTGGCAGACAACGAAACCTTTCAAGCGGCCAGAAAGACACAAGCTGGCCAATCCACCGGCTGGGGTTTCGTGAACATCGAAGCACTTCGCGAAGCAGGTGTGGCAAAGAAACTTTATGGCGGCAAGTCAGACAATCCTGGAATCGAACTCATCGCCGGAGGCATCCTGAATACTCTACAGAAGACTCCCTTCGCAACGGTCGAACTAACGTTTAATAATTCGGACGTCGGCCTGCAGCTTGCGGTACCGCATTCAAACGACTGGGTTACAGAAGAACGCGAATTCTATTTTGGTGCTGACAGCCAGGGGCATGGCCCTGCTCTGCCGGAACTTAAGAACACATTATTCACGCTAAGTGCGTATCGAGACGTTTCGGAAATGTGGCTGCGAGCCGGTGATCTGTTTGACGAACGCATCAACGATAGCCTGGCAGAAGCCGACGCAAACTTAACCACATTCTTTTCGGGCAAGGATTTCGGAGAAGACATTCTGGGTTCACTGACGCCACAAATCGGCTTCATCGCGACAAAGCAGAATTTCGAAAACCTGCTGCCAATTCCAGCCATCAAGCTGCCTCAATTTGCACTGGTGCTGGAACTGAAAGATCCGGAAAAGATGACTCGCGAACTGCGCCGAACCTTTCAAAGCATGATTGGATTCTTCAACGTTATTGGAGCGATGGAAGGGCGTCCGCAGCTGGAAATGGATATCGATAAGCTTGCGAATGGAGCGGAACTGATTACGTCCACGTATATCCCTGAAGCGGGTGAGGAAGCCTCTGCAACGGCACCAATTCTGTTTAACTTTTCGCCTTCGGTTGGGTTTGCGAAAGAACGTTTTGTGGTGGCAAGTACCAAAGGGCTGGCTCGGGAACTTGTTGAAAACGCATCCAAACCTGCCGACACGCAATCGCTCAACACCGCCGTACGACTGGATGCCAACGTGCTGCAGGCTGTGCTGGGCGACAACCGTGAACAGCTGATTTCTCAAAACATGCTGGCTGAAGGGCACGATCGCGAAGAGGCAGAAAACGCCATCAACCTGCTGCTGGAATTTGTCGGATACTTTAAGGATGCCAGCCTAAAGCTGGATGTGCAGAAAGACGAGCTATTGCTGAAATTTGAAGTTAACGTGGAAGGCAAGTAAACCGTGATCAGCAACATTGATCCAGACTGGGCGTGGTCTGAGTTCGAAACAACCGCTGCGGCGCCGTGGAACATTCGGTCTGCTGCGCATCTGTTTCGGCGGGCGGGATTTGGGGCTACGAAGTCACAGTTGCTCGCCGCTGTAAACGTGGGACCCACGGCAGCCGTGGAGGCTATGCTAAGCGACTCGCAGGAACCAGCAGGCTATCTGGCAGAAATATCTTCACTGGCGAATGCGGGGCTGGCAACAGGCAATCCAAAGCAACTGTCAGCATGGTGGACCTACCGCATGCTGACGACAGACGCGCAGTTGCTGGAAAAGCTGACTCTGTTCTGGCACGGTCATTTCGCCACCGGCGCAGAAAAAGTCGAAGACGCCGAACTGGTGTTCGCTCAAAACAATCTGCTGCGCAAGTTTGCACTGGGAAACTTCGCCGAACTGCTGCTGGAAATTTCGCGAGATCCAGCGATGTTGATCTATCTGGATTCGGCCACTAATCGAAAAGCTCACCCCAACGAAAATTACGCTCGCGAAATTATGGAACTGTTCTGCCTTGGCGAAGGCAACTATTCAGAAGACGACATTCGCGAACTGGCCCGCTGCTTTACCGGATGGGAAGTCAAACGCGGTAAGTTTCGATTCAACAAGTATCAGCACGACAACACGTCGAAAACAATTCTCGGCAAGTCCGGAGACTTCGGTGGCGAAGACGGTGTGCAAATTGTGGTGCAACAAAATTCAGCCGCTGAGTTCATCGTTTCCAAGCTGGTCAACTTTCTTGTGATGGACGAACCATGGCCGACTGCACAACTGGTCGCCCCTCTGGCAAACCTGCTGCGAGACAACGATATGAACATCGAACCCGTTGTGCGCCGCATTCTGAACAGCAATTTATTTTATTCGTCTTACGCGTTGGGCCGAAAAGTGCGATCACCGGTTGAATTCGCGATCGGCTTTCTGCGAGTATTCGAAGGTTCGACCAATGCGTTCGAACTGGCAGAAACCATGCAAACGCTCGGACAGGGATTGTTTTATCCGCCAAGCGTGAAAGGCTGGGATGGTGGCCGAACGTGGATCAATTCGTCAACGCTTCTGGGGCGATCGAACTTGATTCTACACCTGTTGGAAAACGAAAAAACTCGCTTCGGCAAAACTTCGCTGGCAGAGTACCTGCGATCCATCAACGCAAAATCGATCGAGGATATTATTCAGCTGTTTGAAGATTGTCTGTTTGCCGTAAAACTTCCAACAGCTGCACGAGACCGCATCCGCCAACTTGCGGGCAGCCGCCAGGATCCACGTCAATTGAACGAAGCCGTCCACGCGTTGTGTACTTTACCGGAGTTTCAGCTGTGCTAAGTCATTCAACCACGCGTCGTCAATTCTTATCAAGCGCCGCCGCAACTTCTGTGATGACCTTTGGAGCCACGGCGCCCGCGTTTTTGCAACAGGCTGCGGCTGGCGGCAAAGATGATGGTCGCATTCTTGTTGTTGTTGAAATGGCAGGCGGCAACGATGGACTGAACACCGTTGTTCCGTTTAGCGATGACGAATACATGAAAGCACGGCCAAAGCTGGCGGTTTCAAAATCTGACGTGTTGTCGATTAACGACACACTTGGCTTCAACCCGGCCCTGAATGGATTCGCAGACCTGCTGGAAGATGGTCACCTGTCGATTGTTCAGGGAGTCGGCTATCCCGACCCCAACCGATCTCACTTTGAATCGATGGACATCTGGCACACGTGTCAGCGGAAAGACGAAACCCGAATTGACGGATGGCTGGGGCGGTATCTGGCCCAAACCATCGGTGCGAACGGCTCCGACCCGGCAGCGCTGCACATCGGTGAAGACAAACAGCCGTTTGCTTTGATGAGCCGTGATGTGCGAGTTCCCTCAATCCGTTCGCTGGATCAGTTCCGGCTGGATGGCACCGACAGTGGGCAATTCAAACAGGCGGTGAAAGAACTTTCGGACGCTCGGCGAGATTCCGGCAACGACCTGCTGGGGTTTGTACAGTCCAGTACAAGTTCAGCAATTGTCGCCAGCGAACGTATTGAAGCCGCAGGAATGAAGTATCAACCTTCGAAACCGTATCCTCAAAATGGCCTCGCGAAAAAACTGGAAACAGTCGCCAAGTTGATCAATTCGGGCCTTAAGACGCCGGTCTACTATGTGCAGATTAACGGTTTTGATACGCACGCTCAGCAGAACGCAGCTCATGCGTCGCTGCTAAGACAGGTTGGCGATTCCGTGAGTGCCTTTGTGTATGACATGATTGCTCATGGACACGGCGACCGCGTGCTGTGCCTTTGCTTCAGCGAATTTGGTCGACGCGTGCAGGAAAACGCCAGCGAGGGCACTGACCACGGAACTGCCGGTCCCATGTTTCTGTCAGGAACCAAGGTGAAGCCGGGACTAATCGGCAAGCACCCCAGCCTCAGCAATCTCAAAGATGGAGACCTGCAATACCACACAGACTTCCGACAGGTTTACTCAACCGTGTTAACGCAATGGCTGAATTGCGACGCCGAAGCAGCACTGAAGGGGAAGTTTAAAGCGGTGGATGCAATCAATCAACGACGCCGCGCCATACCGCAATCAGCCGCCGGGCGTTAGCCCCGGTTTCCGCAGAGCACCAAACGAAAACCGGGGCTAACGCCCGGCGGCTGATGTGGGTCGCGGAAAATCTGACTCAACGTGAACATGTTGCTGCGTGAAAAACTCTAACGAGGCGAAACCATGGATGGCCCTGATAGGGTTATGCCCTGGTCGGTGAACTCGTGGGAGCTCAACCGTTCTTCCAGTAGAATCCCGAAGTCTGGCGACTTCGGCTGCCCGGAATTCAAGCCCTGACAAAGCTTCAGGATTCCAGTCTTCGGTCTTGCTATCGTCCGGCGACTGCAATCTGGTTATCGACCGTGCGAACACCCGGACGCATCCGAACAAGATTCGCGGCAAGGCGTCGAGTTTCTGCGTCAGGCACAATTCCTGTTAACGTCGCAACGCCATTGGTTTCAACCGTCACACCGACCTGACGAAACTCCGGGCGAACGTTCGCAAGCACGATGATGGCCTCTCCCTGCGGTGGTGCCAGCAGGGATGTTCCGGAAGCACTGGGATAGGCAAAAGACACACGCAACGACGTTGGCACACGGCGAGGTGTTCCGCTTGTTTCGCGAGTTCCGCCCGTTGGAACATCCGTGTTCGTGATTTGCTGAAATTGACGATTGTTGTTTCGCTGAGTCGTCAGGCTGGACCCAACAAAGTTGTCCAGGTTGTTCCCACCTACGAAAATATCAGCCAGGTTGAATGTGGCCAAATCGCCAACCGCCCCGGCGCCGCCGATTCCCTGAGTTGTCGCGCCTGCTGCTGCGGTAGTGTCACCGGCCGCTGCGGCAGCTCCTCCTGCTCCGCCACCCGCACCACCGGCAGCCGCTCCTCCCCCCAGTTGCCCCACCTGGGCAAACGACGTTTCACAAACCGCCAAAATTGCTGCGGCGGCAGTAAATGCCAGAATTCGGGAAACAATCATGAGAGTCTGTCCTGGAAGATGGCCTGTGCTGAATCAAAATTGCAGGCAGTCAAAACCACTCCATCAGTTTACGTATGTTGAGGTTCGAACAACAGATTTATCGCAATCAAAAGGGTGCCAGGTCCTCCAAAAGCAGCATTCCGCCCGCCCGTTCGACGGAACAATTGGTCCTGGCCGGTGCAGTCCGCACAGCTTCCAGATGGCTTTTACGATTGCGGACGTTGGTGAAACTAGGCCCAATTCGGCGATAAACGGGGTCAACTAAGAGCTAGAGATTGAGAATCGCGGTCGCCCGTTGTTCTGTTTGATGCTCGTTCACCGGGAATCGAGCGGATTGAGCGGTTTCTGCACGACTTTGTGACTTCTGCTTATACAATGCTGGGCTTTGAACCAGTCGCACGCAGACTATAGACCGAAATCATGTCCACCCCCCGCCCATCTCGGAAAAACGTCCCCGCTCAAACGCCAGCTCCTCCACGACGAGGGACTGCGGCACGTTCGTCCGTGGCTCGCCCATTGTTTCTGTCTGCGGGAGACGAAGCCAGCCGCCTGCAGAAATACCTCGCATCCGCTGGCGTCGATTCGCGTCGTAACTGCGAAGAATTCATCCGCACTGGGCGAGTAACGGTCGACGGCGAAGTTGTTCGCGACCCCGCCTTTGCAGTACAGGCCGAAGTACACGACGTACGACTGGACGGCGAACGCCTGCGACTGCCGCGATTCAAGTACTTTCTGTTAAACAAACCCAAAGGCGTCGTTTGCACCAACAACGACCCCGCCGGTCGACCTCGAGCCATCGACCTGATCCCTGGTGGCGAAAAACGACTGTTTACCGTTGGCCGCCTTGACGAAAATACACAAGGTCTGCTGCTGGTCACCAACGATGGAGCACTTGCTGAACACCTGGCTCACCCACGTTACGAAGTCGCTCGACGTTATCGCGTGCAGGTAGCCGGTATTCCGACTTTGGAAACTCTGGGCGAACTAAAACAGGGTATGTACTTTTCAGACGGTTTCTTCCGTTTTCAAAACGTGAAGATGCTGAAGCGAAAAGGACGCAGCGTGTTTCTGGAACTGGAACTGCGTGAAGGCAAGAACCGTGAAATTCGCCGCCTGCTTGCGCGAGCCGGTCATAAGGTGATTCACCTGGAACGCATCGCCTTCGGACCTCTTCGAATCGGCGATCTGGAAATCGGACGCACGCGAGAACTGAAGCCGAACGAACTCAAAGATCTGTACGCCTTCATCGAACGCACCCCGCACGAACGACAGACTCTGGAAACAGGTCGGCGAAGACCAACCAAGCCTCGCAAGACCGGCACAAAAAAGCGAACCTTGCCTCGAACCAGCGAGCGAGATCCTTCAGACAGCGGACGTCGAGGAGCTGCCCGCAACGCTCCCGCAGCACGACCTGCCACGAGCGGCAAACGCCCCAGCCCAAAAGGACGTCCAACCAGTAAACCCAAAGCAGCCGGCCGCCCAAAAAGCGCTGGTAAGCCTAAAGGCACTGGCAAATCAAAGGGAGCTGGCAAGGGAACCGGGCGAGGTCGCCAGAAATAACACACTCAATTTGAACGCAAAATAACGTTCAAAGTCGCAGGCATGGTTCAAGTGCATTTAACGCCAGTGAATTGAAAACTATGATGTGCTGAAGTACGCCGCACACGGCGACGTTGCTGACTTCTACACAATCGCAATCGATTGAAACGCTGACGATGACCGAAACTGCTTCAACCTGTCTGCCCGGAATGGTGTTCACCGCCAGCCAACACATTGCCACTGTCGAGTCCGTTCGCAACATGGCCAAAGACACATGGGCGGTGAGATTGCGACAACCAGAACTCGCCAGGCAAATTACGCCCGGCCAGTTTTTCATGATTCGTCCGGCCCGTGGCAGCGATCCACTGCTGGGCCGCCCGTTCGCGTTGTACGACACATATCTTGATGGAAACGGTGAACCAGCCGGAGTCGAATTCGGATTTGTTGTGGTTGGCAAAATGACGTCGCTAATGAGCGGCTGGAAGACGGGCGACTCTGTCGAACTGTGGGGGCCGCTTGGCAACGGCTTTCCTGCGCCGACTGCCAAACATCTGATCTGCGTTGCTGGTGGAATTGGGCAGACGCCGTTTTTGGGCGTCGCTCGCGAAGCTCTTGGACTTCAGAAGTATGGATCTCCGGCGCGTCAGCTTCAGAGTCGTCCGGAAAGTGTCACATTGTGCTACGGAGTTCGTTCCGAAAACTACCTTGCTGGCATGGACGACTTTCAACAACCGGGCCTGACTGTGGAAGTCGCGACTGACGACGGCAGCGTTGGACACCACGGTTATGTGACAGAACTGCTGCAAAATCGACTCACGGCGAACAAGCAGGATACTCACGTTTACTGCTGCGGACCGGAACCGATGATGAAAGCCGTCGCCAAAATCTGCGCCGCTGAATCGGTCCCATGTTGGTTGTCTTTGGAAACTCCGATGGCCTGCGGTTTTGGAGCATGCTTTAGCTGCGTCACCAAAGTGCTGGAAGACGACGGCAGTTGGGACTATCGCAGAACGTGCGTTGAAGGCCCGGTGTTCAAGGCCGAACGCCTGCTGCTGGATTAATTGCTGAAACGCGAACAGGGGCAGAAGTCTCGCAAGGCAACACCCAGCATGTATACGACAACACCAACTGCGCCGGTTCGCAACAGGTTTGTGTTTGCTGGTTTGCTTTTGATTGTGCTGCTGCTGGGACTGGCGTCTCGATCGGCTGCCGCGAAAGTTCTGCCCGAAGTTGTTCGTGATTATTCCGGAGACATTCTGTGGGCACTGATGGTGTATTTGATGTTCGCCGTTCTGCTGCCAAAAGCGACTGCGAATCGCGTGGCGTTGCTGGCGATGATGTTTGCCACCAGTATTGAAATCTCACAGTTGTTTCATCCCGACTGGCTTGAGTACATTCGCAACCTGCCAGGCATGCGGCTTGTCTTCGGTTACAGTTTTCTGTTCAGCGACTTGCTGTGCTATGCCACAGGAATTGCGATTGGCTGGCTAAGTGAGATCAGTTGGCGAAAGATCCGGAGTCGAAAATGATCGTTCCTGAGTTCTGGGCAGAAGGTCGTATTCAACGGAAGACAGCCGAACGTCAGATTACCGTTCGACGTTATGGCTGGTCCGATATCAGCCTGGAAGACGCTCAGCATCAGGCCGATCAACGGGTGCGTGAAGCATTTGGTCGCATTGTTTCGGGCGAAAAGCTTCCTCGTCGTGAAAAGAAACTTGGATACAGCGGAGCTGACGGTCATCCCATACGAGAAGAAATCGTTGATCGTTTGGGCGACAACGTGGTCACTCGAAATTCCTATGGAGCCCAGTGCCTTAACACTCCCAACGTTCTGTTTGCAGACATCGATTATCCAGGATCGATAGCGGGGAATTGTTCCATCATTTTGCTGGGAATTGTACTGGGAATTTCAACAAGCGTCGCTGTCATGAGTCTCGTCAGCAACTGGAACATTGCGCGGCTGCTGGGGCTCATTTCGCTTCTGGTGATCCCTGTCGCGTTTCCATTTCTGATCGACGCCATTTGCCAGTTGTCGATCAATCTTCGTGGCGGAGCCGATCAGGTCATCAAAACGCGAATCGAAAAATTCGTCAACCTCCATCCACAATGGCACCTTCGACAATATCAATCGCCGAATGGTTGTCGACTGCTGGCGATGCACCAGACGTTTGATCCTCGTGCCGAGGATGTTCAGCGTGCTTTTCGGGTGTTGGGTGTCGATTCAACGTATGCCATCATGTGTCAGAAGCAGAATTGCTTTCGAGCTCGCTTAACCGGAAAGCCGTGGCGAATGGGATACAACCCCGACATCTACCTTGGTCGAGGCGTGTGGCCTGTCGCGGAGCCTCAACTATCAAAACGCAAACGATGGATTACTGAATACGAAGCAGTTTCTGCCGACTTCGCATCGTGCCAATATCTGGCGTCCTACGGAGCGACTCATAGCGTTTGCGAGGAAGCACGTGCGGTCTGCGACATTCACGACGCTGCCTGCAAAGCACTCGAAGATCTGCAGTTGGCATAGCCGTGCAAGATCGTTAGCCAACGGTCTGGCACAGATGTAATCAAACACTTTCTTGCTGCGCGCGGACATTGAGGGCGATGGGCCGACGATTTACTCTTTTGGTTTCGATGGTTGCACTTCAGAGATCACGGGAGTTGTGTAGTCTTCAGGAGCCAGTGATATGTTTGAGAATTCAACCTGCAGGTCATATTCCGTGAGCATGATTTCCGCAGTGAAGTCAGTGGCGGTGCGAGGCTGAAATCTTACAACGTGTCGCCGCCCTGGGTCCGCATGGCTCTGAGTACCAGAACCTGCGCTGTAGAGAACCGATTTTCCGCTCGAACTGTCTGTAATGAGTGCCGACAAACGAATCGTATCTGGAAACGAATTTCCAAATTCCAACATAAGGCGGCGAACTTCAGTCGGATCTTCTGATTCATCGATGGAAACATAGACAGGCTGACCAGCAATCAGGACCACCTTCTCATCGTCGACCGAAGAAATTGTTTCAATCACACGAGCTCCCTTGCTGGCAATCAAAACATCAAATGCTGCGGTGCTCCAGAAGCCCGACTTGGGCGAGTAGGTGAGTAGGTGAGTTCAATCTCTTGTATGAAGTTGTCAACGTCTCCCTGAAATGCCGTCCGGCCACTCCACCCAGATCCGGAATTAGACTTTGACCGTAACTTAACGGACATTTGATCAGCATTCTCAAACTTTGACTGCTGAAGCGTCAAATAGAAAGCGTGACTTTCCAACCAGTTGCCGCCACTTGAGACAAACGTATCGGCGGGAAAAGCTTCACCGTTGGCACGCCAGCAACTACGTCCCGGCGATCCCTGTGACGCAAAAGCAACGCCTTTCAGTTCCAGAGTCGCATCGCGAGTAACCTGAACAACAAAACGCTGATTCGGTTCTGGCACCGCCCGCAAAAGGTAGTACAGCCCAATTCCACCAACCGGAAAAAGAATCAGCAGCAACATGCCTACCGCAAACAGGAATTCACGTTTATTGAAGCGTTGGTTCACTTACTGTTTTCCGATATTAAATCGTGCTGGTCCATCGGCTCAGAAGTAGAGTATCCGAGTGAAAAATTCAGGCTCAGCGATCCATGCAATCGGTTTCATCAAACCGACTATTGCAAGTCTGTGACTGTCATGGACGTCTTCTGTGTTCTTCAAGCAACCGGTACTCAGGTGAACATTCATGGATTCGAGTTTATCAACCTGCAGCAAAAGTCTGGCGTTTATTGCATTATCGGCTAATAATTGAGACATCATTTCCTGATAAGGTTTCAGAGTACCCATGCCAGCATCGTCCAATATTCGACAACAGCAATTTGCTTCGACAGACTGGAGCGTCATCAACCGATTGGACGGCCCCAATGCGGACCAGGCACTCGCAACTTTGTGCGAACTGTATTGGAAGCCTCTTTATGCCTATGCTCGCGGCAAAACTCGCGATGTTCATAAAGCTCAGGATCTGACTCAGGGATTCTTTGCTCATGTCCTTGCAAAAAACTCGTTACGTCAGGCCGCACCTGATCGAGGACGGTTTCGCTCATTTTTGTTGACGGCTTTGAAGAACTTCATGGCCAGCGAGTATGTTCGAGATAACGCTGTGCAACGTGGCGGAGGGCGGTTAGCAATCTCGTTGGATTTTGAAGACGGCGAACGCCACTTCGGACATGCGATGCTGGATAACATGACGGCCGATCGTATTTTCGATCGATCGTGGACACTCACTGTTTTGGATCAGGTGATGAATCGGCTAAGGGCAGAATTTGAACTGTCGGATTCAGCAGATCGATTCGATGCCCTGCAACCCGCGCTGAATTCGGCGACTGGTGATCTGCAATACGCAGCGATCGCCGAACGATTGAAGATTTCAGAAACGGCCGCACGGCAAGCCGCATCTCGACTTCGCAAACGCTATCGAGAACTTCTGAAGGCTGAAGTCAGCCGCACTCTTGTCGATCCCGCTGATGTCGACGACGAAATCAACCGCATGTTTCAATCATTAGCACCCAACAAATAGGCTCTGCGACCGACGTCACCGCTAAGACGTCACCGCTAAATAGATCCTTGTCGAAATGGGAGCGAGATGCGTGGCCGTGGTTGCAGCGAGGTACGAGCGAACCCATGGGGTTTCCTTCTCAAGCTCAGTTCAACCCCGGCCACTCCGAACAGGCTGCGTTCTCATTTTGGTGCGGATCTGCCGACCTTTTTTAAAAATCAAAAATTTTGAGGTCACAATTCGGCAAGCGTTCGGTAGTACCCTTTGAGCCGACACTATTTACAGGCGAGACATTCAATCTGAACGCCAGCTTTTAAGAAAACTACCATGAACAAAGCCAACACCTGTCCACAATGTGGAGCAGCAGCTTCTGGTGATGAATCCGCAAATCTCTGCCCCGGATGCCTGTTGAAATCCGCGAGCAACGATTCTTCCGCCAGTGCAGCATTTGAACAAACTTATGTTACACCGGCGGCGGGTAAGCAGGGATTCGTGGCGCCATCGGCTGCCGAATTGGATGCTTTGTTTCCAGGCCTGCAGATTCAGGAACTGATCGGCCGCGGCGGAATGGGGGCTGTTTATAAAGCTCGTCAGCCAGATCTGGACCGGATTGTGGCGGTAAAAATACTGCCTCGCGAAATTCAGGGTGATCCTGCGTTTGGCGAACGATTTCTTCGAGAAGCTCGAACGCTGGCGAAGCTGAATCATCCCAATATCGTGGCCGTGTACGACTTTGGGCAGGTTGAAGATTTGTTCTATTTTGTGATGGAATTCGCAGACGGCGTGACTCTGCGAGACACGATTGCCGCCGGAAATGTCAAACAGGAAGAAGCGCTGCGGATTGTGCCAGCACTCTGCGACGCGCTGCAGTTTGCTCATGAAGAAGGCGTCGTTCATCGCGATATTAAGCCGGAAAATATTCTGTTGGACAAACGCGGTCGAGTAAAAATAGCAGACTTCGGACTCGCCAAAATGGTGAAGGGCGATGAAGCGGACGACAACAATCTGACCGGCACACATCAGGTGATGGGCACTGTGAAATACATGGCGCCCGAACAAATGTCGACCACAAAAAACGTCGATCATCGAGCCGACATTTATTCGCTGGGAGTTGTCTTCTACGAGCTGCTGACAGGCGAGCTTCCAATGGGCTGGTTTGCTCCGCCGTCGAAAACTCTTGGCGTTGACGTTCGAATTGATGAAGTGGTGTTGCGAGCTCTGGAAGCCGAACCTTCCCGACGGTATCAAAACGCCAGTGAAGTGAAGTCTGCGGTTGAAGCATTTTCGTCGGCTAGTCACGTAGCGCCTGTGGCCCCGGGCACGCCTGTGGCATCTTCAACAGCTGAAGCCGCCACGACTGGCTCTGCCGTGCGATTGCACAAGTTATTGGACGTGACGGAAACTCGATATCGCACACTGCATCATGTCACGTTTATTGCCGCCAATCTGCTTGTGCTGGTGGCGATTGTGGTTGCGTTGGTTTCGGGCAGAGCGTTCGCAGCAATTCCAGCAGGGCTCTTACTGGCCGCAATTGTAACGATGATTGTGTCGGTTCAACTGAAGAAGCAACTGGTCTGGGAAGTCACCTACAAAGGGCACCTGATCCGTTTTGACAATGGCGGGATGCTGGCAGAAAAACTGTACCTTGACGACGGCCTTGTGCAGAAAGGCGGCTTCGGTACGAAGATGGAAATCCGCACAAAGATCAAGGCTGGTGAGGGCCTCGGCGATGAAATCATCGTCTGGTTTACTGCTGCGTTCCGCTATTGCCGCTGCCGGATTGATGTTGAGGAACGTGTCCAGGTCACTCCTCGTAAGTTTGGCAACGCCAACCGAACTTAAGTATTAGCTTCGGATTTGTCGGCGTTTCCCTGGCAATGCTCCAGGCAGAAGGTCCTTCAAATTCCAACGTTGTAAGAACTTTGTAATCACCCAACAGTTCGACTGTTGCCGCACATCAAAACTTCGTATCACTTTCGTTAGCTGACAGTTCAGATTGCACGCGTGACGGGCAATTCGAGGTTAGCAAAGTCTTCGAGCAATTTACTATAAGGCTTGGTCGCCTTTCGTGGGGCGAAGGGCTGCCAACTTTGTCCACACCATACGGTAAATTGTTGTCGTCGTTGCGAAAGGAAAATATTCGATGTCAAAGTTGTTGATCGCTGGGGCACTGGTTTTTGGCAGTGCCTGGTGCGGACCTCCGGCGTTTTCGCAAACTTCGGTGAATTCTCCATCGCCAAAGCAACATGCCTATATCGATGATGACGACCAGCGACCTCTGGCCGATCTGCATTTTAATGTTGAACCAAAGCAGCAGCAAAACCTGAAGATCACCGTCTCTGCGCTGGGGCCGAACGTTGAGCCGATCGCTGGCTTTCGAGGCATCCAGGGGGCCAACCGCTACACGGCCGAGGAACTGGAACTGATTTTTGCTGGCCACCATATTGCCGAAGTGGTCACGGAATTCGACGACGGGCAATCGGTTGCGGGGCGTATCCTGAGCGGCCGTTACGGCACACTTCCAGAACGACGATTGCTGCCCAGTGGTCGCATTGATTTTCTTGCTCAAACTCTTCGAGACTATCCACTGGAGCTGGTGGTTGATCCTCAAACACAGACATCAGGCCGACGCCGGACGGTCGTGATTGTCAACGGACGTCCTCGACTGCGCTGCGTTTACAACATCATCAATGGACGTGTTGAAGGATTAGAAGTTCAGAGTCTTGGCGGTCATTCGTTTCTCGCTGGCATGTTCGATGAGGGCAATCACCAGAAGGGATCTCGCATCATTTTGACGGCCGTCCAGGAAACAAAGCCCCCTGTTTCAGAGGCAGAATGGACTGCTCCAGATCTGGAAGGTAAGTGGGTATTGCTGTCAGCTGAGATTGCCAGCGAGCCAACAAAGATTCCAGCATGGGTTGAGTTTCTGAAGCAGAAGAAGGAATTTCAGCTGCTGGAATGGATGGCGATCTACGTACCGGACGCCTTCAAAACTCATGGAGTTGCAGAAGCATTAAAAACCTCAGACGCGCCGCACTGGATTCGCGTGGTTGCCTGGCACACCGCTGGCCCGTTCTACCTGGGTCACGGCGAACAGCAGGCTCAATCGCTGCTGACTTCAGCCCCGGGCCTTGCCGAGCATTGGCTGGAGACTCACAAAGACAAGATCGAACCCTGGGAAGGCATGATCGAGCGGTTGTACGGTGGATTTAAGACGGACAAGTTTGACGCGGTTGATTCCAGCGACTATCTGCCACCGCTGCAGGTCGCCAATGTATTCAATCACTTGTCCAACGCCAAAGATGCGGTTGAGTATTCACAGCGTGAACAGGCTGACCCCGGTGTTGTCTACACTCATCAGATTGTCCGCGAAATAAGTGGCATTGTCGTCAGCGGACGCAGAGACCCTGAATTGCTGAAGACAGTTCGAGCACTCACCAATCATTCCAACAACGAAATCCGTCAGGCCGCGTTTTTAGCGCATACCTACATCCTGCCTCAGACTGCCGCCACGGAACGCTTCGACGACTTCGTCAAGGTGATCGATGATTCTGAGGAATCAGGCATAATTCGCGAATCGGCGCTGATGGGCTTTTCGTATCACACTCACCCAAGCGTGCTGTTGAAGCTTCATCAGGTGACCGCAAATCCGCACCACGCTGCCTGGGGTGCCGCAGTAAGTCGCATCGGTGATATTGGCAAAGGCTTTTCGGTCTCGCTGCTGAAGCAACTGCAGAACGCAAAACTGACAACAGAACAAACAACCTTGCTTGGCGATTCATTGAAGCGACTCACCGATCGAGAATCACAAGCTCGCAACGTGGACGCCTGGGATATGGCTCGCCGCATTACCCTGGCCGTTTACGCAGAACAAACCAACGACCCCAATGCTGCGATCATTAAAGCATGGGTCATGGAAAGCAAGAAACACATGGTTGACAAGGAACGGCAAAACCTGAAAGCCAAATGGAATTTCGCAGCCGTCAACGACTTCTGGCTACCAACACCCGTCAGTGAATTCTCCAAAGGTTACGACAAATTAAAAGCTGAAGTTGTGAAGTAGATGAACTCTACATGAGTTGCCAGAAGTCAGGGAGCTGAATTCTCTGGAATCCGGCTCTGCGGCACAGCCCAAAGGCCGGCGACGTTGGTTTCTATCACAGGCACAATGCTTCAACATGGCAACTGGGGGCGAATGAACTGCCTTCGAACAGCGATACCGTTGATGACTTTCATATTAGTTCCCGCATGACCTTGCCGCCATCGGCGACTAGATATTGCGGGCGGCCATTATTGTCGGCGATTGTGGTCTGATCTACGCCGATTCCCAGGTGATGAAAAAGCGTTGCATAGACTTCACCAAATGTTACGGGCCTGGAGATCGCTTCTCCTGCGATACGATCCGTGGCTCCGATCACCTGACCATGCCTCATTCCTCCGCCAGCCATCAACGCGCAGTTCACTTGCGGCCAATGATCGCGACCGACAATGTTGCTGATCTTTGGAGTCCGTCCAAATTCTCCCCAGACAATCACTGCACAGTCATCGGCCAGACCTCGTTGATGCAGATCTTCCACCAGCGCGCTGACACATTGGTCGAAGACGGGAAAGTCCTCCCGCTCGCGCACAAAGATGGAATTGTTGGCTCGCCCCTCGGCATTCGTCCCGCCGTGCCAGTCCCACTTGCTGTAGTTCAAGGTAACCACGCGGACGCCCGCTTCGACCAGTCGGCGAGCCACCAGCAGACTTTGAGGCACACGAGGTGCTCCGTTGCCATCCATAAATTTGGTTGGATCTCCCGTGCCATAACGTTCGACAACTTTGGGATCTTCCTTCGAAAGATCCAGAGCTTCTGCAAGTCGGGACGAAGTGAGAAGTCCCATCGCCTGTTCCGTAAACGTGTCCATACCTGTCATCGTCATTGTCGCGTCAATGTCTCGCCTTAATTGGTCAACACTCTTTAAGAGCGACTTTCGATCAGCCAGCCGTTCCAGCGATACGCCGTTAAGTACCATGTCGTGCCTCGTTGGCCCCATTGGGCGAAACGGGGCATGTGATGTGCCGAGAAACCCCGGGCCAGGTTCGTTGTAAGGACCGTGGGAACACTGATAACACAGACTAACGAATGGAGGCGCTGTGGGAGTGGCGGTGCCAAGGACACGGGAGACCATCGAACCAAACTGCGGCCATCCACCAGACGGCTTTGGATTCTTCGGATCACGTCCGTTGAAGACCTGCACGGCATCATGCTCTGCCTGATTTCCGACCAGCGATCGAATAATGGTCAGCTTGTCACCTAATTTGGCGAGTTGCGGAAAAGCCTCGCAAATATCCATGCCCGGAACATTGGTTGCGATCGGCTTCCAGGGACCTGCAAACTCTCTTGGGGCTTCCGGTTTCAGATCGAACATGTCCTGATGCGGTGGACCTCCGACCAGGTAAATCATAATGACAGATTTTGGGTTGTTCTTCCGACCTGCTGCTTCATCGGCCTTTAGCAGAGACGGCAAGGTCCAGCCACCTGCCGTACCCATCGCTGCCAACGTGCCGATATTGATCAAACTGCGCCTTGAAAAACCGTTATTGAAGAGTCGGTGTTGCTGTTGTTGCCCGGTGAGTCTCAGCATTTGACAAGCTCCGGCAGGAACTGAGTGGGGATCGTGGGCGGCCTAAGTCAGGTCGCCGGGGAGGACGTAGACCACCAGTGGTATCACGAACCTGAGAAACAATCCATCCAGGAATGCCAGATTCGTGCTGATTATGCCACAATCAAAGTCTTCGATTTAAAGATTACTCGCAGCATTGAAACAACATTCCATACCAGCACGCAGCCCACGCAAGTGAATCGCGTACGTTTATTCACTTGCTGGCATGTCTGAGTGTTGGCCACTACAAGTTTTTCGAACTGTAGTTTATAGAGCGTTTCTTGTTTCGCGATTTTAGCAGGAGGCTACAGATGTTTTGGGCGAGTCGCGTCGTGCAGTGTTGGCTGTTCTGAACCTCAGTTGGTGCATTGCGTGATAGCTGTGTGCGGCGAGAAGTCCTGTGTAGTCGAGCTCGCTTTGCGTTGAAGCTTTGGCTGGACCAGACGGAGCTCAGTTTCGCGACGCATATATCAAGCAACGATAGACAAAAGGGTCATTGCCCGAGCTTCGTTGGTTCTCTGCTGGATCGGGCCTGAGTGGACCCGCTATGTCCTGACTCGGTTTTTGCTGTCCACATGGATCAGGTCGGGAACGTGTTTGGCTCGTTCTTTTTCCGTGTAGTCTGCGTAGCTGCAGATGATGACGAGGTCGCCTTTTTTGATCAGTTTGGCAGCGGCGCCGTTCAGGCAAATGATTCCGGAACCAGCTTCTCCCGTGATGGCGTACGTGGCCAGGCGATTGCCGTTGGTGATGTCGTAGACTTCCACTCGCTCAAATTCAACGATGTCGGCGGCCTTCATCAGGTCGGCGTCGATCGTGACGCTGCCTTCGTAGTTCAGGTCGGCTTCAGTCACCGTGGCTCGGTGAATTTTCGATTTCAGCAGCGTGCGTTTCATGGGGCCGTATTATCAACAGGAACAGGCTCTGCCGTGTTCCATAGATCCGTGAGTTTGTTCTTTAAGGACTCAACCAGAGAAGCTTAGATCACGAAAAGAGTCGACCCTTTTCGCATCGGCATTTTGCGTCAGCGAAGATTCGCATCAAGCTGTTCTTTACAGGCTGACAAAATCTTCTGAACAGACGCTTCAACTTCTTCAGCGGTCAAAGTTCGATCAGCCGCCAGAAATCGGCACGACACCAGATAAGACTTCTTATCTGCGTCAATTCCCTTGCCGCGATACTGCCCACCAAAGGAAACGTCCTGCAGCAATTCGCCGCCCGATTCCGCAACGACGGCTGCCAGATCGGCCCACTTCAAAGATTCCGCAACCACAAAGTTCAGGTCGCGAGAAACCACAGGAAACTTCGGCAATGGAGAATACGCGCGAGTCGGCTCGAACAGTTCTTCCAGCAGATTGACGTTCAGCTCCGCGACGGATGCGGCATCGTGCAGGTCCAGCTTATCCGTGACCGCTCGATCCAATTCTCCAATCCAGCCAAACATCCGGCCATTCAGATACAGTTCCGCACCCCGACCCGCTCCAAATTCAGGCAACGAAGAAGGTTCTGCGGTCAACTTTGCACTGGGCACAATCCGTGACACCAAAGCTTCCACAATGCCTTTCAGCTGCAGAAATTCGCGACCGGTCACCATCGAAACCATCATCGGTTCCGCTTCAACTTCCGATCTGCCTTCACCCGCCGACAGGTAAACTTTCGCGATTTCGAACAGCTCGGCATTCTGAGTCCCATAGCGTTCGTTCTGCCGGCGACACTGCAGCAGGCTGGGCACCAGGCTTTGGCGCATCTGGTTTTCAAGACTTCGCGACGAATGATTCACGGCAACCGCCGCAAGTTCTCCGCGAGGTTTGAACAATTGACGTTGGTCTTCGCTAATGAACGACAGCGTCAGCGCTTCGAAGAAGCCACACGAAGGCAGCAGTGCTCGAATAGCGTCTCCCACCTGTTCGCGTCGGCTTCTTGCAGTGGCCACAACTGGCAATGCAACGTTGTCGGGAATCTGGTCGTAACCGTGAATTCTTGCGATCTCTTCAATCAGGTCGCATTCTCGAGTCAAATCCAAACGCCAGCTGGGAACTTCAAACGTGACAGTTTCTTCGGACTTAGCCGTACACTTCAGCCCCAATTTCTGCAGAATATCAACGCAGAAAGTTGAGGGAATTTCAATACCCAAAACGCGAGCCACCTGGCTGAAGCGAAGAGTAACGGGTTCGCTGCTTGCGGCACCCTGGCCGGCAACCACAGAGCCATCCAACAGTTCGCCACCCGCAACCTGCAGGATTAATTCGCAACAACGGCGAGACGCCCAATCCATGTTGCTTCTGTCAACTTTACGTTCGAAGCGAAACGAAGAAGGACTCTGCAACTTCAAAGATCGAGCGGTCGCACGCACAGAAATGGGATCAAACGATGCCGTTTCTATCAGCACATTTACCGTGCCATCAGAAATTTCCGAATCAAAACCGCCCATCACGCCAGCAATGGCGACCGCTCGCTGAGCGTCAGCAATGACGCACATGTCTTCCGACAGAACGTAATCTCTTTGATCAATGGCCGTAATTTTTTCGCCCTTTGTTGCGCGACGCACAACAATGCGGCCTTCTTTCAATTTATCAAAGTCGAATGCGTGCAACGGCTGACCGCATTCCAGCATGACATAGTTGGTAACATCAACCACGTTGTTAACAGAATTGATGCCAGCGACCTTCAAGCGATCTTTCAGCCAATCGGGGCTTGGCCCAATCTTCACGCCTTTAATGATGCGGGCGTGATATTCATGGCACAGGTCGCCACATTCCAAAACGACCGAAGTAACAGCGGCTGTTTTTTCGGCACCAGCGACAGGTTGAGCGGCTGGAATCGCCAGCGGCGAACCAAATAGCACGGACACTTCACGAGCCACACCGATATGTCCCAGACAATCCGGTCGATTACTGGTGACTTCCAGATCGATGGCGACATCGCTGCCAATGGCTTCGAATTCTTCCAGATTCAGGCCGGACATCGTGAGCCGATCTGTCAGTTGTTCAACCGACATATCGACGGGGACGTATTCGCTAAGCCAATTCCTGCTGACAATCATGATTCAATACTGATTACGTGTGAGAACTAATTTAAGCCAAATGTTCGAGCGGTCGGACGCACCGGCAGCTCAGCAGTGTAGCGTAAACAGGCTTCACCGAAAATCGCGCATAAAGAAGCCCGACTTTTGGAAAAAGTCGGGCTTGAAACCGTTTCAAGGCGAAACTTCGGCACGCAGGGGGCCTGCGATGGTCCAGAATTTCAACCAATCAGTGACTGGAAGCCAACATCACAAGGGAACGAAAATCGGCTTTCAACCCCACATGCAGCTTACTTTTGCAGCAGAACGTTCACACCCTTTTTGTTAGACAGCACAATATCGGGCTGGCCGTCTTTATTCATGTCGTGAATTTCAAACTGAGTGCCCACGCCAGTGCCCTTGCCCGCCAGAATCTGATGAGGCTTAAAAGTTGGCGGCTGGCCTTTGGTTCGCTGCACTTCGTACCAATACATCACAACCTCGTCGTTGCCACCTGGATCATTTCCGTTGTGAGCAAAGAAGCGTTTTCCGGTGACATAGTCCAACTGACCATCGCCGTTGACGTCCACCTGTTCAACAGCGTGAGTCTGCGAAAACGACTTGTCGATTTCGTGCAGTTCCCAGCCAGCGTCCCCTTTGTTTTCTGCCCACCAAACACCGTATTCGTGAGCTGACGAAAGAAACAAATCCGCGTCACCATCCAGATCCAGATCGTCGGCATAAATATTGGCCGCCTTCGGCAAGGTTGTCTCATTGCCACCGACAGTGATGCGAATGGGATGAAACTTCCACAACGTTTCAGATGCCAGATTGCCACTGGATTCCCACCAGCCATGACCGATGATCACATCGCGATGGCCGTCACCATTCATATCACCAGCGCCAAGTCCGTGGTAATACTTGAACGTTCCATTATCCAGACCTCGATTTTTGTTAGTCGCCGGTTCTGCACTTGGTTCGCTGATCGCATGGAAGTCAAACTTATCGTTCACCTTGCTGCCGTCAGGAATCTGAACAAAACCCATTTGAGATTCCGGTTGAGAACCAAACAGAAACTCGGGAGTACCATCGGCGTTAAGGTCTTCGAACTCCGGCGATTCATTGCAGATGCTGGTCCAGATCAGGTGCTCGTTCCACACCCCGCCATCCTTACCCGGGTTTTGATACCAATGAAAGGGATCACCCGGAAAGCCGATAACTACAAGGTCCATCCACCCATCTTTATTCATATCCCATGCAGCATTCGCAAAGCTATTGCTGTAACCTTTACCAGCTACGAAATCACCCGGCATGCGAACTTCGTGCAGCTTCCATTTTGAAGCATCTGCATGATCGGCTGAGCCCATTGCCGGAGCTTCGTACCAAACGTCTCCTGCAGCCACATCGGGAGTACCGTCGTTGTTGAAGTCAGCCGCAGCGACTCCTTCTGATCGAAATCGTTCGTCAAGTTTGATGCGAACCCAGTTAGGATCGTCCTGTGCCTGAACGTTAAAGGTGGGAAGTGCGCAAATTGTCATGGACAACGCAAAGATGCAGCGTTTCATAGAGGGACCTCGTGATGGCGGGATAAACAAACGTAGCGGATAGCATAGCGAACACTGCCGACAGTAGAAACGAAACAGCCTGAACCTGTGTTTGCCCGGATTTATGGCGGACAACACTCAGAAAGCAAAAAACATTCCCTCGCTGCAACTCAGCATTCCTCCACCCACATTACGATTAAACACATAAAACAGCCCATAATCGCTTCACCGCAACAACCTGGCAGCGGCCCTGGACAACACCTAATGCCAGCGACACAATATGCAGATTCTTCAACTTTCTTCGGGGCGTTAAATGTCGTGTTCGCAAATTCCCGCGCTGTTGCTGCTGTGTTGTCTAAGCATTCGACCGTTGACGGCACAGGAACAGGCACCCATTCCCAAGCTGGGAGTCAGTATCAAAACCGAGCTGGTTTCACCCGGCTACACATTGATTTCGCCGATTAGTTCCAATCAGGTTTTCCTGCTGGATAATGACGGCATGGTGGCACACTATTGGGATACCGACCGGCCTCCCGGCCAGATGGCCTACCTGCTTGAAGACGGAACCTTGCTGCGAGCTGCGAAGACGGATGAGTTCTTTCAGTTTCCTCCCACAACCGGCAGCGGCGGGCGAATTCAAAAATACGACTGGGACGGAAACCTGCTGTGGGACTATAAAAGCAGCTCTGCTTATCGCATGAGCCACCACGATATTGAACCTCTGCCAAACGGCAATGTACTGTGCATCGTTTGGGAATCCTACCTGCGTGAAGTGGCCGAAACGGCTGGTCGCAATCCCAATCAACTTGTCGGCGATGTGTTGTGGTTCGAAGCGATTTTTGAACTAAAACCCAAAGGCCTGAGTGGTGCCGAAGTGGTTTGGAAATGGAGCCTGCTGGATCACGTTGTCCAGGACTGGGACAAGTCTAAAAATAACTATGCGGATCCCGCCGAACATCCGGAACTGGTTGATATCAACTTTATGTTGCGCCCAACAGCAGATTGGGTCCACATGAATTCGATTGACTACAACCCGGAACTCGACCAGATCATGGTGTGTTCACGATCACTTAACGAATTCTGGATTCTGGATCACAGCACAACAACCGCTGAAGCCAGAGGTCATGCCGGTGGAAAGTACGGTCGTGGCGGCGATTTGCTGTACCGCTGGGGCAACCCGATGGCCTATCGTCGCGGCCAGCCGGAAGACCGAATGCTGTACAGTCCTCACGATGCTCACTGGATTCCCAAGGGCCTGCCCGGCGCTGGGAATATTTTAATTTTCAACAATGGAGTCGCAGACACCGATCAGAATTTCTCATCCATCGATGAAATCTCACTACCCCTTAAAGCGGATGGAACCTATCACCTGACCGACGGAAAAGCGTATGGACCAACAGAATTGGAATGGACGTTTGACGATCGTGGCAATTTCTTTTCGCCACGAATTTCTGGATCACAGCGATTGGCGAATGGCAACACGCTGATTTGTTCGGGAACTCAGCACACCATTCTGGAAGTGACGACCACCGGCGAATTTACGTGGATGTACCATAACCCACCTCGATTTCGAGAACCCAATACAGACTCAACTCGGCCAGCCAAACCCAGCATTGCCGACCTGCCGGAAGACATTCTGGATTCGTTAAGAATCGATGGAACCGTGCAGTTGGAAAACGGCGGCACCATGTTCAGAGCAACAAAATACCCGCCCGACTTCCCCGGATTTCAAGGGAAAAAGTTCAATGTCCGCGACCGCAATAAGTAACGGCTGATTCATACACAAGGAGCCGTTGGACCACGTTTCCCGTGAATTCAAGGCCCAGGCTCAAAACAAACTTCCAGTGGAAGCCATGCCCTCAAAGCATCAGTCTGTTCTATCTGAACTTTCGGTTCGCACACCTGGATTTTTTTCAGCAGGTTTAGAATCAGTTGGCTTTGGGTGATCGCCCCTTTAAGCATGTGCCGGAGCACAAACACGAACACAGACTGATCTTTCATTGACGAAGAACACCAGTCATTTTCGGATCCACGCCTCATCCAATGCGGGCATAAAGTTGTGCAAGCCCACTCCCCCGGGACTGCGATCAAGTTCCTCCTGGCACTGCTTGCATTTCTGAAGAAGCTTTGAATAATCGCTCCTCCTCCAAAAACATTTTCTGGCATCTGCCTCTCACAAGACAACTTTCGAATTATGCCAAATCACGAGAATCCGTTTGCGTTCAATGCTGAAGCAGACAAGACAGTGACTGTTTCGGGAAGAGGACCAACAAACCTGAACGCGTTCGTTTCTCCCGTCAATCTGCAAAAAACGGTTTCTGTGTTGCTGGGCTTGTTTGGTTTGTTGTGCATTCTGACCTTGATTTCATCAGGCATGCAACTCAGTCTGCTGGATGAGGCACTGCAGGGAGTGGGCCCGAACTTTGACCAACGCGCAGAAGAGAATGACAATCGCGAACTCGCTGTCAACATGTTGGTTCTTGTATCCATGTTGGTCGTGGGAATCGTCTCACTTAAGTTGCTGCACAGATTAAGATCAAATGTCGATCACCTGGGAGCCATCGGCTTGTCGAATACACCGGGCTGGAGCGTTGGTTGGTTCTTTGTGCCTTTGGCAAACCTGATAAAACCACTGGGGGCCACCAGAGAAACCTGGCAGGCGTCGATCGCTCCTGACGCATGGCAAACCGAGACGGCACCTCCGGTTCTGGGAACCTGGTGGTTTTTCTGGATCACAGCTTCAATAGTCGGACGTGTGGCTTCACGACTTCCTTCGATTGCAGGTAACTCAATTGAGTCATTAATTACAGCCACATGGGTCGACATGGGACACACAACACTGACAATGATGGCCGCTTTCATGTATTGGAAAGTGCTATCGGGCATCACGACTGCTCAAACGGAGACATATCAAAGCATGGCCGCTGAGTCGCCACCCGATCAATGGAAATACTAAAACCGCTCACATCTGCTGAACAGCGCCCCCGGTCCGCATACAGCAGAGCAGCCCGAACCAAGCGGAACGCAGTTCCAGCGCTCTTGCAATGTGATAGCCACGAGTCTCCAGAACCACAGCGCGGCGGTTCTGGAGCCAGCCGCTTGAGTTGCAAGCCATCGTCATTCCCTTGCTACGGAGCCAGCATGCGGACTCGATGGTTGTTGCTGTCGCCGACGTAGATGCGGCCTGCTTTATCAACGAAAATCCCGTGAGGACGGTCCATGCGGCATTTGTGAGGGTCGCCATCAGGGCCATCCGCTTTTTTTCCGTCACCAATAACGGTTTCAATCGTGCCTGTTTTTGCTGACACAACTCGAATGGTGTGGCTTTCGGTATCGGCGAAATAGATATCGCCATCAGGCCCCAAAGCCACGCCTTTTGGCCCGGATAGCTTCGCAAGTCTGGCCGGGCCACCGTCGCCCGTGTAGCCGTTCTTCCCAGTGCCAGCCACGTGGTGCAGCTTGCTTGAAGCCAGATCCAGCTTGTAAATGGCATTGCCCTCTCGCAAAGCCAGAATCAAAGTGTGGTCGCCATCGAAATCCAGCGCGCGAGGCCCATTCAGTGGGTTGCCGACAATTGACGCTCCGTCTGTTGTCGGCTTGCGTTCACCAGTACCCGCAAATGTCGAAACAATCCCAGACGCCAGATCAACCTTGCGAACTCGATGATTGCCGATGTCGCAAACGTAGAGGTTACCGCTGTTGTCCAGTGCGATGGAATGAGGACGACTGAACTTCGCGTTAATCGCAGGTCCGTCGTCACCACCAAAGCCGATGGTTCCATCGCCGGCAATCAGTTCAATGCGACCGGTTTTTGCATCAACTTTGCGGACAATGTGATTCTGCATTTCAACGAAGTACATATCGCCGTTTGCAGAAAATCGAACTTCGTACGGTTCGTTCAATTTGGCTTCTGTTGCCAGCCCGCCATTGCCGGAATAGCCTTTCTGGCCATTGCCAGCCACCGTTGTAATGACGTGAGTTTCCGGGTCAACACGGCGAATTGCGTGTGAGCCGACTTCGCAGATATACAGCGCGTTGTCCGGACCGACAACAATGCCGAACGGTTGAGCCACAGCGGCCTGCGTTGCCAGCCCGCCATCGCCGGAATAATCGTTTTGCCCATTTCCAGCCACCGTCACAACGTCTGCGGCGTGAAGGCCAGAACCGATACAGATCGCAATCAAAAAGATGCTGACGCAGCGAATACGATGATCATGCATAAATTCAGCTTTAAAAGTCTTACTTACAAATGATATGCACGGTGCGCGCATGTTGGCCGTAGCGACAACGGAGCGGCTCGGCGATTCGGGCAGCCTACGTCTTCCAGCCAACCACGCCAACTGGGTCAAGAACGCAGCCCTTTTTAGGTATCGCGGTTTGCTGCTGCCAATTCAGATCTGACACCAGTTGTCGCAGCGTCCGTTTCTGAGGGAGCGGCCAACATATTCCAAGCGCTAAAGAAAACTGGCACGGCAATCAGGTTGCCAAGCACGGTGCCTTTGGCAAAGGGAATCGCCATAATGAAGCAATCAATCAAACCTGCAGTCGTGCGAGGATACATGCCAGACATGGCCCATACGCCAAAGTTACTAAGAACAAAGTACGTTGCAACGGCAACAATTGATCCACCGGCCACGGCGAGGTACCGATTGGGACGAACGCAATACACGGCAAACAGAGCAATCAGCAGATAGGCGAAATAGTCGAAAGGCCAGCTGAAAAAGAATCCATAACCCGTCTGAATGTGGATCAGCACATCAGTGATCGCTCGCATCGCCAGCGGCAGCAACACGGCGGCAGGGTGACGAATGACGGCACCACTGAACAAAGCCAATGCGGCCATTGCAGAAAAATTAGACAACGGCGAATCAACCAACCGCAAAGCAACGGCCACACAGCAGACACCAACAATGACTGCCACCTGCATCGAATTCCATTGACGTGCTGCGACAGGCGAATTGCTGTTCAGATCAGATGGTGGTGCACAGGGATTGGTTGCTGGTTGGTCAGACATTTATCTACCGTTCGGATCAAAGTTATCGACAGGCGGCTCGTTGCAGTCGGTCGTTGAGAGCAATTCCCAACCCGGTCTCAGGGAACCGTCGGGCGATGATAACGTCCAGACCTGCTGCGTCGAGACTTCTGAGGGCCGCAAAAAAGTTTGCCGCACAGGTTTTCAGGTCAGAGAATTCCGACAGTTGCTGGACTTTACTGAAGTTTCCATTGTCGTGAATGGGGCCGTAAGTCATCAAGCCACATTTCTGACCTTCCATCGCGATTGCAAAGGAATCGGGCTCAATCAGCCTTAGAAGCGTCGTGGGAGAATAATGTCGGCTAAGCATTCCAGGGGCCAATTGAGCGGCATCGTCCAGTGCAGAATTCGCGGATGCTCGCAAAACCGGACCGATCACGGCTTCAATATCTTCAATGGGCAAGCCGCCGGGACGCAGAACCGTGGGCTGTTCGGTCATCAGCGACAGCACGGTTGATTCGACTCCCACACCGCACGCGCCGCCATCCAGAACGCCGTCAATTCGGCCATTCAGCCCGTCCAGCACGTGCTGAGCCGTTGTGGGGCTGATGCGTCCGAACAGATTGGCGCTGGGTGCCGCGATGGGACAATCGGCAAGACGCAGAAGTTCCAGCGCCACCGGATGATTGGGAACTCGCACCCCCACGCCGGGCAGACCGGAAGTTACTAAATCAGATATTTCGGGTCGTTTTGGAAGAACCAGAGTCAAAGGCCCCGGCCAAAATGCTGCGGCCAGCCGTTCGGCAAGCGGCGAAAATTCGGTCACCAGTCGTCGGGCAGCCGATTCGTTGGCCACGTGTACAATCAGCGGGTCAAACGTGGGACGTTGTTTGGATTCGAAGATTCCGGCGACAGAATCGGAATTTCTTGCATCCGCACCCAGCCCGTACACCGTTTCCGTTGGGAAGGCCACCAAACGGCCATTTTTCAGCAAATCCGCAGCTTCGGCGGCAGAATTGCAAACAATGGTTGATCGGTATTCGGACATGCAGATTGCTGGATCACGCCGGACCAAATAAAGGAAGATATCGTCGAAAGCCGTCAAGTTAGCGTAGAGGCTCGCGAATAACAGCAGGCCATGCGTAGAATCGCTAAGACAAAAGAAACCCATCCGTTTGGAAGACAATTTACGGTCGCAAACAGAAACAGACATTTAAAAAGAGAAGACAATCGCCGAAAGCAGCGAAGTGCCAACTTCCGGGCTTCAACGGGTCGCCAACAATCGACCGGATATTCAAACACGCTTTCGTACTTTGTAAGGTGAGTATCATGCCTGACGCAGGTGTTCTGGCAACAATTTTACTAATCGTCGGCCTGTTCCTTCTGGCTTTGGAACTGATGATTCCCAGCTTCGGAATGATCGGTATCCTGTCCGCCATTTCGTTGCTGATTTCTGCCTGGAGCGCCTGGCAGGCGTGGTGGGGCACAAGTCCGGGATTTTTCTGGACATACGCAGCCTTCTGGTTGCTGGGCATTCCTTCCGTTTTGGGTGGGGTGCTGTTTTTGCTGCAAAACACCGCACTTGGCGACCACATCGTGTTGCGAGGCCCGGCGGCTGATCCTCCCGTTGGCAATCCGCAAAACCGTAATCCCCTGCAATCGCTGGTGGGGAAGGTGGGAACAACCGCTTCTTTGCTGACGCCCGGAGGTATGGTGATGATCAACAACGAACGTTTTCACGCAGAATCGCTGGGAATGATCATTGAATCGGGAAGCCCCGTTCAGGTCGTAGATGTCAGGGGAAATCGGTTGGTTGTCAAAAAATGCACCACAACAGCAAACGGATCAGCAACTTCTGTGGCCCCAAGCGGTAGCCAAACGGATCCGGATGCTGATACATTACTGGTGGCAGAGTTCGAAGATGTAACTCGGTCTGCATCAGAAACAGACGACATCGTCGGTTTTGAAATCCCGGAAGATAGTTAGTTACTGAAAAAACATTGCCAAAACAAATTTTGCATATTCAGGGTCAGCAACTGAGGTTGGAAAACATCAGCCATGACTTCATTACTTAGTTGGAAATCGCCAGGCTAAATGAAACATCAGTATTTCTGTGACCCACATCAGCCGCAGGGCGTTAGCCCCGGTTTGTGCGGGTCACCGAAAGAAAACCGGGCTAACGCCCTGCGGCTGATTGAGACTTGGCGTTGTCCATTTAAAGTCTTACCCAAAATGATGAGCCCATTATTTTGAAGCAACAACGGAGCGACTCGGCGATTCGAACGTCCTAAGTTTTTGGGCGCTCCACGCCACCGGGTCAAGGGCGAAGCCCTTGTTAGAATAACTTCCTGAACAGGAACAAGCATATGATTTCCAACGTTTTGACATTAGCCGATTTGAGTCCGGGTGCATGGGTGGGCATTGTTGTCATCCTGCTGGTCTTCATCATTTTTCTGGCGATCTTCGCTCAGTTTGCCAGTTTGTGGCTGCAGTGCAAAATGACGCGAGCTGGAATTAGCATTGTTGACCTGATCACGATGCGATTTCGAAAGGTGAACCCCACTGTCATCGTGCGCAGCATGATTATGGCCGTGCAGGCGGGACTGACTCAAAGCTACCCAATCACTCCCAAAAACCTGGAAGCTCACTACCTGGCGGGCGGCAACGTTCCGAATGTCATTCGAGCACTGATTGCGGCTCAGCGAGCTCAAATCGACCTCGACTGGGAAACGGCTCAAGCCATTGACCTTGCCGGACGAGACATTCTGGACGCCGTTCGAACGAGCGTTTATCCCAAAGTGATTGACTGCCCTGACCCCAAACGTTCGGCTGGCACTTTGGACGCTGTCGCCGGAGATGGAATTCAGCTGTGTGCGCGAGCACGCGTGACTGTTCGCACAAACATCAGCCAGCTGATCGGTGGAGCCACAGAAGAAACCGTGATTGCTCGAGTTGGCCAGGGAATTGTCCAGGCCATTGGTTCTACCCACTCGTACAAAAAAGTTCTTGAGAACCCAGACAGCATTTCAAAAATCGTGCTTGGTCAGGGGCTGGAAGGCAACACCGCGTACGAAATCGTTTCCATCGACATCGCAGATATTGACGTAGGAGAAAACATCGGCGCCCGACTGTCTGCCGATCAGGCAGAAGCTGACATGCGAGTTGCTCAAGCGAAGGCCGAACAGTTGCGAGCTGACCAGACGGCTCGCGAACAGGAAATGGTCGCACGCATTCAGGAAAACCGAGCAAAGGTCGTGCTTGCAGAAGCTCAGGTGCCAAAAGCAATCGCCGAAGCATTTTCTTCAGGCAAACTGGGACTGCTGGATTTTTACGATCTCAAAAACCTGCAGGCCGACACCAACATGCGTGATTCAATTGCCGGCACAAGTGGAAAAGACTAACCAAAAAAACGGTAGATCGTTGCGGGCAAACCACTCACCATGAGTTTGCCATTCAACACAACAGCGGTTTACAGGATGATAGAAGACAAGTCTGAAATGTGGCTTTCTGGTACCGAAGTGCGACGCACGGACTTCTTTAGCCATGAGTCAGCGGTCCACGCTGTAGAGGTTTTCCAATGAACGTTAAGCTAATCTTCTTTCTGATCGTAATCGCGTTCAGCGTGGTGCAGTCCATCATCAAGGCCGCAACAGAAAAGGTAGAAGCCAGGAAGAAACAGGAACGCGTAGGCAGGCCAGCAGGCAACGACCGCGTTCAAAGTGAAATCGATTCGTTTCTTCAGGAAGTGACCGGTAGACAGCCAGCCAATCGTCAGGGAAATCGAGCAGCGGCCAACGACGACATCCAGGCTCAGCGTGACCAGGAACGTGCCGACAATCGACGTGAAGAAGCGAACGTCCGAAGGCGTGCGGCTCAGGCAACCAGCCAACTGGCAGCCGCCAAGCAAAAAAAGAAGCGTGCGAACGCGGCTCCGCAAACAGGACAGTCTCGCTCTCGTAAACCTAACGAACGACGAATTGGCTCCAGCGTTAGTGAACACGTGGACTCCTACATCGGAAAACACGTGGACACTTATCTGGATCACGACGTGGATGAGTACGTCGAAAACACAATCACAAAAAGTGTTCAAAGCCACCTTGGAGGAGCCGGCGATGCTTCTCGGCCATCCATTGCGGCACGTCGAAAAACAAAAACGGCCACCAACGTGGCGGCATTGATGAAAGATCCTCAAGGCGTACGCAACGCAATTTTGATCAACGAAATTCTGTCACGTCCAAGATCGACACGAAACTAGTATTTCGGTGGCCTTGTCTGGTGAGAGCCGTTGCCTCTGCTCGCGTTTGTGTCACGCCAGGACACTAATTGTTCCAGCGACATACATTCCATCAATTTCATTGTGACACGGCACCAGCCGGACGGCTTTGATTCATGTCAGATTCTGTTGAACGAGTCCTGCTGCTGACCGGCGAATTGTCTTTTCGCGGTTCCTCGATTCTTACCATGAGACTCGCGAGCGGCCTGGAATCTCGTGGCATTGAAGCCATTGTGTTGTGCACGCGCGCTCAACCACTGGACCCGAATCTGACACGCGGTGTTAAAATCATTCGAGTTCCCGGTTATACCGTTCCGGTCTGGGGTCGAGTTGTCCGCAGAACCGTGCTTAATCAACTGGAAGAACAACCTCCGGATGTGATTCATGTTCAAGGGCCCAAAATGCTGCCTCAGGCATTATGGCTGGGAAGAACACTGGACCGCCCGGTAGTGCTGTCTCTGACGGATCAGGGCGAAGCCACGCGAGTTCTGCTATCGACGCCGAACTCTTTGTGTCGCGCGATCATCTGCGTCAGCGAAAGCGTGCGAGCTGCCCTGCCCAGTCGACTGGACCAAATTGAACAGCGAGTCATTTTGCCGGGGGTTCCGCTGGACCTGGATCGAAAGGTGCCACCCATTTTCCAGGAAGACCGAGTCCCCGTCATCGGCATGGCAGGACCGCTGGAAGTTATCAAAGGTGGTTCGTTTTTCTTAAGAGCGTGTCACCGTGTTCTGGATTCCGGCGTGAAGATCCGGATTGTCGTAACGGGCTCCGGCCCGGAAGAACGAAACTTAAGGCGTCTGGCAACATCGCTGGAACTGGACAAGCAGGTCACGTTTGTCGATGACAGCACGGCCATGTCAGCGTACCTGACAGCCATTGACATCTTCTGCCTGCCATCTTTGCAACAGGGTTTTGGAGTCATCATGCTGGAAGCAATGGCGTTGGGGCGCCCGGCGATCGCTTCTGGTGTGGGCGGAATCCTGAGCATTCTGGAAGACAACGTCAACGGCCTTGTTGTGCCTCCGTCAGATAGCCGAGCACTTGCCGATCGCATGCTGGAGCTTCTCAACGACCACAGCCTTGCACATCGAATTGCCGTCGCCGGTCAAAAACTTGTGGAAGAAAAATTCACCGCTGATCGCATGGTTGAAGAAACACTTGCCCTGTATCAGGACATTCACCAAAAGGGGAGTTCTGCAAAGACAATTCCCATGGAATCGCGAACGAGCACGAAACAATCATGAAGGCAGAGATCATTGCCATCGGCTCCGAACTTACCTGTGGAGCACGACTGGACACAAACAGCCAATGGCTAAGTATCGAACTGGAAGGACGCGGCTGGACAATCCAACGCCATACAACGGTTGCCGACGATCGTGCCGCCATGATTCGCATTTATCAGGAAGCCGCCAAGCGGTCTCGCCTGGTGCTGATCACAGGCGGACTTGGGCCAACCCTTGACGACATCACTCGCGACACGCTGGCGGAAGCCTTCAACCAACCGCTGATCGAAGATGCAGATTCTCTACATCACATCGAATCGTTGTTCCAAAGTCGTGGGCGAGAAATGCCCGAACGCAACAAAGTGCAGGCGCTGCGACCCGAAAATTCCGTTAGTATTCATAACGCTCACGGGACGGCTCCCGGCATCCTCATGAACCTGTCAGACCCCGAATGCACCATCGCTGTACTTCCGGGAGTTCCCACAGAAATGAAACGAATGTTTCTGGAGCAGCTGACCGATCACCTGCCCACCAGCACGGTGTTCGTCAAACGCTCAACGGTTCGAACGTTTGGCTATGGAGAATCAGACGCAGAACGACTGCTGGGCGACCTGACTGCTCGCGGGCGCAACCCCGAAGTTGGTATTACCGCCAGTCAGGCAGTCATCACGCTGTCAGTTACGGCTCGAGCCGGAAGCTATGACGAGTGCGATATGCTGGCAGACGGCGTTAAAGAAGATATTCGAACGCGTCTGGGAGATGCCGTATTTGGCGAAGGTGAAATCGAACTTCACGAAGTTGTTGGGCAACAATTATTGGATAAAGGGCTGAGCATAGCACTTCTGGAAGGCCCCACAACCGGCGGCTTGATCGGACAATGGCTGACCGAAACCGAAGAGATTGCCAGTCGAGTTTCTTACAGCCGACTTTTCCCGACAGCCATGTCATTATCGAACACAGCAACTCCGGATGATAAGGAAGCATGGGAACCGGCGTTGAGAATGCAGGCGGAAAAACTTTTAGATGATGGAACCGCCGACTATGTAATCATGTCTTCACCGACGTATCTTGTACACGAATCCGGCGTTCGGCAGCAAAAAGGAAGCGTGATTGTTGCTGGCAAAAACCTGAACGTTATTCAGGATGTCAGCATGACGGGCAACTTGGCCATTTTTCGAAATCGAGCCGCTCGCAGCGCGCTGAATCAACTTCGACTTCACCTGAAATCCCTTTAACCCATTGCTTTGCAGGCTTCCGCAAATTCCAACGCCAGCCTGAAACACTAACGATCGAAAACACTCTGCATTAATGACTGAACCCGTCCCAGCTCCACACGTCTATGTTCGCCCGGCAACTCGTGATGACGTTCCGGAACTGACTCAACTTATTGAAACATTCGTGAAAGCCAATCGGCTGCTGCCAAGAACTCAGGACGAGCTGAACGACCTGATTGCATTTGGCTTTGTCGCGTGCGCTGACGACACGCTGGTTGGTTTCGCCGCTTTGGAAATCTATTCTTCCAAACTGGCAGAAGTCCGCAGCCTTGCCGTGCTGCCCGAAATGCAGGGACGAGGGCTTGGACGGCAACTGGTGGAAAACTGCGTCGAACTGGCTCGCAGCCGCAACGTGCTGGAAGTCATGGCCATCACATCAGCCGACGGCTTCTTCCAATCATGCGGCTTCGACTTTACATTGCCGGGCGAAAAGAAAGCTCTGTTCATGCAAACGCGCGACGAGATCTAAATAGACGTTGCGCGGTGGGAAATGATGCGTTTTCCGTTTAACCCGACTCGTAGAGGAGGCCCACTGCAACCTGCCGAAGTCCTCCTCTACGAGTCGGGTTAAACGATGCTATTAGTTTTGCAAAAACACTTCCAGCGTGCATGTCTGCGGCAAAAGCTTCGGAGAAGCTTTGGCCTCGCCGTGGGTGACAACCCACAAAGCCCCGGCCAAAGCCCCCGGGCCATCCACCCTAAAAAGTCCCGCACCGACGGGAGCAAAACCTGTGTCGTATCATCCGCCCCCGCGCGTCATTCCCGCGAATGCGGGAATCCAACCAGCGTACCGCTCTGGGTTCTCGCCTGCGCGGGAATGGCGACGGTGAGTTGGTTTCCCGCTACAAACCTGATTCGAAACGTGCGAAAATAAATTCCGTGGCGGAGCAGCGCGCAACAAAAAAGCTCCGCCGCAAACAGCAACGGAGCTCATTCAACGATCGTCTACTTCAACAGCTTGATTGACTTGATGTAGTCCAAATTCGGAAACGACTCCTTCAGGTATTCGTTACCCTTTGACTGAATCCGTCCCTGATCCGGACGCTCTTTGTATTCCGCGTTAATCTTGTCAACCACATCCATTCCCTCAGTCACCCGACCGAAAGGAGCAAACCCCTGACTATCCAGAAACGAATTGTCGCCGAAGTTGATGAACAACTGAGTCGATCGTGAATCCGGTGCTCCCGTTTTGGCATAGGTGATATAGCCACGTTGATTTGAGGCCGTGACCGGATCATCCTTGAATGTGGCTTCTCGCCACGACTTCTGAACGGATGGATCGCCGTTAATTCCCCACTGCACCATGAAGCCCGGAACAACGCGGAAGAAACGCGTATCTTTATAGAAGTCCTTCTTGACGAGTTCGTAAAACCGATCAGCACCATTGGGAGCCCACTTGCGAGTGACTTCGATGGTGAAATTCCCTTTGCTGGTTTCAACCTGTACCTTGAACGTGTCCGGTGCCTGTTCAGCGGCAGCAATAGAATTCGCCGGCGAACTGCAGGCAGCCAAAATCAGCACAGACATTAAAGCGAACGGTCGCAACGACATGAAATACTCCTGTTTCTTCATCCTTGTGTTTCCAACGGTGCAGCAACTGAAAGCTGCAGCAATATAGTGAGCGGAATTCTACAACTCCCGGGAAGCATTACCACACATCAATGACCAGCTTCGATCTCAGCCGCATTACTCAGGAAACCAGCGTTAATCACGTTGAGTACCATGAAACGTTGGATTCCACGAACAAACTGGCGGCAGAACTTCTGCCAGACCTGCTGCCACTTCGCCCCGCTTTAGTGCTGACGGCCAGCCAGACAGCTGGTCGAGGACGCGGGACAAATGCATGGTGGGCCAAATCCGGCGCGTTGACGTTTTCTTTAGTTGTCAACGCAAACGACCTGGAACTGCCGCCGGAGCGATTGCCGTTAATTTCTTTGGCAGTCGGCCTGGCAGTCAAAAACACGATCGCCGAAATGTTGCCCCAGCGGCAGGTTTCCATCAAATGGCCGAACGACGTTTTGATTAACGAACGCAAGGTGTGCGGCATTCTGGTCGAACAGCGAATTAGCGCCAACCAGGCCGCTTTGATTATCGGCATTGGAGTCAACGTCAACAACTCTATGACGTCCGCTCCGGAAGACATGAGCCGCAGGGCCACATCGATCTTTGATGTCAGCGGCGACACTCATGACATGACAACGGTGTTAATCAGCCTGTTGTCCCAACTGGACAAAGCGGTTTCAGACCTTCGGCACCGCCCGATGATGCTGCTTGCTCAACTAAATGCATGCAATATTTTGAATGGCCGCACAATCACCATCAGCCTTTCCGGTTCAGAACAAACGGGCGAATGCAAAGGTGTGGACGAAGACGGTGCCATTGTGCTGGCCACGGATCATGGCATTCAGCGAGTATTGGCTGGCACTGTTTCGAAGTGGTAGACCAAGGGCTTCGCCCTTGACCCGGTGGCGTGGCGGGCGGGAAGGCGTGGGGACGTTTAATCGCCAAGCCGCTCCGTTGTCGCTACGTGAGTTTAGCGGCAGGGGTGGCCGCTCCGACCAACATGCGCGCACGATGCGGACCTAACCCATTACTATTTCTTTCATTTCCCGAACAGCTCGTTCCAGCCCCACCATCACAGCGTGGCTGATAATGCTGTGTCCGATATTCAATTCATGAACACCGTTAATAGCGGCAATCGGCTGCACGTTGCGATACGTCAATCCGTGGCCCATGTTTAAGATCAACCCACGGTTTAAAGCAAATTGGCTGGCTTCCAGAATTCGGTCGAACTCCGCATCGGCTTCAGCCTGCGTGCGAGCATCCGCATACGCGCCGGTGTGAATTTCAATCGCTTCAACGCCCATTTCGGCAGACGCTTCCACTTGAGCGACATCGGGATCGATAAACAGACTCACCGGAATATCACGGCTCATCAACTGATCAACGCAGCGTTGAACTCGGCTGCGCTGGCCAACCACATCAAGACCGCCTTCCGTTGTGACTTCTTCTCGCTTTTCCGGAACAAGCGTTGCCTGGTCGGGCATGACATCCAGAGCAAAGTCAACAATTGATTGATCCACCGCCATTTCAAGATTCAGCTTCACGCGAATCGTCTGACGCAGAATTCGCACATCGCGATCCTGAATATGACGGCGGTCTTCTCGTAAATGCACGGTAATACCGTCGGCTCCGCCCAATTCCGCCAACACGGCTGCATGCACGGGATCCGGCTCGTAAGTTCGGCGAGCCTGACGGACAGTGGCAACGTGATCGATGTTTACTCCAAGCAGTGGCATAACTTCAGAATTCCGTATCAAGAATATTCAACAACAATAGCCGCGAATCTTAAGCTCATCCCCTCAAATTAAAAATCAAACCGCCCAGAAAGAGCGGTGTCGTTGTAGCCGGAGTCGCCAGCGACCGAAATCCGGAGCTGCCTGCGTGTTAGTCGTAGCGACAACGGAGCGGTTCGGCGATTCCAACGCCCCACGTCTTCCCACCTTCCACGCCACAGGGTCAAGGGCGCAGCCCTTGTTGGGACTACTTGCTGAATTCTGCAGTTTTTGAAATTTCCAGCTCGGAACCAATCTGCTGCGGCAACACAAATCGTTGCAGAATTCAGATCCAATGCAGGCAAGCGATTGGAATGAAGTTTGCTGGCTGGGTAGAGTAGGAGATATTCTGCCGAATCGGCAGTCAGTGCTGTTACCGCATTCTGCCGTGACAGACCACCCCTACATTGGGACATTGTGCTTGTAATACATGTTTCGGTGTCCCGCCTTTTGAGCCAAACCGGCCACCAACAACTGGTGCATTCTGTTTGACACAATAACCCCCAAATAGTTCGAGATTTACGCCATGAGTTCCACCTCAGAAGTTTCTGAGCCGAGCGCCGGTGCTGCTTCAAAGTCCGCCACCGACGCGATGATTGAAGCTCGCGGGCTAAGCAAATTCTACGGCGAATTTGCGGCCACTCAGGACGTTTCGTTCACTGTTCCGCGAGGTCAGGTTTGTGCCTTTCTGGGTCCGAACGGAGCCGGCAAAAGCACAACCATGAAAATGCTGACAGGCTTTCTGTCACCAAGTCGTGGGGACGCATTTTTGGCAGGCTACAACGTGGCCGACAACCGCCTGCTGGCCAGCGAAAAACTTGGCTATCTGCCGGAAAACGGACCGCTGTACACAGAAATGACTCCCGAAGGCATGCTGAAATACATCGGCGAAGTTCGAGGAGTTAAAGGCAGCGTTCTATCGGATCGTCTTGCCTGGGTTGCCGACAAGTGTTCACTGAATGAAGTCTGGCGAAAGCCGATTTCAAAGTTGTCTCGCGGTTTTCGTCAGCGAGTCGGCATGGCACACGCCATGTTGCACGATCCGGAAGTTCTGATTCTGGACGAACCCACCAGTGGGCTGGACCCCAATCAGGTGCATGGAGTTCGCGAACTGATTACCGAACTTGCCATGACAAAAACGATCCTGCTGTCGACTCATATTCTGCAGGAAGTGCGAGCGATCTGCCCGCGGGTCGTGATGATCAACAATGGCAGAATCGTGTTCGACGGAGCGACCAGCGAGCTGGGAGCGAACGAAGTTGAGATGGAAGAAAAGTTTCGATCTCTTACCGCCGCCAAATAAGCAAACGTCGGCAGCATTGGTTGAATCCGGAAACAGTTTTCCTGAGATTCATTAACGACATTTCCTACACCAAAATATAACAGGCGTCGCCACACCATGATTCGCGCAAACGTGATTCTGGCTGTTACCAAACGCAATTTCCGCAGCTATTTCTCCAGTATTCTGGGCTATCTGTTTATCATCGTCTTCTGCGTAGCTGCGTCCGTCATGGCGTTTGATGCTCAGTTCTTTGCCTCAAACCAGGCAAACCTTGATCAGCTTAGTCTGAAGTTCCCGGTACTGCTGCTGTTTCTGATTCCCGCCATCACCATGACTACGTGGTCTGACGAACGGAAATTGGGAACAGATGAATTGCTGTTCACACTGCCCGCCAATGACATCGAAATTCTGCTGGGCAAGTATCTGTCGGTACTTGGCGTTTACACCGTCGCCATTGTGTTCTCTTTGGTGAACGCCATGATTCTGTCCATGATGGGTGACCCCGATCCTGGCTTGCTGGTATCAAGCTATGTTGGGTACTGGCTGGCGGGAGCGGGCTTGTTGTCGGTGGGCATGCTGGCGTCAGCATTAACCAGCAGCTCAACAGTCGCTTTCGTTTTAGGCGTTGTATTTTGTTGCGTTCCGGTATTCATTGGCCACCTTCCAGTATTGATCGAATGGATTCTGGGGCTGTTCGGCGGCAACAGTCAATGGTACGAATTCCGCACAGCCGTTCAGGGCTTAAGCCTTCAGGAACAATTGCGTGACTTCAGTCTGGGAGTTCTTCCACTTTCCAGCGTCTGCTATTTCGTATTCCTAATCGTGCTGATGCTGTATCTGAACCTGGTGGTCATCTCCAAACGACGCTGGCACGCTTCCAAGGTTATGGGCATGGAACTGCAATATGGCGTTCGCACAATTTGCCTGGGAATCACGCTGGTCAGCTTGCTGGTACTGGCCAGCCTGTGGCCAGCAAGAGCCGACCTGACTTCTGAAAAGCTGTTCAGTCTGTCTGAGGCAACTTACAACACCATCAACGATATTCCCGATGGTCAACAAATCACCATCCAGGCATTTGTCAGCCCCGAAGTTCCTCGCGAGTACAGCGAAACTCGTCGGCGATTGCTGGGCCTGTTGCGAGAATTCGACCTTCGTGGCGGCAGCAAGCTGGAAGTTCGCCGAGTTGACGTAGAACCATTCAGCGAAGAAGCTGAAGAAGCTCGAGCACTGGGCGTGAATCCAATTCGCATTCAGTACGAACAGGATGGCAAGTATGAAGAAGCAGAAGTATTTTTAGGAGCCATCGTCCAAAGCCCAACCGACAACGTAGAAATCCCGTTCTTCGGCAAGGGACTTCCGATCGAATACGAACTAACACGATCTGTAAAAACGGTTTCAAAAGAAGACCGCCTAACGATCGGCGTGCTGCAAACTGACGCCGGTGTTATCGCAGACAGCGGCGGTCGCGATTGGGAAATTGTTCGCGAACTGCGCAAGCAATACAAAGTCATCGGCGTAAACCCGTCTCGCAAAATTCTTGCAGATGACGCCGAAACCGCTGATGGCGAAGCCCCCACGGAAGACTTCGACGTACTGCTGGCCATTATGCCATCGTCGTTGACTCAACCTGAAATGGACAACTTTCTGGACTATGTTCAAGCCGGAAAGCCGGTTTTAGTCTTCGATGACCCGTGCCCGATTTTCGCTCAGGGACAAATGGGTCTGTCGATGGCTCCCAAACTGCCAAAGCCAAGTCCCGGTGGTGCGATGGCCATGATGGGTCGACAACAACCACCCGAACAAAAAGCAGACAACGGCGAACTACGGTCGCTGATGAGCCTGCTGGATGCGAAGTGGGATAACGGTCAGGCGGTTTACGATAAGATCAATCCACATAGTCAGTTTGCATCTTTGCCACCTGAATACGTCTTCATTTCCCGATCAGGAAACCCAACCGAAGCGTTCAACGCGAAAAGCCCAATCACCAGCGAACTGCATGACATAGTGTGCCTGTATCCTGGATCAATTCAGGAACTGGATCGCAAAAAGGATCAGGAGTTTATCCCATTGCTGCAAACCAGCGGCGAGTCGGGACTGCTAGCCTGGGACGACTATATTTCTCAGTCGTTCAGCCCATTCACAATGTCACCGACCGCGCAGATCAACCCAAACCCAAAGCGATTTAATGATGCATACTCGCACGTAATCGCCGCTCAAATTAAGAGCACAGGCGACAAGCCGCTGAATGTCATCTTCTGTTCTGACATCGACATGGTCAGCGACTGGTTCTTTATGGAACGAAATCGCGGGAACCTGGATATCGCCTTCGACAACGTGACCTTCATTTTGAACTCAGTCGACGCTTTGGCGAATGACGAAACGTTTATCGATCTGCGTTCACGCCGAGCCAGCCTTCGTACTTTGGAATACGTCGAAAACCAAACACGCGAACTTCGCAAGAAGCTGAACGAAGAGGAAAAAGAAGCAGACAAAACGATGGAAGATCGCCTTAACGAAGCTCGCACAGAACTTCAGGCGGAAATTGACGAAGTACAGAAGCGAGACGACCTCGACCCTCGCAGCAAAAGTGCTTTATTGAAGCAAAAGGAAGAGCAGCTGAATCGCAAACTGGATCTGGACGAACAGGAACTGGAACGCGAAAAGAACAGTCGAATTCGCAAAGCGGGTCTCGAAATGAAACGCGAAATCCGCCGCATCGAAACGGCTGTCAAAATCAAGGCATACGTACTTCCAGCGATCCTTCCGATTTGCTTTGGACTGTTGTTCCTCGGTTTGCGACGCAATGCGGAACAACAATCGATCGCTCCATCTCGTCGCCGCAAATAGCAGCAACGGCTTGACGGCTAGTCGTCAGTGGCGGCCAAACCCCTGGCCACTTTTGATTTTTGAATACACGTGAACTTCATTGAGCGTCTTTAAGAACAGCTCATCAATGTTTGAATAAGCAGGTTGAGATATGAATCCATCATCTCGGACATTTGCCTTTGTCGCAGCCGCAGGATTGTCAGCTTTGGCTGCCTTTGGAGCATGGTATTCCACGCAACCATCCTCAGTCAGTGGTTTTGCGGACGTCGGCACAGAGTTCTTTACAGACTTCGACGACCCAACCAAAGCAACGTCACTTGCTGTCGTCGATTACGACAGCACAGAGAAAGACGTTCAGACGTTTTCCGTGAAGCAAAACGACGACGGACTGTGGGTCATCCCATCGCATCACAACTATCCAGCAGAAGCAGAAGATCGCCTGGCAAAAACTGCGACGTCTCTGCTGGGGCTAAAGAAGACGGCCGTTCAAAGTCGGAGTAAAGACGACTGGAAACTGTACGGAGTCGCCGCTCCCGACGCCGACGGAGCTGCAACTGGTGAAGAACGTGGCACTCGCCTGACTCTCAGCGATGGCAGCGGCAATCCGTTGGTAGACCTGATTATCGGCAAACCAGTCGAAGGTCGCAGTGGAAGTTTTTATGTTCGTGAACCAGAAAAGAACACAACGTATATCGCTCAACTGAACGTCGATCTGTCGGCAAAGTTCAGCGACTGGATCGAACCTGATCTGCTGAAAATTACTCAGACCGATCTGGTGAAAATTGTTCTGGACAATTACTCGATCGACGAACAACAAGAGACAGTCAATAAGAAGGAAGTCCTTGAATTTGAAAAGGAGAAGCTGGAAACCTCCGGCAAGTGGACTCTGGCCAACCTGAAGGACGAATCAGAAGAATTCGATGCCAGCCCGATTCAGTCGATCGCCACTAACCTTGATCAACTGAAAATCGTTGGTGTTCGCCCCAAGCCGCAAGGGCTTGACGACAACATGCGAATTAACCCAGCCGTTAAACAGATTCTGCAAATGCAGATGCAGGCACAAGGCTACTTTATCGGTGGAGACAAAGACGGCAAAGAACGACTTTACTCCAACGAAGGCGAATTGATTGCGGGCACCAACAATGGTGTGCAGTACACGCTGTACTTTGGGGAAATCGCTCGAGGCTCCGGCAAGGACATCGAAGTCGGACTAGCTGCCGACGAGAAGAAGGAAGACACCAAAGACGAATCCGACAAGACCGCCGATGAAGAGTCTGGGGAAGAAGACGGGCCACGTCGGTATCTGTTGGTCAAAGTTAACTTCAACGAAGCATTGCTGGGTGAGAAACCAGTGGCCCCGATTGAACCAACCAAACCAGAAATCCTGAATGAGGCTGCTCCGGAGAAATCTGCACCGGTTGAAGCCGCGCCTGGAGCTAACAAGAAAGACGAGTCGAAAGCAGAAACAACCGAAACGGAATCGCCTGTAGATTCGTGTGATCCACAGGACGAACCGACCACAGAGCCGACCGTGGAAACCCCTGCAACTGAATCGCCTGCACAACCTGCAACTCAGGAAGAAACATCACCGGCGAAACCTGAACCAGCAACTACACAGGAACCTGCTGCGACACCGCAGAAAACAGAAGAAGTCAAGTCGGGCGACACTGCAAAGGCCGAAGACGCCCCCCCGAAGAACACCGAACAACCTGCAACGAAGTCTGATGCTGAGGATGCTAAGCCGGAAGAGCCCAAAGAAGATCCAAAACAAATTGCTCAACAACAGTACGACGCTGCGATGGGCCTGTACGAAACCGAAAAGAAAGCCTACGAAGAGGATCTGAAGAAATTCGAAGACAAGGTGAAGGCTGGTCAGGAGAAAGTGAAAGAACTTTCAACTCGATTCGCAGGCTGGTACTACGTCATATCATCCGATAGTTTTGAAAAGTTCCGCATTGAACGCAAAGACGTCGTCAGCACGAAAGCCACGCTCGAAGATGCACTGAAGGAACAGGAAGCACCTGAACAAAACTAAAGGAAGTTGCCTGTTGCTGCAGACCACAGACTGACCTGACTTCAAGTCTGGTCTTCTGCCTGTTTGTTCGCGGGCTCAAATCTCAGACAACATCCGCAGACTGAACTTATCACAAAACGCTCGGCCAGATTCGCCGAGCGTTTTTTTTGCGCGCCAACCAACTTGAACATCCGTCGTCGCTGCATACTGAAATGATGCCCAAATGTTGCCGAACGGCAGCAAAATGTTTCCAGATGATGCCTGATATCAACATCGAATATCACTTGCCAATACACCGCGATTGCGAAATGGAACTACCCCCATCTCGCAACCTCCATACCAGCAACAAGTTAGCAACGCCCGGCAGACAGCGGCCAAAAACTTGCGGAGTTTGGCATCAACCATGCTTAACGTTTTGACAACAAGACGAAACGAACGACCGATCAAACACGGTTACTTACGACGACGAAAGTCCAGACCATGAACATCTTCACTGCACTTAAGAACGACGAAAACGGATTTATTGTCTCTGCAGAAATCGTGCTTGTTGGCACCATCCTTGTGCTTGGCGTAATCGTCGGCCTGACGGAAATGTCCTACGGCATCAACGAAGAACTGGAAGACCTTGGATCGGCGATTGGCGGTATCAACCAGACATACTATTACACGCTGGCCAGCGGAAAAAAGGGAACAGTGGTCGGCAGTACATTTCTGGACTTCGTTGATGAATGCGACAACAGCTGCAACATCACCTGCGATTCACCGGCTCGCACAGAAGAAGGTGCTTTAAACCAACTCTAATGTGGCCACGTCGCCAAGCGAATAGCTCTCGGGCAGATTGAGAAACCCCCGTTTTCACCTCCAAAAACGTCTCATCGCCCGGAAAACACCCTCGGTCAGCAATGACCGGAAAACAAATCGAAACCCACCCCCCAAAAACCTCGGCGCGACCCCGCTTTTGCCGAGGTTTTTTTATGCGCGCTGCGTTAAAGTCTGCTTCAAATCATGCAAGCACGGTGCTGGCATCCTTTCTCTTAGAAAAAACGAAACCGCTTGGCGATTAGAAATCCTCCCCTCTTCCGCACGCCACGCCACTGGGGCGAAGGGGCAGCCCTTGCTAAGATTGGGGCTCGCTGCAAACCGATAATCGCTGACTGGCGATTTTAACAGTTAAAACATCGAGGCGGTTGCCGTAGCTGGACTCGCCAGAGTTCAGGCCATTGACAGTCGAACTCCGACGTCTGGCGACACCGGCTACCCGAAAATCAAAATGTGACAGAACACTAATGACTGTCTTCACTCGCTAAATTCCTGTCGAACCCAACACTATGAAATCAAGAACTGTTCAAATTGGACTTCTACAGAAAAGCTGTTCAGAAGATCCGTCGGTCAACCTGGAACAAGCCATCCAGTCCATTCGAGACATTGCCAAAGACGGTGCTCAGGTAATCTGCCTGCAGGAAGTCTTTAACACGCAGTATCCGTGTCAGTCAGAAGACCACGCCAATTTTGAATTAGCCGAACCCATTCCCGGTCCGACCACCACCGCGATTTCGAAGATCGCAAAAGAACTGGGGGTTGTCGTTGTTGTACCTTTGTTTGAACGCCGTGCTCCCGGCTTGTATCACAACACAGCTGTCGTAATCGACGCTGACGGTTCCATTGCCGGAATGTATCGGAAGATGCACATTCCAGACGATCCGTTGTATTACGAGAAGTTCTATTTCACTCCCGGCGACCTGGGCTTTCTGGCCTTCCAAACCAAATTCGCCAAAGTCGGTGTGTGCATCTGCTGGGACCAGTGGTATCCCGAAGCAGCTCGTCTGACCGCCATGAAGGGCGCAGAGCTGTTGTTTTACCCAACGGCCATTGGCTGGATTCCAGGTGAAAAGGCAGAATACGGGGAGGCTCAGTATTCCGCATGGCAAACAATGATTCGCAGCCATGCCATCGCTAACGGACTGTTTGTGGGTGCCCCCAACCGAGTCGGGCCTGAAGGCGAAATTGAATTCTGGGGTGGTTCGTTTGTGGCTGATCCGTACGGCAAGGTTCTGGAAAAAGCATCACACGAAACCGAACAAAACATCATCGTCAGCTGCGATCTGGAACTCATCAATACGGCTCGAACGCACTGGCCTTTCTTCCGTGATCGTCGCATCGACGCATTTGCCGACCTGCAGAAACGCTGGAACGAAGACTAAGCAATCGTCCTCAACCAATCTTCCATTATGTAATCCGTTGCCGGTGCGTAATGCATCGGCAACGGATTACACAATGGAACACCTGACAGCAGCACCTTCTAAAATTTCATCACCTGGCAGCTTGAAGCGAATCGTGACCGAATTGAATTTAACCAATTACCGCTGGCCGGCAGAATGGGAACCTCACACCGCAACATGGGTTGGGTGGCCCGTCAGCCCCGAAACCTGGCCGGGAATTTTTGAACTAATCCCGCCGGCTTATGCAAAGTTCATTGCCGCGATGGCGAGATTTGAACAGGTCAACGTTCTGGCGACTGACGAAACGCAGAAACTGGCGAAACCTCTGGTGGATGCGGCCTGCGAAGAAGCCGGGGCTGCTTTTGAGGTTAAGTTTTTTGACATCCCCATTAATGATTCGTGGTGTCGCGACTATGGTCCGATTTTTCTGAACCGCCGATCAGACGTTGCTGCCGGACCAGAACAGGTCATTATCGATTGGGACTACAATTCGTGGGGCGGCAAATACCCACCATGGGATCATGATGCTGCCGTTGCCAAACAGATTTCGGACCGAATTCAAATTCAGGCCGTTAAGCCGGGAATCATTCTGGAAGGTGGAGCGATCGAAGGCAACGGCAATGGGGTTTTGTTGACAACCGAAAGCTGCCTGCTGAACCCCAATCGCAACCCGAATCTCAACAAAGAACAAATGGAGGAAGCTTTACGCAAATTCCTTCAAGTGGAATCATTTGCATGGTTGCCAGGTGAAGGCATCGTGGGTGACGACACAGATGGGCACATCGATCAGGTTGCAAGATTCGTCAGCGACACCAAAGTACTGGTCGCAGCCGCTTACGATGACGACGCTCCGGAAGCAGCAGACCTGCGAGCTAACCTTAAAGCTGTCGCCGACTTTCGTTCTGCCAGCGGATCTTTACAACCTGTTGAACTGCGAATGCCGAAGCCAAAGTTTCAGCAGGAACATCGATTGCCCGCGTGCTATTGCAATTTTTATATCGTTAACAATGGCGTTATCGTCCCCACATTTGAAGACGCCGCTGATGATGTTGCCTTGCAGTTACTGCAGGACGCATTTCCGGATCGCACAATCGTGGGTGTGAACGCCATTGAACTCATCTGGGGATTAGGAGCGTTCCACTGCATGACTCAGCAGCAGCCAGTGGTTTGAAGCGTGACTGATCATCGACCTGACGCTGATTGCCACAGTTCCACCATCACTTAGTAGGCCGCAGGCTTACAGCAAATACCGACACGCTTCCGTAGAACCTGGCGCACAAAAAACCTCAGCTGCTTATCAGCTGAGGTTTCTGTTTTACAATTCGTCGCGGTCTGCGATGAAGTTAGTTCTTTGGCTCTTCGGCAGGTGCTGCAGCGGCCGCTGGTTCTTCAACCGGCTTTTGTTCTTCGGCTTCCTTGTTCTTATTGGCCTCAGCTTCTTCAGCCTTCTTCTCGGCTGCAACAGCAGCCTTCTTCGATTCAATAGCTTCCTGCTTCATCTTGGCGATTTCCGCCTGAGCGGCGTTAATAGTTTCGTTCAACTTTGCGTTTGCTTCTTCTCTGGTTTTAACGTCCGCCTGCAACTTATCGTTGGCGGCCTTCAGAGCGTCTCGTTCAGAAGCCGTCTGTTGTAGATTCTTCTGAATCTCGGCGATCATCTTTTCTGACTTTTTACCGGCTTCGGTCAAGCTGGCAACTTTCTGCTCTGATGCCTTGCGAGCAGCTTCTGCAGTGTTGGCACGCTTCTTCTGGTTTTGAACTGCCTTGTTCTTTTCGTCAAGCTGACTTTTCAGTTCTGCCAGCTGTTGCTCCAACGCGGCAACCTGAGCAGCCGAAGTTTCCTTCAAAGCAGCTAGCTCCGATGTGGTCGCTTCAAGTTCTGACCGTGTCGCTCGTAGTTCAATTTCCATGTTGTCGGCATCAACTGCACGATGCAACGCTTCCCAATGTGTCATCACTTCGCGGATTGTGCCGTCTTTCGCCTTGAACCATTTTGTGGTTGGGCCGGAAGACGTTGTTCCACAGGCCGTTGTGCCGCCGCACTTCTTGCAGGCAGGCTGAGTACAACAGTTTGTTGGTTGACACTTCTGCCGACTACCACCGTGGGAGTAGTCTGCAAAAGCCATGGTTAGCCCCAAAACAAGGGTTGGGGCCAGCAAAATGTGATTCTTCATAGTGGCATCTAGGGTCAGAATGGAGTGAGTTACGGGCGGGCAGTCGCAAGCCAAAGCGCTTGCCAGACAACAAATTGTTGCCCATTGACATCATGATTGCAGTGTTTATGTGCCAGAAAATGGCCAAGATGGGAATTGTGAGCGGTTTATGATGGTTTTTCCATCACGTTTTCAATGCAGTCCGGTGAATAGGAAAAAACGAGGCATTCGCAGGACATAACACAGGTAACGACAGGACTTTCCGTCATAGCTGGCGGATTTGCCTGTTTCCAATCGATTTGATAATGCAAACCCGTATGTACCAACAGTCAGGATCGGATAGACTTCGCGGCTTCTCCAATACTGAACGCAGGCTGCAGTTTCGCGTTAGCGATTCTGGCTTGTGGCAGATCCGTATTGCTGCCAAAAACGAGTTCTTCGTTTCTGCCGGTCGGCGAGTTCACTGGCGATCACCAGGAACGGCAGCAGGTATTTGCAAAACACTCAACAAGGCCACCAACATAAAGTGGACGTCCCGGCTGACAACAACGAACAGCCTCAAACTGCAAACGACCTTCAGGAACGGCTTGCCGTTTTCCATTCGCTGTTAAAGCGTGGGACAGTTGGCTGGCGCACCGAACGCCCGTTTCTAAAAACTTTAGGAACCGGCGGCCAGGGGACCGTACTGCTTACAGAACGCAAAGGTGCGGGCAGCTTTCGGATGCCGGTCGCTCTGAAGTTCTTTTCGCCCAGCCAGTTCAAAACAGTGGCGGCGTACGAGCGTGAAATGCTGCGGCTGACAGAGGTTGCATCCATGGTCGCCCGAATTCAGGATGACCATCTGGTTGACGTGCATTCATTTATTGAAAACGACGGTATCTTCTATCTGGAGATGGAATGGATCGACGGATTCGACCTGCTGCACATTCTTCGCCGCGACACGCTGGAAATCGTTCAGGACGCTGTCACTCAACGGCGCTGGGAGAAACTTAATCAGGAAATCGTCACAACGGGTGAAGTCGACTGTCGGCTAAAACCTGGTATGGCGATTGCCATCATTCGCGAGTGCCTGGCAGGTGTGGCCGCGTTGCATCGTCAGGGAATTATTCACTGCGATCTGAAGCCATCCAACGTCATGGTCAAGCGAACCGGCCAGGTCAAACTGATCGATATCGGTTCGTCCTATTGGCAGGGACGACCACCAGAGGGCCAGCCCTGCACTTTGGAATATGCCGCCACGGAAGTGCTGGCCGGATACAGGGCAACTCAACAGTCTGACCTTGCCAGCCTGGGATATATGCTGCTGGAAATGCTGACAGGCTCCAAGCCGTTTGCCGGCATGAATTATGGCGAACTGGTGGAAGCGAAAAATACCATGCTGCAGCGGCTTCCCGCCATGCTGCCCACGGACACGTTTCCATACAGCGAATCGTTAATTCGGCTGCTGCGCAAACTGCTGCACCCGGACCCGATGGAACGATTTTCCACAGCTGAAGAAGCAGAACTTGCAGACGACGGCGCGGCTGGATTTTTGCGAGACCTGGTGCTTAGCGAACTGTCGCAGGAATACACCAGCGAACTGCGCAATTGGATTGCGGAAATGGAAACCGACACCATGCAGCGCAATATCAAACCAGATGCCAGCATTCCGGGCGGAACAACAAAAATTGTGCCCCCGCGATCTCCTCCCACACAGATTCTGGAATTGAAACAACAGGACGAAGGATCTGAAGACGTGACCCGAATTGTGGGTGAATCATCCACCGGCGGTTTCGAACTTTCCGGTTAGCTGTCTGCTTTTTCTTCCGTTGTTGGCAAGCTGGATCCCGCAGTTGGCTCGACCGCCGATTCAGAAGTCGGCTCGGCAGTCGTGTCTTCCTGCGTAGATGATTCCGAACTATCTGCGTCCTCTGTGACGGATGGTTTTGCGCTGCTGGTGTCCAGCAATTGATTTTGTTTCTGCTGTTCTAACCGCTTGTCCCAATACGCCAGATAGTGCTGATAGGCGGGCGAACTTTCGGCTTGTGCTTCCAGCATTTGTCGAGCATCCGCGACCAGTTCGTCTTCCTGTTCCAGTGTCAGCTTGCCGGTCAAAACGCGGCTGCGCAAAAAGACAAAGTACGTGTCCAAAACATCACAGCGGCAATAGTCGTTGATCTCTTCGGCATGTCCATCAAAATACAGGTTCTGAACCTGTGACCCATCAATGCCAGACTTGCCTGGCTTGTAAATCATATTCGCAAGCAGATTCAGCCCACCGTTCACTCGCATCGCACTGAAGTTAGAAAAGAAGTCCTGCAAATCGATGTGGCAATCGATGTTGTAACGATTTCGAGATTGATCATACGTTCGCGACTCTACGTTGAACCACGCGGGCAAACTGATGCCATGACGAAACGCGCCCAGTTCCAGAACCGGCAGGTCGTAGCCTCGCCCGTTAAACGTCACAAGTGTCGGTCGGTTATAGTGCATCCAGCCCTGCCAAAAACGCCGCACAATTTGTTCCGGGCGATAGTGGGGAGCGTCCAGCACGGTCAGGTCCATTAGGCGAAAGTCGGCCGATACTTTTGCAGCCGCAACAGACACGGGCACCACAAATGTTGGTGGCAAAACATCGCGCCCCGTTTGTTCAAGAAGGTCGGCTTGATACAGAGCGATGGCTTCCCGTGGCGTGAGCGTTTCGTCTGGGTAGCGCACTCGCTGAATCAGATCACCATCGCCCACGGCTTCTACGTCAAAGATCAGGTATCGCACATCGCTCATGCTGCAGTTCCACTATTTTGAGTCGTTTGCTGTGATGGAATTCCGTTCATCGTCAAACCGAGTTGCGTGTTCTGCTCGCAATTGCCTGACAAGTACGTTTCAATGATAACCCTGACCGATAACGATCACCAGTACCCTGAAGCCACATTGACCGCAATGAGTGACCATTCAGAACAGCGAAGCAAAACCAACGACCATGTCGCTCCAGACGAACTGGAAGAACAGGCAATCCGAGGACTCACGGTCGCCTACAGACGGATGCGTCAGGAAATTGGCAAAGTCATCATCGGGCAGGACGAAGTCGTCGACCAGCTGTTAATCGCCATGTTCTGCAAGGGGCACTGCCTGCTGGTGGGAGTCCCTGGTCTGGCGAAGACTCTGTTGTGCAGTACGATCGCTTCGATTCTGCAACTGGCCTTTCGAAGAATCCAGTTTACTCCCGACCTGATGCCGTCAGACATCACAGGCACGGACGTTCTGCAGGACGACATCGAAACCGGCCGCAAAGCGTTTCAGTTTATTCAGGGGCCATTGTTCACCAATGTTCTGCTGGCAGATGAAATCAACCGCACTCCACCCAAAACGCAGGCCGCACTTTTGGAAGCCATGCAGGAGCGAAACGTCACTGTCGGTTCCAACACATTCCGCCTGCCAGACCCGTTCTTTACGCTCGCCACGCAAAACCCAATTGAACAGGAAGGCACGTACCCGCTTCCGGAAGCGCAGCTGGACCGCTTTATGTTCAACGTCACGGTTCAATACCCCACGGCTGCCGAAGAACTTCGCATTCTGAAACAAACCACCGGCAGCGAAAAACCAGAACTGGTTCCCGTACTCACGGGCAAACAAATTCAGGCGTTGCAGGAAGTTGTTCGAAAAGTACCGTGTGCCGAATACATCTTCATCTACGCTCGAGATCTTGTGCGAGCAACCCGCCCCAACGAATCGGAAGCGCCTCCCTTTGTGAAAGAACTTGTCAGCTGGGGAGCAGGCCCCAGAGCTGGACAGTATCTGATTCTGGGAGCGCGAGCGCGAGCGTTGCTGGAAGGCCGTTTCCACGTTACGACAGACGACATCAAGTACGTGGCCAAGCCGGTACTGCGCCACCGAATTATGACTACGTTTCAAGCCGACAGCCAGGGCGTGAAACCTGACGATGTCATCGACCGACTGTTGAAGTTTGTACCCGTAGAACTTCACGAACAAGCTCGCAAACGCACCGGGCGCTAAGCGGCTGACAAAACACAAATAGCAGAACAGCCCGCAGCTCGAAACCAACCATTATTCTGCGCTTGTAACGGATTGCTGCCCTGCTCTTTTCAAGCCATTGCAGCCCAGCATCCAGGCCAGGCCAACCCATATCACGGCCACCGGCACCATGGCCCAGGAAACCACCGACATCGCGACTCCAGCAGTCTTCAACTGATCACGCAGTTGCCCCACAACAGCGTCACCACCGCGAGTCACCACAGTATCGATGACGTTCTTGGCTTTATACTTGTCTTCTCGACTAACAACCGTAAACAGCACGCCCTGAGCTGGCACCGTAATTCCATAAACCACGGCGCGAGTCACAACAACTGCCGGAACAATTGCCCAGAAGGTCGGATAGAAACCCAACGCAACAAAGCTTAATAGATACATCGTCGGCAACACGGCCAATGTCAGAGGCAGACTGAACTTCATCAGATAGCCTGCGACAATCAGCTGAAGTGCCACCGTCAGAGACTGAACGGAAAAGTCGATCCAGGCAAACACGGCTACGCGAGCATCGGGATCTGGATAGGTTTCGTTCAGAATATTTGCCTGAGTCAGATACAGCGACGTACCGCACAACGCGGTCAACAAAATGTAACCGCAAATGCTCAGCAGATAAGGCGACTTCAGCACATGCAAAAAACCAGCAAACGGATTGCCGCCCGTCGCCAACTGCTGAGCGGCCACCTGGGATTCCGTGCGACTGGCTTCCAAACGTCGATAGCACCATAGCCCGATCTCCATCAACAGCGCCGGAAACAGCAGCAGGTTGGCAATTCCAATTGGTTTGGCGACGTAACCTGCAAAGGCCGAACCCAGCAAGGCGCCCATAGTTCCACACCCGGCAATGATTCCAAACAGACGTTTGCCCTGATCGCTGCTGAAACTGTCCGCCATGACGCTCCAAAATAACGACATCGCAAACAGCACGTACACGCTGACCCACACGAAAAACACGCGAGCCACATACAGCTGCAAGCTGGCATCCAAAAACTTAAGAGCCAACGCGAACAGCAATAAATGAGACATCAGAAATCGATAGACGATCGGCACAAAAATCCGCCGACGAAATCGCGACACCAGTTGAGAATAAAGTGGCACCACAATCAGCATCGTGATGAAGACTGCAGAGAACAGCCAATTCAGTTCTTTGCCGCCCCCAACACTTCCCAAAGCGTCACGGACGGGGCGAACCATGTAATATCCGCCCAGCAGTGTCGCAAACCAGACACAGGCCCACGAAAACGGAACTCGCTCGTCCGGACGCACCTGCACGAACCGAAAAGCAGTCTGGATCCATCCGGCATCAGCCGCCTCGTTATCGCCGACTTCCAGGCTTTTGTTGGGGTCAGAATTCATCGAAACTCTTTAGTACACGTCAAGTAAACTTCTTTGATGGCTACTCTGGCCCGCAGCGATAAGAAGCATAATTTCAGGGATTGGAACCAATCTTCATTTGCGACGCTACCAGCCCCGCGATATCAACGCAACAGCAGCCGAATCGCAGCGGCCACAGTTGCGCACAGTTCGCAACAAAGCGTCCTAAAATGCCCCAGATTCGACGGAAACGCTGCCTCACAATTCCGGGCAGCAAAAGCAGCAAGCGACGACGACGCCTGAATTTCCTGATATCCTGTTGTTATCGTTCAGTATCATCGTTCAAACAAAATCGTTCATTTCGAAAAGAGATCTTTGCTCATGGTCGCCAAATATTCCGTTGGAATCGACCTCGGAACAACCAACAGTGTTCTGTCTTTCGTGTCGTTGGATGCCAAATCGCCTCAGGCTGAAGTGTTGCCGATCCCTCAACTGGTCGATCGAGGCACCGTGGAAGCTCGTAAAGCTCTGCCGTCATTCACTTACCTGGCAACCGATTCAGAAGCCCAAAACGGCGCCTGCGATCTGCCATGGAGTCCGAGTGCCAACTTTGTCGTCGGCGAATTTGCTCGCCGACAATCGGCCGACAACCCCGATCGCACCATTGGAGCCGCCAAAAGCTGGCTGTCGCATGCGGGAGTCGATCGACGTGCCAGAATTTTGCCATGGCAAGCCCCGGAAGAAATTCCAAAGATCTCACCCGTTGACGCATCGTTAAGATATCTGCAACATCTGGTGGAAGCCTGGAACGCTCACTTCCCGGAACATCCCATTGCCGAACAACAGGTTGTGTTGACGGTGCCAGCCAGTTTCGATCCCGTCGCCCGCGAATTAACTCGCGAAGCTGCGTTAAAAGCCGGCCTGCCGGAAAGCCTGGTTTTGCTCGAAGAACCTCAGGCTGCCGTTTATGCATGGCTGCAACAAATGGGCGACAACTGGCGAGAATCTCTGGCTGCCGGTGAAACTCTGCTGGTGTGCGATGTCGGTGGAGGAACAACGGACCTGACTCTGGTAGATGTCGTAGACGAAAGCGGCGACCTGGAACTGCGTCGTAAAGCCGTTGGCAATCACCTGCTGGTCGGCGGCGACAACATGGACCTTGCTCTGGCGTTTCAGGCGTCTCAGCTGTTCGAACAAAAGGGAACAAAACTGAATCCGTGGCAATCGGTTTCTTTATGGCACGCCTGTCGAGCCGCCAAGGAAGCACTGCTGGCCGACGAAGGTCCGGAAACACACACGGTGTCGGTACTTGGTCGAGGTAGCAAACTTATCGGCGGCACAGTCAGCGTTGAACTGGAACGCGACGCCGCTCAGAAGTTGCTGACGGAAGGCTTCTTCCCGAAAATTTCTGCCACAGACAAACCTCAACGCCAGATGATGTCGGGGTTTCAGGAGATCGGACTTCCGTACGAACAGGATACCGGTGTCACCCGCCACATCGCAGAATTTCTAAACCGACACGGCGAAGGCTCACTTGTCCGCCCAACTCACGTGTTGCTGAATGGTGGCGTGTTTCGAGCTGAAAAACTGCGAACACAGCTGATGGACGTATTGGGAAGCTGGTACGACGCAGCCGCCGCGCCGGCGTTGCTGGCTGGAACTCACGACCTTGATAATTCCGTCGCACTGGGAGCCGCCTTTTACGGTTGGACGCGAGCCAACGGAGCACTGCGCATTCGAGGTGGTTCGGCTCGCAGTTGGTATATTGGTATCGAAACCGCCGGCCTGGCCATTCCCGGTGCGCCACGGCCTCTGCGAGCACTCTGTGTTGTGCCACAAGGTATGGAAGAAGGCACCGAATGTGATGTTCCATCTGCAGAATTCGGTTTGGCAGTGGGCCAGCCAGCTCGCTTCCGCTTCTTCGGATCCACCGTGCGATCCAACGACAAACCTGGCGTGTTGCTACAATCGTGGACCGAAGACGAACTGGTAGAAACCGTTAACCTGGAAACCGAGCTGCCCAAAGAAGACGGCACCGACGATTCCTGGGTCCCCGTGAATTTTCAATCACGAGTCACAGAACTGGGCATCCTGGAACTATGGTGCGTCAACAAAGAATCCGGCCGTCGCTGGAAACTGGAACTCGACGTCCGCGAAAGTGATTAAGGCACTGCACTGGGCCAGGGTTTTCCTTGCATTGTTGGGCGTTTCAGTCACAGGAAACGCGTATCTGGGCAAACGGAAGACTCACCTTTTGCTATGACGAGAGTATAGCGCGAAACGCGTTTACAGTGTGCGTCCTTTGCTCTTGGACTTACCCGGAGTCACCCATGAACGGCACCCGAACGGTACCACGCACCTATCGGACAAAGAGCACGATAGGTACCATGCACCTCACAAGCAAGGCGAATTGAATTCGTGGTTGGGCAGGGTGTCAAATTTGCGGTTTCGGAGCGGCGAAGACTCTTGAGGTGCGGGTTTGACTCGCGAGTCGGGCTGATTTTCCCGATTCAGCGCAGCAACGAACGTGGAGTTTGAGCCTGTCAGTGACGATGAATGCAATTGGAGACTACGCCAAAGACCTTTGCGGCCTGGCGTTGGCCGCAATGATGATGGCGGCCCTGTTGTTCCGCGTGAGATTTCATGTTCTCAGAACGCAGGGATGCGTGCTGCGGCCGAAGAAGCGACGCCAGTTACAAACCTTCGTCACCAAAACACTACTGAGTTCCATTCAAGATTACGCCGTTCATAGTTCGCACAGCGTCAACTGTTGCCATCATCACGTGAAGAGTGATGCCTACTTTCCTGGTTCAACACGCAACAACTGCACGGCATCAAGAATCACATAGCCGTCGGTGCCTGCGTTGGACACGGTGATGGTAGCGTTGCCAGCAGACAGTCGCACCGTGCCGATGGGTTCGAACGTGTCTTTGCTCGACCGGATTTGCTGATTCACGGTAAACGACTTCTTCAGGTCACCCTGCGTCAACGTCACCGGAACATTTGTGGCTCGATTGCCATTGGTGGAATAGACCATGCCAACCTGGTAATCACCGGCAACTGGAATCGATATCTTGAAGGTTGCCGATTGATTACCTTTTCCTGCATTGGAATCATGCCGATATCCAATACCAACAAACGGGCTGATCTGAGCACTCGAACTATCGAAACCCACAAGCTCAGCGGACTCTTCGTCGACAACAATCCCGGGCAGTGACTTCACATCAATGCCGGATGCTGACACGCGTTTCGGACCCGTCCATTCCAGAACCTGGCCGTCCGCCAGCAGTCGCGCCTGCAGAGCTGGCATGTCCACATCCTGTACCGCAGCGCCCTGCTGAATCGACTGCATCGCCGCGGTCGCAGCCGATTGGCCAAGCACCATAAAAACGGGTTCCATGCGTATCGAACCAAACGCCATGTGCGTGGCACTCAGGCAAACAGGCACAAACAGGTTTGTGCATTCGTTTTTCTTCGGAACAAACGATCCGTAGTCGATGGCATACGGTGAAAATCCGCCGACCTCAACGTCGCCTTCGTTCTTCACGAAACCTTCCGGCGTCAGATGCCGCTGGACATTGTGAGAATCCATCGTGTAAGCCGCCAGACCGACGGGCGACGCCGCCACTTCACGCCCCTGGCAGTGGTGCTGAGTCATCACTGTCATCCCAATCATGCGGCGAGCTTCACGAATGTACAATTGTTGCTGCCATCCGTCCGGTCGTTCAAATTCATCCTTGCACATACCCCACCGCGAAACTTCTTTTCGGAAGTTTTCCGGAACCCGAGGATGGTTGGCAAGAGTCCACATCAAACCGCGCTGATAGTCGCGATGGCGTTCAATGATGCGTTCTCGTTCCGCATACGTTGCCGTCGGGTAATCGTAGTTCTGTCCGATGAAGTCGGTACTGAATCCGCGATTGTTGTTCACGTCCGTTTTCCGATTTGGCATCGCTCCGTTCGACCACGGCAACACTTTGGCTCCCGCTTCGAAGTTTCGGAACAACAATTCATACAGCTGTTCGTCGTAGGTGTCTGGCTTCGCAAACGGTATCTGATTATCGGGATGGTCCGTCAGACACATCCGAAAACAATACGCCTGAACTCGACTATCGGCGGCTCCTTCTTCCCCCGGACCATCAGAATCTATTCCGGGCAGCAGACCACTTGATGGATCGCCGGGCTTCACCCAGGGATCAACGCCATCTACAAACTGATGATGAATCGACCGCTTTGTCTGCACACCGCTAAGCGTTTCGCCATACTGAGCGTTAGCTTCACGCCCCACTATTGAAGAAACTCCGGCTTCTGCCATCAAGTCGCCTTCATAGGTCGCATCAATGAACATGCGGCCACGCACAACAAGCCCTGCTTCCGTACGGATCTCCGAAATCCCATTGGCTTTCAAGATGACTCCACTGCCATCTCGAAGCAGGCGTTGCTCATAGACAACTGGAATTTGATACTCATCAACAAAACCCTGCATTACCTTCAACGCCGCAGACGGCTCGAACGTCCACATGGTATCTTCTTCGGCGGCCGTGCGACTTTGGCCACCGCTGCGATATTGGTCTTTCTTCTGCCATTTCCAGTTGGCTTCGTCGTTGTAGTGTTTTCGAATACGACGATAAAACTCGCGTGAAATTCCGCCAATGGCCGCTTTGTTGCCGATATCGGTTTGCCCCAATCCACCGGTCGTGAGTCCGCCGATTCGCCGTGACGGTTCGATGACAATCACCGAACCGCCCATCCGTTTGACCTGCACAGCGGCTGCGATTCCTGCCGAAGAGCCGCCATAGACCACAACATCATAGCGATCCGGTGGCGCCTGTGGTGCAGCCTTCGCAGGACTGTTCGCATTGGTCGCATTGGTCGCGGCGAGTAAAACCACTATCATCAACGTAAAGATTGTTCGCATATATCGATCCCTTTCGGCTCCAATCGTACTCAAGAAGCCGTCGGGAATAAATGCTGCGAACATTTTCCCGCAGATGCCGTTTCGCCGGTCGCGAAGAAGCGCCCCCTGCTGCCAATCTGCACAAAAGGTTCCAGACATGAAAACGCTCCGCTGTTTGACGTTCGCAGCCTTGCTGGCAACGTCACTGATCACAAGTCTGCACGCCGATGACAACAAGACAGCAAATGACCTTGTGACTCCGGAAATGACCGACGAAACGCCGGCAGCGGGTCGTCGAGTTCGTCAGGTTGCGACAGAATACGAAGGCACTGATGTCTATCATGCGTTGTACCTGCCCGTTGACTGGAAGCCCGGTCGAAAATATTCCGTCATCGTCGAATACACGGGTAACAAATTTCCCGCCTGCGGCTCAACAGGAGAAGTCAAAGACGCAAACCTGGGTTACGGAATCAGCGGTGGCGAACGCTTCATCTGGGTGTCGATGCCGTATATTGACGAAGGCAAAAAGCAGAACGCCGTCACCTGGTGGGGAGACAGGCAGGCGACCGTTGACTACTGCAAAACGAATCTGCCTCGCATCTGCGAGCAGTTTGGCGGCGATCCAGACAGCGTCTTCATTTGCGGATTTTCGCGAGGTGCCATCGGTTGCAGTTACATCGGCCTGGCTGATGATGAGATCGCCGCACTGTGGAAGGGCATGTTCGCTCACGACCACTTCGACGGACAGCGAACATGGGGCTATCCCGAAAGCGATCGTGAGTCTGCCCTGAAGCGACTGGCAAGACTGAAAGGTCGACCAGTGTTAGCATGTGGTAGCGCAAACGACTTTCTTAAAGATCATCTTGGCCTTGCGACCTTTACATTCCTGCCCGTACCAGTCGCCACAATTTTCGACATCCCCGAGGGCAAGGTGATTCACCCACATACAGATCTGTGGATGCACCGGGACAGCGAATATCGCCAACGAGCACGCGACTGGTTGAATCAAAACAAATAGCAGGGAAACCAACAGCGATCGACTTCCCTGGCAATTTTTGATTCGTTTCTGCATCATGTTGCATCGCTGTCAACAGACGCAACCTTGTTTTACCGGAGCTTCCCAATATGACTGAACAACACATCAGCCGCCGCCGAGCACTTCAAAGTTCACTTGCCTGGACAGGGGCCGCGATTCTGTCGACAGGCTCAGACAGAGCCTTCGGTTTTGTCAGCGCCAACGATCGCCCGCGAGTCGGAGCGATTGGCACGGGTAGTCGCTGGTGCCAGAAGGCAACCGGTCGCGACGGCAACTATGGCTCGGCTCCGGACTTTCGAAAATACGGTGACTACATTGCCGTCTGCGATGCCGATGCAACACGACGCGAACTGGCTGCGGGCCTGGTCAAAACATGGACCGGAACCGAAGCCAAACAGGAAAAGGATTATCGAGCCATCCTTGATCGAGACGACATCGATATCGTACACATTTCCACGCCCGACCACTGGCACGCGAAAATCGCCATCGAAGCCATGAAAGCCGGCAAGGATGTCTATTGCGAAAAACCAATGACATTAACGATCGACGAAGGTCGGCAGATGTGTCAGGTCTGCCGCGAAACAAAGCGGATCGTACAGATTGGAACTCAGCAACGCAGTAACCAAAATTTCATTCGGGCGATCGCTCTCATCAAAGCCGGACGTATTGGCGATGTCACAAAGGCAACCTGCAGTATCGGCGGCGGCCCAACAAGTCCTGAAATTCCGGTCGCTGAAGTACCTGCCAACTTGGACTGGAACCTGTGGCTGGGGCCAGCCCCGGAATCGAAGTTCCGCTATCTGGCGGGCGACAATGGTGAAACCCAAAGCTGGTCGCGAGCACACTATGAATTTCGCTGGTGGTACGAATACTCCGGTGGCAAGTTGACCGACTGGGGTGCTCACCATGTTGATATTGCAACATGGGGACTCGGCCTGACTGACACTGGCCCGACATCGGTGGATCCCGTGATGGTAAAACATCCCGTGCCGTTCAAGGATGGTTATCCAACTGATGATTCCAGATACAACACGGCGACGGAATTCCTGATCAACGCGTCGTTTGCAAATGGTAAACAAATCGAAATTCGCCACGACCAGGGCAATGGCATTCTATTCGAAGGCACGGAGGGACGAATTTTTGTGAACCGTGGAAAGCTGACGGGCAAAGCCGTGGAAGAGCTCGAATCAAATCCTCTGCCAGACGGAGCACTAGAAAGCGTTTACAAAAATCGTTCGCTTGTGGATCATTTCCGCAACTTCTTTGAAGCCGTTGCGGAACGCAAAGAACCGATTTCCGACGTCTTCAGTCACCACCGCGCGCTATCAACCTGCCATCTGGCGGGCATTGCAGGTCGGCTGGGTCGCAAGATCGAATGGGATCCGGCAACTGAAGCGATCATCGGTGATGCAATGGCCCAGGCCCTTGTAGCACGGCCGTATCGCAAAGGGTTCGAAATCGAAGGTTAGACTTCTGGATTGACGAAACGTGTTCACTTGAGTCGACTTTTCAGAGCGACAGCGGAGCGTTTCCGAGCGGCAGCTCGAATGGCCTGAGGCACGGCCTCGTTAGAGTCTTACTTAAAATGATGCGCGCACGATACGCGCATGTTGGTCGTAGCGACAACGGAGCGTCTCGGCGGTTCGAGCATCCCACGTCTTTCTACGTGCCACGCCACTGGGTCAAGGGCGAAGCCCTTGTTAGAGTCTTACCTTATTTAGAAGATGAACGCACTCTGCGTTCATCTTTCGAAAATCAATTAGCCAAAGTTCCCACCATGAATTCACCTTTTCCGTCACGACGTTCGTTCCTGAAAACTTCACTTGCTGTGGCGGGGGCGACGTCGCTGGCTGGAAAGGTGGAAGCTGCGCCGCAGGCGGATGGCCCGTTGATGGCGTATGTCGGAACATTCAGCTCTCCGCTGGGCGACGTCTTACCTACGCAAGTCGACCTGCCACCTGGCAATGGACGCGGCATCCATTTGTTTCAAATGAACCGCGACACCGGCGCGCTCATCGCTGCGGGAGTTCATGAAATGGGAACCAGTCCGAGTTGTCTGGTCGTTAACTCGGCTGGAACTCGTCTGTATTCCAGCAACGAGACTGATCGAGTCGAGGGCAGAAAAGAAGGCAGCGTCAGTGCATTTTCGGTTGACCCAAAAAGCGGGCAACTCACATTGCTTAACACCGTTTCTTCCGGCGGCGATGGACCAACATACGTCAGCATTCATCCGTCAGGGCGTTTTCTTTTTGTGGCGAACTACTTTGGTGGCTCGGTCGCCGTCCTGCCGATTCTGCCCGATGGCCAGCTGGGCCCCGCAACCGATGTCAAAAACGACGAAGGCAAGATCGGTCCCACAAAAGCACCACATGCTCCTGCTGGCAGTTTTGCGTTCAGTGGTCACGATCGAACCCACGCACATATGATTCAGGCCGATCCGACCGGGCGTTTTGTGCTGCACGTGGACCTGGCACTGGACAAAATCTTCGTGTGGAAGTTCGATGATCGAAAAGGCACGCTCACCAAAAATGAGCCGTCGGGAGTTACTCTTCCACCGGGAGACGGCCCGCGACATTTCTATTTTCACCCGAACGGTCGCTGGTTCTACTCGATTCAGGAAGAAGGCTCGACCGTGGCAGTGTTCGACTACGATGCCGCGGCGGGCAAGTTAACCGAACGCCAAACAATTTCGTCTCTGCCACCCGGATATGCAGGCAGTAATTTTTGCTCAGAGATCCTGGTCTCAAGCGACGGTAAGTTTGTGTACGCCGGAAACCGATTACACGACAGCATCGCGATCTTTTCTGTCGGAACGGACGGGAAACTCACGTTCGTCGCCGATGAACCAACACGCGGCAATTACCCTCGCAGTTTCAACTTCGATCCGTCCGGTCGATTTCTGTACAGCTGCAATCAACGTGCCGACAACATTACCGTGTTTGATGTGGATCTCAACAGCGGCAAACTGCAATTCACAGGGCACTTCACGCCAGTCGGCAACCCTTCCAGCATTGTGTTTCTTGACCTGGGTAAAGCAAATTGACCTCGCACGTCAGGAATCGGCGGACTCTAAACGCCTTGCGACTTCACGGCGAGTAATCATTTTCCGAATATTGAACAAGGCGAACAAAGCGGGTTTGGGAAACAACAGGCGAGACCAGAGTCCTTTCAATCCGCCGAAGTGTTCGAATTCAATATGTTCGTGCACTTCTGTGGTGTTGTCGTCGATCGCAGAAAATGTGTGAGTATGCACCCAGGACTTCATCGGGCCAGCCACCTGAGTGTCAGTGAATGATCGTTCGCTCACGTTGGAGTGCTCAGCCTTCCAACGGACGGGCACAGGGCCCATCCACATCGTGAATTCACCAATGGAACCATTCGCTAACGGATCGAATCGGTGTACCTGCATAATCATCAGAGGAGGCGTGAGCGTCTTCAGAATTCCAGGTTCAAAGTGAAATGCTGAAACTGCAGCCAGAGGTGCATTGACGGTAAATCGAAAATCGAAGACTGACACACGGTTCTCCTCACAACAGCTTCGCCCAACAACAGCGTGATTATCCTCTACGTCAATCAGCCGCACTGTTTTCAACCGAAAACCCGGCAGCGAACTAACAACAATTCTGCAGCCCAGCCACAAATCAATCCTTTCGAATTACTTCGTTTCGGCTGCGGCCAACAATAGCCGCGCCGCCTTGGCTTCGTTGTGCCGACCGATTCGCATTATCACCAGCCCACCCAAAATCAAAGCACCTCCAAACATTTGCGGCACCGATGCGGATTCACCGCGAGTCAGCCAGGCAGCGACAATCGCAATAAGCGGCACAATATTCTGAATGATCGCCGCGTGAGCCGCTCCCGCATGGCGAACTCCATAATTCCACATTGGTAACGCCAGACCTGTTGAAAGCACACCTGAATACAACACAATCAACCAAACATTAAGTGACTGAAATGCAGGCAACCCGGCTTCATATCGGCCCATCGCGAACATCAGATGCAAAGGCAAACCAATGATGGCCGCAAATCCTGACAGCTGCATTGGCGAAATTGATTTCAACATAGGGCGGCTGTAAACCGTTCCGATCGACCACGCCAATGCCGCCCCCAGAACGCACAGATTGCCAAACAGGTTTTCATCGCCAACCTTCACGTCACCTTTTTGCAGTGCCACAATGACTGTTCCCGCCAACGCCGTAAACAGGCCGCCCCAGGCGATTTTCGCCAATCGCTCGTTCAGAAATATTCGAGCCAATAAGGCCGTCCACATCGGCACTGTTGCAATAATCAAGGCCGTGTTGCCGGATGTTGTGTGAGCAACCCCCAGCAGGAACAACAATTGATACAAGCCCGACACGATTAGTGCATAGACCACAATTTGTGTTTTGGAAACTCCCGAATTCGGGCGGATTCCCCGTCGTCGCTCCAGCAGTGCAAGGCTTAACAATACCGTTGCTGAAACGGCCAATCGCAAGGCGTTGAAGACGAATGAATCAACCTGATCCAAACCGTTCTTCATGACTGGAATATTGATCCCCCAGATCAAAGCAACGCCAATTAACGACGCGTCCGGCCAAAATGTTTGAGCATGTTGCTGCGGCGGTTCGGCAGTTGATGGCCTGTAGGGTGACGATGAGGAAGCCAAGAAAAATCCCATTCATTCAAAAGACCGTGCACCTCGCCTTTGCACGAAAAGTCAAAACTCACACCGCATTGCTGGAGCTAATCTTACCTCAGCCAACCTTAGCCTCGACACATTGCCCGGAAAACGGTTCATCAGCTGGCACTGGTTCCCGAACCCCGGAATGATTTCAACACCAACTCTTTGCGGATTGTCCGGAATCATAGCTGCGAAGGGCTTCGCTCACTGCCCAACCTGAAGCTCTTCGCGCAAAATGCTGAGACTCGGCCTGATATCTCGCCTCAATTCAGCCACGTCTGTTCCCCAAGGAGACTTCTGTGAAAACCACGACATTTGCCCTGCTTCTTTTGACAGCCGTAACGTGCCACGCGGATGATTGGCCCCAATGGATGGGGCCCAACCGAGACAACATCTGGCGAGAATCCGGCATCATCGAAAATTTTCCGGAAAACGGCCCCAAAGTACTGTGGCGAACACCAATTGCCGGTGGATATTCCGGCCCAGCCGTTGCCAATGGCAAAGTGTTTATCACAGACTACGTCACCAGCGACAACGTGAAAGTTGGAAACTTCGAACGCAAGGAATTTACGGGCACCGAACGAGTTCTATGCCTCAACGAATCAACGGGCGAAGTACTTTGGAAGTACGAATATCCGGTCAACTACACCGTTTCGTATCCGTCCGGCCCACGCTGCACGCCCAATGTTGAAGACAATCGCGTCTACACGCTCGGTTCCGAAGGTCACCTGTTTTGCTTCGACATCCCGACAGGCAAAGTGATATGGTCAAAAGATCTAAAGAAAGAATACGGAACCAAAGCCGCACTCTGGGGCTATGCAGCTCATCCATTAATCGACGGCGACAACCTGTTGACACTGGCAGGCGGAAACGGAACTCACATCGTTGCATTGAACAAACTTACCGGCGCAGAAAAATGGCGTAGTGCAACATCACCCGAACAAGGTTACTCACCACCAACGATTATTGAATTCGCGGGCGTTCGCCAGCTGATTCTGTATCGCCCAAATGCCGTTTCATCCGTCAACCCGGACAATGGCGAAGAATACTGGAGCGTGCCTTACGAAGCGTCCAATGGTTCCATCATCATGTCGCCGATTGTGATGGGTGAACACCTTTATGTGGCCGGTTACAGCAATAAAAGCCTGCTGCTGAAACTGGACAAGGAAAAACCAAGAGCCACGGAAGTCTGGCGCGACAAACGCAACATCATCTGCCCCGTCAATGTCCAGCCGTTTCCTGTCGGCAACGTGCTGTATGGATTCGACCAGAAAGGCGTCATGCGGGCCATCCAACTACCGGATGGCGAGCGACTGTGGGAAACTCAGGACGTTATCGGCAAGCGACCTGCCGGATCAGAAACAGCGTTTCTGGTACAACACGAAGATCACTTCTGGCTGTTTAACGAACTGGGAGAATTGATCATCGCCAAACTCGCTCCGGAAGGCTACACAGAAATCGATCGCTTCAAGGTGATTGAACAATCGAACCTTGCGTTCGGACGCGATGTCGTGTGGAGCATGCCGGCGTTCGCCAACAAGCACGCCTACATTCGCAACGACAACGAGATTATCTGTGTCGATCTGGCAAAGTAATCATGCTGGCAGCCGCGGCCCGCAAAACCAGCGGGCCGCTACCGTTTAAGCAAATTATCAGGCCGTTCTAATGAAGGTATGAAATGGACGATTTCGTCAAAGCGATCAATGACCTCATCACCGATCATTGGGTCAAATTTGTTGTCGCCGCTGGTTTTACGGGCCTTGGCTGGCTGGTTGGCCGCTGGCGAGCTCGGCGGGAATGGCAGAAGCGTGAGTTCTTCCATCGCGTCAACTTTTCGCTGAATTCAATCATCGATGGCACGTTGAAAATCCGCACGTTGGCCGAAAAAACCTGCAGCGACGTTTTCCTGAATGAAACAGCGGTCAAAGAAATTACAGCCGCCGCTCAGAAGACAACAGCAGGCCTGCCGCTTATTCCAATGGCCAAGGACGATTGCTGGTTCTACCTGAATGCCGTCCTGAACGAAATCTCCGAACAATTCGCCAGCGGTCTAATGGCGCGAGAAGCGGGTAAGGGAGCAACGTCAACACAGTATGTGATCTGCCTGACCAACGAAGCCGACGGCGAAGTGAAGACTCGCAAAATTCGAGCACAGATCCTTCGCAAAGATCTGCTGACCAATCTGCCCCAGGAAACACCAACATTCGAAAGTCCCAATCATCGAGTTCGCTGGGAAACACTGATGTATCTGGCAAAGACTTACCAGAAAGAACCGTGGCAGTTTCTAACCGTGGAGATCGTTACCTAACAAGGGCTTCGCCCTTGACCCAGTGGCGTGGCACGCAGAAAGACGTGGAACGCTATAATCACCGGGCCGCTCCGTTGTCGCTACAACCAACGTGAGCGCACCGTGCGCGACTCTAATTCAAATGGGCTAAACAAGAATATCTCGCAGCACGTGTCCATGAACATCCGTCAGTCGGCGATCAACTCCGTTGTGTTGATATGTTAGTCGTGTGTGGTCAATTCCCAGCAAATGCAGAATCGTAGCATTCAGGTCGTGAATGGAAGACACGTTTTCCACGGCTTTAAAACCCAATTCGTCAGTCTGCCCATAGCTAACGCCGCGTTTAACTCCGGCACCACCCAGCCATGCGGTAAACCCTTGAGGATTGTGGTCGCGGCCCTGAGCTCCCTTTTGAAACATCGGCATGCGTCCGAATTCGGTACACCAGACCACCAAAGTGTCATTCAACAATCCTCGCTGTTTCAAATCGTTAAACAGAGCAGCGGCCGGTTGATCAAGAATCTCTCCATGAACATCGTATTGCTCACGCAGCTTCTGATGACCGTCCCAGTTCAACGCGCCGCCACTGGCATACGATCCGTTAAATAACTGCACAAAACGCACACCGTTTTCGATTAACCTTCGCGCCAGAATTGCATTCTTTGCAAAGGCTGCCTTGGTTTCATTGGGCGAATCAGCACCGTACATTTTCAGTGTATGAGCAGACTCGGTAGACAGATCTGCGATTTTGGGCACAGATAACTGCATTCGAGCGGCCAGTTCGTAACTTGCGATGCGAGCCGCAAGGTTGGAATCAGACGGATTCTGTTTCAGATGTTCACTGTTAAGGCGAGACAGCAGCTGGCGAGCCGCATTGTCCTGGTCTTTCCCAACTTTGTTTGGCGGCTGCAGGTTTCGAATCGGCTTGCTGCTGTTAAACGGAGTTCCCTGAAACACGGCGGGCAAAAATCCCGGGCCCCAGTTGTTGACGCTGGCCTGAGGAACCCCACGCGGATCCGGAATGGAAACGAACGCTGGCAGATCCTGGTTCTCCGTTCCCAACGCATAGGTCACCCACGCTCCAATGCTGGGAAAACCATCCAACACGAAACCGGTCGATAGAAAGTTTTCAGCAGGACCATGAGTGTTCGACTTGTTCGTCAACGTATGCACAAACGAAATATCATCGACGATGCCTCCCAAATGAGGAATCATATCGGACACCATCTTGCCGCATTCGCCTCTCGGCCGAAACTTGTACTGCGGCCTTGCAAGATTGCCGGATGGCCCCTGAAACGTTACTGCTGGCCCTCCTTCAAATGGCAGCCCATCACGTTTGATCAGTTCCGGTTTATAGTCGTAAGTTTCCAACTGACTGCAGGCGCCCGCGCAGAAAATCACCAATACGTTCTTTGCTTTTGCAGCGTGGTGCGCCGTGCGTGATGCGTGAGGATTCGATGGATCAAACGAAACGGCGTCAGAAGCCAGAAGCTGGTCCTGTTTCAGCAGGCTTGCCAATGCAACTCCCGCCAGCCCCGTGACGGCCTGCCCCAGCAAGTCACGGCGTTCCAGCAAATGGCGACCGGTATGTGAAAGAGAATTGTTCGAAACCATGACTAAAACCCGATTCTTCTTTTACCGCAAACGACAGCACCATCGTCACTAAACTGCCAACAGAACCTTCGCCATCCGATCGCCACAAACGTCATCGTACCCTAATTCATTCACCACATACACATTGCCTGAAGTCATCGTAGCGACAACGGAGCGGCTCGGCGTTCAAGACTTCCCATACTCTTCCGCACGCCACGCCACCCGGTCAAGGGCGAAGCCCTTGCTATGGAATAAACAGAAATTCGTTGCTGTTAAACAAAGCTCGACACAATGTTGCCAGCCCGTGCTGCTGCACAATCTCGGTGATGGCATCAATTTCAACCGCTGACGGAGATCGTCCCACAACAAGTTGAAACGCCAATTGAATCTGATCGAACACCTTCGGACCAGCTTCTTCCTCGCAACGCTTTGCCAGCTGTTCAGCCTGGTCGATCACAAACGAACTATTAAACAGATTCAACGCCTGAATCGCTGTTGTCGACTGACTGCGGCGAGGAGTCGGCAAGCCTGCGTCCGGACAATCGAAAGCTCCAAATATTGGCACGGGCTCCATGCGAATTTTATGAGCATAGATCATACGACGCAGTTCGTTGCTGGTGAATTCTTCAACTTCCGGAAACCCGCTCAATCCGCCTCGCGTCTTGAAAAAATTAAATCCAGGCCCACCCTGTTTAAGATTCAAATTTCCACTGATGGCCAATATGGAATCTCGAATTGATTCCGCCTCCAGCCTGCGATTGGGAAAATGCCACAACAGCCGATTGCCCGCGTCAACGGCATTCCCGGCATCTGATTGAATCGCGGCCTGACAATAAGTTTCCGACGTCATGATCAAACGATGCAGTTGCTTGATCGACCAGCCACTGTTAATAAATTCCTGAGCCAACCAATCCAGCAGTTTCGGATGACTTGGCGTCGCCCCGTTTAAACCGAAATCGCTGGATGTTTCCACCAACCCCACACCGAAGTGATACTGCCAAACTCGATTCACAATCACGCGGGCTGTTAGAGGATTCTTCGGCGAAACAATCCAGTTGGCCAACGCTTCACGACGCTGCCTGTCCGACGAATCGGGCGGAAGCTTTACGTCGCTGATCGACGTCAAAACATGAGGAGCAATCTCTGTTGTGGGCTGTTCCGGATCGCCTCGCAGCAAAACAAACGTCTTGTCTGGTTCACGAAACGTGCCCGCAAAAACCATATCCCTTGTTCTAAGATCCGCCTGGCGTTTTTCAAGCTGTTGCAACTTCTTCGCCAGCGACGGAAGGTTTAAGTCGCCAACGTCCTCAGAACTTCGCAGCAGCGATTTCATCTCGTCAAAGGGCGAACCAAGTGGAGCTCGATCCGCTGACGACGCAACAAGCGTCCAGTTTACCCCATCCAGCGAAGTGGAAATCTGATAGTTGACCGGCAGACGATCCTGAAATTTCCCTTCTCGATCGCGGCCCCATTCAATCCGATCAATGGTGGCTGGCTTTGCAAACTCCACTTGCACCCAGCCTTTTCCATGTTGATTGGAAATCCAACTGAAACTATTTCCATAGCGACCGTCGTTGACATGCTGCAACTGGTGCTTGCCGGTTTCAGAATAGTTGCCTGACGATGTAACAACGGTTCCATTTTTCGCGGCGGCGATGTTTGTTGAACCGGTGCCAACCGCGAACACTTCCAATTCGTCAATGCAGGGTTCATGTTTGTCATTGTCGATTGTTTGTTCCGAAGTAAACCGCACAAACTTCGCTTCAACAGGCGATATCCGTTCGACGTTCTTCGCAGCATTCACTGGCCCCCGAATCAACGGCAAAGCTGCGTCAGATTGCTGCAACACAACCACGTCAGCCGTGATTCCCGTTCCCGTGTTGCCGCATCGTAGAATTAATCGAGTATTCGCGTTAAACCGATGAACGCCTGCATCCTGCAACCCGCTCCAAAGTGGCTGCTGCTCGCTTTCGCCCTCCGTTTGCCCGGCGAAATAGTACTGGTCGGCAACTGCGATTTCTGTTTGATCTACGGTGGTGGCAAGGTCACCATCAACGTCAAGAATATAGCGAGCATCTCGGGTATGAACGCCGCTTCCATGCACCCCCCATGAGATCCACAACCGGAACTCGCCATCCGCTGCAGGGTTCCAGGTAAACACGTCCTGTCCGGCATTGCTGTCGAACCACGTGTACCGCCCCTGGCTAAGATTGCTGATTCGCGACTCGTCACCGACGTCGTTTTTGTAGCCTTGCCCTGCACCGTCCGGATTCACGCCATACCCGTTCGACTTCGCCAACAAAGTCACTCGATCAAGATCTTCGTCGTCAACAATGATGGTGCGCCCTGTAAACGCCCTGGCTGAAAACTTATCAAGCTGCTGCAGCAACGCTTCAATCTGCGGTTGAAGAGCGTTCGCCTCTGCTGTTTTTTCTTGATATTTCGGCCCTTTGATTTCTCGTTCACCATATTCCACGCCAGCAAAAAATGCCTGCAGAGCGTAGTAATCCGCCTGAGGAATGGGATCAAACTTATGGTCGTGACAGCGAGCACACCCAACCGTCATCCCCAGAAACGTAGCGGAAGTCCCCACGATGATTTCATCCAACGCGTCCTGACGAGCCAGCCGAATTGATTGTTCGTCCTTGCCAATCTGCCCTGGCAACAACGCGGCGGCCGCCACCAAAAAACCGGTCGCGGAATCTTCTTCAACGGTGTCTCCCGCCAGCTGCTCAAAGACGAATCGATCATAGGGCTTGTCGCTGTTGAAAGCTTCAATCACATAGTCGCGATACGGCCACGCGTTCGCTCGAGGCGTGTTCACTTCAAAGCCATGAGTGTCCGCATAGCGAACCACATCCAGCCAATGCTGCCCCCAGCGTTCGCCATAACGATCACTCGCCAGCAACTCGTCAATCAGCTGTCGCCTCGCGGACAACTCAGCGGCTGGCCCCAACCTGGTGGCTTCCGCAAAAACGGATTGCCAGTGAGCAACCTGCTGCACAGTGGGAGGCAGCCCGTGCAGATCCAGAAACATCCGTCGAACCAGCACCACAGCGTCAGCTGGTATGCACCTTTGCAACCCAACGTCTTTCAACTTTTGATCAACGTAATCATCAATGGAATGTTCGCCTGCAGAACGCTCATCGCCAACGTCCACTAAGGAATTCAAGGGCTGAAAGGCCCAGTGAGCTGTGGGATTCGTCTGAGGCTTCTCATCAGCCATCACTTCTACGCCGAAATTCAGCCAGATCTTTAATCGCTCGACTTGCTCTATTGAAACAGGCTCACCCTCCGGAGGCATGCGTTCGGATTCATCGGTGGCCATCACGCGACGAATCAGCTCACTGTGCACAGGATCGCCGGAAACAATCGCCGGCCCGGAATCGCCACCTCTCAAAAGGGAGCCCACAGTATCCAGGCGAAGATTCGCTTCCTGCTTCAAAGCCCCATGACACGACCAGCACTTCGCTTTCAGCAACGGTTTGATATCGCGAATATAATCCACATCGTCTGCCGAAAACGCGGTTCCCGACAACAACATCAGTACCGATGTCAGCAATACTGATCGTCGAAAACTCCACCGCGGCTGGCTGAATACCAAGCGTTCTTCAGCGAACACAACCGCACCAGTGTGTTTATCGCAAGGCGTCATGGCAGGATCTCAAGGCAGGCAAAATTGAACGGGGCCTACCAGCTTAGCCACACCACGTCCTTGATGAAAGGCAAACACCAACATTGCAAACCGAACGTTGCCCGTAAAACAGCATGCCCCTAACAAGGGCTTCGCCCTTGACCCAGTGGCGTGGTTGGTTGAAAGACATGGAACGCTCGAATCGCCGAGCCGCTCCGTTGTCGCTACAACCAACATGCGCGCACCGTGAGCGCATCATTTTCAGTAAGACCCTAATTCATTATCGCCTCGAAGTCACACTCCGCGTAGCTCCGGCTTGACGAGTTTCGCAACAGCTTTTCGCAGACGGTCTAAACGCCCGCAAGTCGCTCTGAAGAATCACCGAAGCTGTCGAGATTCAGACCGAACTTGTCCATCAGTGACAAATACAGGCTGCACATTTTTCGATTGGGTTGGTCCAGGTAATCCAGCGTTCTTCCGGTTTCCAAATGGCCTTTGCCGCCGATCAAGACGACGGGCAACTGAGTCGCGATGTGACTGCCGGTCAGCATGCTGCTGCAGAACATCAGAATCGTGTTATCCAGAACCGTCCGCTCACCTTCCTGAATGGCAGAAAGCTTGTCGGCAATATAAGCCAGTTGTTTCGCAAAGAACTGATTGACGGTCAGCCAGTCGTCGGATTCCTGATGAGACAACAGGTGGTGAATCATGTAGTCGATTCCGAGGTTCGAAAATCTCAACGACGAATGATCGTTGTTGAGCTTCAAAGTACAGAACCGAGTCGTGTCGGTTTGAAACGCCAACACCAGAATGTCACACATCAGCTTCATATGCTCGCCGATGTCCTGAGGATATCCATCGGCGGGTCGCGGAATGTTTGGTTCTATAGTCGTTGGTCGCCAGCCCTGCAACTCACCACGCTTTCCGGCTTGTTCAATTCTTTGCTCAACTTCACGCACGGAATTCAAATACTCATCCAGCTTTTGCTGATCACGTCCGCTGATCTTTCCGCGAATATCGGCAGCATCAGCCAGCACGGCGTCCAATACGCTTTGATCGCCCTTGTTAACTGTATCTTTAAACAGCCGATCGAAAGCCAAAGAAGGGTAAACTTCCAGCGGCGTTGGGGTGGTCGGCGAGTTCCACGAAATGTGCGAACTGTAAAGCATCGAATAGTTTTTGTGGACGGATGGATTGGCCTTCTCGCACCCCAACACAAGACTTGGCACTTTGGTCAGGTGACCAAACTTCTGAGCCAGCATCTGATCAACACTGGTACCGCTGCGAATGCCTCCACCAGATTCCAACGGTGCTCCCGAAAGCAGATTTCCAGTCATGGAACTGTGAATATTGCCCTTCAGCGCCTGTTCGTTGTAGAGACCTCTGATAAACGTCAGCTGTTCTCGATGAGCCGAAAGTGGCTCCAGAACTCGCCCGAGTTCCATGTCTTTGCCGGAACCCTTCGCCCACCAATGATCTTTATGAAAACCATTGCCCGCGAACAACACGCCCAACCGCAGCGGCGCTTTTCCATCTTCGGAATTCCTGGCGCCACCAATAATGGGGCCACCCAAAACTCGCGACGACAAAGACTCCATCCACGGCAACGCCATCGATACACCGGTGCCGTACAGAAACGTGCGTCTTGCGAAATTTGAATTCATCATTGCTCGCGTCCTCTTATCATTTGAAACTGCTGGCTGACAACGATTGTCTCAACCGCAGCAGAAAACCGATAGTTGTTTTTCTTTAACTGAGCCATCATTTCACCAATCAACGGCTCGTCAGATAATTGAGCTGACCGCCCCAGCGAGTACCCCAACAACTTGCGACAAAACTGCCGCACAAAGTCTTCGCGACGAACTGTCAACAGATACTGCTTCAAACCATCAAGCCCCGTTAAAGTGGTACCGTCCGGCAAGTCGGTGGCGGTATTGATGACATTGTTATCTTTGTCGTTGGTGCGATAGCGACCAATCGCGTCGAAGCCTTCCAGAGCGAAACCGTACGGATCAATTCGCTGGTGACATTTAACGCACGCCGGATCGGACGTATGCCTTTCGGTCAGCTGACGTTCACTCAAACCATCGGGAACTTCTTCCGGAAGAACGGGGACACCCTTCGGCGGTCGAGGCAGACGTTCGCCAAGCAGCGTTTCTGAGATCCAGGTGCCACGTAGAATTGGGCTGGTTCGCGAAGCCCCGGACTGTTTGGACAACAAACTGGCCTGAGTCAAAATTCCGCCTCTATGGGTTTCACGAACACCATCAATCAACTGCCAGTCTGCAGAAACCTCAGCATTGATTCCATAGTGCTTTGCCAGTCGAGCATTCACAAATGTGTGATCAGCATCGATCAATTCCAGGATTGATCCATCATTACGGATCAGATGTTCCCAGCAGCGAATTGATTCTTCATACATGTCACCGCGCAGCGCCGCGAATTCAGGGAACGCCGCCTCGTTCTTTTCGTCGTGCTGGTGGAAGTCTCGAATGTGCAGCCACTGGCAACCGAATTCGATCGCCATCCGACGAGCGTTGGAATCCACCAACATGCGACGAGTTTGCTGCAACAACACATCATCCTGCAGCAGACTTCCATCCGCCGCTAACGCTCGCAAGGTCGCGTCTGGTTGCGACGCCCACAAAAAGTAACTCAAACGATTCGCCAGTTCATCAGCCGACACGCGAACTGCCAAAGACGAATCGCCCGGTTGCTCGTTTCGATAAAGAAACGTAGGAGACGCCAGAATTCGAGCAATCAGCAATCGAATGGCGTCTTCGTGATCAATCTCGGTTGAACGCAAGTGAGCGTATAAGCTTCTCAGCGAGGCGTCTTCAAGGTCAGTCAGATCGCGCCGATACGCTCGATCAGCGAAATCGACAACTGCAGCAAGATGAACGTGTTCGGTGTCTGTTTGCCACTTGCGAAAACTGGCCGCGCCATCAGCGATCGGCTTCAGCACGGGATCGAATCGTCGCGGGTCTGCATCCTGAGTCGAAAACTCAAGAATCTGCTCCAATGCGACCTCCAACCGCAAAGCATCCTGACTGACAAACCGAAGCTCACTCCAAAGTCGATCCAGTTGCAACGACTGTTCTTCGCTAAGCATCAACCTGGAAAGATAGTCGTCTTCACGATGATACAGCAACAACGTGACAACTTCGTCCACCGGCACAATTCGAGCATGACACATCGCCGCAGGAAACACACTTCGAAACTCGTCGAAAGCCTGCTGTACGCGCTGGCGAGCCGCTTCTGTTGACGCCACCACGGGAACTCCGGATACCAGCTCAACAGCGGACTCGCGCTCTGCCGTTGTGAGTGCCGACGAACTACTTGCCGTAACCTGCACGCTGCCAGCGCCCACTGAAAACGCACTTGCTGCAAACGTACAACCTTCCACCAAATCCGCTGGAAACGACACCTCAACCACTGAGGGGACCTTCATAACAAGTTCGGATGCCCCTCCTTCATCGCGCACTCCGTCAGCGAACGGCGACAACTCCGCCATGTTGATCCCAAATTCGCTCGCTGACAGCTTCGAGTCCTCAACCGAAGCAGCAAGTTCTGCAAAATCAACCTTCGAAAACAGAGGCCCATTTACAGAATGCAACAAACGACGAATCTCAGCATCAGCCGCGGTCATCTCACCCACAGAAGCTTCCGTCAGCAAAGCCTGCAGCTTCTGAGCGAACTGCTCCGCCTGCTGCGAATCGGCAGCATTCAGCCATGAAGCCATCAAAGACCCATGCGGCACAACATCACCGCTTGGCTTGCCGTCCAGCAGCCCTGTATAGAAATGCCAGATCGCCAGATTGCCAAAGCTGTCTTCGTGAGGATTACCGGCTGCAATGTTGTCGGCGCAGTCTTTGGTTAGCGACCAAACCCGCCCTGCACCGCCCTGTTCTGTGACAGCCAATTCGATTTCTGTGAGATCACACGAATGGTTGTTGTCTCGCGGTTCGATAATCAATGAAACCAGGTCGTTCTTTTGAATGCCAAATTCGGATAGAGGTGCAACATCGGTTTTCGCCGACTTGTCCAGCAGGCCGCTCAACAGAATTCGTTGCTCGGCTCCTCGGCGAAGTTCGACCTTCCAGCCAACTCCGTTACCGCACGCTCCGTGAGCATGATGAACGTAGGGCGCAATCGATACGGTTCCGCTGAATGGCGACTTCCAGCCCACGGCAGAAAATCGGTCGGGCATAGGATGCGTGGCAATTCGGTGAGCTCGCATGTCGCCTGGAATTTGCACCTGGTTGTCCGAAGAATTCGCCACAACGCTTAAAGCGTCCGCACCCTGCAGCCCCCAACCGTTCACGAATTCAGAACCGGATCGAATCAACGGCAGATTAAGGTACTCAGCAATCTCAGGCTCTGACGAAGAACCAATTCCCAACCAGTTCAACAGTGACGTTAAAATCGCTGGCTGAATTTCGTAACGAGCTGCCAGCACACTCAGCTCGGGTGCCTGCTGGCTTGTTCGAACTTCCGCAACCGCAGCCAGATACTTCGCAAAATTTGCGAACACGTTTCGTTTTAATTCCGGCCAGACCACAGACACCGCTTTCACATCACGCAGCATAATCGCAGACAGCCCACTGGCACGTTCAACACGAGCGTTCTTCCACACCACGGAATTGGGGCCATCCGCGATCACAGACCGCGATGTCAGAACGATTGATGTGCGGTCAGCTTTCGGTGCAGCAAACGGAAACTGCAGGTGCAGAGTCGCTTCAATGGGTGAAACTGCCTGCTGCCACGGAATCACCAGGCCCAAATGGCCGACGGTATTGAACTTCCAAAGCCGTGACTGCCATGACTTCACAACGTCGGCAATCGCTGCAGCGTCTTCCGGCTTAGCCGCTTCAATTCGGCGACGCACATCGTTCAGCAGTGCAGAGTCCGCATCGGAAAAAATTGCGTTCGCCAGAATGTGCAGATATTTGGCATTGATACTGTTCTCCCGCGCGACTTTGTCTGCCGCTTGCGAATCCATCAACTGATGGCGGTGCTGAATCAGTTGCGACAGGTACGGAACAAGGTCAACTCGACCATCGTTCGCCGTCGACGAATTCGGGTCGCCCGACCATTGGTTCAGCTGATCAGTACGACTGGCGCCCGTTGTGCCATCCGCATACAACTGGCGAATCTGCGCTACAATCTGGTTGCTCCAATCTCGGCGAGTCGTTGATTCGGAAAAACGAATTCCATCAGGCAACAACACGGCATGAGCAGCAACGTCTTTGCCAGCATCAAGATACTTTTGAACCATGGAAGGCGACATCACCAACGCATCGCCCACGTTGGTGAATCCCTCGCCCGCCGCGCTGTCCACAGGAAACTGCTTCGCGGGCTGCAGTGGCACGCCGGTCAGATCCTGAATCGTGTACGTATATTCTGAATTATTCAGCCGGCGCAAGACGACCGGCCCGGGATCTCCCGCATTGCGCAGAGCTTCGGCATTCAGAAATCCCTGCACCCAATCTCGCAGCTGTTTGCGTTGAGCCGCAGTGGGTTGAGGCGAATCTTCCGGAGGCATCTCGCCATTATCCAGCATCTCAACCACACGCAGCCAGGGCCCCACATCGGCACGCATGTGATCCAGCGAAGAGTATCGCTGCAGATCAAGTTCACCCTGAGCTTCATCAGTGGAATGGCACTTGAGGCAGAACTGATTCAGCAACGAAACCGTATTCGCAGGCAGCGCGTCTGACGGTTGTTCTTCGGCAAATGTAGTGGCTGTGGGAATCATCGCGATACCACCTGCGATGGCAATCCAAACAACAAAACGCAAGTGCAAAACGGAACGTCTGGTGAGCTTCATGGTCGGATCTCTGGGCGAGCAGCAATACGGCGGGTCTGTCAGCATAACCTCAAAATGGTAAATGCGAAAGGAACGCACAGAAGCAGACGTTCGCTGAGCTTCGTTGAACAGCTTGTTCTGATCACTGCGAGGCTATCGGACTTAAGCCGGAAATCCGGGTTTAAACTTTCTCACAGATTTTCTTGCCCGGCCATCTTCTTGCCGATCATTCAAATCGGGTTCGCGGTCATGCCTTTTTTCATCGCAGAGTCCGCAGAGCAGCAGCGGTTCGCAGAGATCAGGATGAGCCGTTCAATAATAACTCTGCGGACCGCTGCTGCTCCGAGTCCTCTGCGATTAATCTTCTCCGCACTGGCGGCCTGATTAAAAGCTCGGGATTCGCCGATGCTCTATTTCGTGCCCTTGATAATCTGCGACGCCTTCCTAAAGCGATCTTCATGCTGAGTCATCGTCGTCGCTTCTCGATTTTTCCAGTTGTTCGCGCCCCATCGCTTTGATTCGGGGACCACCATCTGTTGCCAGCCGCGGTCTGTGAGAATAACGCTCATGCTGCAGCTGAACTTCTTCGCCCGAGCTGTCATGGGGATCATCACCACAACCAGGCAGCCAGCGGTAGACGCCTCCCACAAAGCACGCAAGCCCAGATATTGCGTATCCAATCTTCCAGAAAACCTGAACTCCCGGTTCGAAAGACGCCAGAAAACCGAACCCGCAGAATGCCGCCAACGGCAGCAGAACCACCGAAGCAACAACTCGGTTGCCTCGAAAACCTACGGCAACAGACAAACCGAACACTATTGCAAACAACAGAAATGGCGTCATGGTTTTCTCCAGGCAGTGATGTTATCAGTGAGTGTTGCATTTCGTGTGCCGAAAGCAAAACTCTGATTCGGTAGGCGTTTGCAGCGGCGTGCAATTGGTGGGCTGCACAAACCTGCAGCGCCAGGACTGCAGCGACTGCTGCTGGCCTGTGACGAGTTTACACCTGACGATCTCGCAGAGAATATCTGGAACACTCACCTACCCGTCTTCCGTTTGTGTTCTCTGGATTTTGGGGCGACCACCTTGCCGCGGCGAAAGACTGGGACAAATCCACACAAGTCCTGCCGCACAACCACGACCTACGCCAAGCCATGAGCAAGCGACGAATCAAGAACAACCTCACTCGCGTCGGCAAGCAGGCTATAACGCAATTTTCTGTCCGGATTCCGTAACCACCCACACCACATGGGATGGACATTTTTTTGTTTCGAACCACTGTTTGTGTAGTCGTCCCTGGAAAAGTGGGTGCGTGGTTGGCGGTTGGATTTTGAGTGCGTTGGGCGATGTGGGATCGCGGTCAGATGCTCAAGGCGGCGAGCCTAGTTTGGTGCATACGTGGCAAAATGGGAGTTTCCAGCCGTCTGACAAGCCAGAAAACCAGCGCATGCGCAATCGCGAGCAGCTGCTTCTGTCGGTTTGATCCGGCGGCGGCCAGAACCGCGTTGATTTCGTCGCCTGTCAGACCTTTCAGGAAGCAGCGACCCATCCGGTTGTCGCTCTTCAGGTGGCCAATCTTGGGCTCGACGGCGCTGCGACGTTTGCGGCGCTTCTTCAGAGTTCGCGTCAGTTGCCGACTGCTGCTGCCCGAAATATGAACAGTCGCATCACCGTTGTAATGGTTGCCGCGATAACCTTTGTCGACGTAAGCATCGGTCACGCTCACGCGGGTAATACTTTCTGTCGTCGCGATTGCCTGCAACAAAGTGTGGCCATCGTAAGGATTGCCAGCACACAGATTGATACCCACGATCCAGTTACCGCGATTCGCTGACGTCACCGAAACCTTCTGGCCGAATTCGTAACGCTTGTGAGCCTTGCCTTTACTGATGCACATGACTTCCGGTTCATGAAGGCTGTACAGCTTCTTCGTGTCCGTCTTTTCCTGTGCGTGCAGTCGTTCGCAAAGACTCAGCAGTTATTCCAGAGCCGCATCTGGCTGTGGAACTTTGCGACGCATGTCACGCAGGACTCTCCCCAGCCACGTCTTCAGCTTTCTCAACCGATTTCGCATACGCTTGAACTGCTTTGCATGAGCGTAACGGCCCACCATCATGGCCGCTTCCTTGGCAACTCGCGAATACGTCTGGCGAAGCTTGATGCAGCGGTTTCTTGCGGCGGCCCCCAGTTTTTGAATCGCTTTCAAATACAGCTTGGAATCAGCGGGATACATGATGTTCTTTTACCGAACTGTCGTGCCGACGTTGACCTGTGCCAACTCAGCCTTTGTGATCAGCTTATCGCTGACTGCAATCGACACCGTTTCCTCAAGCAGCATCACAAGCTTGTCAGCACCAACTAGCTGTCGCCACTTCGTCAATGAAGTGGAATGCAGCGGCACTTCATGCTGCATTGTGTCGAAGCCACAAAAGTACTGCCAATAAGGATTCTCAACCCAACGATCAAGCAGCGATTCGTCCGATTCATTGAACGTGTGCTTCAGATAATGCAGCCCCACAAGCAAACGAATATCCTTGCCCGGCGCGCCGATTTCCGGGCAATAACAACCGGCGAACTCAACATCAAACCGCTTCCAGTCAATCTTCCCCCTCAGAACGCACAGCGGGTGACGAAGGTTCCATAGTTGGTCGAACTGCGTCTGAAAAAGGTCGAGCTGGCTGGCGTTCGATCGAGGCTTATGCTTCATGCCGCGCTCAAATTGCAAGGTTTTGAAAGTCGAAGAAACATTTCCTTCCAATCTATGTCAACTCGTTTTGCAAAACCAGGCCAGCATACGCTGATCAAACCACTTTTTCAGGGACGACTTGTGTAGTCTCGATGTCGGCCTATTCGGCCACCGCCACAGGACCCGGTGAATATGGCTCGACATTGATCACCTGGTAAAGCTTGTCAATTTCGACGTGCTTCGCCTGATGGCTTGTCAAAGCTAAATTTGGGTCAATTGGGGGCGTAAGATTCTAGCTCGCGAAACATGCAAGAGCCGTTTGGGCCAGCCACCTACACACGCTCAGCAAACAACAGTTCACTGGTTGATGAAATCAGATGGATGGAGCGTCAAGGATTGCCAACTGAGATAGCACCAGTCCAACACGACAGACGACCCCATGCTTGCAAGCGCCAACCAATTCGTGAGCCCCAAGAGTCCGAAGTGTGTATTTGCGTTCTGCTATCTATGCTCAAAAGCAAGAAGGAGAGCTCCGAAAAGCCGGAGCACACAGTTTTTTCATGGCCCACAGCCCCATGCTGGTTCATTTGCCCTTAATCGTACGACGGGCGAGATTGCCAGTAATAACGGTGCGTGCGTCAGCATCGCTTCGGAAAGATGGATAGACAATTCCGCTGGAAGCGAGTCTGAGTCGCGTACGGAAAATCATGATGCGTAAGAATAAACTTCTGCTGGGTCAAAACAGAGTCGATTTGAGGAATTGGGTCATCATAAGCGGAATGGGGAACCGTTCTATGTCTGGCTTCACGCGGCACTCCCATCAAGTGATGATCGAATGGGATGCCAAAACCCTATGAGCCAATGACGGCCGGGGTCAAGGATTCACATGAGACAACGGAACTCGAAAGGAGTATGTCATGACAGGAAAAACCTGCCTTTTGCTTGCTGGTCTAACCCTGCTGACTAGTTCGGGCCTAAACCCGGCGTTGGCAGAAAACACCAACTCTGAGCAGCAAAGAAATTCGGTCTATCACAGCACAAACTGCAATGTAGTCTTCGCTTCTTCAACGTCAGATCTTGCAACTCAGCTGGTGGGATTATATTCGCCTGACTGCGGGGAGTCCGGCTGCAGCGAAGGGTGTGACAGTGGCAACCGTGGTCTGTGCGGCAGTCAAATTGGTGATGCCTGGAAGCTGGACAAAAAAGAAGACGGAATTGACTTCGGCGGTTGGTGGCAGCAGGGCTACACCAGTGGAAGCACGGGGATGTTCAACAACATTCCGCATAAGTTTAATACAAATCAAGCGTGGTTCTACGTAGAAAAAGTTGCCGACGGTAGCAAGGGTCTCGATGTTGGTTTCCGTGCGGACATAATGTACGGTATAGACTCCGGGGACACTCAGGCCTTCGGCAATAATGTTGGTGAGTGGGACTTCATCAACGGCTGGGACTTCGGCGGCACATACGGGTGGGCAATGCCTCAGTTGTATGCAGAAGTCGCTTCAGGCGATCTTTCGGTCAAAATCGGTCACTTCTATACTCTGTTGGGCTATGAAGTTGTAACCGCTCCCGACAATTTCTTTTACAGCCACTCATTGACAATGTACAACAGCGAGGCATTTACCCATACGGGCGCCTTGGCCACGTACGACGCTGGTAATGACGTGACAATCTACGGCGGCTGGACCCTGGGATGGGATACTGGGTTTGACCAATTCGATGGCGGAAGCAACTTCCTTGGAGGCTTCAGTATCCCACTGGGCGACAAAGCCACTTACACCTACATCACCACATTTGGCAACATGGGCGTGCGTGGTAACGGATACGCTCACAGTAACGTGGTGGACGTCGCGTTGACGGACAAGCTGAACTGGGTACTGCAGAGTGATATGGTCCAGCTTAAAATTTTTGGTGGAGTGAACAACGAAGTTGGTATCAACAACTTTCTACTTTACAGTGTCAATGAGAAACTCGGCCTCGGGGCTCGTGTGGAGTGGTGGAAGTCCGACGCCGGGTTTAACCACGGTGGACAGTCTCTTCCGGGGTCGGGATCTCATTCCTACTACGCAGCCACATTTGGGGCGAATATTAAGCCGCACCCGAACGTGACAATCCGTCCGGAATGGCGATATGATTGGTTTCCAGCCAGTCTGAATGGTGGGTACGAGCAGGGGATCTTCGCTGTCGATATGATTCTAACTTACTAAGCGACGCTCTACTAAACTCAACCTTACGCTAAGTCCGCCGGCCAGAAATGTCCGGCGGACTTTTTTTGAAGAGTGACAAGTCTGGATGCATTCTGTCACCATTCGCGTGAACATGTGGTGCTTTCCGGACCGAGGTGGATGGCACTGCTTTGACCACTGGCCACCTCCTAAATGAAATCCTTATTTGACGCCGTTTCGGATGGTTTGCAACTCGGCGTTTGCCTCAACTCTGCTTACCCGCAAACCCCAGTTTTCTCAAGAATTGATCGGCGGAAGTCGCCAACCGGCAAGACTCACTACTTGGGCGACAATCATCCATCAGACAGAAAGTGGCGATTGCTGGTGAGTTCTTTACGGCTCGAACGGCGTGCTGCAATGGTGACTTAACGGTTCGCAGAGGCAGTTCAAGCGCCGCAGCGATTTCTGGTTGCGTCATGTCATCGACAAATCGCATCAGCAGAATTTCTTTATGAGCATGCGATAGCGAACCCAGCACGGTTGCCATTTCATTGCGATCGGCTGATTCCTCAGAGCGGACTTCGGGAAACAGGTCGCGGTTCTCATCGCTGCAGGTTAATCGCTGTCGCTTCTTTCTTGCGGAATGGGCCTTCTCACTTCGCCTCGGAAGAAATGGGAAGCTCTGGTGCAGGTACGACAAGTCGGGTTTGAGTGGCTTCCGCTGGTTTCAAATGGGTGTCCATCCAGCCGTAGATTAACTGACGCGACTCGTGAGCGACTGAATGTCCTCGACCGTGCACGTAGAAGCCGAAGTTTTGTGGGGCGTCGTTTAGTTCGTAAACTTCCATGATTTTCATCAGCATCAGCAGTCGCTGCTTTTGAGTGGGACCATGTCCGTCGTTTAGGGCCGAAACATCCAGAAAGGCACGAGGGGCAATCAGCGAAATGATTTCGTGAAAATCGATCGGCGGCATCTCGCCCTTCATAAGCCCCTCACGGATCGGCTTGAAATAGACATACCAGCGATCTCGCGACCAGGCTTCGACCGTGGGATTGTGCCGAAAAAACGCCGCTGCGCAATTACACGCCGCCGCTTTGATGCGTTCGTCATAAGCCGCCAAAAAGAATGTGCCATGGCCACCCAGCGAATGCCCCAGTGCGCCGATGCGTTCACCATCGACCTGCTCAAGACTCTGCAGGACATCGATCGCGATGGAATGCTCGTAGGTGAATTTCCCGACAGCCGTCCATTCGGGATGTTTCTTGTAAAAAGCCCCCGTTTCGTAGGGACCTTCCGCAGGGATTCGATGACCGGAGACGAAGTGCTCGGGGGCAATCACGACGAAGCCCCGGCGGCAAAGATGATCGAGATACGCCTTGTCCGGATTGTCGATGAGTCCCGCCGCCTGTTTCTTGCCGTACTGATAAGTGCCATGCAGGGCAACGATTGCAGGAGCCTTGCCAGTCAGTTGTAGCGGGATCCCAAGATACGCGTGTGCTCGTTCCTTGGATTCGACGGCGTAGCTGATCAACTGTCGACGATACAGATTTTCCACCACGACATCTTCGTGGACGATCAAATCCAGGGCTGGCTTTTCCGGCTTGTGCTGATCACGCAACAGGTCCAGATAACGCTGCTTCAACACGACTCGCCGCTTTAGCCAGTCATCTTTGGAACTGAGACCCTGTGTGAGATCGTCCCACGACGAACGGATGTCCGGCACGTCAAACAATTCCGGCTGTACGCGGTTTTGAGCGTGTGTACCGGGCGACAAAAGAAGAATGGCCAGAAACAATGGAACGGTCTTCATGGTTGAGCGGCCTGTGTTATTAAATTACGTTTCGATTTGGGCGAGCCCAAAGAGTTTAGGTCTCTTTCTTTAGTCTTCGGCGGAGCGAACGGTGCATCCCAGTCCGGGATGGACGGCACTGCTGCTGTCCATTAGTCGTTGCCTACCAGATAGTCCACGTTTTACATTGTTTACATACGGATTGTAACTGGGCGCTGCCACAACTTTCTTCACGCGCGAGCGGCGGGTTCGCTGGTGAAGAAAGTTGAGGGAAGTGGCCAACCGACAAGATTGATTGCTCAAACATCGATCATCCACCAGACAGAAAAGCGGCGATTGCTGGTGAGTTCTTTACGGCTTGAATGGCGTGGTGCAGTCGTGACTTCACAGTGCCCAGAGGCAGCTCAAGGGCCGCCGCGATTTCTGGTTGCGTCATGTCATCGACAAATCGCATCAGCAGGATTTCTTTATGAGCGTCCGATAGCGAACCCAGCACAGTTGCCATTTCACTGCGATCGGCTGATTCCTCAGAAGGGACTTCGGGAAACAGATCGAGGTTCTCATCGCTGCTGGTTGATCGCTGTCGCTTCTTTCTTGCGGCAATCGACAGGTTACGAACGGCAGGATACAGAAACGTGGTCATCTGAGCCGTCAGTTCGAAGCCGGGGAACTTTCGAACAAGGTAGGCAAACGTTTCCTGAGTGACATCCTGAGCATCGTCATGGTTTCCGGTGAATCGAAAAGCCAGATTCACCACCCAATCTTTGTGGCGATGGTACAGCGTTGCGAATGCTTCCTGATCGCCGTCGTTAATTGCGGCCACCAGTTGCAGATCGGTCGAATTGTCAGCAGATGCAGACATTCAGGAAGGCTTAAACAGCTTAGGAACAGTCCTGAAACAACCTCCGTAGGGCCGGTTCCCACCGGCCGACACCGCGAACAGTGGCCGGTAGGAACCGGCCCTACATTGGACGCAGATCGGGAAGTTAATTCGAGACAGTTCCTGAATGATTGGGATCACAGAACACGCTGAAGATACAAGATGTACTAAAGAGTATCAGTTGAACGCCTATTGCGAAAACCGTGCGATAACACTTTCGCCGCACAAGCTTTGAACGGACAGCCTTTGCCAGCAACTCGCAGGCGGCTCGATGGAACCTTCCGTAAGTCGGCTCTGAGCGTAGCAGTGCGGATTCCAACGATTCTTATTAGATTGCTTGAACCAATTCGAATTGCTCCACACTTAATCTGGCGGAGGTACCCCCAATCATGAACGATTCAAACACACCAGAATCGACGGAAGACCAGTTACCACATGAAGTTGTGGCTGCGATCCGTCGACAAAGCGGGCCACCGCTGAACGTGTCGCAAACAGTGGAAAACGCGATCTTAAGTGACGCGGCCGCCCACCTAAGCGGCATTAGAAGACCAAACATCAAGCCACCAGCTCGCCAGCGATTCCGATGGGTGGCGTGGTCAACCGGAACAATCGCGGCCGCAGTACTGCTGTTTGCTGTGCTGCCACAGACCATTCAGGAACCGGCTTCACACCCCCAATCCATGGCGCTGAACGACAAGTCGTCGGCTGGCGAAATGGAACAAACGTTCGTGTCGAGCGACGTCGATCAAGATGGGCAAGTCGACATTCTTGATGCGTTTGCTCTGGCTCGGTCTGTTAAGTCGGGAAGCAGCCAGGCAAATCGGTGGGACCAAAACGGTGACGGCTCGACAGACCAGACAGACATCAACCTGATCGCCATGAACGCGGTCATGCTGTGACGGCCAGGCACGTAGCTTAAATGCTTATCTCAGATAACCCTGAAAGGGAACGAAACATGAATGTTTCGAAGACAACCATCAACCGCAACTCATACCGGCGAAGCATCGTGCCAATTGCCTGGCTGCTGCTGATCGGATTTGACGTTTGCCTGATGGCTCTGACGTACGCTCAGGACCAGCCGCAAACCGCGACAGCGAATCCTCAGCAGGCAATCACTCAGTTGGCTGGCCCTGACGTGGCTGACGAAGACGCCGTTCGATTTGAAGCAATCGACGTGTTTGTCGATTCCGGTTCGAACGCTTTGGCCGCGTATCAGTTTGAACTGGCAAGTGAGTCACCGGGCGTCGAAATTGTCGGCATCGAAGGCGGCGAGCACGCAGCGTTTGAAGAGCCTCCGTTTTACGATCCCAAAGCGATGAACAACAATCGAGTCATCCTGGCTGCATTCAATACGGGCGACAATCTGCCATCCGGACGCAGCCGAGTGGCCAGAATCCACGTGCAACTGCAGGGCTCCGGGGCCAAACAGTATCGCACAGAACTGAAAGCGTCTGCCACAACCGACGGTCAGAGAATCCAGGCTCAAATTGAAATCGCCAAAGCCGGAGCGTAAGCCGTTATCGTGACGCTTCGCCCCATAGCGATCGCCAAACATACACCAACATCCCATTCGAATCTGATCTGATCGAAAGGTCGACAACATGAAATCAATACAACGTGCGTTCTGCTTGAATCTGTCTCTGATGATACTGACAGCGTGTTTGTTCAACCTCGGCTGCGGGGCAAGCAATGAGCAAGCGTCCACAGACTCCGCCGTGGCAGAGAAAGGAACGGCAGAGAATGCTGCGCCCCAGGCAGCGGAAGCACCTGATGCAGCGGTCAGTGAAAGCAGCAGGGAAAATGAATCCGCAGAAGCAGACATGGGTGGTGGCTTCGGTGCTCAACAATCTGTGCCTCAAGCTGACAGCCTTGATCTACCAAAATTGTCGGCAGATGAATCTCGCAAAATGGAAGCAGCGCCTGAGCCAAACGCACCGATAGCACCTTCGCTGGCCATGCCGGCCGACTCAGCAATCAAAAGTGAGCTCGATGGCAAAGGAACGCAGGAAAAACTGAAACCGTCCGACGAACCCCCAGCAGTCGCTTCACGCCGGATGATACTTCCCGGGCAGGAAATGGAAGCAAAGTCAGGCGGCTTCGGCGGTGGAGTCGGTGGCGGACAGCCTTCAGCCGCGACGCCTTCACCAGCAGGCTCAGGCGGACGTTCCCTGGAAATAAAAGAGAGCATTGCTGATAACCAACCTGCGGCGGCACCAGTCGTGTTTGACCTTCAGCCAGGCGAAGAACTTTGGATTATCGCTAAGTCCGCTGATGCACAATCACGAACGGCCAACCCCGATGTTCCCGGTTGCGGAGCATTGATGGCAACCTTGCCGAACGAAACAAAACAGGTTCCTGTTCCTCTAAAGCATACTTCCGTGGAAGGCAGCATCGACGGATACATCGCCACGGTCGACGTCAACCAGCAGTTTCATAACCCGTACAGTTCCAAAATCGAAGCGGTCTATGTCTTCCCGCTGCCCGACAACGCGGCGGTTAATGAATTTGTGATGACTGTTGGCGATCGAAAGATTCGCGGCATCATTCGAGAACGCGAGAAGGCAGAAAAGATCTATGCGGCCGCTAAAGCTCAAGGACACGTTGCGGCGTTGATGACTCAGGAACGAGCTAACATCTTCACTCAGAAGGTCGCCAACATCGAACCCGGCAAGCAGATCGACATTCACATTCGCTACTTCAATACGTTGCAGTACGACGATGGTTCTTACGAGTTCGTGTTTCCAATGGTTGTTGGTCCTCGATTCAATCCCGCTGCCACAACAAACGGCGTGGGGACGGTTGCTCGCGGAGACCACGGCAGCAGCGGACAGGACACCGAAGTGCAGTACCTGGCACCCAACGAACGTAGCGGCCACGATGTATCTGTCACATTGAATATTTCTGCCGGAGTCGACATTGAAGACGTTCACTGCGTGAATCACGCCATTGAAGAAAAGCAGGTTACTGAATCACAACGAAGCATCACTTTGTCACCACGAGACGCAATCCCCAACAAAGACTTTGTCCTGCGTTACAAAGTGGCCGGCACTCACATCAAGTCGGCCTTGCTGACTCACGAAGACAAGCAGGGCAAATACTTCACGATGATGCTGTATCCCCCTGCTGACCTGGCTCAGGTACAACGCAGCCCAATGGAAATGGTATTCGTTCTGGACTGTTCCGGCAGCATGAACGGCAAGCCCATGCAGCAGGCGAAAGCCGCGATTCGACATGCGGTGCAATCGCTGACTCCGCGAGACTCATTTCAGATTATTCAGTTTTCGAACAACGCTTCTCAACTGGGAGCCGAACCTCTGCTGGCAACCGACGAAAACATCAAGCTGGGCCTGTCATACCTTGAATCGCTGAACAGCACTGGCGGAACTCAGATGATTGAAGGCATCAAAGCGGCTCTAGATTTTCCTCACGATGAAGGTCGATTCCGGCTGGTGTCCTTCATGACGGATGGTTACATCGGCAACGAACAGCAGGTTCTAACCGCCATGCATCAAAAGCTGGGCGAATCGCGAGTGTTCAGTTTTGGAGTCGGCAGTTCACCGAACCGTATGCTGATGAATCGCATGGCAATGCTTGGTCGCGGAGCTGTCGCTTATCTAAGCCTTAACGATAACGCGACTGAGATCATGGAACGATTCAACCAACGCATAAGCCATCCTGCGATGACCGATCTGCAGATCGATTGGGGCAACATGGAAGTCGCCGACGTTTATCCTCAGCGGTTGCCAGACTTGATTGTCGGACGTCCCGTTGTGGTCACTGGTCGATTCAAGGGTGAACCGAGCGTTGTGAAAATCAACGGTCGAGTCGCCATGGAACCGGCTTCGTTTTCAGTCGCATTGGACGAAACGGATGCTTCAGAAAAGCACGCGGGAGTCGCCGCGGTGTGGGCACGCCTGAAAATCATGGACATGATGAACGTCGCCACGCGATCACCCGAAGCGGCTGATGAAATCAAGGTGACGGTTCTCGAAACAGCACTGGCTCACAACCTGATGAGTGCCTTCACCGCGTTCGTCGCCGTAGACTCGATGACGAAAACAGAAGGCGACTTCGGAACCACAGTTGCCGTTCCCGTACCGACTCCGGAAGGAGTTAATTACGAAACAACGGTTGGTGGGAACGAGTAGTTACACGTTGCACCAGGTGAGTCGCGGAGCAGCGACATGTGGCCATTCCGCATGTCGTGGCTCCGAGGCTGTGAATTTGTTTGAGAAACCGCGGGGCTTCCTCCGCATTGGCCACTTCAAGCTTAGCGCCAGGACTCTACTCTTCAGGAGCTTCGTCGGCAGTTTTGTGGAACTCTTCCCAACGGCACCACGCGTAATTCCATTCCATCCACATTCGCATGATGGACCATAGCAACCGCATGCGTTCCAACTGTACCGGTGGCAGCTTTGTTTGCTGAGCTGCCGAATCGCGAGCGGCCATGTCCAGCCCCCAGCGTCGAGCTAAAGACCGACACAACCCGTCAGCGGACAAGTCTGTTCGGTCATCTTCATCAACGGCCGTTTTCAGATGCGTGGTTCGTTCGTCGCCCACCAGATTGGCGCCGTCAGCTGTCACAAACAATTCAAACAGCCGCGATCGGTACGGATCAATTTCCAGTGGCTTGGTAGCTTGCTGAGCCTCTTCAATAAGCATTTCGACACCACTAATGATGGCATCTGCAACCGTTTTCCGTACGTTTTCGGACACCTGAATATCTCGATTTGTCATTTGCGATCTCTGAATCTGCGGGAAACATGCGTTTTCCAGCGTTTTTCGATTAACGGAACACGCTTTAAGTGGAAGCGGGCAAAGAGTATACGGCAAATTTGTCTTAACAGAAGCCGCGAATCGTTCTGTGTGGAAGATTCGCATAGCTCTGTTTCCGCGAGTTTGCCAGAATCCCGTTACTCAAGCGAATTTCCACCTCAGACGAATTACCGCAACTCTGACGGTGCAGCGAAATAGCGAACACGGATGTTGACGCAACGGAGAATCACGGAATGGACCCATTCGCCTATCAAAAGCCACGAACACGTGACAAGCGCAAACTGGCGCTGATGATAGTGGCGATCGCGTCGTTTTCTGTTTGGCACTTCGACCTGATGCCGGCATTGGACCCGGTTGCCACCGGCAATCTGGATTTCGACATCAACGACCCTTCGATGGGCGACGCCGAATTCATGGCCATGCTGCAGTCGCCCGCCATGTCAACGGAACCGACAGCCAGTGATACCCTGCAATCCGGCTTTGATATCACCGAACCCAATATCGCAGAAAACGCGCCTGCAGATTCTGAACAGGATGACCCACTGCTGTCCGCCATCGCCGCTCAATCGGAGCCGATGGACAATGCGTTCCCGGAATTCACCAACATGAATACCGTGCAAACCGCCAGCGTTCAAAAAGTTCAACAAGTGGCGTTCGAAAAAGCTCAACCGCCGGAAATCAACTTCGAAAAACCTCCCGTCGTCCTTCCCGCTGACGTCGCCTCCCACCTTCGCGAAGTTGATCTGTGGATCGATGCCGGCGAAACGCTGGAAGCTCATGCCGCATTATCGCGTATCTACTGGAAGAAGCCTGAGTTCCGCCCGTACATTCAGGATCGCCTGCAACTAACAGCGGCGGAAATTTATGCAAATCCGACGGCTCACTTTGCAGAACCTCGCATGGTGGAATTCGGCGAAACTCTGCAAGGCATCGCTAAAGAATACGACGTGCCATGGCAATATCTGGCCAACCTGAACAGTGTTACTCCAAAGACTCTGCAAGCCGGACGAAAGCTGAAAGTTCTGAAGGGGCCATTTGGAGCTGTCGTAGACCTGAACCGATTTGAACTAACGATCCACGCTCACGGCTGGTACGTGCATCACTATCGCATCGGCATTGGCCAGGATAAGCGAACTCCCGTTGGAGAGTTCACCGTTCAGAACAAACTTCAAAATCCGGTTTGGCACAATCCTGCTGGAGGAATGGTCGACGCCGATGATCCTACCAACCCACTTGGCGAATACTGGCTGGGACTGGGCGACCACATCGGCATTCATGGTACGATCGACCCCAGCACCATCGGACGTGCCGCCTCGCGCGGTTGCATCCACATGGCAGACGGAGACATTGACGAAGTCTTCCAGCTATTGGGCGAAGGCTCAACTGTCGTAATTCGAAACTAACAAGGGCTTCGCTCTTGCCCCAGTGGCGTAGCATGTTGAATACCGTGAGAGATTCGAACCGCCGCCCCGCCCCGTTGTCGCTTCGAAAATGATGCGCGCACCGTGCGCGCATTAGTTTGAGTAAGACACTAACGCTCTGGTTTCACAACAGACGCTGACTTTGCGACAGCCGAACAACGCCTACGGCAGTCGGGGCGACCGAAAATGGCAGACTTTTTCGTTTTCCCACTTCGATCGATCCAACGACCGGGACAACAAACGGCTTTCCCGATACCCTGTTGGTTCAGGCGTCGCACATTTTGCAGCGTCTGTCATCGGGCGAGCCTTTCCCGTTTCAAGTCATCGTGCCTTCACGGCGACAGCCTTCCAATCGGAGTACCCTACATGACGTTTTCCCGATCATGCTTCTGCGTATGTTCGCTTCTGGTTTTGTTCACCGCTGGTTGTGCGGAATCGAAGAATGGATCGCCCGAAACAGGAAACGACGCCAAAGCTGCGACCGCCAGCAAGGGCACGATTGGATTTAGCGCTTTGACGCTGACGAATCCGTTCTTCAAGACGATCGCCGAAAGCCTGACAGAAGAAGCCGCCAAACATGGTTACGAAGTTGTCGTGGTATCGGGCGACCAGGACGTCAAAAAACAGTCTGACCAAATCGACGACTTCATCATCAAAGGCGTGAAAGCAATCGTGCTGAACCCCTGCGATTCGCGATCAATCGGTCAGGCCATCAAGAAGGCCAATGATGCCGGAATCCCGGTCTTCACCAACGACATCAAATACGATGGCGACGAAGGTGTTGTGGAATGTCATATCGCCACCGACAATCTTCAGGGCGGGCGACTGGCGGGTGAAGCCATGGTTAAGCTGCTGGGAGCGTCCGGCGGTAAAGTCTTGATCGTCGACTATCCCGATGTCGAATCATGTCAGCTTCGCACAAAAGGATTTCACGAAATCGTGGACGCTCACAACGCAAAAGACGGTGCTGCACAAATCGAAGTTGTTGCAACGTTGAACGGCAAAGGAGCGCGCGATGCTGGCTATGCTGTCACCAAAGACGCCATCGTTGGTAACGGCGATCTGTCTGCTGTATTTGCCATCAACGATCCGTCAGCTCTGGGAGCAAGAACGGCTCTTGAAGAAGCCGGCAAACAGGACCAGGTTACGATCATCGGTTTCGACGGTGCTCCTGCAGGCAAGAAGGCGATCCTTGAGGGCAAGATCCTCTGCGACCCAATTCAGTTTCCCGATCAGATGGGCGCGAAGACTGCACAGATGATTGTCAATTACTTCAACGGCGAAGAACCTCCCAAAGAAATCCTGATTCCATCCGCCCTGTATTACAAGGCAGACGCTGAACAGGATCCGGAGTTGCAGGAAAAGTCCGCCGAATAATTCGCCAGACCGGAACAGACGTCATGGCTAACAAACAGCCCAACGTGCCGCTGCTGCAGATGTCCGGAATCGAAAAATCGTTTCCCGGAGTACGAGCGCTGTCTGGGGTTTCGCTGAAGCTGCACAAGGGCGAAGTGCTGGCCTTGATGGGCGAAAACGGAGCCGGCAAAAGCACGCTCATCAAAACACTGGGTGGCGCTCATCAGCCCGACGCGGGCACCATTTGTATCGATGGTCAACCGGTGAAATTGTCCAGTCCGACAGCAGCAATCCAAGCGGGCATCGGCGTCATCTATCAGGAATTCAATCTGATTCCGGCACTCACCGCCTGGGAAAATATTTTTCTGGGTCGTGAAAAGTCGGGCGTCTTCGTGGCCAGGAAAGAAGAACGTCGCAAGGCCGCCGAGTTGTTTCGAAGTCTGGGTGTGGACATCCCGTTAGACGTTCCCTGCCGACAGCTTTCGGTTGCTCAGCAACAACTGGTAGAGATCGCCAAAGCTTTGTCTCAGGATGTGAACATTCTGGTGATGGACGAACCATCGGCGGCGCTTGTGCCTCAGGAAGTTGAAAAGTTGTTCGCCATTATTCGCGATCTGCAGAAACGCGGAATCGGCATCGTCTATATCAGCCATCGACTGGATGAAATCTTCGAAATCGCGAATACGATCACCGTTCTTCGCGATGGAAAGTATGTCGGCGACGCTCCGGCAACTGAGATGACTCGGCAGAAAATGATCGAAATGATGGTCGGTCGCTCCATCGAAAACGAGTTTCCCAAACAAGCGACCCAGCGTGGTGACGTGCGACTGTCTGTTGACGGATTGTCACGAGGCACAAGCGCCAGAAACGTAAGCTTTGACGTGCGTCGTGGCGAAGTTCTGGGGCTGACTGGACTAATGGGTGCCGGTCGCACAGAGACCGCTCGATTGATCTTCGGTGCTGATAAACTCGAAGCGGGGACGATTTCGCTGGATGGGAAGACGCTGAACATTCGGTCGCCACAGGACGCCATCAAGGCGGGAATCTGCCTGCTCACAGAAGACCGCAAGACTCAGGGCCTGGTTCTGTGTCGCAGCGTTCGAGAAAACTTTGGCCTGCCAAACCTGAAAGAGCTGTCAACCGCGGGCATCGTGAACAAGCCCAAAGAACGTGAAGCCTTCGGTCGCTATGTGGATTCTCTAAGTATCCGCATTCCGTTTCAGGAGCAACTGGCGAAAAACTTATCCGGTGGAAACCAGCAGAAAGTCGTTCTGGCAAAATGGCTTCAACAAAACGCCGAAGTGCTGATTTTTGACGAACCAACTCGCGGCATCGACGTCGGGGCCAAGCACGAAATTTACCAGCTTATCAACCAACTTGCGGCCAACGGTAAAGCCATCATCATGATTAGTTCAGAACTTCCCGAAGTCATTGGCATGAGCGACCGGATTCTGGTGATGCACGAAGGCCGAGTAACGGGTGAAATCACGGACATGTCATCGGTGACTCAGGAACAGATCATGGAACTTGCGATTGGATGACCCCTATTGAAGTTCACACGCATTTGAAAAACCCATCACGCAGCAAAACGACAACGCGATAGAAACTGAATTCAATGGATGCCACGGCACCAAAAACACAACTTGGGAAAAACCTGTTCAACGACTACGGGATGGTTTTCGTCCTGTTGCTGCTGGTTGTGGTCCTGAGTGCTCTGACGCTGAAAGAACAAAGCCCGGAAGGCGAAGAAGCAGGAAGGATCGTCGCCGAACGAATCATTGCTGAGCAGGGAGCAAACGTATCTGTGATGGTTGTTGCTGAGTCGACTCCTGTCGATGAAGCCTTCGTTCGTGGAGCAGTGGCGGCTCTGGAAACCGCTGGTGCAACAATCGCAGGCAGCGTTAATGGTAAGCCAACTGACGCTCGCGTCGCGATTGAAAAAGCATTGGCAGAAGGTAAGACAATCGACGCGGTGGCTGCGACAGGTGACACAGTCGAGTGGACAATTTACGATCGTTTCGACGGCATCGGCAGCGACAAATGCGTCAGCCCGGTTCCTTACACATGGCCGACGTTCGCCAAGCTGGACAATCTGCTAAGTGTTGCCAATCAAACGGCCATCTATGCAATTATCGCCATTGGCATGACGATGGTCATCATCACGGCCGGAATCGATTTGAGCGTAGGTTCGCTGGTGGCTCTGGCTTCAGTGACCGCGGCTATTGCCATTCGTGACTTCGGTGGCGGCGAGAATGCGTCAATGGCAATGATGCTGGCAGGTTGCACCGCAGGAATTATCGTTTGTGGACTGGCCGGACTGTTCAATGGAGCGATGATCACGCGATTCGGAATCCCACCGTTTATTGCAACTTTGGCGATGATGATGATGGCCAAAGGATTATCGCTACGACTTGCCGTGGGCGAATCGATTTCCGAAGTGCCAGATTCGTTCAAGTGGATTGGCGGCGGCACAACGCTGGGACTTCCGAACCCCGTCATTCTAATGATCGTGCTTTACGCGGTGGCTCACTTTGTCATGTCTTCAACGATCTTCGGGCGCTACGTGTATGCCGTTGGAGGCAATGCCGAAGCCGCCAGACTTTCCGGAGTGGCCGTCAAACCGGTAACGCTGACGGTTTACACACTTTGTGGAGCGTTGGCCGGCTTGGGTGGTATTGTCCAGTCGTCAAAGCTGGGAACCGGCGACCCGAAACTTGGCTTAATGTACGAACTGGATGTCATCGCCGCCGTTGTGGTGGGTGGCACGTCTTTGATGGGTGGAGAAGGACGAATCTTCGGGACGTTGATCGGAGCCTTCATCATCGCCGTTATCAAAAACGGCATGAACCTGATGGACGTCGGTTCGTACGATCAGCAAATCGTTCTGGGAGCCGTAGTTCTGGTTGCCGTATTGGTTGATACAATCAAACGCAAAGGCGGACGCGGTTGAGCGCCTACTTTTTGTCGCGGTTACCCATCGCCGACATCACTTCAGCAAATTCCGTTTTGTTGATGGCTTTATCGTTGTCGCGATCAAAGCGGCGAACGGACTGTCGCATGCGTTGAGGAATTTCAGTTTCCGTTAACTTGCCATCTTTATTCGCGTCCAGACGATCAAAGAAAGAAGCGGGCGAAGCGGCAGCGGCTGCTCGTGCCCCATTCGCCTTATTCCCTGCTGGCTTGTTTCCCGTTGACGGTGTCGTTCCCGTGCTAGGACGAATTTTTGGCGTCATGGACTTGTCGTCGTCTTTCTGCATTCGATCGGAAGACACCTTTGAAGAAGCTGGCACAACGGTTCCTCGATACGCCTTCAGCGCTTCCAAAGAAACTCGCCCCTGACCGCGATCCAAAGCCTGTTTGAATCGAACCTGCAGCGGTTCGGGAATTTCTTCCTTTGTCAGATAGCCATCTTTGTTGCGATCAAATACTGAAGGATCGAAGTTCGCTTGAGCGGCAGACCCAAATCGTGAAGCGGGACTCATTTCGACAGGCTTCGGATCGCTGACGGCCACGGCAAGTTCAGCCTGAGACAGTTCGCCGTCTTCGTTGTGATCCGAAACACGCAAAGCTCTCTGAAAATACGGACGCTGAGCTTCAGAAATTTCGGAAGCTGCAATTCGCCCGTTGCCGTCTTTGTCCAGCACATAAAACAATTCAGAGATCGCCCGAGAATCTGCCGTTTGAAGGAACATGGCGGCCAGCAGCAATGTTGTGTTCATCAGAAGCCCTTCATTCTTCGAAACTTTTCGTGCGATTCAATACAACAGCTCAACGCACTCGTTCCCTTTTCTAACCCGCAACTCACAGAAAAGTGTCGCGAAAATGAGTGCCGTGCGTGAATGCTCCCAATTTTGTATCGTTGGAAGCTGAGCAAATGCCGTTTGAGACCCTTTTTTCCGCAAAGGTGCACCAAGATGAAGAAAAATCCCGTAAAGGCAGCGCTAGCGGCGGGCCTTCCCCAGGTAGGCACGTGGCTGTCGTTTGGAGACGTGTTTTCCGCCCGCCTGATGGCCCGAGTCGGATTTCCGTGGCTAACGGTTGACCTTGAACATTCACCCATCGATTGGCAAACCGCATCGCTGATGTTCGCCACAATCGCGGATTCCGGCTGCGTGCCACTGGCTCGAGTTCCCAAAGGCGACCACGATCTTATCAAACGGGTGCTTGACGGAGGAGCGATGGGCGTCGTTGTGCCCATGGTGAATACGGTTGAGGAAGCTCGCGCGGCAATTGCGGCCGCGAAGTATCCACCAACAGGAACTCGTTCGATTGGAGGTACGATTCCTGCGTTGAATTTCCAGGCAACTGCCGGCGAATACTATCAACACGCCAACGACAACATTCTTGTCGTGCTGCAAACGGAATCACCAGAAGGCGTGGCCAATGCGGAAGAAATCTACAGCCTGCCGGGAATCGATGCCGCGTTTGTGGGGCCGAACGATTTGTTCTGGCAAATGAAGTCGCCCGATGTCAGCGAACCAACGCCTGAAGAATTCGAAGCGATGCTGCAACAAGTTCTGGCAACAGGTAAGAAGACGGGCACTCCTGTCGGCATTCATACTCAGTCGGTGGCGGAAGTAAGACAAAGAATTGACGAAGGCTGGCAATTCATGGCACTGCAAAGTGAACTAAAAATGATGGTCGATCGAGCTCAGGAACACGTGGCCGCTTTGGGACTGGCAACCAACAACGACCTTGTGCGGTATTGAGCAGAGGTCGATTTAGTCGCAGCGCGAAGGCATGTGTCATGCCTCGGGTTTCAATCCGAGGCTATGAACTTTCAATCATCGAAAGCCACAGAGCGGCGACATGTTGCGATTTCACATGTCGTCGCTCCGCGACTTTCGTTTAATCTATCGGGCCACCCACCTCGGACTAAAGTCCGAGGCTATCATATGCCGTCGCTCCGCGACTAAATCAACACGCCGGATAGTCACCGGCCACAACAACATAAAACTTCAGGCAAACAACTCAAACATCCTTCCAACTTAAAGACGAACTTCAAACATCATGCAACTTAGACGACTTGGGCAAACCGACATTCACGTGTCTTCCGTGGCAATGGGCTGCTGGCCAATTACGGGCATCACAACTCTAGACGCGATCCGCGAAGAAAGCGTGAAGACGATTGAAGCAGCCATCGATAACGGTATCAACTTTCTGGACACGGCCTACGCTTACGGCATCGAAGGCGAAAGTGAACAGATGATCGGCGAAGTCATCAAAGCTTGCCGCGACAAGATTGTGATCGCCACGAAAGGCGGCATTCACCGAGTCGGCAAAGGCCAGGACTATGATGCGACGCCCGAAACCCTGCGTCGTGAATGCGATGAATCGCTGCAAAGACTAAACACAGACCGTGTCGAATTATATTACCTGCATGCTCCCGACCCGAAGGTTTCAATCACTGAATCCGCAGGAGCCATCGCCGAATTGATTGCTGCCGGAAAGGTATTGTCGGCGGGTGCGTCCAATCTGAACTTGGAACAGTTGCAGGAATTCCACGCCGTGTGTCCCATCACAGCCGTGCAGCCTCACTTCAACATGCTGCAGCAGGAAATCGAACGCGATATCGCTCCCTGGTGTCGAGCAAACCAGATTTCGTTGTGCGTGTACTGGCCGCTTATGAAAGGCCTGCTTGCCGGAAAGCTGTCCCGTGACCACAAGTTCGATCCGGCAGATGGTCGAGCCAAATACCCGATGTTTCAGGGCGAAGAATGGCAGAAGAACCAGGACTTCATCGACGATTTAAAAACGATCGCCGCCGAACAAGACCTGACAGTGGCTCAGCTTGTGATCGCCTGGACGATCGCTCAACCAGGAATCACGTCAGCTCTGTGCGGAGCCAAACGCGACTGGCAAATTCGCGAAACGGCCGAAGCGATGTCCGTAGAGCTGGAACAGGAAACCCTGAACAAAATCGCAGAATCCCTAAAACGCCGCGGCCCGGCGGCTTCTCGCGGAGCGGTTTAAGGCTCAGTGAACAATGGACCAGCGGATTGGGCAGCCCTGCAAAACAAACCCTTTCATCAGAGACACCCGTCCTCCCACGCTCAATTAAACCATTCCCAGCCACCATGGTGGCCTCGCCGCTGAAGATGCGGGCGTTGAATAAGCCGTCCTCGGATTGAGTGAAAGCCTTTCCAAGAACCATTTAAGCCATAGTGCAACAATAAATCTTAGGCCTGTAGCATGACTGGGGTATTCGCCGTCTTAAAACAAGTACGTCCACAGTTGCCATCACAACACAACCTAGGTACGCTCATAGAGGAAGCTGCAGGGAAGCAAGGCGATTGCACCAATTGAAAGCCACTCCAAGTCAACAAGGAAATGAACTCACGGAAGAGCGACTGGATTTTCTGGTGGCGAGACATTCGGACAAACTTCGCCCACCTACTTCGATGACCGAATTCCAGACGAACTGATGTTGTTCTCGGAAATTGAATTTTGGGTGGATCCTTCAATATTGGAAGAAGAGCTGGCCGTACCTCCCGAGTTATTCTTGCCTGATGCTCCCGATTTCACGGACCAACTGATCGATGAAGCCAACTACTATGCCGAAGAAAATCCGATAACGACCACTATATTGGTTGGAACCACGATTGCGACCGGGATCTATGGGGTCAGTGAAGGGTACATTGACGAAGTCGATCTCGGTGACATTGGCTTGCCGGTCATTAACCTCGGTCCCTTCGAAGTGAAGCCGACTGTTGCCCCAACAATCAACCTGGCTGACCCTAAAACAAGTTCAGCTCAGTTTCAATTTATTTTTGATTATTGATTTACGTTCTGTTTGCCTTCGCAAGCTGAAATCGAATGGCACGCAGTGTTTCGGCTGTTTCTGGATCATCCAATTGATTCGGCGGCAAAGACATCAGTATCTCCTGGGCAAGAGAGTATTCATTCATCGCAGCCGCTGATTTTGCCAAGCTCACCGCAGCCTGTTTCGAATCGGGAACTGCCTGCCGCCAAACCTTAGCAATACGGTAGGCTGACAGAAACTCTCTTTGCTCCTGAAAATTGATCTTCCATAGCCGCCGGATCATATCGGTGCGTGATGGATCTGCGATGAAAGCCTTTCTCAAGGCTCGTTCAGCATCATCCCAGCGACCTAACTTGATGTTGATTGACGACAGCAACTCCTGGCCGTCAGCAACACCGACGCCAAGAGGATATGGAGACTGACTTGATAGTGCCAGCCGAGCATGAGGCAATGCGGCTTCAAATTCGCCGCACTTGGCAAGTAATACGGTGTAGGTGAAGTGCCACTGCCCTACCTGACTTCCCTCGGCCTGTGTAGCTTCCAGAATTTCTCTGGCCTTTTCCGTTTCTGCATTATTCAAGTATGCGTGTGCCCGAAGTATTTCGAGAGATAGGCTTGGGGTATTTGCCAACTGCCATGATGTACAGCGTAAAACGGCCCGATCAAACTGGCTATCATGAACCAGTGACTGGACCAATCGAATTTGACAGTCAAGGTCGTCCGGGAAACTTTCAAGATATTCCGCAAACAGAAGGCTGGCCTGTGACCAGTCCCGGTTGCGATAGGATAATTCGGCCTTCAACCGCGTCACTCGATTGGCAGGATGTTGCCTGCCAGCTGATGCAACAGCGGCACTCAACGTCTGCA
>ERZ887942.21-NODE-21-length-110032-cov-56.577939_pt1 | contig 110032 bp, 76 predicted proteins | sample MGYA00521099_ERZ887942 | MGnify/ENA primary metagenome ERZ887942 (study PRJEB32303, sample SAMEA104408605) | aquatic metagenome | biome: Brackish water; feature: Pelagic; material: water | place: Baltic Sea | collected 2014-06-07T06:48:00 | depth 16,251 m ... | reverse complement strand
TTAAGGTTATGTTAAGATTTCAAACCACAAGCACTTGCCGTGCCGAACAGTATTGCGCGAAGGGCTGTTTGCTATTGACTCTTATCCGGTATGATCCTGGTATCAAATCATTGCTTTCATTTTCCAGCAGGAAGCAGGAAAACCTAAAATCGGGGCTCTCTCAAATTCTTAACGGTTTCAATATCCTGTTCGGCGCAGAAACTGCATCAATGCTTTATTGACAGAATTCAGCCAACGTGTTTCGCTGGCTTGCTATACGATTGAGGCTTGATGATGCAGTTACTGTTGCAAAATCGCTCAGAAAAGCGACGTGGGTTTACCCTGATTGAACTGCTGGTCGTGATTTCCATCATCGCAGTTTTAATGTCCTTGATTCTGCCAGCCATCCAGAATGCTCGCGCTGCGGCCAGGCGGACTCAATGCCTGAATCGAGTGCGCCAGATCGGGCTGGGCCTGCATGCATTTGCTTCCAAAAACAAGAATGCTCAGTTTCCTTCGTATGGCACATGGGGAGACATCAAGGACAATTCGGGAAACTGGCTAACAACTAACTCCACCGGAAAGAAGCTTCGCAACTGGGTTGTCGATATTCTGCCTGATCTTGATCGTCAGGACATTTTTGATCGCTGGGACTTCGCCCGCGACCATGATTCCACATTCACTGGTCCATCCGGTTATTCAAACGCCCAACTGATTGAAGCATTCAAATTCAACATTCTTGTTTGCCCCAGCGACGAATCTGGTGATGCCGCGGGGGCGCTCAGCTACGTGGTGAACGCTGGGTATGCAAACATCGACGGTTCGCTAAGCGCCAGTTCCGGCTGGGCGGGTAGCAGCAATCTTCATCGCGACGACGATCCCGACATGGACCTGGATCTTGATGGCACAAAGAACGATGAAGATGACAAGCTGATGTTTCACCGTTCGGGAGTCATGTGGGGCATGGCGATTGATCGCAGCGGAGACGGAAAACCCAACGCGTACCCCAATCGAAGCCACACACTGAACACAATTTATGACGGCACCAGCAACACGCTGCTTGTAAGCGAAAACACCAACGCGGCAGCGACTCAGTTTTGGGGCGACCCAAGTGCTCGGTACTGCACTTTTGTGTACCCGCTTGATCCCAACCCGACTGCTCTGGGCCTGACAGCCGCTGATTATTATGCGTCAGCTCCCATGGATCCTGCCCATCCCTATGGCCGGATCAACGCATCAGGTTCAGGCCCGGAAGGAGAACGCCCATTCCCGAATTCCGGCCATTCAGGCGGAGTCAACGTCGTTATGTGTGACGGTTCGGCTCGATTTTTAAGCGAGACCATTGATTTGAATGTGTACGCTCAACTGGTGACACCAGCCGGTACAAAGTCACTGACAACAGCCGCTCCTCAGCAAATCCTGAACTCCACCGACTTTTAGACTTCATTAAAGCAGCGAACTTGTTCACGTTGAGTCAAGTTTTCTGAGCGACGTAGTCGCGTTTCCGAGCGGCAGCTCGAATTGTCTGAGGCACAGCCTCGTTAGAGTCTTGCTGAAAAGTATGTACGCACCGTGCGTGCATCATTTCGTAGCGACAACCGAGCGGCTCGGCGATTTGAACGTCCCAGTCTTGCCTGAACCGCAAGACGCGATATCCGATCGCACCTGGGGACATTGTTTCGCCCGGTTCCTTCGGAACTGAAACGCAGAGTCGGAGCTCAATCAGTGAAGTTCGCTGGATTCCAGTATCTAACTGGCGTAGTCTGTTGAACCTGCGAAGACGCGATTCGCGATGATTTGCCAACCCCTAATATCCTCAGGAGCACTTTGAATGGTTCGTTACGGCTTATTGATAACTGCGTTTGTCCTTGTTTCCAACACTTTTGCGTCAGCCGACGACGCTGCTGATGGTTGGAAGACCATCTATGATGGCAAGTCGTTTGCCGGATGGAAGAAGACCGAAAACATGGATTCGTGGAAGATTGTCGATGGCAATCTTCAATGTTCCGGCGACCGCAGCCACCTGTTCTATGTGGGTGAGGACAAGCCGTTCAAAAACTTCGAATTTGAATGCGAATGCCTGACAACTCCGGGCAGCAACGCAGGCATCTATTTCCACACAAAACTGCAGGAAACAGGCTGGCCAAAGTACGGTTACGAATGCCAGGTGAATATTACTCATAAGGACCCCAAGAAAACCGGCAGCCTGTATGGCGTCGTTAACGTGGGCGAAGAAGACCTGAAGGGGCTTGTGAAAGACGGTCAGTGGTACAAGACATACATCAAGGTTGAAGGATCTCACATCACCATCAAAGTGAACGATAAAGTGACCGTCGACTATACCGAAAAAGACGGCCAGGAAGCTTTCAGCAAAGACTTTGACCGCCGATTGGGTGCCGGCACATTTGCTTTGCAGGCCCATGATCCCAAAAGTGTGGTCTCTTTCCGCAATATCAAGGTGCGACGCCTGCCTTGATTTGACGTTTACTATGTTAAAAATTCGCTACACGCCAGTTCCTGGCAAACGGGCAACTACAACATAATTTGAAATCGTCTTGACCCGGTTCTTTGCTGAACCGGGTCATTTTCATGTAGACTGCCACAAAGCAGAGCCTCAGATCATTCCAGCTGCTGCTCGCAACCGCTTAGTTGTCGCTCTGAAAACTTCACTCAATCTGAACAAGTTCGATTTAATAAATAAGTCTAATTCTGCTGAGGCAGACAGCGAAATTCTGTCAGCAAACAACGTCGAAAGGTGAACGGCCGTGGCGGTCAAAATGGAACTAAGTCGAGTGATCGTTTCTGAAATCAACGATCAACAGGCAATCTATCTGAAGGAAGTTGATGGACTTCGCACGTTTCCGATTCTGATTGGAGAATTCGAAGCCAACATCATTAACCGGCGACTGCTGGAAGAAGCACCGTTTCGTCCGCTCACGCACGACCTGCTGCGACTGGTGATTTCCAGTTTGGGAGGCACTCCGGAAGAAGTGGTGATTACAGAAATGAAAGACCACACTTACTACGCCGTATTGAAGATTCGTAACAACGATCAGGTACTGGAAGTCGATTGCCGCCCCAGCGACGCTGTTGCGCTTTCCATTCACTACAATCCACCGTTGCCGATTTTTGTGGCCGAAGAAGTCCTGAGCGAAGTGAGTTAGAACATGCGTCGACGTTCACAGATCTGTGGAATCCTGACCATTTTGACAAGCTGTACAGTCTGCCACCCAACACTGATCGCTCAGGAAGGCTTCTGGCGACTACAGGCCGGAAACCAATTTAACGTAGAAATCACCACCAATCGAACAACGAAGCTGGCGATCAATAACGGGCCTGTCACAACAAACAGCGTGCAGGAAGTTGTTGAACTTCAATACGTCGTTAACCGAGTTCGGCCGACCGGACTTGAATTTGAAGTTCGAGTAACCGATGTCAATCGAGACCAGAAGTCGGCATCGGATGTAGCAGACAACACCGTCAGCCCACAGACACGCAACCTGCGTGGTTTTCGTGCCTATATTCTGGTTTCACCAGAAGGCGTCGTCACAAGCCTGGATCGACGCGTTGATACATTGCGGCAAATGGCAGGACCAGAACCGCTGGGTATCAAGCTCTTAACCGATGCCTGCTCAGACAACGTGATGAAGACGTGGTTCGGAAGTCCATTCTGGATGGTCACCGACAATGTACAGCCTGACACTGAATGGCAACGAATTGACGAACTGTCGCTGGGACCAATGGGAAACCTGAGAACCATAGCCACATGCGCGATCGACAACAGTGGTAAGAAAAAAACAGACGATGGACCACTGGACGTCACGATTTCCGGCACAGGGCGACATATTCCCAACATCAGCGGCGACGAAAACTCCAAAAACCTGCTGAAGTTTGAAAACGTAAAACTCAGCATGAACAGCTTCAGCGGCTATGGAAAAATGGTCGTTCCTGCCACAAACGCGACTGACAAAGAAGACGATGATGCCAGCCTGCGTCCATGGTTTGAAAGCGTTTCGTTTCAATACGAAATTGAAGGGCAGGTGGACGTGGTTTCGTCAGCAAACAAACGATCGCTGTCGTTTTCCCAGACCCGCAAACAAGTATGCCGACTTTTGCCGGGGTATCAGGTTGGCAGGCCGCGAAGGATTCCGATCGAAAGCTTTGATCTACCCGCTCCGCGATAGAACCTGGTTCGTTCAGCGACGCGTTTGGCTGGCCCCCAGCAACTCAACCAGCATCGTCCGAAGATGGAACGCCCGATGGAAACACGGGCCACTGCGATGCCCCCACGGGCCCGGGTTCGCCTGCTGGTTCGCAGTCTTCACCCAGCAGATGAATCGCCTTGCCGACACATTTGCCGAGAATCCCGTGATTCCCATATTGCTCGTGAGCTTTTCGCAAATCGGCCAGTGACACCTTCATCCCTATCTGTCCCAGAGCGTATGCTGAAGCGGCTTTCACAACGATCATTTCCGGTTCAACCGTGCTGTCATCAAACACTCGAGCCACAAACTTGCCACGTAGCACTTCGTCGTCCGCCCCCGTTTTTATAAACCCAAGAGCCCACAAACCGGCCGCCCGCGCTTCCGGAAATGTGGGCGCCTTCTTGTTGAACATCTCTGTGGCAACTTCAACCATGCCTGCGTCGCGTGTCGAAGCCGCATGGTGAAACAAGAAAATCAGTTGTTCGGACAAACTCTGACGACGCAGGTCATCGATGTCTGAGGCAACATTGCTAAGCAACCTCCAAACTATCCCGGCATGTTTTGAAATGTCCTGAGCCAGTTCCGGACGAGGCATCAAATGCAACAGCCACGCAGCGGTGACCATCACTTCGTTGCGCTGGTGACTTAGCAACGGAACACAGGCCGACTGATAATCACCACAAGACTGTTGCCCCAGCAGCAACAGCGTCTGCTCAATCTGTTGCCACGAAGCATCCTGCTTCTGAAGCACGCCACCTGCGATTGCCAGAATTTCTAAACGCAGATCTGCGTCTGTCGCCGCAACTTTGTTCAGAGCTGCACGAGCATCATTTCTGACAAACAAATGTTCGTCTCCCAGCATTTCCATAAGCCAGACGCAATGTTGCCTGGTCGGCAACTGCTGCATCACGCTGATAGCCCCATGACGCACATTGGCATCTTCGTGAACAACACCACGTTCAAGCTTATCAACCAACGCGGCTGGATTCGTGATCGACAGCGTATGCCACGAACGTGAAGCCACGGCGTCTTCCGGATCTTCGCAAAAGCTTAAAAGCTGCTCCAAAGATTCGCCGCTTGTGGCTGTTTCAAGAAAGGCAATCGCCAGCAGTCGAGACGGTATATCTTCAACAGCCAAATTGCCGGACGTCGCTCCCGCCTTACCAGGATCAAGCCTCGAAACGGCTCGAGCTGCAGCTCCGCGCACGACAGTTTCCAGGCGTTCATCCAGAGCCAGTTTCACCAGCACATCGGTGGATTCGGTGTCACCAACTTCAGCCAGACAACGACAGGCCAAAGCCGTCATTTGTCGAGTATGATCGAAGGGGTTGCGAATGCGTTCTCGCCATTGCTCAACCAGCACACGATGCTTCCATTCTGCCAGCCTGGGTTCAACGTGAATTGACAGTCCTTCATTGGCCGGACCACAAAACGTGGCCAACAAATCAGCCGACGATTTGTCATTCGCTGCCACCAACGCCATCGCACAGGCATCAATGACCGCCTGGCTGCTGGTTTTGGCTAACCGATTTCGTAATGCATCTGCGTATTGGTCTGGCTGATTGGGAAATTCGCGAGCCACTCGTTCCAGCGATCGAGCTGCGTCACGATACAATTCGTCATCGTAGTCGCCGTTCAGAATTCGAACGAATAACGGCACAAGACCGTCACTAAGAACAACCCGCCCGACAGGGTCCAGAAATTCGGGCAGCAGATACATCCGCGTTGGCAGATCACCGAAACGAGCGACTTCAGCAACGTTCAGATCTCCCCGAAAGTCAGTCGCGATTTCATCGCCGCAAACGCGACATGACATGGCCGTAACCACCAGCAGAACAACACGATCGAAGTGTTTCAAATTTGTCATGATCAAACTTCAGTCGGGTTGACACAAGTGACGAATGCGAAGTTGCAACACAACCAACAGCACCACGCAGGCGCTTCCGGAAATCCACCACGTGCGAGGAACCAGGTTAAACGATTCAAAGCCTTCCGCCCGAATTGCGTTTAAAGCTCCCGCCATCGGATTAAGGCTCAATACCTGTTCGACAAAGTAATGGCCGAAGGGAGCGTTCATGTTCGCCCATACAATCAGCGTGCCAGCGAACAATGTAATCAACAAACCGTACGACACAGTTGTTGCTGCCGCCGTTGTTTTAAAGAACGAACTGACTGTGGCGCTTAACAACAAAGAAAGCACGGCTGACAGTACCAGGCACACCAGCACCTGGATCACCTGTTGTTGCAGATCCGGCTTAATCGCCATCATAATTGCATAGCCCGGAAGCGATGCACATAACACCAGCATCAGAGTCAACATGACACTCATCAGCTTGCCACGCAGAATTTTGCTGGCAGAAAGCGGTGTCACCCGCAGCAGGTTCCAGCCTCCACTTTCCATTTCTCCCGCAATCATGCCTCCCGCCATGCCGGGAGTCAGCACGACAATCAATGCTACCTGGGCAACGATGATAATGCCGCCGATGCGTTCGACGCCCCAATCGACCGTGCCCATGGTTGTCGCCAAAGTCAATAACAACGACATCACGGCACAACCTGCAATCAGCCGCAGCAGCCAATGCAGACGTCCGAACTGACGACTGCGAAATTCCTTCGCCAGCACCGGATTAAGGAATCCAGGAATGCCCGCTTTGCGGCGTTGAGGATCAATCAAAAAGAATACTCGACGAACAGAACGAGCAGCCGCCGTGCGATCGTCGGTAATGACGCCCTGAGAACGTGACCGATCCAGCAGCGAATAATTCAACCGAGAAATACAAACGATGCTGCCAACAACGACGAAGATCGCCGCAGACCAAAGATAAGCGGCAAACAGGTTTTCCTGCGTACTTAAGCCGACGGTTTCCAATCCCGAGTCATTCAGTAATTCAAGCAGGGCAGTGATCGGAGAGAGCTTTCTTAGCAATCCGGCATAATTACCCATCCAACCTTCAAAGCCCTGTAAGAACTGCCAGGGGATCAGCGTTACCACCACCAGAGCAAACGTGCATCCATACGCACAACGCAATGCTGATTCGGGACTGCCGGCAAAGGTGCCAACCAATACCCCCAGAACAATCAACTGCAGACAAACGATGACAATAAAACCGTAAAGCACAAGCACATCGTTGGTAAACGAAATGCCTCCCATCGCATAGCAACAGGCCATCGCCGGCAACGTTACGGTCAACAGTATCAAAACAAAACCCAGCAGAGCAATCGCCTTGCCCGTAAAGATTTCGAAGCGTCTTAGTGGAGAATTCAGCAACAGTTCCATCGTCCGACGTCGCACTTCAACGACGATTCCCGTCGCGGGAAACGCCGGAATGATCAGCACGACTGCGGCCAGCATCGACAACGCCAGGCTACGAAATGTCGCTTTGGCCTGGTCGCCACTCAAACTGGCCACGCCGCTTTCCGGCCACTTCAACAACACTGTGGCGGCAAATATCGAAGCAACGGCCAACAGAATCCAGACGGTTTGCCGCGAACGAAGAATGGCGGGCAATTCACGCTCCGCAATAACAAGGCTGCCTTTCATTTCGCAGCTCCTGCAGGCTCAGCAGACGCTGACATTTGCGTCGCTGAAATAAACGCTTCTTCCAAATCGCCAACAAGCTCGCGAAACTGCGTAATCAAACTGCTGGAATTCACAATCTGCTTCAACAATTCTGAAAGCAACTCATCAGATGCCGACGTCCGAAAACGAACAATGCCTTCCGCCGTAGAAACGGAAACTTCCGTGTCGTCATGAAAGAACTGCTTCACTATATTTTCAACGGCTGGCAGCTGATCGCTCTGCAGACATTGCACTTCAAACGTGCGTCGCTGAGTCAACTGGCCGGTGACTTCCTTCAACGTTCCCAACGCTTTCAGCTGCCCGTTGGCGACAATCGCCACGCGATCACAAATTCTGGCCAGCTCCGGAAGAATGTGACTGGTCACGATTAACGTCCGACCTTCCGATGCCAGCCGCAGCAGAATTTCTCGCATTTCGATACGAGCCTGCGGATCAAGACCGTTTGCGGGTTCATCAAGAATCAGCACATCAGGGTTGTGCAGCAAGGTGCGAGCAATGCCAATCCGTTGTTGCATACCGTGACTGAGACTTTCGACGTAACGATCCTGCATCCATGTGGCATTGGTCACTTCCAGAACTTCGGCCACTCGAAGCTGCCGCTGCTTCCGAGCAATTCCGTAGGCAGCACCGAAGAAATCCAGATACTCGCGAACTCGCATGTTGTCATACGAACCGAATTTATCGGGCATATACCCCACAAGCTGACGCACTTTTCTGGCATCAGCGACACAGTCTGAACCGGCAATGCGAGCACTGCCCGAAGTTGGTCGCGTTAAGCCCACAAGAATTCGAATCGTGGTTGTCTTACCGGCACCGTTCGGCCCAATAAAACCAAGAATATCACCGCGATTAAGCGTAAGACTCAGATTGTCCAACGCGACAAACTCGCCATAACGCTTGGTCAGTTTTTCAATTTCGACAACCGGGTTGGAGGCAGAACTCATTAGTTGGTTTCCATTTCCGATGGCACAACATTACTGGTTCTGTGCCCCTTCAGAGTTAACAGGACTCGATCAATTTTCCAAAAGCTGTCGTGTTCGCTGGACGACTGCAGATCGTCCGCTGTTCCAATTTCAAGTTCACCAACGTGCAGCTTCAGGAAGACGGCATTCTGATCTATGGTTGAATTCAGCAAATCAACAGGCAGATCAATTGTCATATTGCCGACCGGACTGCTCATCGAAGTGATTTCTTTAAAGTCGCCGACGTTGCCCACAGAAATTTTCACCGTTCGAGATCCCGCACGAATTCGAAGTTCCAGGCTGGCGGCTTCGCAATAAAACGGATCGCACACGTCGGGCAGCGAGAACTTCAAAAGTGTGTCGCTTCCCTGCTTCCGTTCGATCCATTCCCGCTGTCTGTTTTGCAAGGCACTACTAAACGCACCGTTTTCGTCAGCAACACTGACATAGGGCAGCAACACCGGCGGAAGAGTTATCGACTGCCCAATTGCCGGGGCCTTAAAACCAAGGGGCAGGGCAATCAACGTTGACGCTTCGTGCTTCAGCGACTCACTGCTGCTTTCCACCGCTCCTGCGATTTGATCCGTCCAAAACAGAATTGACGGCTGAACGGGAAACGGCTGCAGGCGACCTCCTGAATCAAAAATCTCACTATACAATTGCTTCCGCAGAATTTGAGTTTCCGACAGCAGAGTGCGATTGCTGATCTGACCGGCTGCCAGCAAATCTGTGGGCTCCGTACGAAACTCACTGGCTTCATTCAAGAACCGAGCTTCCATTCGGTCCGGACCTGGACCGGCGATGATCGCATCCTGAGGAGCCAGCATTGCCGAATTCTGCACTCGAACAACTATCGCATCGTCTTCAAACGAAGCGACCGCCGAAAGCGGTTTCGGCAGTTGCACAATAGATCGGGTTTCATAGCTGGTGATACCCGCTGGCTGCGTAAAACCGTTCCATTCATATTTGCCTTCGTCGATCCATGTGAAGCGACGACGAACATTGCCCAATCCACTTCTGGGCATCGCCAGCGTGGCATGGTGATTTAGCGTCAGGTCCATCGATTCAGACACGGGCTCAAAAATCGTGGCCACCCCGTCAGCCGCCAACGATGTTTGACCTGATGCAGCTTCCACAACCTGAGTCTGAATGACGGTAGCCGGTGCTGACGTGCGTGAAGACATGCCGGTCACCATCACTGGCAGCACCGCCAGAGCTGCACATACAGGAACAGCCAGCAGTAATCGATTCTGAAGTTGCCGGCGAGTCAAATAAAAGCTTACGCCGGCCAGCAGAATGATAAACGCTCCCAACACCACAGCTGGAAACCATCGTTCGGGAATCGAATATCCTATTTTTCCCTGTCCAACTGTGGAAAGCATTTCTGAAGTCAGCAAAGGCTCCTCAGCGGCTGTCTTAAAAATATTATCCAGAATTTCAACAGAACACGCCGCCAATTCCGCAGGATTCGATTCAGACAACAGCAAACGGGGTGGCACCGTAACAACATACACAACACCACGACCAACAGGTATTTCCACAACGACCGGCCAACCTGCGTGGCTCCACCTAACCGATCCTTTATGAAACAATGTCCGCACCAATGGAAAAGGCTCCACCAGCTGAACATCGTATGATTCGTGCACCGCCCGTTTGCGGCCAACGGTATGGTTACGAAGATTCAGCTGAAGCAGCTGTGTAGTGTCGACAAGAGTGAAGGGCAGAGAGTCTCCAAGCACGGCTCTCATGGAATCTTCACCGACACGATCAAGGAAGAAAACGGCTTTCCCGCCACGTTGAATCCAGAACCGAACGGAATCACATGTCTGCTGAAACCGCCAAAGATCGGGCGACGTTATCACCAGCTGACTTAACGGGTCAAGTGCTTCAGGTGAACTCTGAATCTGCTGCTGATTGCAATCAATAATTGCATGTTGAGCACTTGCAGTCCTGCAAAATGCTGACAACGTCCTGGTGACTTCGGAATGCTGCTCCGAACTCGCATCCACAGAATACAGATGTCCACAGTATTCGGGTTCAAGCTTCGTCTCGGCAGACTTCGCCACAACCACGAAACTTTCCAGAATGCTGTCGTTGCTTCTGCGATCAACCGTTTCTCGACCATCCTGCTGATCAACAAACAGGTACTCATATTCGAAATAGTCTTCATCCACTGGATGAACAAGCAACGGCCATTGGCTGATCCGCGTTGAACCGGCAGGCACAACAATAGACCTGGCAAACTGAGTTCCGGGATTGGACTTCTGAGTAACAACGGCAGTAATCTGCTGATCCTGCGCCGTGACGTTATTAAATTGTCCTCGCACCAGCCCCCACTGGCCAATTTTGTATCGGCCAACACCACCTGACGTCACCTGCCCGGAAACCTGTTGAGCGTGGCATTCATGCGATGCTGACAGCAACAACAGGCAAAACAAAATCGGCCTGCAACGACCTGCGTGGAACATCGTAGAATGAATAATTTTCACTGCGCGGTCTCAACGGTGGCTACGGCAAAAGTTCATTGCATCGAGAATCGATCAAATACACAAGCGTACGCAGACTCTGCAAGACTTAGCGAGGGAACAACTCAGTGCCAAGCAACCATCTGAGCCTGGGTTGAACCAGGCAACTGACAATCACCAGTGTGCCTCCAACTACCGTTCCAATGATCGCTGACTAAGAGACTCCGGCACAAAACAAAGCTGTTCAGTACCAGTTTCCTTAATCAGCGAATTTGCGTGAAGCGGTCGCCTATGTCCACTCCTGAATGGCTTTCACCTGCGGTTCAGGGTTTTTCGCCAGCGCCTCCAGCGCGTCCACAACTGCGATACTTCCCGGAAGAGTTGTCACACAGGGAATTCGATGCACCACCGATGCGGCTCTAATGCGGCCTTCATCTGTTCTGGCACCTTTGCCACTCGGAGTATTGAAGATCAGGCTGATCTCCTGATTCGCCATCAGATCCAGCAGGTTGGGACGACCTTCCTGAAGCTTCTTTACAACTTCCACTTCAACGCCAGCATCGCGGAATGTCTTGGCAGTGCCTGAAGTGCAGACGATCGTGAAGCCCAACGCCAACAGTCGTCGAGCCGGTTCAATCATCTTTTCCTTGGCGGAAGCCGCCATGCTGATAAAGATCTTTCCGCTGGAAGGCAGGTTGGCACCAGCAGCCGTTTGAGACTTCGCGAACGCGGTTGCAAAGTCGCTGTCGATTCCCATGACTTCGCCAGTCGATCGCATTTCCGGGCCAAGCACAATGTCGACGCCGGAAAACCGACTGAACGGGAAAACGCTTTCCTTAACGGAAGTATGCTTCGGAATAATCTCCGAAGTTACGCCCTGTTCCTTCAGCGAAACGCCCGCCATCGCCTTCGCTGCGATTTTCGCCAACGAGCGACCGGTAGCTTTGGAAACAAATGGCGAAGTACGACTTGCTCGAGGATTCACTTCCAGAATGTAAACCGTGTGACGATCTTCATCGACCTTTACGGCAAACTGAATGTTCATCAAACCACAAACATGAAGTTCCGACGCAAGTGCGTGCGTCGCAACTCGGATCTCATCCAGAACCGACTTCGGCAACGAATGAGGCGGCAGCGAACACGCCGAGTCGCCCGAATGGACGCCCGCTTCTTCGATATGTTCCATAATGCCGCCGACCACGGTGTCTACCCCGTCAGAAACGGCATCCACGTCAACTTCAATCGCATCTTCCAAAAAGCGATCGATCAACACGGGCTTGTCCGGCGAAACGTCAACAGCTTCCGTCATGTAGCGAACAAGCGAATGCTGGTCATAGCAAATTTCCATTGCTCGACCGCCCAGCACATAGCTGGGACGAACCAACACCGGGTAACCAATTCGGTCAGCAGCAGCGCGAGCCGATTCTGTATTGGTCGCAATTCCGTTGGGTGGCTGACGCAGATTCAGCTTCTCCAGAATTGCCTGGAAGCGTTCTCGGTCTTCTGCCGCGTCAATCATGTCGGGAGAGGTGCCAATAATATTGACGCCCGCCGCCTCCAGAGCCTTAGCAAGATTCAGCGGCGTCTGGCCGCCAAACTGCACAATCACGCCATCCGGTTGCATGCGATCGCAGACATTCAGCACGTCTTCGGTCGTTAGCGGTTCGAAGAACAGATAGTCCGACGTGTCATAGTCCGTCGAAACCGTTTCCGGATTCGAATTCACCATGATGCTTTCGATGCCAAGTTCGGCCAACGCAAACGCTGCCTGACAGCAGCAATAATCGAACTCAATACCCTGACCAATTCGATTTGGGCCGCCACCCAGAATCATGATGCGTTTCTTGCCCGGCTGCTTCGGTGGAGTTTCGTCTTCCTGTTCATAGGTCGAATAATAGTAAGGCGTGTAGGCTTCAAATTCGGCCGCACATGTATCGACTTGCTTAAACGTGGCTTCGATGCCCAATTGTTTGCGGCGAGCACGAACTTCTACAGCGGATGTGTCCCACCAAAAGGCCATCTGAGCATCGGAAAAGCCGTTCTGCTTGGCCAACCGAATCAGTTCCGCGGACGCATTCGACAATCGCCCGGCCGCACGAATCTGATCTTCGATTGCCACCAGTCGTTCCAGGCTTCTCAGGAACCATGGATCAATGTCTGTGATTTCGTGAATCTCACTAACCGACATGCCGCTTTTCAAAGCGTAGCGAATGTAAAAGACGCGAGCTTCATTTGGCGTCGACATCTTTGCCACAATTTCATCGTGAGTCGGCTGACGATCTGTTCCCCACAGGTCTTTCTTGCCACCACCCAGACCAAAATGACCAATTTCCAAACCTCGCAACGCCTTCTGAAATGACTCCAGAAACGTACGGCCAATCGCCATGGTCTCACCGACAGACTTCATCTGCACAGTTAACGTTGGATCGGCTTCAGGGAATTTCTCAAAGGTCCAGCGAGGAAACTTTGTGACGACGTAGTCGATCGTCGGCTCGAAGCACGCCAGAGTTTCGCGAGTAATATCGTTTCGAATTTCGTCCAGACGATAGCCCACGGCCAGCTTGGCGGCGATCTTCGCAATCGGAAATCCCGTGGCCTTCGAAGCTAATGCGCTGGAACGACTAACGCGCGGATTCATTTCAATAATCACCATTCGCCCGTCGTCCGGGTTGATGGCAAACTGCACGTTGGAACCACCGGTTTCCACACCGATTTCACGCATGCACGCCAGAGTTGCATCTCGCATCATCTGATATTCTTTGTCAGATAATGTTTGAGCCGGTGCAATCGTGATGGAATCTCCCGTGTGAACGCCCATGGGGTCAAAGTTCTCGATGGCACAAATGATGACTGCGTTATCAGCGCAGTCACGCATCACTTCCATCTCGTACTCTTTCCAGCCAAGAATGGATTCTTCCAGCAACACTTCGGTCACAGGCGACAACGCCAACCCCTGACGAACCTTCTCTTCAAATTCGTCGTAGTTGTAAGCGATGCCGCCGCCGGTTCCACCCAATGTAAAGCTGGCTCGAATGATGATCGGGACGCCGATTTCCTTCACGGCAGATCGAGCGTCTTCCATGTTGTGGACGACGAAACTCTTAGGAACATCCAACCCGATCTTAACCATCGCCTGTTTGAACAGTTCGCGTTCTTCAGCCTTCTTGATCGCGTCTTCTCGAGCACCGATCATTTCACAGTTGTACTTTTCAAGCACACCGTGTTTAACAAGGTCCATGGCGGTGTTCAAACCAGTCTGACCGCCAAGAGTTGGCAGCAGGGCACAGGGACGCTCTTTTTCAATTACCTTCGCCACGTATTGCCACGTAATGGGCTCAATATACGTTCGATCTGCAGTTTCCGGGTCGGTCATGATGGTCGCTGGGTTGGAATTCACCAACACAACTTCATAGCCCTCTTCCCGCAATGCTTTGCAGGCCTGAGTTCCGGAATAGTCAAATTCACAGGCCTGGCCGATCACGATAGGACCAGAACCGATGATCAAAATCTTCTTAATATCGTCTCGACGTGGCACGGGGCAGGACCTTTGAGTATTCCAGATGAGCCGACTCTGCAGCGAATTTCGCTACAGAACATCACAATTTTGTGTCCGATTCACTCCTTCAGCCGCGCGCAGAGCGACCGCCAATGGGGGCCTTGAGTCGAACTCAAGATCGTGGCGAACGCGTTGCAGGCGGGGCACAGCAGCAGACCGCGCAAAATTTCGAGAAGGGTACCAGTAAATTTCGACGGTTCAAGAAGCCTGCCCCTGTTGACCAGGAATTGCTTCGTCTGGACGAACGATTCTTCTTTTAGCGAAGGATTTCCTCTACAGTTTACCAATGCCGAAGTGCCGCCAGCCCGCTAACGGCCAACGAAAACGCTATTCTGATGCGGCAGCAGCAAAAATCCGGTCCGGCTGTAACGACTGTCGCCACTAAGGCCAAAAATTCGTAGAAAGCAGAAAACTTGGCTCAGAAGATCATCATCGATGCAGACCCAGGAATTGTTGACGCCTTGTCTGTTCTGACCGCCTTACTGGACCCCACTCTGGACGTAATTGGACTGACAGCAACCGCTGGCTCAATTTCCGGAATGCAGGCCACCAGAAATCTGCAATTTCTGACCGACCTTGTAGATCCCCTGAAACACCCTCGCATCGGGCAATGCGAACGTCCGGCCGTATTAAGCCGACAGTTTGCCGAAGTCGTTCCCACGCGACACAGCTTTCTGGGAAGCCACGGACTCGGCGATGTCCCGGTTAACGTGCCCGACCTTCACAACCGCAGAGAATCCACAAAACTCATCGTAGACTTAGTCCGCGAGTTTCCTCATGAAGTCAAAATTCTAACGCTGGGTCCACTGACAAATGTTGCCGCTGCCTGCGAACTTGATGCCGAACTGCCCACTTTACTGCAAGGCATCATCTGCCTGGGCGGTGCCGACAAGGCCAATGGAGACATCACGGCAGCTGCTGAATTCAACATTTGGGCCGACCCGGAAGCCGCTGCCGCCGTGTTTCGACTGCCCACCACAAAGACGCTGGTATCACTGGATCAAAGCGGCTCAGCCGTCTTAACGTTTGAAGACGTTGACCTGCTGACTCAGCTTATTTCCGGCACACCCAATGCCGACGTGCTGACCGCAATGCTGCAGTTCTCCATTCGTGCGAATCGCCAGCATCTGGCATTTGAAGGCGTTTCTCTGCACGGCATTGTTGCATTGGCCGTGGCTGCCAAAGCCGAAGCCTTTTCTGTTGAAGCCGTAAGAGCTGACGTCGAAACCAGCGGACAGTTAACTCGCGGCATGACGGTGATCGACCGCAGAAGAATCTCCAAAGGCCAGACCAACGTCGATTTCGTCTCATCCATCGACGAACTTGGTGTCGTCGACTACTTCTCAAGGCACTTTCGAAGAGCCGCCAAATGACCAACCCGAGCATCCCCGTTCTCTGCACTTTCGAAAGCCGCCGTTCAGAAGAAATGCGGTCACTGATAGAACGGCTCGGCGGAACAGCAGTGGTGGCCCCATCGATGCAGGAAGTATGCATCGGCGAAAACCGCGTGGCGATTGGTGCCATCCGCCAGATCCTGTCAAAGGAAGTCGATTACCTTGTGCTGCTGACGGGAGTCGGCACAGAAGCCATGCTGGATGTCGCAGACTCTCAGCAGCTAAAAGACGAACTGCTGGAAGCAATGCAGCAGATTCCTATTCTGGTTCGAGGCCCCAAGCCCGCAGCAGTACTTAGCAAACTTGGACTGAAGTACGCCGTCAAAGCCCCGGAACCCAACACGTGGCACGAACTGCTGACCGCCATAGACGCCGCAGAACTTTCATTCGATGGTAAGCTGTTCGCCGTTCAGGAATACGGCATTCCCAACCCCGAATTTTATGACAGCCTTACGAAAAATGGCGCAAAAGTACTTCCAATTCCCGTTTACCGCTGGGCGTTGCCAGACGACACTCAGCCACTGAAAGATGCCATCCAACAAACCATCGAAGGTCGATTCCAGGCGTTGTTGTTTACGAGCGCTCAGCAGGTTCGACACGTGCTTATGATTGCGGACGAACTACAGTGCCGCAACGAATTCCTTGCGGCAACTCAGAACACAGTCATCGCTTCCATCGGCCCCACCTGCAGCGAAACAATTCTGGAAGAAGGACTGACTGTCGACTTCGAAGCCAGCCCACCCAAAATGGGACCCATGGTACGTGGCGTCCTCGACCACATTTCCTCCCAACAAAACCAGCGTGACGCCTGAATGATTTGGCAACCAGCAGGGCGACCCAACAGTGACGGATAAAAGCGTTAGCTCAAGACTGTCCAAATGGGACTCCTATCGAGTAACTCGCGGTAGATTCATTTTGGCCGTACTTGCTGCCTTGGCCGCGACGCCATTTGCAACACTGCTTGATGAGGACAGCAATTGGCACAGAGTACTTCATAGCCTGTGGGCAGCAGTTGCAATCGCTGGGGGCCTCTGGCACGGCTTCTGGTCTTGTCCACGTTGCGGCCGACCGTTCTTTGCGACCTGGTATTTTGGAAATCCGTTTGCGCAGCGCTGCGTGCATTGTGGGCTTGAAAAATGGTCTGCCTCCGTTGACATTGAGTCCTCCGCCACGTGATGCAGCAAGGCCGTCGCACTCGCGTTTACCCTTACAAATACATTCCCAACAGAAATCGCCTGCAACTGACGTTTGCAAACACTTCAGGAATCGTTCGCCCTGCGTTGACTCAGGTGGACACTGACGCAAAATAAAACGGCTCTCTGCCGTCACCAAACAGCCTTCCGCCTAAAAATTCAGCGACAGAAACACTTCACATGCCTCGATACCACGTCCAACGATCCATCGAAATCAACTTGGACTCAGCCACAGTCTTCGACACGATTGCGGACTACGGAACGTGGACCAAATGGTCTCCCTGGCTATGTGCAGAGCCAACAGCAAACGTCACCATCAGCAGTGACGGACAATCGATCGGATCCGTGTATGCCTGGCAGGGCGAGGTTGTTGGTCATGGAGAAATCGAACACAAACAACTTGAACCCGGTCGCCGGATTGATGACGAAATTCGCTTTCTAAAACCCTTCAAGTCTGTGTCGCAGGTTTTGTTTGAAATCGAACCGACCACCAACGGATCAAAAGTCACGTGGCACATGATTGGATCTTTGCCATGGTTCATGTTCTGGATGACTTCCATGATGGAAGCCTGGATTGGCATGGACTATGAACGTGGCCTGAAAATGCTGAAAGAGCTGCTTGAAACGGGAACCATTCTTTCCGAAACGAATGTTCGAGGAATCCAATCTGTTGGCCCGATGCGAATGGCGGGAGTTCGAGCATCAGCCCACATGAGCAACGTTGGGCCATCCATGCACGCTGCGGTTGAATCGGCAACCAAACTCATGCAGCAAAACAATCTGCCAACCGACGGTCAGATGATCTCCGTATGCCACCATCTGGACATGAAGAAACAAATTCTGGATTTCACCAGCGGCTTTGTGATTCCGGCAGCCACGGGATCCTTGCCCAGCGGACTTTCTGAATGGTCGTTGCCTGAAACAAAAGCCTTCTGCGTCGAACATGTTGGCAGCTACCAAAACCTGGGCAACGCATGGAGCGCCGCCAATCAACACACTCGCTATAAGAAACTGAAGCAAAGCAAAGCGGGTGCCTTTGAACTGTACATCAACAATCCCGAAAACACGGCTGTTGAAGATTTACGAACTGAAATCTATCTGCCACTGAAGTAAGCCACGGCGGCAACTGTGACACCCGTCAGGCAAAGAATCATTTTGTTCGGCGGACACAAAAAAAGAGGCCGTGAAGACTTAACTTCACGACCTCTTATAAATCAGACATTTCGGTAACTGCGACGGTGGAGACGCAGCGAATCAGGCGAAAACCGAGTCACGCTTAAGCGTGCACTCATTAGTGGTTCGGGCCTACGCAAATTATTTGAGACCTCCGTCGGGGTAAAGCCGAAATGCCTGATGTATTCTTACGCAACTTTGATTCCTGGCCAGTCCTTTTTGTTCAGACTGACTCAAACTTTGCTCGTTAACAAGATCGGCAATCCTTAATCCAACCTGCAACATTTCAACTCCAAAGTTATGGATCACCGGATTCATTGGAATTTGAATCCAATCGTAAATTTTCACTAATGTTCGATTTGGCTGATTCGCTGGTATTTGGTGAGTCGGACGACGTACATTAGACCGACAAGTATCAGCCGGTGAGCTGCCATCCACCGTCAAAAAAAACCACCCCACAAAACAACAACAAAACTCGCCAGGCCTAAACATGACCATTAATCGACGAAGTTTCCTAGGCACTGCCGCAGCCGTCGGCGCAGTGGCCGCAACAAAAACGGAATTGTGTTCTGCCGCAGCGTCTCAACCAGTCGCAGCAGATAGCCCGTTTACTTATTGCCTTAACATGAGCACCATTCGTCAGCAGACGGAGGACATTGTTGAACAGGTTCGAATCGCTGGAGTTGCTGGCTATAACGGCATTGAACCGTGGATGGGCCACCTTTCAAAATACAAAGATGCGGGCGGAAGCCTGTCTGACTTAAAGAAACGCATCGAAGACGCAGGCCTGACAGTCGAAAGCGCCATCGGATTTGCTCAATGGATCGTCGACGACGAAGCCCAACGTAAACAGGGCCTGGAAAACGCAAAACGCGACATGGATCTGCTGACACAAATTGGCGGCAAACGAATCGCCGCCCCACCCGTGGGAGCTCAAAATGGAGCCCGACTTGATCCGTTTCTAATGGCAGAAAGATACCACGAGCTACTGAAGGTTGGCGACGAAACGGGCGTCATTCCTCAACTTGAAGTCTGGGGCTTCAGCACAAACCTGTCGCGACTTGGCGAATCTGTGATGGTCTGCGTTGAAGCCAATCACCCCAAAGCCTGCCTGTTGCCGGACGTGTACCATATCTTCAAAGGTGGTTCCGGTTTCGGCGGCCTGGCACTGCTGGACGACAATGCCATTCAGGTGTTTCACATGAATGACTATCCAGAACAGCCCTCACGTGCGGAAATGAATGACTCACACCGTGTCTATCCGGGCGATGGCATCGCACCGCTGTCAGATATCCTGAACATGATCGGCGGCAACGGACGCAAAGTTGTGCTGTCGCTGGAACTGTTCAATCGAGACTATTGGAAACAGGACGCACTGGAAGTGGCAAAGACAGGGCTTGCAAAAATGAAAGCGTCCGTCGCGGCTGTGGCTGGCTAAAACGCAACCAAACTGAATGGCCCTGTTCTTAGCACTCCTGAGTTGCATGACGTTTGATCTAAACGCGTTGCGAAGACAACCAGCAGTCTACAAATGGGGCGACCGGTTAAAGAAGCCAAACATCGACGGTCGGCGCGGAGTCGGACTCATCTGCCGCTGCTCAGCCGGTGGCTCAATGGTACGACTTTGTGAAATGGGAGTATCCCAATCGGGTTCTTCCAGCTCTTCAGCACTGTCATCCAGAAACGCGGTTTCGGATGGCGGTGCAAATGCGCTTCGAGTCGGTTGTTCAAACACAGGCGGCTGCAGTCTGGCGGTGGGAGGCTGATAAAACTGGCTGTTCGAGTCCGGTGCCTGCATCCGGTCGACTAGCATTCGGCTTCGAATAACCTCGCCCAAATCGACGACCTTCAGGTTGTGGTCCGGCATGCGCCAGAGTTCATCAGGCAGGTGAGGATTGGTTTCGATGCCATCAAAGGTCAGAGTCATTTCTGAATCCATTTGAGTGAACATCAGCTTCACCGATTGCGGAATGCGTTTCTGGTTGTACCACCGATATCCGCTTAGTTGAGCTCGAACAAGCGGATTCCGTTCGCTGTCATACAAAGCGTGTTCGCGAATGTCGCCGGACATCACGTCAACTTTAATGACTCGCCGTATCGGCCGACCGGACGCTCCCTGCTCAATCGCCGCCAACCAAAGTTCGCGAGCTCCAGCGGGAGAACTGATTTCGTAGTCAGCGGGATCCAATGGAGTGACCCCTAACACCAGCATCAACCAGTTGGGATCGATATAGGGAACACCGCTTGGTATCTGCTGCAGCAACTCGGTGTCTTCGTGTTTCCAGGTCATCACAGCAGATTCACCGGGCTTCACATAAACCCAGCATCGACTGTTGTTGGAACCCAGATCTGCAGTCGCAATTACGTTACTGGCCGTTAGCCGAAAATAGTTGGGAGCCTGACACGCAATTGCACCCTTTAAACGCTGACTTAAACCGTTGGGCAATCTGACAGACATCCGAGTGGACGTGCATCGCCAGCCTTCAAGGCCCTGAGTCTTACGATTTAAGTGATCAACAAGCTCGTTGCTTGTGATGTTCATGCTTAGTGCGGGAGGAGCCGTCGATCGCGGTTCTTGTTTGAGCCACGGAAACGTACAACCAACACTACTTAACGCAGTGATCAGAAGAATCGATTTCTTAAGTACGTTGATCATTCCCTGATCCCGATGAAGCTAAGAAGGAAACAACCTGTCCCTTCTACACTGCTAACTGCGACTGTTTCCTTACGCTGCTTCTTCCGTTGCCCCATCAAAAAGCTGAATCTGCAGCTGAGCAATCTGTTCGTCAGTCAATTCGCGTTCCATTACGTCAAACGGACCTTCGCCACCACTTCCCACCAACCGCAATCCGGGCTGGTCGTCGATGGTAATTGAATCTTCCAGTATCAATCGTTTCTTCCGCAACAACAGCAGGGCAAGCACATATTGATAGTCCATTTCCAGATTATTGGGAGACTCACATAGTTGCACAAAGTAATCCAGAAGCGAGTCCGGATCCAATTTTCTTTGACCAGCGTCTTTATCGACAGGCACTTCGCACTGCCAATGCCCAATTGCATTTTCCGGCGGTCCGGTCCATGCAGCACTGGAAATATCCTGTCGGACCAACCGTCCATCAACTTCAACAAGAACAGACCAACAGTGCTGTCCGGCCACAAGAGCTTCGCCAGATGCTGAACACACCTTCGATATGGGTCGAATATTGAAATCCATAGTCCTTCCACCAGTTCACTTGCGAGGCAAATACGCCCGCAATTCGGATGCTAGCGGAATCGGCAATTTTGGCCAAGACGAAGAAAACCGGGAATGTGCGAAGTGTTTGCCACGCGTTTGGAACTGGCTCTACGGGTTCAGCTGACAGGTGCCTGCAGTCCTTCAAAACCAAGTGTCGTTGCAAAAAGGCAACACGCAGAACAGCTCACGCCGCCTCACCCCCTATGCCGTAATTGAAAAAATCCACAATTCCAGTTGAGTTTATCTGTTCACCCAGAATACCCTTACCACTCAGCTTTGCGTGACCGACTCAGGCGTAAACAACTCAAGGGAACTCGAAAACAAATCTCACTGCCAGCTTGACCATTGTTTTTCCGGTGGCACGTTGAAGGTACGGGAAACGAACTCTTCCCACCGATCACAAACAACCAGATTTTCGAGTCACCCAAATTTCAAAAGGAACGAATTATGAAGTGCGTAAGACAGTTGGCGGGCCTTTGCCTTGCCGCAATCATTGCCGTGCCAGCCATGGCCATCGACCTGACTCCAGTGCCAGCGGCACCGGGATCACCTTTCCATGAGCCAATGGGGGGATATGTTGTTGACGGACCAGTTTATGTTGATTCTGCTCCAGTACCGTTGTTCACCAACGTCAAGTACGTCGACAAACGAGAAATTCACCCATGTGCAGTAACGAAGATCATTCAGGTGAATGATCCTTGTGCCTGCAAAGACAAATGCAACTGCTGCGGTCCAAAATGTGTATTCATTGAAATCTGCGTGCCACCATGCGGATGTGAAGACGTGATCTGCCGTCGAGATGGCGATCGGGTCCGCTACGACTATGGCAAGTACGCGGTCGACGTTCGCGTCAAAAAAGGCTACATCGTTGTTGACTACCAGAAATAGCAGCAGCGGCTGTCAACGCAGCCTTCCATAACAATCAGACAGAACGGGAAGCAGTGTCAAACTGCTTCCCGTTTTTTTTGTTGAACGAAGCCAAAACGGGGCCTCGAAACCAGAGGCTTTCGACAGATTCTGGCGGACTTTCCCCAGATTTTCCCGTTTTCACATGACTCCCCCGTCTTGAGTAATCATGTTTGTCCCGTCAAGATACGCTGAAATTCCTCATCGAAATCATCCATCGGCCTGATCGACTTCCACCGGAAGTTCGAAAATGAACCGCCGCAGTTTCAACGAATTTTGCGGAAACAATAGTGTCAATCGCTCGGTTTGACACAAGCCAATGCCATTCGGATGTTCGTATAGATTGCTGTAAGAGATATTTATGGATTTGCCTACCTGCCCCTCGTGTGGTCAATCAGTACTCGACGACGACGCCACGGACTGCCCGTTTTGCGGAGCTTCGATGAACGCTCGTGGCAAATCGAAGAATGATTCAGGGAAACCAACACCTCAGAAGGCGATCAAGAAAGAACAGCCCACAAACGACGATCCCTTCGCGATCGATCAGGCACCGACAGCGAAAAAAGTAATTCAATGCGCCAGCAAACCTATCAAGGGCCGGCTTCACCGTGTGGTTTGTCCCATGTGCGACACTCAGGGATTTATTCCCCCCGCCGCTGTGGGGCGTCAGGTTAAATGTGCGAACAAAGAATGCCTGGTCCCAATTTTCACTGCCGCAGAAAGCGGGGCCAGCAAGCCCAAAGCCAAGGTCCCAGCCAGAGTCAGCGACGACACAGCTTCATCAGAACAACAGATTACGAAATCCGGATCAGCCAAAAACCCGATTGTCATTTATGGAATCGTGGGGACGGTTTTACTTGCAGCCACAATCGGACTGGTTACCTATTTAAATCGCCCCGGCATCGACAAGCTGGGAGCCCTTGAACCGCTACCCCAAAAAGACTTCGGAAACGAAGACGAAACAGACGACGAAACCACGCCCAGGAAAGTAGTGACTCCCGAAGTTCCACAGTACCGCCGCAGAGCAATTGAGCTGGTGGAAATCATGGTGGGCGAAGCAACTATTACAGCTGGCAATCGCGACAAGGCATATTGCCGCCGACTGGCAGGAGACGCCTACCTAAAACTAGGGATGCACAAACAAGCCGCCGAAGAGTTTTCCCATATGAACAAGGTTGCCGCAGACGCTCGGCGAAGTACGGAATACTACGAGATCGGTCCGCTTGTCGGCGAATACTGGACAAAATTTCAGACCGGCAATACCGACGGTGCAGCGAAGGATTTGAAGACAGCGTACTCATTGGCTGAGAAAATTCCCGAATCAGGAGCAGTCGCTTTTGAAACAGGCATCGCCTTGGCAACAGCCCTGGCCAATTCCGGCGATGTCTCCGCCGCAACGGCAGTAATCACCAAGCAACAGCGAGACGAAACAATCACGTCTCAAATGGACACAGTTCGACTTGCTGCATGGTCAGCCACGTCGGCAACACTACACGACCTGAACAGACCATCGTCACCACCGTTGCAGGTTTTCGCCTGGAACGAACCGTTGATCACAGCGGTGGGCGACAACCTTGCCATTCTGGGTCAGTGGCAGTCAGCCTTAGCCTGGTGCCAATCAATAGACAACACAGCAACGGCTGGCGACACGTTTGCCAGCGTTGCCGAACAGATGCTGCAGCAGAATGCGTCTGTCAGTGAAAGAAACGCCCTGCAAGCTGCAGCAGTGGCGAAAGGCGCGGACATCGCACTTCGTACGCAGTCTGTACTGGCTCAGAAATCTTCTGCAGAAGAACAATGGGCCGCTGTCTCAGCAAAAATCGCCACCCTGCCAGCGGTGAATTCAACCAGCCTCGGTTCAATTGAATCTTTAATCGACGATCGAAATCCCGACCTGACGCCGCAACTCCTTCACGGTGAGGCGGTTACCGACTTCATAATCGCGGCCCTCAAAAACGGCGACAATGAAGCGGCCTCAGCAGGACTACAACGTCTTTACGCCACAATGACTTCCGTTGTCGCACCAACGGCAACCGTGCGTGCGGCTGCGTTCCAACTTGATCGGAACGCAGACGACGTGCAAAAACGAATTGCCACAGAATTAAGAATTACCAACACCAACCAGATTCGGTCAAAGTTCATCGCTTACCGACGCGGCGTCGATCGAGTTCTTAAGGCTGCCGAAACAAGACGACTGCAACTACTGCTAATGCTGGGACGTGTCATCAGGCACGGCGGACTGGAACTGGTTAAGACTGCAGTCACCGACACTTCCACAGAGCTGGCAAAAGAAGTTGGCGTGGACAACCTGAATGGCCTGTTGTTTGTGGCAGCCGCAGAAGTCGATTTGGAATTTGTGGAAATGTCGCGAACAGATAGCTCACTAAACGTGCCACTGGCTCGAGCAGACCCAGCCGACGAAACCGCCGTTATTAGAGCACTGATTTCTGCGTGGGGAGGCTATTTGACAACGGGCAAACTGGTCGCCAGTAACCAGCTGGAATCCGCCCCCAAAGCTCGCGGCCTGTGCGCGGCAACAACTCGATTCATCACTGAAAAGATTACCCTCAAGGCATCGTCCAGTGCGGAAGCGATTGCGGAGATCACCAAGCTAAAAGACAAACTGTGGCGAGAAGAATGCCTTCAAGTGGCAACTCGGACCCTTGTACGCAACAAGCTACTGGAAGTGGGCAAAGTTCGCCCTGCCGTCAGCGAAGCAGCAACGACTCCATCGCAAAAAATAGCTGCGTTCTACGGTGCTGTTCTAGGAGCGATCGATCTGGAAAACAGCCAGCCCAAAAAATCTCAACCGAAGAAGCCGTAGCTTGCGGCGACTGCAGCACCAGTTGGAGCACCAGGAAAGGCCCCCAACGCCGGCGACGCATTAAAATGGAAACTGCGAATCCATCTCTGATGAGGCAAGTTCCAGAACGAACTGCGACAGCCGTTCAACAATCACGGCCATCAGTCGCTCGCCTTTTTCCGCCGTCGCCGGAAATGGATTTCCTGAACCAGTATTTGTCGTCAACAAGTGCCATGGTCGAGTAATACTGACCCAGCCATTGTTGATGGCATCAAATCGAGTCGCCTTGACGGCACCTTCATCGGCGACGATTCCTCCCTGATCGTCTTTCAAGACGAACTCATTGAAGTACGCCAACCCAAGAGCCGTTTCCATCTCTCCTGCGTGATCACCGGCATCATCAAAAATTTCTTTCTGAACGTCAGCGGTAATTCCTCGAAACCAATCGCACAGAAACAACTGAACCGTGGTCTTTCCACTTAGTTCACGCAGCAGCGGTTTGAATTCGTTGCCGCCATGACTGTTAAGAATGATCAGTTTCAAAACGCCGTGTCCTTCCAGCGAATCCACCAGGTCCTTAATCAACAAACCCAGAGTTGACGGATTCACGTTCATCGACAGGCGACACTTCGACTGATTCGTTTCAGTGCCATAGGGTATCGGCGGCAACATCACCACCTTCGCACCTTTGTTCCACGCGGCTTCACAAACTCGCGATGCCATGGCTTCTGCCTGAAACGTATCCGTACCATAAGGCAAATGCAGATTGTGCGGTTCAGTGGCACCCATCGGAAGAATGGCCACATCGTACTTGCAGGACTTAACGTGAGAAAAATTCGTCTCGGACAAAATATACGGTCGCATGGATTCGCCTGGGGTTAGACTTCTGGATTAACAAAACTTGTTCACATTGATCGATTTTCTGAGCGACAGCGGAGCGTTTCCGAGCGGCAACTCGAACCGTGTGAGGCACGGCCTCGTTAGAGTCTTACTCAAAAAGATGCGCATGGTGCAAACATGATTCTCGTAGCGACAACGGAGCGGCTCGGCGATTAACTCGTCCCACCCGCTTTACCTTGCCACGCCACCGGGTCAAGGGCGAAGCCCTTGTTTGCCAACTCGCCGGCCAGCTGTTAAGAATGCGTCTTCATGGTACGTGAATTGACGATCGTTCAACACTTCATGACCGAACGATTTCCGAAGTCATTAAGAACTCCAACTATGCGAATTCTGGTCACCGCACTGCTGTTCACTCTTTCGTTTTGCAATTCTGCGTTGGCGCAAAAGTCAGCAGACAAGTTGCCTGTCGGACCATCCATCAAGTGGATCAACGAACCGAAAGACAAAGACCTGCCAATTCCTTCCGGAACCAGTCACCTCACTTTTCACAGCCAACTGGTCAACCAGAATATTGGATTCTGCATCTATCTCCCCCCCAGCTATGCCACAGCAACGAAGCAGCGTTTTCCTGTGATCTATAACCTTCACGGCAATGGCGGAACGGAATTTACCAGTTTGGATTCGATTCGTTTGCTTGACGAAGGAATTACCGCAGGTCGCTGGCCCGAAATGATTATGGTACTTCCCAATGGAGGCCACAGTACTTTCTACAAGAATTCCGCTGACGGAAAGTACCCGATGGAATCCATCTTCCTGAAGGAACTTATCCCGTTCATCGACACCAACTATCGAACCATCGCTTCCAGAGAAGGCCGTTGCATCGAAGGTTTTTCAATGGGCGGTCGAGGTGCCACGCGACTTGCCTTGAAGCACCCGGAAATGTTCTGCAGTCTGTTTTGCCAGGCCGGAAATGTGCCGCACCTGCTGGATCAATTCGACATTACGGAACCGGCTGAACGGAAGAAACTTTTGCTTGGCGAAGATCGTGCTGCCTGGGAAGCCGACGACGTGTATGCTGTCGCCACAAAGAATGCGAGTCTGATCAGGAAGAACGTTCGCATCCAGATTGCCTGTGGAACCAAAGACGGCGGCCATATCAAAACAATCCGCGACTTTCATCAGCACCTGCAGGATCTTGAAGTCGACCACACATACATCGAACTGGAAGGCCTTGGACACCAGCGGACACAGATGATGGAACTCATGAAACCCGTCTGGTTCGACTACCACGTGGAATCCATGAAACGGTCCAGCCGCTAAGTGTTTCGGTTAACCAGCGGCAACGCGATCTCGTACAGCCCTGGGTTCGCGGCCAGTATGCTGGTCGTCGCCAGCTTTAACGGTTCACCTTCACTGGTCGACACTCGGCCTCCCGCTTCTTCAACCAGCAACACGCCAGCGGCAAAGTCCCAGGACGAAAGCTGATACTCAAAGTACACGCCCAGCTGGCCGGTTGCCACCATCGCAAGATCCAGCGACGCTGTGCCAAATCGACGAATACCGTGAATCTGAAGCCTCAGCAGTCGCCCCATGGCAGCCAGCGTGGCTTCCATCTTTTCACCCCGGTCGTAGTGAAACCCAGTCCCGACAACAACCTGATCCAGAGATTGCTGATCTCCTACCACAATCGGCTGATCGTTATGAAACGCGCCACCACCTTTGGTCGCCACGTACCAGTCTTCGCGAATCGGGTTGTAGACCACAGCAGTTTCAGCCACGCCGTTTCTGTAGTAAGCGATGGAAACGGCAAAGTGAGGAATTCCGTGAGCAAAATTCGTAGTGCCATCCAATGGATCAACAATCCACAGATGTTCGGCGTCAGCGCTTCCGGAATTTTCTTCTTCGCCCAGGATACTGTGATCAGGAAAGGCTGAACGAATCACTTCGGCGACAGCTCGTTCTGCATTCACATCTGCGTCTGAAACCAGATCGACCGAGGCCGACTTGGTACGCATGGCTACACCACTGCCGAAATAGTTGGAAAGTACGCTTCCAGCAGCGACAGCCGCTTGCCGGGCCACATCAAGTGTATTCACGAAGTCAGAACCTGCGAAAGAATATTTATCTGGCTGGAAAGGAAAATCGCCAGCGGCAACTATTTCAACGATTCACGGGGCGCATCGTCAAACATGGTAACGACCGTCGCCTTGGCCTTTAGATCTTCCAGAACTTTCTTTCGAGCAGCGATCTGTCGTTCCTGAATGATTTTCTGTTCGATTTCCCGCTGCACTTCTGCAAACGGTGTCGTATTCGCGAATTCGTGATTCACCACGCGAAAAACGTCAAACCGGTCGTCACGAACGAACACGCGAGTCATCTCACCGGGCTTCAATTCGAACAGCCGTTTCTCAAGATCTTTATCTGCCAGGCCGCCTCGCTGAAGCCATCCCATGTCGCCTCGTTTTTCCGCGCTCAGGGCGTCGGAGTACTTTACGGCCAGTTCAGAAAAATCAGAACCAGCTTGCAGTTCTGTCACAACTTTTGCCATCACTTCTTCTGCACCATCGCGACCGCCATGGCTGCTGAAGACGACAGATATTTCCTGCCAGCGAATTCGCTCTTCGTTGGTAAAATCTTCTCGGTGCTCTTTGTAGTAATTGACCAGTTCAATGCGGTCCACCAAATCATCAGCTGGAGCCAGCGTCGACAGATAACCCTGAACTTTTTGAATACGAATAAAGCTCTCTCGCAGCAAAGCAATAGACAGCCCTTCCTGTGCCAACGCTTCATCCAGCTGAGCATTGGTTTCCAGTTTGCGATCCTGCTTGATATCCGCAACAACTTTCTGAAATGGCTCTTCCAGGGATTTGTCGATCAATTTTTGACGGTCGGCAGGAATAGCCTGATTCAATGCCTGGACGACAATTTCCTGTTCTACAAAGCTATCCAGGCGACCGCGAACCTGAGCGTGAAGGATCTGCTGTTGCTGTTCGGGAGTAATCCCCGGATCAGCCTCGATCGCCAAACGCAAACTACCCACAAGGTCGTCCACGAAAATAGGAGTGCCATTCACTTCAGCAACAACGGAGTTGCCCAAAAGTGGAGCTCCCTTGGCGGCAGAAAAACTCACCGCCAGAATGTCTGAGCCATCCTCTCCATCCTGAGCGCGCGCAACACTGGATTTGTTTGTCAGCGACTCTCGTGGAGGTGCGGCCGTGAAGACAGGATTGTCATCAACCAGACTCTTGCCTTCGCAGCCACTGACAACGATCAAAGCCAAAAGCATGACGGCGTAGCGGCGCAGCTGGAACGCACGAAAAATTGTATTGGGCTTTGCCACGATTGCGTCCATGCAATAAGGGCGTTGCGAAAGTAAGCGAGAACAACGGGTGAAATATACAGGGCAGCCAAAATATCGGGCAATACCGGTTCAGGGTCGTATTCCGCTGACTCCCCCGGAGACACCGGCAATTTCTGCCACTTGAGGCAAAAAACGTGTCATTTCAGCGACTGCAACCAAGTATTCGCCGGCATCATCGCTTCTGTGCCGCAGCCGGCTTGCACGCGACGGGAATTTTTCACAGACACATCTGTCGGCGATTGGCAAGACAGGAAGTCCCGCAAACGCCCTCAGAGTCATAGTCAAAATGATGCGGGCGCGGTGCGCCTATGATTCTCGTGGCGACAACGGAGCGTCTCGGCGGTTCTCACGTTCCACCTTTTGCCGCATGCCACGCCACCGCGTCAAGGGCGAAGCCCTTGTTAGTCGAACCATTCGTCGGCAGGATCGAACTCGGGCAGAACCACGATCAGCACTTTCATCGTTCCCAGTGCTCGATGGCGAACGCCTGGCGGAATGACAATGGCGACTCCCGGATGCACGGGAATGATTTCATCGTCGAGTTCCATTTTTGCGTCTGACTCGCATTCCAGAAAGTAGTAGGTTTCCGTAAGCGTTTTGTGATAGTGCTTCTTCGCTGAATCGCTGATTTCAGTGACGTGCATGGTCCCTGGAAATTCGCTCACACCCTGAAAAGCGCGGCGAGCAATTCCACAAGGGCAGGGCACTCCCTGAATATCAGCGAAGTCAGCCAGGTGATAACGCGAAGACGAATCCGTCATTAGATATCAAGTTCCTTAACGTCAAGCGCGTGCTTTTCGATGAATTCACGTCGAGGCTCAACCTGATCGCCCATCAGAATGCGGAAGATCTCGTCTGCCCCAACGGCGTCTTCCATGCGAATCTGCAGAAGAACACGTTTTTCCGGATCCATACTGGTATCCCAAAGTTCTTCTGAGTTCATTTCTCCCAGACCTTTGAAGCGTGTCAGCGTCAGGCCCTTTTCGCCCAGTTTTCGAAGCTCCGGCAACACGGCTCGCAAGCTTGTAATCTGAACCGTCTGGTCATCGCGTTCAATTCGGAACGGGTAGACCTGTTCAGCGTTTTGCATGCCGGCTCGAACAAAGTCTGAGTACGTAAAGCCGAAATCTTTCAGAGTGGCAAGCTGATCATTTAACGTCTTCACTTCGTGCAAATCAACAACCTGACAAATTGGCTCAACGGGCGTCTCTTCCGCTGCGTTGCTCGATTCTGCCGCGTCCGTAGCTTCAACAGTTTCAGAAGGCGTTTCTGTTGGTGATTCTGAAACCGGCTTGGCTGCTTCATGTTCAGCTTCAAGCTGAGTAACAAACGCGTCTGCATCTTTTCGTTCAAAGAACCAACGTTCAGAATCACCCCACAAAACGCGATAACGTGGCAACCGTGTTTCTTCAGCACCACCTTTGTTCAACAGATATTTGATGTCGATTCCGCGACGTTCGAGAAGTTCCAGCGGATGTTCCATTTCTCTAAGCGTTGCGATAACACGATCGAAGTTGACGCCATCAAACGATGTACCATCAGCCTTTGCGATCAGCGCTGCACCATCACGACCAAGATCGGTCAGTTCCTGCATCATGGTTTCGTGAGTCTGCACGTAACGAGGCTTCTTGCGGCCTTTTTGAGTGACTCGGTAAAGAGGCGGCTGAGCGATGTAAACGAATCCGCCTTCGACCAGTTCACGCATATGGCGAAACAAAAACGTCAGCAGCAGTGTACGAATATGGCTACCGTCGACGTCGGCGTCGGTCATCACAATGATTTTGCCGTAGCGACGCTTGCTGATATCCATGCCTTCGGCACCGGAACCCGGCGAAACCCCAATCGCTCGAAACAGATTGGAGATTTCACTGTTGTCCAGCACTTTGACCAACTGAGCTTTTTCGACGTTTAGAATCTTACCTCGCAAAGGCAAAATCGCCTGAATATTCGAGTCTCGCCCGGTGTCGGCAGAGCCACCCGCCGAGTCACCTTCTACCAGGTAAACTTCGGTGGAATCCAAATCTCGACTGCGGCAATCGCGAAGTTTTTCCGGTAGTCCGCCGGTTGTAATAGCCCCTTTTCGGCGAACCATTTCTCGCGATTTGCGAGCCGCTTCACGAGCTTCTGCCGCGTTAATCGCTTTAGCGATCAGCTTCTTTGATGCCGCTGGATTCTCTTCCAGATACTTCAGCAGCGCTTCGCCCACTACCGACTGTACAATGCCTTCCACCTCTGCATTGACCAGCTTCACTTTTGTTTGAGCTTCAAACTGCGGTTCCGGCACTCGCACAGAAATAACGGCCGTTAAACCTTCGCGGAAGTCTTCACCGGCAGGCACGACGTCTTTGAACAGATTATTCTTTTTCGCGTACGTGTTCAGCGACCGAGTCAACGCGCTACGGAAACCACTCATGTGAGTTCCGCCGTCAGTGTTGAAGATGTTGTTCGCGAAGGCTCGCACGTTTTCCGTGTAGCCATCGTTGTGCTGCATGGCCACTTCAACCTGCACGTTTTCGCTTTCGCCACTTACGCGGATCACTTCAGGCAGAATCGGCGTCTGTGTTCGGTTCAGGTATTTAACGAACTCAACCAGACCTTCTTCGTAGTGAAAAATCTCAGTTCGCTTAACTCGATCATCCTGCAACGTAATGCGAATACCAGGTGTCAAGAACGCCAGTTCCTGCATGCGGCGAGTCAGCGTATCGAACGAGAACTTTGTGTCTGGAAAAATCGTCGGGTCAGGCTGAAACGACAACTTGGTTCCCGTTTTATCCGACCGGCCAAGCTGGCGAAGTTCTGATGTGGGGTGGCCCTTTTCGAAGTCCATTTCCCAAACGTGTCCCTCGCGCGTGATCTCGGCAGTCAGCCATGCACTAACGGCATTCACCGCGGTGATACCGACGCCGTGCAAACCGCCGGTTCCGGTTTTATATCCGCTGTCACGGTCGAATTTTCCACCCGCGTGAATTTCCGTCAGCACTACCTCAACGCCAGGCCGGCCATCTTCCGTTTTGCCCACGGGAATTCCGCGACCGTTGTCTGAGATCGAAATACTCTCATCAACGTTGATCAACACCTTCACTTCAGAAGCATGACCATTGACAGCTTCATCGATGCTGTTATCCACAACTTCATAAACAAGGTGATGCAGCCCGGCAGAATCTGTACCACCGATGTACATCGCAGGCCGCTTACGAATACCTTCAACACCTTTCAGGTGCTGAATGTTTGAGCCATCGTAATCAGTTGGTTTCGAATCCGAATTTGACACAAGAAGAACTTTCTGGGCGTTATTTTGCCGACGATTTCGAATGTATGAGGGGTTGAATCCTGGCCTTCTTCAGCTGGACATTTCAGCGGAAGCTGGCGATCAGATCGCGTGAGGGTTTATCGAGCTTTCACAAACTTCAGTGAAGTAATGGGGGGCTCCGGGTGTTTCTGCTGTATCGCAGGCAATAGTTCATGTTTCAGATAACAAGTCAGTTCTTCCAGGATTGCGCCATTGGTGACGCCAATTTCCAGAACCCCACTTTTGAGCCGCTTAACGTAACTTTTCGACGCGACTCGCTCACCTGCAGAAGTTCGCCAGATGTCTTCCAGTTCGCTGCGTGAAGACTGTTCAGCAAGCCCACGTTTACGAACCAGATTGCCGAGAAGTTGCCCAAGCTGCACTGGCCTTCCAAAAGGCATGTCGTCCATCGTCTATGCGTCCTTGTCTTTTGACGGGGCTAAACAACAGTGCACCGCAACCATTGACGGAGCCCGGTTTTCGCCGCAGCGACACAACCGGAACCCCAACAAACCGGCAAAAGCCCTAGCGGCTTTGCGACAACGGCATAATCACATAGGTGTAGGAATCTTCGACACGAAAAACGGCGGCATGTTCTGCGCTGGTCAGCTGCAATTGAACCAGAGTTTCGGGAGGCAGAACCTTCAGAAAGTCGGCCACATAGCGAGGATCAAACGTAATGCGAATTTCTTCGTGGTCAAATTCAATTGGCAGCTCAACCTTGGAATCACCAACGTCCTGAGCACGGCTGGAAAGCGTCAACATTGCATCGTTGAACACAAAATCAACGCCGCGACTTTCTTCGTCGGTGACGATCTGAGCCTGTCGAACGGCAGAATGAAACGGACTGGCCGCCAAAGGAATGGTGACCGAACATGATGCCGGAATCACGTCTCGATACTTCGGGAAACGACCTTCCACCAACCGGCTGTAAATGACGCAACGCCCTGATCGCATCAGCACTTCGTTTTCGCGAACAACGACGTCAACAAATTCTGCGTCAGAATCGATAGATCGTTCCAGCAATGCCATTGCTCGAGTCGGAACGACAGTTGCTTTTTCCGGAGCCTTCGGATTGCCTTCCGTCTCACACGATGCTGTCGCCACGGCCAGACGACGACTGTCAGTCGCTGCCACAGTCACTTTGCCGTCTTCGAATTCCAACAACAGTCCGCCTAAAGCGTATCGCGTACTTTCGACATCGGTCGCAAAAGCCGTACGACGAATGATCTGGCGAAACACGGCCGCCGGAATTTTGAAGTAATCAGATTCACTGAATTCCGGTACAGGCGGAAAATCGCGAGGATCTTCTGACGAAAGACGAAACTGTGAACCAGCTGCCTTCAACGTCAACGTCTGTTCGTCAACCTGGATTTCAAACTGAGAATCCTGAAGCTCACGCAAGATGGAAGAAACGCGAGAAGTCGGCAGCAAAACTTCACCCGTGGATGTCGTCGTGACTCCATCAACACTGTAGCGAATTGCGACTTCCTGATCCGTTCCAACAAGCTCCACACCAGTGGAACCAAGATGCATGTACACGTTGCGAAGAACGTCTTTCGGAGTGCGAGCCGGAACAGCAGACGCGGCAGCCTGAAATGCCGACAGGAACAAAGCACGATCACAAGTTAACTGCATAATCTGTTACTCAAATCTATAGTCTGGTGGTAAACCAAATCTGTATTTTCATCAGACCCGAATTGTAGCAGAAAACAGCCTTCTTTGATACAGGTTCATAGCCTTGGGAGTGCTGGAAAAACGCTAATAAATCCCGATTTTCGAGGGTTTCTGACCGCTAAATGGCCCAGACCAGCGTCGGTCTGGTTTGTGGCCTGCCAGACCATCGAAACTGGTGAGCAGACTTCGCCGGGAACAGCGAATTTTGCTTGTCGCTGGAGGCTCACCAAACCGGGTCGCCAAACCAGATGGAAGACTGGATGGCCACCTCACAGAAAGCTTCAGCAAGTCTTGAATTCACGAAATCCGTGGCCAACGACGAAATTCCGCTGTTCGCCAGCTTCCACCAAACAGCAGAGGGCTTGTATTTCTCCGGGCAGAGTCCGCCACAAACAGCCAGAAACAAAAAAACTCCACAAAGTGACAGTGCTTGACCACCGATCCTCTTTGAGAAGCCTTTGATTATTCGCACGTAGGTCCCGGAAGTCAGCTGCAGGGCAGCATCAACCAGCACAGCCAGGCCGCTCTACGCCGCAATCCGACTTTGTTGAGTCTGCTTGTCTGCTGGAACCGACAATCGCTTTCGCTTGGCACCAATGGCCAGAAAAGCTGGCAGCAGCAGTAGGTCGCCAATCAACGCTGCAATCAACAGACAGAACATCAACACGCCAAATCTCATTGTTGGCCGGAACGGAGAAAGCCCAAGAGCCAACAGGCCAGTGCCGGAAATCACGGCTGACGAGATAATCGGCATACCAGTCTGCAGTAACGCCTGCCGAACAGCTCGATACCGACATCCAGTTGCCATAATGCGGTCACGGTAACTGAACAGAAAGTGGAACGTGCCATCAACAGCCAAACCCAGGGCAATGCTGGCGGTCATCATGATTCCGATATCAATCGGATAGTCGCACCAGCCAAGAGTCCCGAACACAAGCAAAATGGGAGTAAGGTTTGGGATCATCGCAATCAGCCCGGCCGACAACGAACGTAGTGCCAGAATCATCACAATCGTGATCAGCACAAACGCTGAAGAGAAACTCTTCCAGAAGCCTTCGAAGATCTGCCCCTGAGCCTGCTCCAGCAGCGGTCCGATTCCAGTAAAGTGAACCGGCATGCCCTGACACCGATCCGTCAGCGCCAGCATCGTTGCTCGTAAAACGGATGGATCATCGTTTTGTAATCGAATAGAAACTCGCCACAGACGACTTCCATCGGCCATCATTCCACTCACACTGCTGTCGCTTGCGGACGCAGACGCCAGCTTAGACAACGACAACGTGTTTTCAGAAAGTTCCTCCGGAAAGAAATCAGCCAGCGACAATGCGTGGCAAACGTTGTCTACTTTGGCGATTTCAGATTCGATTGCTCGCACTTCTCGCAACCGTTCCACAAAAGAGGAACCTTTGTCGCCAAAATCGACGACCGCTTCAATCGATGTTGGACTGGTCAAAGACTTCTGGACCAGCAACGTATCCTGCAACACAGGATCTGCCGCTGGTAGAAAGTCCAAAGGACTAATCAACGAACGCAGCTCGAATATCCCAACCGTACAGATCGCTGTCACAAGCAACCCGGGCACAAGAATTCTGAGAGGGCGGTTCAGAATCAACATCGCTGTTCCCTGCAGGTATTTCTGGCTGATGTCAACCTGTGGCGGAACATAACGGCAGGCAATCAACACGGCAGGGGTCAGAAACACGCCCACAATAAAGCTGAAAAACGTGCCCAATGCAGCCGCAACACCAAACGCCGGAATTGGACCAATGTCTGAAGCCGCAAGACAGACAAGTCCAATAATCGTGGTCAATGTTGCAAACACGCTGGGACGCAGCACGGCAATCATTGAACGCCCCACCGCATCTTCCGATGGAAATTCGTGGCGATAGTGACCAATAATGTGAATGGACGCTGCCGTTGTAAACACCATCACCATCACTGGCAACGACGACATGATGAAGTTCATCTCCATCCCGAACAGCCATAGTGAGGCCAGAGTTAGCTCAATGCAAAGCACATTCGCAACCATCAACGCACCGGAAGTTTTCCAGCAGCCAATGTTCAATCGCATCAACAGAAAGCAGATCAGCAAAGTCAGGCCAAATAACGTCGCAGCCTGTTCTCGACTTCCAAGTCGATCAAGTCGAGTCGCAACAATAGGAGCACCCGCCAGAATCGCATTGTCCAGATCGCAGTATTCCAACTGGTAACGAATATCCGCCACGGTTTCCGCACGGTGTTTGATGCCGTAGGTGTTAATGGAAATCAGCAGCGTCTCAAGCGAGTCGTCTTTGGCGGCCATCAGGTTCACAAGACGTTCGTGAGCAACCTCTTCCGACACGTCATTGCTTAGCATCGCCGTCACAATTTGCTGACGTGACCAGCACGAAGCAACGCCCTGAAGCCCACTCATTCGACCTGACAACGATTCGATTTGCTCGGGACTCGGGAACGGCTTTTCAAACGCAATCAGAATCGTTTCATCAGCACCAAACGTGCTGCAAAACTGATCGTATTCAGTGCGCACGGTGCTATGACGAGGCAGCCAGGTCTCGATATCGTTGTTCGACGGAACACGCTCCCCAAGAAACGTGAGGCCCGGAAGTATGGCAAGGCAGGAAAGCACCAATACCAGGGAATGCCGTCGATAAAAATTTGAAACCATTCTCACGCACCAGATAGAAGGTCTTACGACTTTATATCCGTTGCTATCGAAAGGATGGCAAGTTTTGCGTGATTGTGTTCACCGCACGATGAGGCGATGGATGATCTTTTTAACGGCGCCACAGCACTGTCGTCAGATCCCTTGATTCACCGTTGAACAAACAAACACGCATTAACCAACGGACCGGAACGGCTTTCCGTGCCAACCGGGCTTCGCTGAATCCCGGAACCGGCATTCCAGGTGCAACCAACACTTCAGACTAACTTACTTGCTGTCGTCATTGGTTAAGAAGCGACCACCACTCATGAACATCCCGTTGTCGCATGGGTGACACCACTCGATCAGTACGCGATATTCAAATTCTCGAGTTTCGCTGGCCATGCGGACAGTGGTTTCTCCGGTTTGAACGGAACCACGATGTAGCATTCCAATACCGGTTCTGCTGATCTCGCGGGTCATAGCAGAAATTGAGTTGCCACGATGCGTTTTGATCTCAGCTGGCACGGAAAGCTCAAGACGCTCGTTCGTTCTCAGGTTGGCAACATCTGGCTTGCCAATACTTTCAAGAACCTGACGAAGGTCCTCGATCGTTGGCCGACTCCACGGATCGTGAGACATGTTTGACTCCGGGCTTTGTTCTGTATGCTTTTGAACTCCCGAAAACCGGGAGTCTCAAATTTTGACTGACTTCGGTTGACTGTAGTATCAAACGAAGGTCAGAGCACAAAACTTACGACCGAAGTAGGGAAAGTGGCCAGGTGATGTTCGACGACACTACGCTTTAGCACGATTCTGACGGTCGGGCATAAATAGCAGGTAAGCAACGATCAGGCAGCCCAGAATGAAGAACCAGGTTCGAGTTGGCCAACCATTTTTGGCGGCAACACCTGTTTCATCGCTCAACATCATATCATTCGTCGCCGGCATGGCCTGAGGAACCGAAGTGAAGAACGGGTCGCTTTCCAAAGAACTTTCCGGTGCGGAAGATTCTTCCTGAAGGCCCAAACTTAGTTCAAACGGTTGAGCCTGAGGCGTCACGTCTGGAATCACCAGAGCCGGTCCATGATCAACAGAATACCCCGCTCGCGTTGTACTGCCCGTTGACGCTGAAGCCGACGACGAAACCTGAGTGAACACGGGCATCGTTCCCGTATTCGATGGCTTTGCATCGATTGCCGGAGTTGGGCGAGGAGCCTCTGAATCGTCCCACACAAAACTATCAGGCGAACCAGCAGCATTGAGATCCTGAGAAGACCACGACATTTCCCTGTTCACGCTTGAACCTTCAAACGAGGCCCAGGGATCTTTCTGCTTCACTTCCTGAAATCCATGCTTGGCAGAAGCTGCTGCAAACGGATCTGAACCATCAACTGACTCACTGCCAAACATGGCCGTCTTTGTTTCACCGAATTCAGCAGAAGCAGCGTCGGAATCGCCAAACATTGAAGCAGGATCCAGTTCAGCTTCAGCTTCCTCAAGAGCTTCGGAAAGCCCAGGAAACAGACCTTCATCGAACGCTGTTGGCGGATTTGTTTTCTTAACCGGCTCGGACTTTGGTGTGATTTCGCCTAGTAAAGAGTCGAACGAAGCAGCAGACTGCTGCTTAGCAGCCTTAACAGGTTCTTCAACCTGTTCCTTCAGTTCCTGAACCATCGCTATTGAACTGTCGACACTCGCTTTGGCACTAGCTCGCCTGGCCATAAATTCTTCAAACGAATTTGATTCCACAACTTTTGCTTTGGCTTGCTCTTTGATCTCTTCGACAGCTTCCTGCGACGCGACCTTGGAGTCGGCGAAAGGGTTTTCCCTGGCTGTCGCTTCAGCAGCTGAAAGTTCAGCAAACAGATCTTCTGCCTGCTTTTCCACATCTGTTAAGGTCGTACCGAAATTTGACTGTTTCACTTCAACAGGAACTTTGACTTCCGCCTTCGTTTGAGCTGTCGTTGCAATTGGCTTTTCCTCAGCCTTAATCACAGGCTCTTTCGCCTTCTCAACAGCTGCCGTGGACGGAGCATCAACGAATGGGTCTTCGCCGATCTCGGAATCATCAGACTTCCGGCTGAACAGTCGACTTAGGCTGAAGCGACTTGATTCTTCTTCATCAAGTTCGCGTTCCTGCGACGCAAAACGTGCAGAATCTGAACCAGAGAGGCTTTTATCGACGATGGCGCGTTCCGCGTCTTCCGCGTCACGCGCCTCCAGCTCTTCCAGAGTCTGATAGTCTGAACGTGTTACCAGACTTCTCAAGCGACTACCGGAGCATCCAACGCTTGAAAGAAGCATGGTACCGACAATAAGTATTCGCATTCTGTTCGGTGTCATTTATCCGAACCTTCCAATAGAGACTTTGGCCTGGCATCATTAAGTGCGCAAGTCATTGCGCGTCGCCCGTTGTGTTGCATCGACTTTTCTAGCTATGACGAAAAAACCCGTGTGCCGGGTGCCAATAGTTTTGACATCTTTAAGCTGCACAGGTTCCGGTCCAACAAGCCAGGCAATCTAAGTTAAATCGGGCGACTTTGTGGCGAGCAGAGTCGGCTTTTGAGCCGCAACACGTCTTTTTCAAATTCGACTAAAGTTTCATAAGGGCTGACTCATGCAACTTCGCCACGCTAACTGGAACACCATCCGGTGCTTTTGTTTTTTGATCTTCTGCGGTATCGCGTCCCCATCGATGATTTGGGCGGATGAGGCAGACAAACTAAACGCGATCATCACTGCTGAGTGGAATCGAACTCTGCAGGAAAACCCGACAATGGCCTCGCAGATGGGGAATCGCACCTACAATCAACTGTGGAGCAATGAGTCCACTTCGGCCATTGAAGCCTCTCAATTGCAGACTCGAAACGTGCTCAAACAACTGCAGCAAATTGACGCGACACAGTTATCCGGTTCCAGCGAACTGAACTACCGCCTGTTCCGACGCGAATACGAAGCTCGGGTTGCAGAACAGCCGTTTCAACTTTACCTGATGCCCCTCAACCAGCGCGGTGGGATTCAGGACGAAAGCAACCTGGCCGACTCGCTGCAATTCGATTCCATCCGCGACTATGAAGACTGGATTGCAAGACTGAATGCGTTTCCTGTCTACATGGATCAAACCATCGCACTCATGCGAGCAGGAATCAAAACGGGCATGCTGCACCCCAAAATCGTGATGCAGCGAGTTCCCGGTCAAATCCGCAGGCAAATTGTCGACAACCCGGAAAACAGCCTGTACTACTCCGCGTTTAAGACATTCAAGGTCGAACTCTCAGAACAGGAAAAGGCTCGACTTTGTCAGGAAGCTCGCACAGCCATCAATGAACGCATCGTTCCGGCGTACCGCGTGTTCTTGAAATTCTTCGAAGACGAATACCTACCGGCTTCGTTCGACAAAGTCGGCTGCTGGCAACGCCCTGACGGCCAAAACATGTATGCGTCTCTGGCCAGAAAGTTCACCACGACCGATTTAACGCCGCAACAGATTCACGACATCGGACAGAAAGAAGTCGCTCGTATTCGAGCCGAAATGGAGAGCATTCAAAAGCTGGTTCAATTTGAAGGTAGCTTTCAGGAGTTTTTAACTCACCTCAGAACCGACAAACAATTCTATTTTGACGATGCCAACCAACTGCTGGCTGCATACAAGGCCTGCTGCAAACGCATTGATCCGGAACTGCCCAAACTATTCAAGCGGCTGCCAAAGATTCCGTATGAGATCGTTCCTATTCCTGACCAGATGGCTCCGGATACAACAACAGCTTACTACCAGCCACCTGCGCCTGATGGAAATCGCCCCGGCCGTTATTACGTAAACCTATATCGCGTTCAGGATCGTCCGAAATACGAAATCGAAGCGCTCTCGCTGCATGAATCCGTTCCCGGACACCATTTCCAGATTGCGCTGGCGATGGAACTCGAAAACGTACCTGAATTTCGTCGCTACGGTGGCTACACGGCCTTCATTGAAGGTTGGGGGCTATACAGTGAAAAGCTGGGCGAAGAAATCGGGCTTTACCAGGATCCTTATTCGAAGTTCGGACAACTGACCTACGAAATGTGGCGAGCAGTTCGACTTGTCGTAGACACCGGCATGCACAGTCTGAAGTGGACTCGACAGGATGCGATTGACTTCTTTGCCGCCAATACGGCCAAGTCTTTGCTGGATATAGAAAACGAAGTCGATCGCTACATTGCATGGCCCGGCCAGGCGTTGGCTTACAAGATCGGCGAATTGAAGATTCGCGAATTGAGAGCAACCGCAGAAGCCAAACTGGGACCGAGGTTCGACATCAAGAACTTCCACGAAGTTGTCCTGCAGAACGGAGCCGTACCGCTGAACGTACTGGAAGAACAGGTTAACGACTGGATCGACAAACAATAAACAATCGCTTTGCTGGATTAGTTGCTAAACAGCTCGGTCAGGCGTTTGCTTAACCGAGCCTGTTTTTCCGGCGTCATTCGTTCACCAATTCTCAGAGCTAACTCTCGGGCGTCTTGCGTGTCTTCCCTGCGACGATTGTCTGCGGACTGTTCGGCAATAAAGCAGATAACTTCGAACGCGACATACCCAAGCTGTTCCTGAGGCAGACGGCTTGCAGGTATCTTCGCCAGACTTTGAACCACAAAGCGCCTGAGCTCCGCGTGTCGCAGCAAACAAATCAAGTCCTCTGCTTTTTCTGACATGCGCCCTTCCAACTGCACGCAAACTTCGACCGCAGCCTGCAAAGTTTTCATACTCTGCGAGGCAGGCAATTCTGCAGCGTGCATCATGTTGATCGAATCAGCGGTCTTCAGAATCGGCTTTAAATAGTCATACGACCGCACTCGTCTTTCCTGCGACTGCACCATCGGCAGCGATGTGACAAACAGCAACGTATCTTCAGCATGCGCCGCGCGATCGAACACTTCATCAGGATCAGACGCAACCGATAGCCAGACAGCATAAGCGGCTTGACGAGCGGCCGATGACGATTCCCGTGCGGCCAGCAAGGCTTCAGCACTGGCCGCAATTTCCGACTGGCTTTCCTGAGGCTGCGTTTCGACCAGCAGGCACAAATTCTGCACCTGAGCGTCGCTCGCATCTGCTGGCAGGTTCTCGATCAACTTACACAGAATGGCAGGCTGAGTTTTCCTGGTAAGAATCGCCAAACGAATCAATGCCGCGTTCAACGAATGCGGATCGACACCGTCACGTTTAAGAAGTTCCCGACAGACGGCTTCTGTCCTTGGTGAATCCAGCAGTGTCTTCGTCGATTGAACTGTCACATCGGCACGTTCCACACCGGCAATTGGAGCAACCTCACAGGATCGATATGCAAAGACAACCAACCCAACGGTAGCCGCTGTTGCTCCAATCACAATTGCAGCGTCAACAAAAAAACGTGCTTGCATGGAAGACAGTGCCTCCGAAGAAATAAGCCACAAGAAAAGCTCAGCCGTAAAAATATACGCTGAGCGTTTCTATTTCCAATGAAGGATATCAAACCTTCAAAAGTTCCCGATTCACAATGGCTTATCGATTCGATCGCGGCGAAAGTGCATAGGAACGCCTTAAACTATCGCTTCAGGCAGCCAGCTTAAACTTCGTCAAAAAGATGCGCGCGGAGCGCGCATCTTTATTCGTAGCGACAACGGAGCGGCTCGGCGATTAGAACTTTCCACGTTCTCTCGCAGGCCACGCCACCAGGTCAAGGGCGAAGCCCAACGCCACATCACCCGCGCCCCAACAGTCATTCCCGCGCAGGCGGGAACCCAGTGGCATTGTGGTGGCTGGATTCCCGCCTGCGCGGGAATGACGAAGGTGCCATCCGTGTGGATGGCCCACGCATTGCCGCCCACGATCAGTGATGATGGCCGGAGAACAACTCACTTTTCTTGTCCCCCTTGGAAATCACGAACGCCAGCAGGTCGAAGATTTCTTCGCGTGTCAGCTTGTTCAGCACGCCTTGCGGCATGATGCTGACATTGCTGGCGTCTCGTTCTTCAATGTCTGCCTTGGCGATAATTCGCAGCTTGTCTGGTGCCGTCGGGTTGTCCAGAACGTAAACAGAGTCAGCGTCTTCCTTCACAATCAAACCGGTCACAACTTTTCCAGTAGCCAACACAAACAAGTTGGATTGGTACTTCTTGTCGATCTTCTTCGATGGATTCAACATGTGATCCAGCACATCAAGCGGTTTGTATTCGGCAGGCAGCTTTGTCAGATCAGGCCCGACTTCTGCTCCCTTACCGTTCATTTTGTGACAGCCAATACAGCTGGCCACAGAAAACAGTTTTTCACCTACGTCGTAGCTGTTGGCTCGATGTTCCAGGTGTGCCACGTCTTCCTGAAGAACGGCCAACGTCCATTCCGTATTGCGGTCCAGATACGTCAGCAGTTCGTCCCTGGCTTCCAACGGATGAGCGGCCATGTAAGCGACTGGATCGGCAGTGTACGCATCCAGATCTTCAACAACATACATGGCACCAAACATACGACGCCAGTGTCCCGGATACGTACAAACGTACGGATACATTCCCGGAGTTGACGGAGTTGTATAGCTAAGCGCCTGACTCTGCCCCGGATCAAGCAGTCGGCTGGACAACAGTACCTTATCTGATTCCGGCACATAGTGTCGTTCCTTCGCATCGGCATCGCGAGATGTGGCTTCTGCCAGCTCTCCGATTTCCTGCAGCGATCCAGGCTGAACAATGGCGAAGTTGTGAGGCATGTGGTCGGTGTTCGAGAACCGGAACTCCACTGGCTTGCCTGCCTGAACCACGATGCGTTCTTTGTCGTACAACATTCGAGCCGCCACTGTACCAATCGCGATGACTCGCACGTCCAGATTTTGCAGCCGAGCCAACGCTTCTTTACCAGCAGCTTCCGGCAACAAGGCAGCGTATGACTTCGCAAGCTCAGTCGCTGAAACTGCCGCCGCACCCGTCCGATACTTTGCTGGAATCTCGCTTAAATAACCAGCAAGATTATCAATCAGTCCTGGCAAGCGATCCTTGGCCCAATGCTGCTCAGGAATCCCAGACAAGACACTAATCGCCGAAACCCGATGCTTGCCAGCTTTCATCAGATTGGCAAGGTCAACAAACAATTCGGCTTCGTTGCCGGGAATTGAACCAAGTGATCGAATGGCAAGGTCATGAAGCGTTTCCGCTCCGCCGCTGACAGATAACGCTTCAGCAGCAATTTTTTGCCTTTTGAATCCGGGTCCCGACCACTGAACATTCAGTCCGTCGCCGCCACCGTTGTCAAAGTAAGTCACAACCAAAGGATGCGGACCGGCTGTCAGATCAACGGAAGCATTCTTTTCCGTCATCCCATGCAGCCCATCGTGGTTGACCAGCAATTTGTCGTCAACATAGATTCGTGAACCATCATCGGAAGCGATAAAAAAGGTGTACCTACCCGACTTCGGTGCTGTCACCATGCCGGTAAACCGCAGTGCAAACGTGTCGCGTTGCAATAACTGAGGCACATCCATCACAATTTCAGGTACGATACCGCTGGCCTTTGGCTCCATCTTCTCAAGAGTTTCCACAGCAACGTTCGGTGCATTCGGGAAAAAGAAGTCAACCTGAATCCCCTGCTGCTGAAGGCTTGTGCCACCCACTTCGGGAGACAGATTGGACGGAAGTTCAAACATCAAGGTTCGAACATCGTTGTAAAGCCCGCTTCGAAGCTGCTGCGGAATTCGTGGCACAGCTGCGAGAAGATCTCGCAGACGGTCCTTGCTTTGTGATGCGACATAAAATGCAGCAGCACCATTTCCTTCGGCGGCCACCCATGCGGCGAAGCCTACCTGGCGGGCCACATCGGTTGCTCCCTTTGTTGCTAAATTTTCGATGCGATGCTGGACAGTCTTCAGATCCTTCGCGGGCTGCTCTACCAACGCATTGCCGATCACATTCAAAGCGACAACGTTGCCAGACGCATCCCGATCGGCAATCAAATCCATCAACAGCGATGACGGTGCCAACTTTCGAAGCCCGGCGAGTCCCGAAACCGTTTCCTTCAAATCACCAGCAGGAATGTTTTCCCGACCAAGAATCGCATTATAGACCGCTTCAGAACGATCCAATTTCAGCAGGTCACCGGTGCTGGCATTCAATAAAGCGTAAGCGTAGGCGGCCTTCGACAATGGTTTTCCGGAACCAACCACTTCACGAATCATACTGTCAACGTTGATTTGGCCCTTGGCGTACTTCAACACGGTTTCCAGTTCCGGGTCCATCGGGCGAGTCGCGACCTCAAAGATTGCTTCCGCTGCCGCCAGACCTTCAAAAGAAACAGCAGCTTTCACGGCTTCGGCTCGAACCAAAGCAGACTGATCCTGAGCAGCTGCCAAAAGCGTTTTATCCCATCCATCAACCTGATCACCCCAGTGACCCAAAGTACGAATTGCTGCCGCTCGAACCTTCTGCTCACCAGCTTTGAATACAGTTGCCAGCAGTTCAGAATTTGGAATTCGCTGTTCTTCAAACACCCACAAACATTCCAGCAATGCCTGAGCATCCTCCGGCTTGTTGACGTCTCGCTTAGCAGCCCAGGCGGTTACTTCCGTTGTAATGTCGTTGGCGTCGCGTCCGCTAAGTTCCAATCGAGCTCGGTAGCGAGTTCCATTTTCCTTTGCGTAAAACGCATCACAGACTTCAGCAATCGGCTTACCTTTCAACTTGACAGGCTTCACAAGATCGCGGCCCTTAGCCGTGATGCGATAAATTCGACCGTGTTCATCATCGCGATTGGGGTCACGCATGTTGTGCTGCATATGTCCAATCAAAGCATTGGCCCAATCTGAAACATACAAGGCGCCGTCGGAACCAACTTCCAGATCTGTAGGACGAAAATTCGGATCTGAAGAATCCAACAGTGGATTCACGGCAGTGGCAGTGATGTCGGCCCCGTTGTAGTTCACTTCGTGCTGCAGAACTCCCAGAAAGCCGATACAGTTGCAGATCAGGAAGTTGTTCTGATGGCGATCCGGGAAATGACTACTGGACAATGAAGCGGTGGCAGCAACTGGTCGCCACTGCTTTTGAAACCACTGTTTGTTTCCGATACCTTTGCCAATGTTCACATAGGAACCTGTACCACTGGTGCCATCGTTTGCGAACTGATAGCCCCATTGGTCGAAGAAGTCGCCATGAGGATTCGGGCCAATCGGAAAATGGAATTCCATTTCAAACGTGCGAGGATTAAAACGGTGAACGCCCGAACTACCAGATCGGTATGTCCGAGTCGGTGTTTCCATTGCTGCGACGTTAAAGATCCCGCGAGACCAATAGATCCATCCATCAGGGCCGATTGACATCGCGTTGGCAGAATGATGTGAATCCGCGCTGGAAAGCCCCTGCAGAATTCGAATCTTTACGTCTGCTTTGTCGTCGCCGTCGGTATCTTTCAGGAACCACAGTTCCGGCAAAGCGGCGACAATCATGCCCCCTCCCCAGAATTCAAAGCCGGTAACGCTGTTCAGTTCGTCAGCGAAAATCGTACACCGATCGGCAACTCCGTCGCCGTTGTCATCAGGCAGGCACAGAATGCGGTCGCGACGTGGTTCGACGGGATTCCAGTGAGGATAGCTGGGCCAGACAGAGCAGAAGATTCTGCCATCCGGATCAACCGCCATCTGCACGGGATTCACCATTTCAGGAAACATGGCTTCTGAGGCAAAGACATTGGCTTGCAGGCCTTCGTCCAGCTTCATCAATTCCAATCCCTCCTCCGCAGTCTTATAGGAGAAACTGCCGTCCGCAAGGTCGCCTTCTTTGTTCGACTTCACTTCCAGTTCTGGCGGAAGATTGTTGTCTTTCACTTCCAGATCGCCACCGGCAGCAACCGCCCAGACTTTCTTGTCGCGGTTTGTCGTCATGACGTCAAAGATTTCCATCTCTCGCATCATCACGTCAGCATTCGACTGCCCAAACCATGCCAGCTTGGAGCGACCTCCAAACACGTTGTATCCGTCAACAACTCGGTAGCGACTGAACCAGTAATAGTTTTTTTCCAGCACGGCCTGACGCAGACGATCCAACATGCCAGCATCAACTGCCGGCAGTTCCTTGCCAAACAGCGAACTGGTAATAATTGACGCCAAAGCCTTGTTGCCGTGATCAAGCAGATGAATGCCATTCATCGTCAGCGGCTTTTCCGCGATTGAATACAGCTGGGAAGTGGGAGCAAACAGGTCAACAAAAACCACATTCTTTTGCCCGCAAACTTCTTTCATTGCTTGAGTATAAAGATGCAGATTGACGTTGTTCTTTGAACCATCCGGCAGATCGCGATTGTTCAGGTTTTCGTGAGCGATCGGCGAAAACATCACGATTTGAGGAGCCGACTCGCCGTTGTACTTTTGAGCCCGCATACCATCGATTGTTTCGCCCAGATCTTTGCGAAATCCGGCGATTCCGTCTGGGCCATTCAGTGCTTCGTTGTAACCAAAAAAGGCGAAGACGACATCAGTCTCGTTCTTCGTCAGCCATTCATCGGCGGAACCAAAATTGTCTTCACGAGGACGAGTTTTCAATTCGTCGCCGGGCACCGCCAGATTGCGAAACGTAAGATTCAAATCCGGGTGCAACGCGTGAATGTAAGTTTCCAGCCATCCGTGATGCTGCATACGATCGGCAGTTGTGTTGCCAATGATCGATACGTGATCATTCTGTTTAAGTTTCAGGCCGGGCGACTGGCCAAAGACGGTGGACGAACCAATCATCAAAACCAGAACAGCAAACAACAAACACTGGCGGGAGCGTCTCACAGGAACACCTCAAACACGGAGAGAAGTCAGATCACAAAAAACAGCAGCGCGGCCGCTTTCGAGCGGTACAGACTAACGCATTGAGTCTGCCAACGCCACAATGCACAACACGGCCAGCGGCTGGAATCTGGAGATCAAGCTTTCCAGTGAAGCGACCATCTTTAAAATTCCGTAATTGCATCCTGAAAGAGCGGCTCGCGCAAATGAAAGTCCGCTCGATTGATAACGCCTGACAACATGCGGCCCAAAGTTTGGAAGACATTGCTGACAGACCCACAAAAAAGGCCGTGCGAGTCTGCTTAAAACTCGCACGGCCATCAGAACTTGTCTACCTGAATTCGCCTACATATTAATCTCGAAGCCCTTGCGGTTTTCGCGAGCAAGGAACGAATTCGCCTGTTCGTCACCCACGATTTCTCGCTTGGCCGCATCCCAGTTCAAAGGTCGGTTCAGACGCATTGCAATGTTGCTAAGGTGGCAGATTTCGAGCATGCGATTGTGAGACCACACATCAGAAATTGGCTGTTTGCGAGACTTCATCGCGTCTGTAAAGTTGGCCGTGTGGTTAGCACTCACAGGTCCGCCATAGACGTCTTCAATAGCACCTTCTGCCAGAGGATTGTCTTTCAGATCTTCAACCGGCTTGCCAACAATCTTGCCACGATTAACAAAGAAGCGACCTTCCGTGCCTTCAAACATAATGCCGTTGTCGCCTTCGCTGGTAATCAGCATTTCGACACCGTTTGGCATATCGACTTTAATGTTGAACTTAGTTGCCGCATTGTACTGGTCGGCAACTGTTGGATGCCCGTCTTTATATTCGACCGGCAACGTGAAATCGACAGGCGTTACCTTGCTCGGACCGGTTTCTGTTGCTCCCAAAGCCCAGCACGCAATATCAACATGATGAGCGCCCCAGTCGGTCAGCTTGCCGCCGCTGTATTCGTGCCAGTTGCGGAATGAATAATGACAGTTGCTGAACAATGGAACGCCGCCGCCGTAACCGACTCGCAGTTCCGGTAGTGCTCGATAATCAACCTTGGGAGCCGGGCCCAGCCACGTTTCCCAGTCCAGACCTTCAGGTACTGGTGCAACGGGCATCACGGGAGATGCCTCCATGCCGTTGATACCGCAGGTCACTTTTTTCACGGTTCCAATGCGTCCGGCTTTTACCAAAGCGATGGCCTGCAGGAAGCGATTGTCACATTCGGATCGCTGCATCGTGCCAACCTGGAACACTCGACCAGTTTGCTTTACGACTTTTTCAATCAACTTGCCTTCAGCGATTGTCAAAGTCAGCGGCTTTTCACAGTAAACGTCTTTGCCGGCCAGCATCGCTTCAACGGCAATTTTGGTATGCCAGTGATCGGGAGTCGCAATCATCACGGCGTCGATGTCCTGGCGATCAAGCACTGCGCGATAATCTTTGTACGAATCCGGCTTCTTCTTCTGAGCCTTTTCAGTCCTGGCCACATTGTCGCCCAGCACGTTGGCGTCAACGTCTGCCAGAGCAGCAAAGTCAGCAAACCTGAATGACTTGCTGGTGATTGTCCAACCCTGATTTCTTAGACCAATCGTTGCAAAAACTGGCCGATCATTCGGCGACCGATATCCAAATGCGTGACTGGCCGAAGGTGCAAAAACAGCAGCAGATCCTACCGCCGCAACGCTTTGAAGAAAGCTACGGCGACTTGTTTGACGTGACGCAGACATGAAGCAAAATCCTATTGAAAAAGTAAATTCGATTCTTAGAAAAATTCCGGCTCGCCCGACTAGCATCTTTTGTCGTGAAACCAAAACCCGTTACCAAGGCGTTCGCTCAAAGCGATTGCTGGCTGCCGAGGAAGCTTGCCCAACAATGAAAATTGTAGCGAAACTCGTCGGCAGCGTGCATTTTGATTCATCAAAATCCACATTATGGACTCTACAAACAACGTCCCAACGGCACGCCCCTTTCTGATCAAGGAATGCTCACGCATCAACATCACAACTGCGAATGCCAGGAAAACGTGCAATCTTCGCAGAACACGGCTCGAACGCCCCACGCTTTATCAGTTGCACACAACCAATATTGAACACAACCAGGGCGATATCAGTACCCCCAAAACCAGCGTCCATTGTATCACCCGGCATTTCACCGAAGCAGAGAATCACTCTGCAAGAGCCGCCTTAAAAACCGTCGCAATTCCCATAATGAACAGAATCGGAGGGTAGAAATAGATGCGATCTGCGTAAACGATCGCTCAAATAAACCAGACGGCAGCTCCGGCCATCATCAAAAAGCCAGTCCCCATCGCCCGAATTCGCTGACCTTCATATGAACTCAGAAAACCGCCACTGGATTTGGCAGAACCACTGCTGCTGGAAGAACTGCTTTTCTTCTTTCGTTTGACGCTCGGCAGTTGCCTGCCCGAAGTTTCATCTCCGTATAAATCATCTCCGTAAGCATCTCCGCCGAACAAATCGTCATCTATGGGATCGGCGTATCGTCTTTCAGTACCAGCTTTTCTGCTTGTTGGCGCAGAGCGTTTTTTTCTGGCAGGAGCACCTGCCGATTTAAGTCGTTGCGGGCTTTTTCCGGCGGCAGACTTTCGAGGTGACTTGAGTAATTCCTGCCCGCTGCTTCGATCACGAACTTCTGCTGACGCACGCTGGTTTGAAGCAGCCGTTCGAGGTCGTCTGGAGGCATCGCTGGGCGGAGCAGCGGAATTCACGGGAACAGAAATCGGTTCGCTGCATCCGGGGCAGCGAATGCGTTTCCCGGATGCTGTTTCCGGAACTCCCAGCTTTTTCTGACACGCACCACAAACAACAATTATCTTTCCGGACATGTTAAACTTTCAAATAGAACTCGCCAGCACTAAACACGTCAAATGGCTTCACTTCACAGCAGAGGGCACTCTTTTGCGAATCAGTTCTGCCAGTTGTTCAGTGGTTAACTTGGCGGATGCCTCAGCTCCACTTAATACGCCTTCAACCAAATCGCGTTTCTCTTCATGAAGACTCAAAATCTGTTCTTCGATCGTGTCTTTGGCGATGATGCGATAAACCATAACACTGTTTTTCTGACCAATTCGGTGAGCCCGGTCTGTCGCCTGATCTTCAACACCCGGATTCCACCACGGATCCATATGAATCACGTAATCGGCAGCCGTCACATTCAATCCAGTGCCACCCGCTTTTAGAGAAATCAGAAACGCGTCGCCTTCGCCATTCTGAAATGCTTCCACGCGCTGCTGACGAGCTTTGGGTGTTGTCTGGCCACAAGGTACTGAGGCTGATTCCTGCAGCGTCGCACGCTGTCTTTATCAGCCCCAAATGAGTTGTGAACTGGCTGAAAATCAGTGGACGGTGGCCACGTTCCTTCAGTTGTTCCAGTCGCTCCATCAACATTGTCAGTTTGGACGATCCTTCCGTCCATGCGTCGTCAATCATTCCAATATGGCAGGCAATCTGACGCAATCGGCTCAGCAACTGCAGCACTTTGAATCTCTAGTCACTTGAAAATCTTCATCACCGCTCAGTTGATCAAGCTCTCCCACAGCAGCCAGTCTCACCTGATCATAGCGCTCTCGCTCTTTGGCCGAAGGTTTGGCTGGACGGACCCGTATCTTTTGCGGCGTGTTGCCTGACAAGACACTCGCCAACTGTGACGCACTCGCCTCCTCTTGCCCCAAAAAGTCAGCCCCAAACCCTTTAACCATACCTTCCATCAGCATTTTAGCGAAAACCGGATTGGCCCCCATTAGCCCTGAAATGGCGTCAAGCTTGCCCGGCTGCGACTTTCCCTTTTTGTTCTGACGGCCAGACATGCGAGTCCTTTCAAATACGATCCATTGTCGGCGAGCGATCCGCCCGTACGGCATTCTTGCCTCAACCGAGTCGTGAGACAATCGGGGCCGACGCATTTTCCCGTTGGGGAGGTGAATTTCGCGCCTATAATCGATGTTGCTGCCACTGATCGATCGCCCGCGAGGTGTCGGCTAAGCGAATCACGGCAAGCAGACTACAACGTTGCGAATTCCAATGAAATACGATGACACACCTTTGCAGATCGCAAAACTGATCGCCACAGTGTCCACATGACTCTTCCCCTGCCAAAACCAACAACCATTCCGCCTGAACTGCTGGCTCCCGCCGGTGATTGGGACTGCATTCGTGCGGCCGCCGAAAATGGAGCCGATGCCGTCTATCTGGGCCTGGACGCCGGCTTTAACGCACGTGCCAGAGCGACAAACTTCAGCCTTGAAAACATCGCTGAAGTTATGGCCTTTCTGCATCAACGTTGCATGAAAGGCTACGTGACGCTCAACACCCTGGCCTTTACGGACGAACTTCCGCGAATGGAAGATGTGGCTCGCCACCTGGCCGCCGCAGGCGTTGATGCCGCTTTGGTGCAGGACCTGGGTGTTGCTCGATTGCTGCGAAAGATCTGCCCCGACTTCGCTCTGCACGCTTCCACACAAATGACGCTCACCAGTGCAGAGTGCATTGAAGTCGCTCGCGACCTGGGCATTGAACGAGTCGTCTTGCCGCGAGAATTATCGGTGAGCGAAATCCGCAACATCAGCAGCAAGACCGATATGCCACTGGAAGCATTCGTTCATGGAGCTCTGTGCGTAGCATATTCCGGACAGTGTCTGACCAGCGAATCGCTCGGCGGCCGCAGTGCAAATCGTGGCCAGTGTGCTCAGGCCTGTCGACTGTCTTACGACCTGATCTGCGATGGCAAAGACGTCGAACTTGGCGACCAGAAATACTTGCTTAGCCCTCAGGACCTGGCGGCCTTTGACCTCACAACAGAACTCATCGAAGCCGGCATTTGTTCGTTTAAAATCGAAGGTCGCCTGAAGACCTCCGAATACGTGGCCAACACTGTTCAGCACTATCGCAAAGCCATCGATGCGGCCTTTGCTGGTCGCAAAATTGCGTTTAGTCGCTCTGAAGTAAATGATCTTGAAATGTCGTTTTCGCGAGGTTTCAGTCCGGGCTGGCTGGAAGGCTGCGATCACAAAATGCTGGTGCCAGCCACCAGCTCAACCAAACGAGGCGTGTTGCTGGGAGAAGTTGTTGGCATCGAATACGACCGAGTCTTCGTGCGACTGGAAAGTTCGGTTGCGGCCGGCGACGGAATCGTCTTTCAGGGTGATCGAGAAAACAACGCAGAGCAGGGCGGTCGCGTTTACGAAATCTTCCGCGATAACGAACGACAAACCGGATTGGTTGACGGCGGAATTGTGGGCCTTGCATTCGACCGCAATGCCGTAGACGTATCCGCGCTGAATACAGGCTTGAAGATCTGGAAGACCGACGACCCTCGGCTCAACAAACGACTAAGAGCATCCTTCGAAGGGCCGGATTCCAGACGACGCGTTGGGCTGAACCTTGAAGTCACGGCAATGGCCGGTCAACAACTTAAAGTCAAAGCAACCGCACAGAACGGGGCAACCTGCACAGTTGAATCGGAAACCGTGCTGGAAGTCGCTCGCAAGCATCCGCTATCAGCAGACACACTCAAAGAACAGTTCAGCCGCCTGGGAGCAACCATTTTCGAACTCAACCAGCTTTCTGCCATCATCGAAGGCGGGCCAATGGTGCCGCTTAGCGTGCTCGGCTTACTTCGTCGGCAGATGATTGAAAGACTTCAAACCGCTCCCGCACAACAGCAGCGGCGACTTAGTTCAACGCCCGTTTTGCCGGAAATGCAGACGGCAATTCAGCAAAAGAGCAGTGCCACCCAACCTCAATCAACAACTTCGCTGAATGTGCTGTGCCGATCTCTGGAACAGCTTCAAACGGTGGTCAGCATCCTGCCCAGCAACGAAGAGAACTCAAACGCAGTCAATCCTGTCGCCCGAAACACAACAACGATCTACGCAGACTTCGCCGATATCCGGCAATATGGCGACGCCGTACGAATCGGACGTGAAGCCAATGTCCACGTCTATCCGGCCACGCCTCGCATTCAGAAGCCTGGCGAGATGGGAATTTTCAAAGCGATGCTGAAGCATCAGCCCAGTGGCGTACTGATCCGCAATCTTGCCGGCATGGCGTTTTTCCATGATGCCAACATCCCAACAGTCGCCGACTTTTCTCTGAATGCGACCAACGAACTGACCGCCGAATACCTGATTGATCACGGAGTGCAGCGAGTCACCGCGTCTTACGACATGAATCGAGACCAACTGCTTGATCTTGTTAAGGTCGTGCCGTCTCAATGGCTGGAAGTCGTCATTCACCAACACATGCCCATGTTTCATATGGAACACTGCGTGTTTTGTTCTGTACTGTCGCCGGGAACCAACAAGACCAACTGCGGTCGACCATGTGACTTTCACAAAGTGGAACTACGCGACCGAACAGGCCTGGAACATCCGCTCACGGCTGACGTTGGCTGCCGCAATACGTTATTTAACGCAACGCCACAGAGTTCTGCAGAAGTCGTTTCTGTGTTGCAGGAGCACGGCATTCGCAGCTATCGCATTGAATTTCTCAACGATGATGAAGACCGAATCCGTAGGACTCTAAGTCTTTATCGGGGCTTGCTGAATGGTACGATTTCCGGGCATCAGGTATGGAACCAACTACAAGCCAGCAATCGTGTCGGAGTGACACGCGGCACTCTGGAAGAACGCCGAAACCCTTTGGCCATCCTTTAACCGACAAGGGCTTCGCCCTTGACCCGGTGGCGTGGCATGCGAGAAAACGTGGGACGTTCGAACCGCCGAGCCGCTCCGTTGTCGCTACGAACAAGAGATGAGGTCCACCTGAGTGAGGATCTAACGACGATCAAAGCCGGAAATAACATCAACCGCTTCGGCAATCGTCTTGAACGCACGGAAGCCAAACTGGTCGAGCGATCGAGCAATTTCAAAACTTTGACAGACAGATAGAATGACAGAACCATGGCAGCGAAAATCATCGACGGAAAAGCCATCTCAGCGGCAGTCAAAAAAAAAGTCACCGCAGACACCGCAGCTTTCGTTGCCAACACAGGAATCACACCACACCTTGCCGCCGTGCTGGTTGGCGACGATCCGGCCAGCCAGGTCTATGTGCGCAACAAAGAACGAGCATGTGAGGCGTGTGGTCTGAAAAGTACACTACATCGTCTTCCTGCGGAGACAACTCAGGAACAACTGGCAGCACTTGTCGAACAGCTGAACAATGATGCAGGTGTGCATGGAATTCTGGTGCAGTTGCCTTTGCCGAAGCATTTGAATTCCACTCCCATTCTGGATGCGATTCTGCCCAGCAAAGATGTGGATGGGTTTCATCCTGAAAACGTGGGACTCTTGCTTCAGGGCCGCCCACGTTTTCTTCCCTGCACGCCTCACGGTGTGATGAAAATGCTGCAGCACGAAAACATCGCCACTGCCGGCAAACACGCCGTTGTCATCGGCAGAAGCGACATCGTGGGCAAACCGATGGCCGCCTTGCTGGTGCAAAAGGGAGCCGACGCCACAGTGACAATCTGCCACAGTCGAACCGCGGATATCGCAGCGATCTGTCGGCAGGCAGACATATTGATTGCTGCAGTGGGAATCCCCGAGTTTGTCAAAAGCGACATGATCAAACCAGGTGCGGTTGTCATTGATGTCGGAATCAACAGAGTCGACGACAAACTTGTCGGTGACGTTGACTTTGCGGCGGCGTCTGAAATCGCGGCCGCCATTACTCCCGTGCCCGGTGGAGTTGGCCCAATGACAATTGCGATGTTGTTGCAAAACACACTTGAGGCGGCTCGGTTCAGCCAGAAAGCTGGGTAGTGCTGTGTCGCAGTTAAAAATTTGGGGTTACGGTAGGGGATCTTGTCAAAGATCCCCGTATTGCAGGATCTTTAACAAGATCCACTACCCGAAGATCGAGCTGTGACGCAGCAGTAGCGCTTCGTCACAGTTAAGAATTCGGATCATTTTCCCTGACTGGACTCGCCAGAATTCAGCCATTGGCAATCGAACTCCGAAGTCTGGCAACTCTGACTACCCCAAAAGCCATCAACACCTCTCGACCGAGCACTCACGTAATTATCATTCGTTGTACAAAATTGCCCACATCCGACCTAAAGTTGCCGCTGCGTGACCGATTGGCGAAGAAATACGCTCAAAATTCAGTGTTCCTTATGGTTTTCCACGTCTCAGCCCAAGTGTACCTTTCCCTTCCCTGGTTTCGTGTTAATCTTTGATCAACAGCGGTCGGGGGACCCAGCTGTTTTCTGGGAATCAATTAGCCCAAGATGGGCGAAAATGGGTGACGGGTGAAGCAACAACGAAACAATAGCGCGCAGAACGCGCTTGGCTTGTCAGTAGTTGTGGATATCTTCGATCAGGAAGATCTCTTCGAAACTCTGGACAACCAGCAGGTTCTGAAGCTATCGCAATTGGGCGGTAACGCCGGTTTTTCGGGCACGAAAAGCATTTTTCGGTCAACCGGCATCAGTCAGCGAAGACTGATGAAAGGCTCGACCGCCCCGATCGATTTAGCGCTTCGTATCGCTCGAAAGCTGGAACAGGCTGCGAACTGCTCGCTGTCAGACTTCGATCACATACTGCTATGCCATTCTCACGTCGATCCCAACGCCTGCGTTGAACTGGCAGCGCAACTGTCGCAACGTCTTAGCATTGATTCGCACGCAATCACGCCATTCAATCACGGATGTGCCGGTTTTCTGAAGCTCATGACCGAAGCGTCATTGTTGCTGGAAGACGCTCGGCCAGACTCACGCATTGCCTTGATTTCCGTTGAAACCCCGGAACTCTGGCATGACGCTGCTGACCGCCTGTTTTGCGGCATTGTTTCAGCCGGTGCAACCGCTGGAGTGGTCGAAGTCGCTGGTGGCCTGCCGCTGAACTCCATTCAAAGCGAAGACTTCCGCATCACTTCAGAACGCCGCCCGAATCCGGATCCGCTATTCCGCAAAGACACGACCGACGTCTTCGACTTCCATGGCAACCCCTGCCATCGACAGGTCATGAGAATGAATGCGGAACCTGTCTTTCTGAACGGCATCGAACTGATGCTGGACAACCTGCGAGCCGCATTGCTGTCAATTGAGCATAGTCCGGGACAGCGAGTGGTTGTTGCTCCACACCAACCGAGCGGAAAACTATTGAAGGCTCTCATTGCTGCGGCCAAAACTGAGTTTCCAGAGATTGAATTCCTGAACAATCTGGAATTCTACGGCAACACAATCTCTTCGTCGGTACCAACTTTGGTGTCCCGACTTGATGAGGTGATGGCTCGCAATGAACTGGCTCCTCTAAGAAACGGAGATCATTTGATTTTGCTGGCCGCCGGTATCTGCATGAACGAGATCTCAGACCACATGTCTGCGGGCCATGCATGCCTCCGCTGGCAGTCGGGAGTCCTTAACGCTGGCATTGCCGTTAAAGCCACAGCAGATCAAAGCCCGGTTGTTGCTTAGTCGCACGCCAGTCGAAAACTGACGCCAAAAGCGAAATCAGCTTCAACAAGAGTGCTTAAAATGTTTAACCCGACTCGAACAGAAGTCCTGCAGCGGATTGCCTGCGGACTCCTTTACGAGTCGGGTCAAAAGTGTCAATTTTTGGCCGCGTATGGAATTACGCAGACAGGCCACAGCAACTCACTCAGCGTCCAGAACCATGATCTCCACCTTGCGGAATTCGCAGGGATGACTTTCTGATTGCAGTGAGATGGTGCCACCGCTTAACGCCAGCTTGCCATCCTTGATGAGCTTCTTCGCGCTTTTGTCCCGTTCGTCCAACTGAGGCTCGTTGTATTCCAACACAACATCGCCATCCAGAATGTGCTTGATGACCTTGTTGCCTCGAACTTCAATTTCGGCAGTCACCCATTCATCAAGGTGATGGGTTTTCGATTTTGAACTGATGCAGTGCTGCTTCTTCAGCTCGCCATTCATCACAACGTTGGTACCTGGAGTACACAGGTTCGATGTGGTGCGAGCGTCCTTGCCATTACCAGCCAGCAACTGAACCTCAATGGAAACAGGGAAGTCCTGATCCTTATCCATTGTTTCCGGCTTCTGACCGTGAATCATAACCCCACTGTTGCGAGTTGCCCAACCGGGGCCACCCTTGCATTGATCACCAACAAAGCGATACTCAACTCGAAACTTGTAGTTCGAAAATTCAGTCTTGTAAAACAGGTGCCCGAAGCGTTCACCAAACTCTTCGTACTGGTCGTATCGAACCTTCAGCATGCCATCTTCGACGCGAAATGTGTTGCCATAGTTTTCACCGAAATCGGAATAGCGAATTTTGGGCGTCCAGCCAGACATATCTTTGCCGTTGAACAAAGAAACCCACTCGCCGGTTTTAAATTCCGGCTCGTCCGCCTGTACCCAGCCACCACAACAAAGCAAAACGGCTGACACCACAATCTGAATTTTCATTTACAGTTCCAATCAGGAAAACATGTTTACCCGGCGATCCACCAGGACTCACTTACTAAAGTTTGATGCCCTACTGCCCAATGCAGTACAGATGTCCAAATGTGCGAAGGTACAGCCGCCCATGAGCGGCACTGGGTGAAGCCCGCATGCCATCCGCAATATGGTTCTTTGTAATCACTTTGAATTCATCACCGGCTTCGATCACGGTCACATCGCCTTCTTCGCTGCAGAAGTAGATCAGCCCATTGGCGAAGATTGGAGACGCAACATGAGTTCCTCCAACGCGATCCTTCCAGACTTCATCGCCAGTTTCTGCGTCCACGCAATTCGCAACGCCAGTGTCTGTGATCATGTAAATTCGGTTCTCCACCAGCAACGGAGCCGCCAGGCGACTGTTCGCCTTGTCTCGGTTCCACTTCACGTGAGATTCAGTCACATCGCCTTTGGTGGTTTCGTTCAATTCCACCGCCATCAGATTGGCTCCCCGTGATCCGGTATTCAGAATTGCAAAGTTCTTGTAAAAGCTTGGCGGCGCGGCAGCGTTGAAGTCATCGTGACGAATGCCCCAGATCTCTTTGCCAGTCAACGCATCATACGCAAAGCCAGCTCGTGAGCCGACCGACACAACCTGAGTTCGTCCGTTGACCTCAACCAGAGAGGGCGTGCTGTACGCTTTTCGTAAATCGCCTTCTCGCTTGGGTTTGCCATCTTCGTCAAGGTCACCATAGTCCGTGGAGCGATCAGTACGCCAAACCGTTTTGCCTGAGTGTTTATCCAGGGCCATTACAAACTGAGCGTCGATGCCGTCGAAAGTCAGAATCAGCAGGTCTTTGAAAATAATCGGCGACGAACCAGGCCCACGAAAATGTCGGCACTGAATGTCTTTGCGTTCCCATACGACGTCGGCTGTTTCCGGATTCAACTTCGCTGTTCCGTAAGATCCAAAGTGAACATAAACAGCGTCAGCTTCCAAAGCACACGATGGAGAAGCGTAGGTGTTGATATTGTTGTTCAGAGGTTCCGGTTCGGCGTTTTCAAACAGCAGTTTATGATGCAGCACCTTGCCGGATTCAGCGTCAAGGCAGTAGATAAATTGTTGTTTGCCGTCTTCCGTCGCTGACGTCAACCATGCTTTACCGCCACCGATAATCGCCGTTGAATGACCAAACCCTTCCAGCTTCACTTTCCACTTGATATTCGTCCCGGAAGCTTCGTCAAATTCTGACGGAAGCCCCACAGCATCTGTTGCTGCCACGTGCCCGTTCAACGTTGGGCCGCCGCGAAACGGCCATGAAATGTCATCATCTGCGATCGCCACGGTTGGCAACAATACAGCTGGCAACAACACAAGCAGAGTCGACCAGGAAGCGAAACGGAATCGATTAGAAATAGAAGTGGCAAGCATAAATCGAGTCTGCTGAGGTAGGAGTGATCGAGCGGGAACTTACGTTGCTGAATGCAATTTCAGAATAATAGCGAACAACAAAACGACTGTCTTACGGAAAACGCGTCAGCCATGGTTATTTCAACTGCGGTCCAGGCAATGCTTTGCCATCAGGTGTCAGAATTTGAAAGTGGTGAATTCCAAATTTGTTGGAATCTCGATACGTCCAGACAACTTTCTTATCACGAGTAACTTCCAGAAGCTTGGGGGCGTTCACGTCGGCTCGACCAGCCGCATAGCTGGTAATCACGATATTGCCGTTCGGCAAAACCTGTGATCCGCACGGATCCTGCAACCATGGTCCTGGCAGATCGTCGTTGGTCAGTTGCCAAACAGCTTTTCCCGCAGCATCAAACTCAACAACCCGATTACCGTTGGTGCAACAAACCAAAGTATTTCCGTTTGACTGACGAATTGCGGTGAAAGGCCATGAGTGAATTTTGCGGTCTGGATCACCTTCCACGGTCGTATCCATCTGGCCCAGCAACTTTCCTGCGGCGTCGTAATGCTTGACCGCGAAGTCCAGCAGATGAGGGGCCAGAAAAGTACCATCATCAAGTTTGCGGGCCATGCGAGTTTCCATGTGATGATTACCGTTCTGGCACTGCAACGGAAACTCCACGACAACCTTCCCCTGACGATCAACTTCCAGAAGACGTGGCTTTTCACCCGCTTCCGTAATCACAAAGGTGCCATCCGCAGTTGGCTGAGCACTGTTAACTTCGCTTTGAGTCCCTTTAAAAATCAGCAGCTCTTCACCAGTCGCCCGATCAATTTCAATGACCGCGCCGCCGCTGTACTTCGGGCCTTTGTTCAGGGTCAGAATAATGTTGCCGTTTTGCAGCACATAGCCGTCACGACTGGCATGCGGATAGTTCCAGATTTTGTTGCTGTCACCATCCACAATGTAGGTCTGGCTGCCGGTAGCCAGAAATCCATGCGAAATGTCTTCTGCCATAGAAGTGCCAACGGCGGAGAACAAAAGCAGTGTGAAAAGCGATCGAATCATGAAGGGCTTTCTGCGCGGGATTTAAAGAGGAATATGGTTGCCGCTGGAAGGCTTCTGCTTCTCTACGGCTTGTACCAACTGAATTCCTGAAGCGTTGGAGGACACGATTGGATCAGTTTGATCCAGCAATCGCTTCAATGATACCGTCCCAGGTAAAAACTGTCGCCACAATGGCCACAGGAAGCCCACATTCGCGAGCGGTTTCGGCTGTTACCGGGCTGATCGCCGCGATTTTTGTGGTTAACTGACCGGCATCAATTTCGTGGTTCTGCAGCAGTTTGGCAAACTGTCGAGCAATCGACGGACTGCTTAAGCCGATCCAGGCCAACTGTCCGGAACGAAGCATTCCAACAGTCTCATCCGGAAACATAGCAACGTCTTCGTTGCGATAAACAACAAGTTCCTGAACGTGGGCACCAGCCGCAGTTAACATTTCAGGCAATACTTCTCGCCCACGACTGGCTCTCGCCCACAGCACATTCTGGCCGTTCACCAACGGGATCATCGCTTCAGCAAGCGCCTCTGCCCGAAACGACTCAGGAACCACATCCGGCCTCAGCGAATACGCCTCGATCGCCGCAGCAGTCGAAGATCCGATGGCAGCGATCTTCAACGTGGCCAGCGACCGAACATCGTGCCCCAAAGCCCAGAGTCGATCGAAGAATGCCGTCACGCCGTTGACGCTGGTAAAGATCAACCAGTGATAGGTACTTAAATTGGAAATCGCTTCGTCAAGCATCTGCAGTTGATCGTCGTCGATTGGATTGATTTCAATCAACGGCATAATCACTGGCTGTCCTGCCAGTCGAGAGATGCGATCAGCAATCTCAACGCATTGATGCGCCGGACGAGTAATGCCGATGGTTTGTTTAAACAGCGGGCGATTTTCGAACCATGATTTCGCCTGTCTTAAACTAACACATTCACCGACAACAATCAGAGAAGGCGGCCTGAGCCCCGCGTTACTGACGGCATCCGGCAACGATTCCAGAGTGGCCGTCACCACCTGTTGCGTCGGTAAAGATGCTCGGCAAATCACCGCAGCGGGAGTTGTCGTCGGCTTACCGGAAGCAATCAGCTGGTCGCAAATCGTTCGAATGCGTCCAAGCCCCATATAAAAAACCAGCGTACCCGGGAACGCAGCTAGTGCGTCAAAATCCAGTCGACTGGATTCACGCGTGGGATCTTCGTGGCCCGTCACAAAAGCCACTGCTGACGCCACATCGCGATGAGTGAAGGAGAACCCGGCATACTCACCCGCCGCGGTTGCCGCCGTAATTCCCGGAACCACTTCAAATGGAATTCCTGCCGCCTCCAACGCGGCGGCTTCTTCACTGCCTCGCCCAAAAATATAGGGGTCACCGCCTTTCAGCCGCACGACTTTCTTTCCCTGGCGGGCGGCCGAAACAAGTCGGTCGTTGATCTCCTGCTGCGGCACAATGCGATCGCTGCCTTCGCGTGTCCGCGCGGTTCGTTCGCAAATGCCTTTGGTCAACTTCAGAAGCAAAGGATTGGCCAAACCGTCGAAAAGAACCAGATCCGCTTCTGCCAGAACTTCAGCCCCTCGCAACGTCAGCAGCCCTGGATCGCCCGGACCTGCGCCAACCAAATATACCTTTCCTGAAGTCACTGAACGCTGTTCCTGTGTATTGAAGTCGGACTAAGAATCATGCAGGGCTGCCGTGCATTTTCCTGAACGACGATGACGTATTTCCGAACGGTTGCTTAAACTGGGCAAGAACCAGGCCCGCGTTGGGGAAGGATACATTGACAAGTTGAGGGCTGTTTCCGTCCCGGGTTTGTAGAGAAACCAGGCCAGGCTTCATAGAATGCGATTTCCTGCCGGACTGAACTGCTGGTCACAATAACGCTAAATCGTTGTTCGATCAGTGGACAATGGCTGATTCTACACCCTTCTCGCGGAGTTTTCCTATATGGCCACCGACACTTCTCTGGCGTATCAGCACCTGCACGAACTGCTGCAACAGATGGCAGATGCGGAAAACATGCTGGCTCATGGTCCGCGACGAATCGCCGCCGCAGAGAAGAAAATTGCCGCCGCAGAACAGGAATGTGTCGCTCAAAAGGAACAAATCCAAAAGCTTAAGCGAGCCACCGATGAAGCGTCGCTAAACCTGAAGACTCGCGAAGCAGCCGTTCAAAAACATAAATTACGTCTGAACGAAGCGGGATCCAACAAAGAGTACGCCATCATTCAGGGGCAGATTAACACCGAAACGCTGGCCTGCGCCGAACTGGAAGACGAAGTGCTGGCAATGCTGGCCGACGTTGATGCTGCTGAAACCGTGCTGACCGAACTACAACAGGCTGTTGCCGACCTGAAACAAAAGCTGGCAGAAATCAAAGCCGAAGTTGCCGAACGAGAACCCGGCCTGAATGCAGACGTTGCTCGCCTGAACGACGAAATCAAAGCCGCCGAAAAAGTGATCCCGCCCGGCGAAGCGATGGGTGCGTACAAGCGACTAAAGGCATCTGAAGGTGCGACCGCCATGGCCAAAGTTGAAGACGCGTATTGCACAGAATGCAACACGTTATCAACATCGCAGGATGTCGTGCGATTGAACCTTGGCGAGTTCGTTCAATGCCGAGCCTGCGGGCGAATTCAATACACGGTCGCCAGCGAAGCTGACTAAATCGCTCACCACAAACACGGTGAGTTGATTTCGCGTCTGGCCAGCTGATCTTGGCCAGCTGATCTTGGCCAGCTGATCCTGGACACCAGCAACAAGTACAAGTGACCGGGGCCAAAATGAACTGCAAATGAAACCCAAACGGCTTCGTTTGCAAGTTCAGTCCGGCCTCGGCCACCTGAATAACATGATCAAATATTGGTCGTAGTCGCCTTGACTACGACGGGCCGCTCCAGCCGTATTGTCCCAGTGACATCACCAGGAATACGATGCCGATAATGACCGCCGCCAAAGCGACAAACATAAGACCATCGTAGATTGTCGGATCAGAGTTTTGTTGTGACATTGTCGCCTCGCTGAACAATTCCGTTGCGTGTTTTTTCTTCGACGATGCAGACTGCCGTGTCTGGGTAAACCTTTACAACACGAGCCTGGCAGACATAGTCGTCGTTACGATAAACCGTCAGAAGCATTCCTTCCAAAATCTTGTCGTCGCTTCCGACAGTAATTTGAATCAGTTCCTGAGTGCGAGCCTGGTTGCGAGTTGTCGCATCCACAAACCCATCAACCTTCTCAATCTTACCAGGAACCGCGCTTGCCAGTTGTTGTTCCGGATCAAGGCCGTTGGCTCGCAACAGATCGCTCAGGTCGCCAATTTTTGTCAGGTACTGTTCTTCCATTTCCACAGCGGAAGCCAGCTTGCCCTTACTGTCCAAAAGCTCGTCTTCCGTTTTCTGAATTTCTTTAATCAGTTCAGTGATTCGCTTTCGAAGACTCTCTCGCTCTTTCACCACGGCTGTGGTTTCTGCAACTCGCGCGGCTGCTTCTGCAGTAGCAATTTCACCGTCAGCTAAAGCCTTGTCGCGTTCCTGCGAAGCGGCAGCCAGCTGCTCAGTTTTGCTCTGAGCCTGTGTTTGTGCCTGTTCAAGCTGTGCTCGAATCGCATCGCGTTCAGTTGTCGCAGCATCGCGCTCTGCGCTCAACTGCTTAACATCGCGGTCGCGAGCGGCATTGGCGTCTTCGACCTGCTTGTTTGTATCATCCAGCTGACTTTGCAAAGCCACAGCTTTGGTTCGCCATGCGCCCTGGAAAGTGTAGACCGCTCCTGCAAAGCACATGAACAGGATGCTGAACACGAGCTGCATGACAATCAACATTTTGCCGACGACGTTATTCATCGAGCACTCTCCGAATCTTTGATCGAACGTTCTGGTCTGGTCATTGTTCCAACTGTGAATTCAAAAGGTTTAAGCGAAGTTCCAGATCCTGGTTGGCCAGCTGAAGTCGCAATAAACGGTCAGTCAGAACGCGTATATTTTCCTGCAGGCCGAAGCGATTGTTTCGAAGTTCCACCAGTTCGCTTTGCAGGCGAGTCACGTCTTCTCGACGCTTACCAGTTTCAACCCGAACACCCATCGTTTCGACAGACAGTCGCTGCAGTTCCTGAGATTGCTGAAACAACTGAGCATCTGCCGCAACAACGTATTGCTTCAGCTCAGAAATGCGTTTTTCGATGGCAGCGATATCAACCTGTTGGTCGGTTCGCACCTGAGTTACCTGATCCCGCATTGTCTGCGTGTGAGCATTCATCTCATTGGTTTCAGCCGTCAGCCGAGCAGCCTTTTCTTTGTAAGCCCAAAGCACGGCTTCATACGGATTGGTGACAGTCTTGGGATTCTTGTTCTGCCCCACATTTGGCGTCACAGTCCACGATACCGTTTCACCAATTGTCGACTCAAATTTGAAGTCCGAAAGAATCGGCTCAGACATCTCAGCGGCAGGGTTCGGCCGCCCAAAATAAGCTGAAACGGACAACCCCATAAACGCAACGGCACTAATCGCGAGTAGGACAGTTGCAATTTTTGGGAGTGAATTTTTCATTGGCCACGCTTGTTGAGCGAAATGTGTCGTCGTTAAGTCAGATCTGGAATTTGTCTGCGAAAGTAAACCAATACCAGCACGCTGCCAAAATCTGGCACGCACATCACTTAATGTCTTCGCACGATTGGCGGAATTAACAAACACCAGCGGACCGAAACCCGCCTAATGTTGAGCTAAACCCCGAAAATCCTGTCTACGTTATACGGACGAGTAGAAAAAGGAGTCAAACAGAAAGTAGGCCACCCTGTTGTTTTGGGCAATCTGGTGATTGTTTGTACGTCCGCTTTAGACTACGTCCTCGCATCTTGGTATCGACCAATGCTCGTTATAACTGAGGAACCGGCAGATCAAACGTTCAACTCTACCTGACCCGCCGAACACGAACAGGCCGCAAATTCCCTAAAAAACGTATTCGCGGCAGCCGGAATCACTCGATATGTCGGATACGGGAAGGCAGACAAATCCCGATCTGGGCGAGTTTTGCTGTCATTCTGTCCTTTCAATTGGTCGAATGCCCTCTGGCGAGAGCAAAATCCAGGTCCTTAAAGTCGCTAGCAGTTGAAGTAAAAGAGACCACCAAATGAGTGGATCAGCCACCATAACCAGTAAAAAGCCATCAACCGAAATTCGCCAATGGCCGGGTCGCCCCTATCCATTGGGCGCTTCGTGGGATGGAAACGGAGTTAATTTTGCCGTTTTTTCCGAACATGCAACGTCCGTTGATATCTGCCTGTTCGATTCCGTCACCGATCGAACGGAAAGCCACTGCATTCCCCTGACAGAAAAAACTCATCTGGCATGGCACGGATATTTCCCGGATCTGCGCCCCGGCCAACTTTACGGAATTCGAGTGAACGGGCCCTACGAACCTCATAACGGCCACCGTTTTAACGCCAACAAAGTGCTGCTTGATCCCTACACGCGCGGCGTGGGACGCACAATTTCGTGGGCCGATTCGATGTTTGGCTTCGAAGTGGGAAAAGACGACGCATCGTTCGATACTCGCGACAACGCCGCTCATGCCCCCTTAAGCGTTGTCGTTGACGGCAACTTTGATTGGGGCAACGATCAGCCACCTCAAACCCCCTGGCACAAAACTCTGATTTACGAAGCACACGTGAAAGGCTTCACAAAACTGCATCCCGGTGTTCCCGAAGCGTTGCGAGGAACTTACGCAGGAATGGGTTCGCCAGCAGCAATCGACCACCTGCTGAAACTTGGCGTAACAGCAGTGGAACTGATGCCCGTGCATCACCACGTCGACGACCGACACCTTGTCGCCAACGGTCTGAGCAATTATTGGGGCTACAACACACTTTCGTTCTTCTCACCCGATTCTCGTTACGCAACCGCCACCAAGCCTCAGGAAGTCATCAACGAATTCAAACACATGGTGAAGCAGCTGCATGCTGCCAACATCGAAGTCATTCTGGACGTCGTTTATAATCACACGGGCGAAGGCAATCACTTCGGACCAACGCTGTCACTGCGAGGCATCGACAACGCTTCGTACTATCGACTGCTGCCCGAAAACAAACGCTACTATCAGGACTTCACAGGTTGTGGCAACACGCTGAACATGCAATCACCGCGAGTGCTGCAGTTGATTATGGACAGCCTGCGCTACTGGGTTCAGGAAATGCACGTCGATGGCTTCCGCTTCGACCTGTGCAGCGCACTGGCTCGCGAACTTCACGACGTCGACAAGCTGAGCGCGTTCTTTGACATTATCATGCAGGACCCGGTTCTGTCGCAGGTCAAACTGATTGCAGAACCATGGGACCTGGGCAGCGGCGGATATCAGGTCGGCAATTTTCCGCACCTGTGGTCAGAATGGAACGGAAAGTATCGAGACACCATTCGACGCTTCTGGGCCGGTGATGGTGGCGCCGTCAACGAATTCGCCACTCGACTAACGGGAAGCAGCGATCTGTACGAGCACAACGGTCGCCGCCCTCACGCCAGTATCAACTTTGTCACGGCCCACGATGGTTTCTGCCTAAGAGACCTGGTCACGTATCACCACAAACTTAACCTCGCAAACCTTGAAGACAATCGCGACGGCGACAGCCACAACAACGGCTGGAACTGTGGAGTTGAAGGAGAAACCGATGATCCTGAAATTAATCAACTGCGAGTTCAACAACGTAAGAACCTGTTCGCCACATTGATGATTTCTCAGGGCGTTCCCATGGTTCGTGGCGGCGACGAATTAAGCCACACTCAAAATGGCAACAACAACGCTTATTGCCAGGACAATGAACTCAGCTGGCTGCACTGGGACTTAAGCGAAGAAGAAGAAGAGTTTCTGGATTTCTGCCGCCGCATGATTCAGTTGTGGCACGACCAACCGGTGCTGAAGCGACGCAACTTTTTCCAGGGCAGACGCATTCGCGGGGCTGGAGTGAAAGACATCGCCTGGTTGTCTGCCAAGGGAACAGAACTTGCTGACAACGAATGGAATTCCGGATCCGTAAATTCCATTGGAGTCCGCTTCAACGGCGAATCCATTGATGAGCTGGATGAATACGGTCGCCGCATCGAAGGCGATTCGCTGCTGCTGTTGCTCAGCAACCAACCAGACTCCGTTTCGTTCGTACTGCCCCGCCACAAACCATCGGAACGGTGGGTTCCCGTGGTTGACACCAGCAAATCAAAAGTCGACGAGACAGTGTATTCCAGCGACGACATGTACCAATTAAAAGGTCGCAGCCTGGCCGTGTTCATCCTGAAAAGCGGATGGCCCGACACACTGAAACAACTTCACGGCGGCCACGACAAAACCCTGAAAATCCACACCGCCAACGGCGAATAGGGAACGCTCGTTCAGCTTTGATCAAACGTGCTGTGCGTCGGTGGATGGCAATGCACGTGACCGAAACAAGCGTCCTCCTGAACAGTTCAAGCACAGTCGCCGCAAATGTCCAGGACATCATGAGGAAACAACGCAATGCCAAAGCCGAGAGCCGCCGAAATCATTGATTTTGGAAACACGGAAACGAGCGACGGAGTGGCAACCGTTTTGGGGAAATTGAGTTTAGCGAATTAAGAACAACTCCCGAACAGCGGTGCTGAAGCGGGATCGAAGGCTTCGTTTTACATCCAGGGAAGAATGGTAAAACAATGGGACTTGATACCAACGGAACACGATTCCTGCTTCACTCAAGAACGCGTGGAGTGAATTTTGATTCGACGCTGATGATCGGGCGACAGGACCTGCATTCAGACAAATCAACAAGGACCAATCTGGTCAAAGAGTACCTGGAATGGTGTGTACCGGACGCTGAAGCAATCATTCAGCAGTCCGATTCTGAGTACGCCGAAGACCTGCTGCGATGTCTGGGAGCTCAAACTATTGAATCAATGGACCATTCCTCGTTTGAAGGTGCTCAGATCTGCCACGACCTTAACGAAGCAATCCCGGACGAACTAAAATCAAAATACCACGTCGTCCTCGACGGAGGCACTCTCGAACACGTGTTTGACGTGCGGCAGGCGTACAAGAACTGTATGGAAATGGTTCGTCCCGGCGGGCACTTTTTAGCCATCAGCCCTTCCAATAACTTTATGGGCCACGGTTTCTATCAGTTTTCTCCCGAATTCTTTTTTGAAGCGTTCAGTGCAAAAAACGGATTTCGAATTGACCAGGTCATTCTGTTCGAACACCGAAAAAACGCTCCGTGGTACGAAGTGGTGGAGCCAACCGATATCAAAAGTCGTGTGTCGCTGAAAAATTCAGAACGTACATACGTGCTGGTGGTTGCAGAACGAATCGCAGAAGTAAAACCATTCTCAAGTGCTCCTCAACAAAGCGACTATGCAGCTGCCTGGCACGGCAAAGGCGGCAAAGCCCCAACTCGGAGTAAGAGAAATTCGAAAGAATCCGGATACATTACCGCCCTCAGTGAAAACGTAAAACGCCTGCAGTGCTTGCTGCTTCGCCGCAGTTATTTCGAACCACTTTATTTTCGTAGAATTCGTTAGCCTGCAGACCGGCTGAACAGTGTAGCACCGCCAGGCCATCCCCCTTGCACAGACAGCTGGGAAGGAATCACAGAGCAGAAAACCAGGACATGCATAGTAATCAGTGTCTATTTTGTTCAGACGTTGCTTTCCAGCATGAAACACACCGGCTTGTGGGACAACTCTCATGACGATGGCGCGTGGTGAGTTGGTGGATTCAACGGTGACTACTGATCTATCACTGCATTTCCCGGATTGAATCGGAAATTGACGTGTTGATTGACTCGCCGCTGAGGCGTGCTTATCTTCGCTGCGAGTAAGAAACCTATTCACGCAGCCTTACACAATCAGCAGCCTACAAGTTTACAACACACGGTCATTCATGTCTGGTATCGCTGGATCTTGTCGAAAAGTGCTTCCTCAGGCAGCCATTGTGGCGGCGGCGTTGTGGGTTGTGTTTCCGATTATCGGACAACTGAATTCCTGCCTGCCGATTCGATCCAATCAAATCACCACGGTTCCGTTGTTTAACGCGTGGACCATCTGGTGGAATGCTGATCGAGCGAAACATGGATTCGCTGACTATTGGCAGGCACCGATCTTCTTCCCGGAAGTTTCCACTTTCGCGTATTCGGAACCTCAACCGGCAACCGTGATTGTGGCACCGGTGGTCTGGCTGACGGGCTCGCCAACTTTGGCTTACAACGTCTATCTGATTCTGTCTTTGTACCTGAATGGTTTTGTTACATTTGTTGTACTTCGCAGGCACGGACATCGCCGTCTGATAAGCACCATTGGGGCCATCATGGTGGTTTGGTTGCCGCTGGGTCTGGATCAGGTTGAAGTGCTGCAACTGGTTCCTGTTTGGCCCATCATCTGGGTGTGGGATGTCGTGCGGCGACATGGACTTCGACCAACCAGGTGGACGGCCATCGAAGCGGCTCTGGCGTATACCACGTGCTTCTACACGTGTGTACATCACACGTTGTTTCTGTCACTGGTGTTAGTCGCCACCGGGTGGTGTCTGTTCCTGTCATTCCGCACAAAACGATTCTGGATGTCGTCGTTGCTGGCTTTGAGTATTGCCGCCGTGCTGGTGGGAATTGTACTGATTCCGTTGCGGCAGACTCTGAAAGGAGAATCGTTTGAACGAACTCCGGATCTTGTCGAACGCTTGTCAGCACAACCGAGCAACCTGTTTCGAAGTCCACCACACGCGCTGATCTGGGGAGCCACCGTGCGCGGATTCAGCCTGTCGCCTGGCGGACTAAAGCTGGCACTCGCTGCAATCGGTTTTGCCATTGCCATGTGTCGACGCCGGCGAAAGTCGTGGGCCATTTTTCTGCTGATGACGGCTGTGTGTTCCGGCCTGTTGACGTTGGGGCCTCACCTGAAAATTGGCACGTGGCAGCCGTGGTGGGATATTTCCGAACGTTGCCCAGGTATGGGACAGGTCCGCAATGTGTTTCGTTTTGCGTATCTGACACAATTGTCTGTCAGCCTGCTGGCATTGCTGGGACTGCGCGAACTCACCACGCGACTATCAGTCATCACAGGCAAGCAGCGGCTGATGGCTTCCCTGATGGTTGTTGTTGGCGTTCTGGCATTGATTGAAGTTCCACCGTTGCAACCGACACTGGCAGGAGCTCCCGACCTGCAGCGTCATCATGCCTGGACGGACTTCATCAAACAGAATACTCCAACAGGCAAAGGCATTGCCTGTGTACCGTTTTCGGCAAGTTCCAGAGCTCTGGATTTCGACTCAACAACACGCTGGATGTACTACGGCACGTTGCATGGAGTTCCCATGGTGAACGGATATTCCGGCTTCTTCCCGGAACGATATATGAGACTTCGAAAAACGATTACCGAACAAGGCCTGAATGACGAAATCATGGCGGAGCTGGTGGGCATGAACGTGCACTTTGTGGTCATCCGCAGCGGCTATCTAATGCCTGCATGGCAATTTGGAGTGACGCGGCCTTACTTCCTGAAACAGGTTTTTCATGACCCGGTCGGGGTCTATGTTTATGAAATACAGCCCGGCCAATAAACGTTGAATATCGCGAGCCCGATGCTTTAAGGTTGGGGTCTTATCCAAAATGATGCGCCCACGGTATAAGCAGCGACAACGGAGCGGCTTAGCAATTCAAGCCACCCAGGCCTTTCCGCGTGCCACGCACTGGGTCAAGGGCGAAGCCCAACGCCGTGAAAAGTTTTGAAAAGCAAAAACACTGTTAAAAGTGAATGGAGAAGAGGCATTCATGCCGAATGGGCTTCAGTCACTTAGTGACTTAACCGCATCCAAACTCCAGCCTGCGATCTTTCGCTTTATCTCAATGTCTTCCCGCTCAAAAACCCTTCACGGCTTTGCGCGAAGCCCTTGCTGGGGCGAAGTCTTCAGCAGAAGGGATTCAGGTTCCAGGCGAACTCGCATTCCCTGAACACCAATGTCCAGAATATTTGCTGCCGGTGAATCGATCGACACAAATCGAATTCCGTACTGTGAAGGCACCGGCTGTTCAAACAATTGGTCGCCGCTAAGTTTGGCGATACCACGAAACACGTTCTGACTGACGGCAGAATTAGCTCCGACCACATTCGTCATAGAATCCTGAACCAAAACAAGCACCGGAAGTTCCGGCTGATCGGTGGATGCAAGCTGAGTCACATCATTGTAAACCCACCACCGGACGCTTCCCGTATCGCGAGCGACAGCTCGCAGACCACCGTCAAACCGCATCATTTGGCGTCCATACGGCTGCCTGCTTGAGGCATTATTGCTCGCTCGGTTGGACACATAATAATTCACAGCGTCTGAATAAATCTGCACGCGAGCCGGGTCCCAAAGTGGCAGATCCGGAGGGCCATTATGTTCATCCAGTTCTGTGGCGGCTGCATCTGGCGAGTCTTTGCCTTCAATTCGAAACGAGCACTTTTCCGTTGATCCGTTTAGCAGGTTAACCACCAGGAACTGCTGCTGATCATTGATCCCCACCAGCGTGTTTTCATCAACGAAGTGAAACTGTTTCGAGTCGCCCAGGCTCACTTCGTTGTGAATCTTTTCGGTTAACGGATCAATCCACGTCAGCCGACCAGCAGTGCCATCCACTGGCTTATTCCAGCAAACCAGCAGCGACTTTACGTTGCGAATCGCCGTTTCAGCCAATCGATCGGCCGCTGCAATGGAAACCAGGTGGCCATCGGCCCGATCAAAACACGTGACCGCCGCTGTTGATGGCGAGTTAACAAGCACGATGTCGTCTGTGGCAATCACATGGCTATGACTATCAGAAAGGCTGAGTGACCAGCACGTCTGCCCTGAATACATGTCGATCACTTCCAGCTGCAACCCGTGCTTGATGCAGACCCAGCGATCTCCCCAACCAACAATTCGATAGGGGCTTAAAGACTGCCAGGAGGGCAAATGATTCCGCCCGGCCACGAACGCTGAAAAACTGCCTGGCTGAATTGACGAGCCGCCAATACCTGACTGCATCGAAACATTTTTCGTCCACAAAACTCGTCCATCAAAAACCGAAATCCCCGTCACCGACCGATAGGACTGCAGCAACACAACCGAACCAACTCGCAACAACAGATCATTGCGATACCAGTACGTTCCGTCGCCTTCGAAGTTGCCGGGAATCGACCATTGTTCGCCGATGTCGGAAACACTTTTGGCCAGCACTCGACCATAATCACCCTGAACGACCGTCCAACTGTATTCGCGAAGAAACGGATCATTCGTTTCCGACGCCATCATTGTGGAAGACTTGCGATTAGACGACGAAAGCCTGGTTGTCGGCACAGTTTGATAAGGTTGTTCTTTCCACTCCGCAAATCGCCCCTGAAGCCTGCTGACAAACGCAGCGTCTGCCAGCGAGGAATCTGGGGACGGGGAAGTCGGGGACGACACGGCGGTCGAGGCTGATTCTGAAACCGCCTGTCGCAACCCGGCATTAACGTCAGCGGGAAATTCAGCGACAACCGCACTAATCAGCCGACGGACGGCTGATTCTGAAGGAAGTCGGGCTTTACCAACATTCAACGAAGCAAGCCGCGACTTGATGCGATCCTGCAGAACCTGCAATTCGGGCTGAATTCCATCCGAACGCCCCGGTTCGAACTTAGAATGCACAGCGATGCTGTGTTGCAACAAATGCAGAGCGGTTTCGTCAGAAGCGGTTTGTTCAGCCCGCTGCCGAAGCGTGGTGGTTACAACTGGGTGATAAATTGACAGCAGCACGGTGTCCGGCAACTGGCTAAGACGTTCTGTTTGACTGTCGTTCAACGCGACATGATCCAGACACTGACTCAGACGCGTGGCGGCCCAGGTAATCAGCGGCAATGCAGCCTGAATTTTTGTTTGCCCGGACGATTCCGCTCTGGAAAAATCATCCGCTTTGACAGGGCGTTCGGATTCGGCCAACTGAAGAGGTGCTGGCATCGACAAAATTGAGCTATTCAGCGCCAGAATGCCAAGCAATTGGTCGGTCGCAGCATCGTAACGACGTTCGTTAAACGACACAGACGCTTCAAAGACCTGCACTTGAAGCTTCTGAGAATTACTTAGCGGGCTCTGCAGGAGTTCGGCAAGGTACCGATCCGGATCTTCAGCCGCCAACTGCAATCGAGACTGAAAAATGATGTCGTCAGCTTCAACACGAGACGAATCAGTGGCTGGCACTGATTCTGCCATCTTTAAAGCACTCAACCACTTCCCACTGGCCATCAAACCAGATGCGACTTCCAACGGATCTTCTGGCACAGTTGTGGGCGGCTGCGACGACAGGCGCGTCATTCGATCGGGCGCTGTATAAAGAATGTCTCCCTGCAAATCAGAAGGCAGCATCAGCTTACCCCAGCCATCTTTGGGCAACACTTGATCGATCGTTTCAGAAAATTCGCCCGATGAAAGATTAACCGCCGCAATCGCCCCCGTGCTCATGGGACAAAGCAGCCTGGCACCCACGCGAACTCCTTCACCAGTGACAGCTCCCTGAGTTTCGGTGAGCGGCCGAACCCACAACTGGTTGCCCGATTTTGCGGCGACACACTTCAGGTCGCCGATCGTGCCTAAGACAATCTGTTTTTCATCAACATGCACGACGACCGTGCCTGGCTCGACTTCAATCCGTCTAATCAGGCCACCACTTTCAGGTTCGATCACAACGATGTCGTGCGATTCATGAGCCATCACAACAATCGCACCATTAATCGCTACGATTCGCGATTTCGGCCAACGACCGGTCATCGCCAAGGGTCGAGTAAACACGACTGGCTGGCCCCTTCCCGTGGGTGGCCGACTTTCCGTGCTGCTTTCCTCCTGAATCGCGGTGGCATAGACGATGGACTGACTGACTTCATCCACGCATACCAACGAACCCGCCGTTGTTAAACTCCAGATCAGCCCGCCCACTCGAAGCGGTTTAACGGCCCAGTAGCGGCGCACAACATCTTTATCAATGGTTTGTTCCGGAAAGGCCAGCGGTACCGTCCAGTTCAATTCACCCGTTTCGGCGGATATACAAGCAAGGCGTATTTCGCTATTCCATTCAACAACGCAATACAGTTGCTTGCCGTTTTTTTCCGGCAAGCCCGCGATCCAACAGGAAGATTCGGCGACACCTAAATGTTCTTCAAAAGTGGCTCGCCCAAGGCTCCAGATGCGAGCCCCCGTTTCCTTATCAAGAGCAATCAGCCGGTTGCCCTGAAAGCCGCTGGCCCCTGACGGTCGAAAACCGCGATTGGAATACGACGATGCCTGGTACTCGCTATCAGTGGCCACGGCGTAAACACGACTGGCGTCCTGACACACACCACCCAGAAGATTGTCACGGCAGAACACGTTCGCGAACGGGCTTTGGTCCATGCGAGCAAAACTGACTGTCGCCAAAGGATCACGCTTCGCTTCATTGAATACGCTGGCGTTGCTTCTGTTGGACGAGATCATTGAATCAAGGCCGAAACCTATTGGATACTCCCACCGCGCACTTCCAGTTGTGATGTCCATACACTCCAACCCACGCAACGTTCTGCGAAAAGCGGTTTGTCCTTGTGCGACCACATCCCATACTGTTTCCGGCACGACTCCGGCTGCGTAGGCGGTTTTCTGGAAGACCTCCACTTGATCTCGCAGTTTCGGTGACGCCGCAGTTCGAGATTGCCATACCAGGTGTTTCGGAATCTGCTGAACGGCGTTCGATGAACCAGTGGCAGAAGAACCAGTGGCAGAAGACTGTTTGTCAGCAGACAGGTCCGCCAATATCGATTCTGCTGCAATCCGATATTCAGCGGGAATGCCGGGGCGCGAAATTGGGCGTAGCCATTCCTCAGCGGCTTCTCGATTGCCTCGGTTCAGGTGAATTCTTGCCAGAACAAAATGGGCCTTTATTGATGCCTTCGTTCCCGCGAACTGGCAGATAACGGCGGGCAGCAACCGGGACTTTCCTTCATCCAACACCGACTGCAACTGGATTTCTGCTACCGATTCAACGGTTTCAACAAGATTCCGTGCGACGTCCGGGGGAATTTCCCAGGCAACGGCAAACAAAGCTTTGTGCAAAGGGATGAATACACCCGGGTAAGCGGGAGAAGGTACAAGCGTAAACGGATCAGCCGTTCGAAGACGCCGAAAGTCGTCAGCCGCTGCTGCGAACTCTTTGGCTGCAAGTCGCTTGCGGTGAGATTCCATTGCGGTCAGCACATTGCGGTCGGTGGCCAGCGTTTGAGCAAGATTCCATTGAACCTCAGCACCGTCGTCCGTTGGCTCATCCTGCGGAGCCGCGACCGCAGCATCGGCAAATACGGCTGCAAAAAAAATACAAATCGGAAAAATCAGGCGACAACCGGTATTGTGGCGGTCGCCCCAAAACACAGTTCTCGAAGGCAGCAGCCACAAGCGTTTGAAGGAAGCTGGCATTTCGGACCGATCTTTCCACGAAATGTGAGAGCACGGGGAAGAAGATCTTCCAAAGAATGAGGATTATTCTACGCCACGAACGCGGCGTCTTCCACGAAGGGGCGGAAAGTCGAACGCTGCGAATAGCGAATTTGGTCAAACTAAGGCCAAGAACGCTGCATTTTACGGTGTTTGGGATAACCGAAGTCGACCACGACGGTTACTCTGTTTCTGTAACTTGCACTAAGGCCCCGGCCTGATGAAAGTCGACGATCGGGAGAGGAAAGGGCAGTGTTCTCCAGGAATCCCAGCATTAGTGTTGAAGAGCAGGGTGCTGCCAGGTATCCTCCGCCGTTTCCGCTTTCGCTCGTCCGGCTGAAAATCCGCGCTATTGCAACTGATGACGTGACTCTTCGGAGCCGAAAACAGAGCTTTATTGGCGAAACTCGGTTTTAACGCAGATTGCTGTCGCTGGGTAACCCGGAAACAGCTGTAATCCAGCGACTTATCAGTTTTTGACGTTTTAAATGATTAGGAAACAAAGACATGGCGGAAGACTTTCGTCTGTCAGCAGAAACTCGTGATATTCTCGGTTCTGCGGGTAGTAAACGACTTCGAAAACAGGGCCTTGTACCGGCGAACCTGTACGGATTCAAAAAAGAATCAGTCAACCTGACGGTTACTTCAGACGCTGTTGAAAAGCTGGTTGCCGGCGGTTCGCGCGTTGTTGACGTCGAACTGAACGGAGCTGTCGAAAAAGCAGTCGTTCAGGAACTTCAATGGGACATTTTCAGCACACACGTGAAGCACGTTGACCTGAAACGCGTCGATCCAGATGCAATTGTCACCGTTGAAGTCCCTCTGGAACTGCGCGGCGAGCCTCTTGGCTTGAAAGACGGCGGTCAGATTCGACAGTTCATCAAAAGAGTTTCTGTCACTTGCCCTGAATTTCGAGTGCCAAAGACAATCGCTGTGCGAGTTGGTCCTTTGAAAATCGGCGATTCAGTCAGCGTCAGCAGCCTGCGTACTCCGGAAGGCGTCAAAATTGACACCGATCCGAGCACCAAAGTTGTGGAACTGTACGATCCAAAGAAAGCTGCGGCGGCAACTGCAGCTGTCAGTGAGTAACAGAAGAGTTTGCGGAGTAGTTCGGACTTCCCAGCCATGAGACTTGTCGTCGGCCTTGGAAACCCGGGCGAAAAATATGCAGGAACACGCCACAACGTTGGATTTGACGTTGTGGCCGAACTTGCAAAGCGTTTTGGTGCTGGAAAGCCTCAGAACAAGTATCAAGCTGATTTTTACGATGTTCAGATTCGTGGCGAGAAAGTGCTGTTAATCGCACCTCTCACCTATATGAATCGCAGCGGCGAGTCGGTTTGGCAGTTTGTTCGTTTCTATCAGCCTGAAATGTCAGAAATCGTGGTCGTCTGCGACGACATGAATCTGCCGACTGGAAAACTTCGATGGAAACCATCGGGGTCAGCCGGTGGTCAGAAGGGGTTGAGTGATATCATTCAACGCCTTGGGCAAGAGACTTTTCCACGACTTAGACTTGGAATTGATCGACCGCCTGGAAAGATGGATGTGACGTCCTGGGTGCTCGGAAAATTCCGCGACACCGAAAAGGACCCGATTGAGTTGGCTGTGGTCCGTGCGGCTGATTCTGTTGAGAACTGGGTTTCCGAAGGAATCGAACCCACGATGAACAAATACAATCGGCAATCTGAAGAAGCATGACTGCTTTGTGATTTGTAAGTTGAGAATAGATTCCGGACGATCAGGTGATCTCTAATCACCGAGTATCACCAAATAAAACGTATCCTTGGGAGTAATTGCTGGTGTCAGTCGCAGAAGTAAAAACAGTTAACGAACATCTCTACGAAGGCATGTTCCTTGTTGGCAGCTCACAGTTTGCCAACGATCCGGACGCAACAATCAACGCCATTCTGACGATCTTGCAAAAAGCGGGTGCCACAATCGTTGCTCACCGCCCGTGGCAGGACGGCAAACTGGCCTACGAAATCAGCGGACACCGCAAAGGTCTGCACTACGTCGTTTGCTTCCGCATGCCAAGCAGTGGAATGGACGTGGTTGTTCGACAGTGCCACCTTAGCGAAACAGTTATTCGCCAGCTGATCATCAAGCACACACCGGAACTGTTCAACGCCATGGTTGATGCGTTGAATGGCGTTCACAGTGTACCTGCCGAAGATGAAGAGACACCTGAAGCACCCGCTGAAGCTGAAGAATAGATACTGTTGTCGGGGGACAGCTTAGTTGCGACTCAACTGTCGCAACTGCTGTGGTTACTCTCACTCCCTGAATGTTTCTTCTGTCCTGGTTCGAGAGGGCACCATGGCATCGTTCAATAAAGTCATTCTGGTTGGAAATCTGACCCGCGACCCGGAAGTCCGCTATACCACCGGCGGTACGGCTGTGGCCGAAATCGGGCTGGCGGTCAACCGCAGCTGGATGGACAAGAGTTCCAACGAACGCAAAGAAGAAACAACGTTTATCGACGTGACTTTGTGGGGAAGAACGGCTGAAGTCGCGGGTGAGTACCTTGCCAAAGGACGACCGGTACTAATCGAAGGTAGACTTCAACTGGATCAATGGGAAGACAAGGAATCCGGACAGAAACGCTCGAAACTGAAAGTCGTTGGTGAAACGCTTCAGATGCTGGGCGGCAGAGCTGAAGGCGGAGGTAGTGGTGCTCCGGGCGGAGGTGGCGGCATGAGCAGGCCACAGCAAAGTGCGAACACTGCTCCATCAACACCAAGTACAACATCTTCGCGGTCTCCGGACCAGGCGTTTTACGATGATCCGCCAGCCGGCGCATCTGACGATGAAGTGCCATTTTAGTTAGAATTTAATTCGATACATTTTCTGAGCAATAGCGGAAGCATTCCAACAGACCGCTCGAAATTGAATCAGGGACCTGTCCCTGACATAAGTTTTCAAAAGTAGACATCGCAGTCATTGTTGATTGCAGCAGATATTCAAGGGACTCAAATCATGGTTCATACAACTCGACCACGCGGTGTCGCTGGTTCAACAAACGGCTCAGCCGAAGTACTACTTGTTCACGACATTGAGCATCTTGGCAAGCGTGGCGATATCGTAAAGGTAAAGCCCGGCTACGCACGCAACTATCTGCTGCCACACGGACTCGCAACTGTTGCGTCCGAAGAAAACAAAAAGATGGTTGAGCTACACAAAGAGAAGCTGAAGGCCATCGAATCCAGCCGCATTCGACAGCTTACGAAGATTGCCGATGCTGTCAGCAAGTACAGCGCCACAATCGAAGCTCACGCGACAGCAGACAACGCTCTGTACGGTTCTGTAATGGCCAAGGACATCAGTGATGTTCTGAAGGCCGCTGGTCACCCAATCGAAGCGGATCAGGTTCGCCTGGACGGTGCCATCAAAGAACTTGGTATGTACACCGTTAAGCTTAAGCTTCACGAAAAGGTACAGACCGAAGTCAAGGTATGGGTTGTTCCATCAGCCACCGGAGCGTAACGCTCTGGGCTGCACAAGCTGCCCACATCGGCTGTGAAAACGGCCATCTTAAAATTCTAAATCCTCAGGCAGTTTATCCTGTCTGAGGATTTTTTGCTCATAGCCTTCTTTCTTGCGCGTGGCCTTCAGGACGGAGAACTATTTCATGGCAGCCGGTTCGAATTGGCAGGACGAAAACTCCCAGCAAAAACCTGGCTTTCAGAAGTCGAAAGGTCGCAAGAAGAAAACCCCCAACGTCCACGATCAGCTAAGACTTCCACCCCAGAACCTTGACGCTGAACGCGGCGTATTGGGCAGTATCATGCTGCTGAACGAAGCAATCGATGATGTGGGTGAAATCATCAAGCAGGACTACTTCTACAGCGACGCCCACCAGAAGATCTACAACTCCATCCGGCATCTGCACGAAAACAACGTGCGAGGAATCGATGCTGTGACGCTCGCCAACGAACTGATGCGACGCAATGAGTTCGAAGAAATTGGCGGAGCCGCTTACCTTGCGGAAATACTTGAAGCCGTACCACACGCCGCGCACGTAAAGTATTATTCCAACATCGTCCGCGAAAAGTGGATGCAGCGAACTCTGATCTATGCCTGCACAGAGATCCTGGCCGAAAGTTATGATCTTACAACAGACATTGAAGATCTTCTGCAAAAGGCAGAACGCGATATCTTCAGCATCGTTGAGCAGCAGGAAGGTGGTGGCAATATCGCCATCAGCGACATCCTTATGGATGCTTTTCATCGCATCGACGAACGCATGAACAAGGAAGGTGACGTCTCTGGAACAACCATGGGATTCACCGACCTGGACGAACATACAACCGGTCTGCAGCCGACAGAATTAATCATCCTTGCAGCTCGACCGTCCATGGGTAAGACGGCCTTTGTGTGTAACGTAGCGGAAGCCGTTGCCCGCGACGGAAAGGGCGTTTTGTTCTTCAGTCTGGAACAGTCCAACCTGGAACTCGCCGAACGTCTGTTGTGTATTACGGCCAAAGTCAACGGCCACGATCTGCGATCGGGAAACCTCACCGCAACACAACGCGATCAGTTGATGATGGCGTCAGACGATCTTGCAAGGTTGTCGTTGTTTATCGATGACAAGCCTGGACGCACGATGGCTCAGGTGGCCGCACTTGCTCGACGACTTCACCGCAAGAGTCCTCTGGGCGTGATCATCATCGACTATTTGCAGCTCATCGAACCCGAAGACAAAAGCGCACCTCGCGAACAGCAGATTGCGGGGATTTCTCGCCGGCTGAAGTTTCTTGCGAAAGAACTTCGCGTGCCTGTGATTGCTCTTGCTCAGCTGAACCGAGGCGTGGAACTTCGTGAAGACAAGCGACCACGTCTTGCCGACCTTCGAGAAAGCGGATCCATCGAACAGGACGCCGACATGGTAATGTTCCTGCATCGTCCCGACGCGTATGATCCCGAAGACCGACCGGGCGAAGCAGAGATCGTAATCGCCAAACATCGAAGTGGGCCGACTGGAATTATCCGGCTCACATGGCGGAAGGAATTCATGCGGTTTGAAGACTATAGTCCTATGGCAGACACTCAGTTCGACCATCTATAGCCACAGGCAACAAACAAAGATCTGAAAGATAGCTGCAGCAGGTTTTAACTACTCAAGAAACGGATCAAAGCCATTTTGCAAAGCTTTGATCGCTTCCGGAATAACGCTGGTTCCAGAACTGTTGGCGGTTGGAACAGGCACAAGATCTTCGTTGAACATCCCGGAAACGCTTTCCGGCAACGAAGACTTCACCTGATCTCTCACATAGCGATCAAGTGAAGTAGACGACTGCTGAACGGCCTGATTGGCTTCATCGCGAATTCCGGACGTCACACGCTGCATGGCTTCCGCTGCACGGCTTTCAAGTGTGTTGGTGACATCTTCAAACATACCAGCGCCGCTCGACGGTGATGATGAAGTAGAAGAAGTTGTGGCAGGGGTGCTGTCACCAAACAGCATGCGTTCCAATAGTTCTGCTTCCTGTTGAGCAGACATGCCTGTGCCTGCACTGGTTGCAGACTTCGCTGTCTCCACTGCGACTTGTGGCGTTGAAGCCGCTGGCTGAAAGGCGTCTGTCAAACCAGCCACACCCGACGTAAACACGTCGTTGACGTCAAGATCAGGCCGCTTAGCAACCGTGGTTGATGCTCGCGGCGTTGATGGCAGTGGATTGTTTTTGAATGCCGCGTCTAGTGGATCTTTCAACTTGGGGTCCAGTGGAAAAGGCGTTGAAAGCAAATCATCAAAATCCGATTGTGGGATACCTGAGGATTCCTTTCCGATGGGCAAAAATCCGGGAGCATCAAACATTGAATCGCTGCCTCCGGCACTGGATGAAGGCAGATTCAGTTTCCCTCGCAGTTGATCGATCGGACTTCCAGACGAAACGGATTCCATCAGGCCTTCTGTCACAGAACCGGCGACCAGATCGGCAGACCCGTTTGCGACAAACGCGCGAGCAACTTCTGGACGATCCGCCCAGTCAGCAGCATCCCAGCTGCGAATGTCAATAAAAGCCAACCCGATGGAATGCTGAGGCGTCCGCGGCACAACCCGAAAGCCTTGATGAGTCTGCACGACGTGATATTGCAACGCCACAAACACAAGGCAAGCACCTGTAAGCGTACCAAATAGAAATTGTCTGAACTTACCCATGGCGGGACCCCTGAAGGTCGAAATCGGCGGCGAGAAATGTGGGCACCAGTATTGGTGGCTATCACTTAAAACTATCACGCCATCACGGTAGATCTCCTGTCGAATTCAAAGTCATGCTATGTTTTCACGATCATCAACGGGACAAGCGCCATCCGGTTTAGCCATCCCGATTCGCTTCTCTGATCCGTCCCTTCGTTGAAGTTGACACAACCCATCGCCACTTTGATCTCACCAAACAGAAGGCAACGCGGAAAGTGTTGCGGCGACGCCGTTTACAACCAATTCCACAAAATCAGCAAATCCGGCACTTCCACAGTTGCCCAGTCGTCGCAGCAGTCGTAACCTGATGGAGTGGGTTTCGTGCCCAAAATGATCTTTGAAAACTGGTTGAAAGTGGAATATCTGCCCATTACTCTATGGCGGAGGCAAATAACCTGCATTTAAGGCGAGATCATGTTTATCACGGGCGAAGTCAAACGAACGATCGATGATCGTTTTCGCGTGACGTTGCCGCAGGATTTCGCTGATGGCATTTCCGACGAACAGGGCAATCTGATTGTTGCCAAAGAACGAACGGGCTGCCTGAGCCTGTGGCGTTCTGATGAGTGGCAAAAACGACTCGACAGTGGAGTCGAATTGCTGCGGAAGAAGATGGATTCGGGACGCATGGAAGGCCGCTGGGGCGATGTTCAACGCCTTGGTCGCTTACTGTCAACTCGACACCAGCAGGTCAATTTGGCGAATCGTTCCAGACTGTTGATTCCAGATAGCTTTCGATCGTTTTTGGGGTGCGAGGCTGGAAAAGAAGTAGTGATCGTAGGCGCTGCGGTTTGCGTTGAAATCTGGCACCCCGACATGTGGTTGGATGTGCTGAAAGCAGAAATGCCTGACTTTGGCGACCTGTTCAAAACACTGACCGAATAGCACCGAAAGCGAACAACCAGGCACAAAGTACACACCAGCAAACGGGATTCTTTGGGCAGCTGAAGCAATTTACCTTTTGTTGTGGACGGTTCTGGCTCGTGAAAACCAGCCCACATCGTCCGGCTCGCGTTCTCTGCGGCCACAAGTCAGCGAACTTCGCTGTAAAGATAGATACATTTCCCGATCCGGGATGGATGCAGAACGGATCGAATGAGAGAGGGGCGACACTTACTCACTCAACAACTTCTCCGTCGTCAAGCTTGTTTCGCGGACGCTTTTTGAGCTTCCATGGATGGGCACTCGGCAGGGATGCCGCTCTTCTCTCTTCGATCCTCTTTCAATCAGTTTCAAACGACCAACGCAAGTTCGGTCTCTCACACTTCCTGGCTCGATGACTCACGCCAAACACGTCCACGCTGGCATTCAAAGATATTCCACTAAACGCGATCATCGCGACGTTCGTTGGCTGTGTTGAGTTTTTGCACAGTTGGTATGAAGCAAACGGGAACTGGTTACTTAAACGCCTGCCGCACGCCGTGAAATCGACTGCTGCAAAATCGCAGAAAATGCGATGGCCGCTGTTTCGATCCGCAAAATTGTGCCCGGTAGAGAAATCGACGTGGCTCCCGCATTGATAGCTAGTTGCACTTCAGCATCGGTGAATCCGCCTTCAGGCCCAATCAGCAAAACGTGATTGTTCTGTGAAGCATCCGGCGGAAAGACACCTGGGCAATCCGTTGGTTCAGCGTCGGCGGCATACGGGTGAGCAATGTAATATCTCGTCGATGATGCAGTCACCTGTAACATTTCGGCAAGTTTCATTGGTGCTGCAACATCCATCAGCCACAACTGGCCTGACTGTTTGGCCGCACTGATAACGTTGGCCGACAACTTATCAAGCTTAGACTTTCGAGGATCGACGACCGTTCTTTCCGTTAACAGCGGAATGTACGTATCGACGCTCAACTCAGTCAGCTTTTCAATCATCCACTTTAATCGGTCTCCCTTCGCTGGAGACGCAGCAACCGTCAGCCGTCCGACTGTTGGCTTCTGAGTGAATGTCGAGGAAGATACAGAGGCCGTCACTGTTCTGCGGTCAATTGCTGTGATCACCGCGCTCGCTCGCGTTCCTGCTCCATCAAACAGGCCGATGGCGTCGTGCAACTTCAGCCGGAGCACATGAATCGCATGATGTGCCTCCGCATCAGACAGCGTCACCGTGGCAGCGCGCAGATCAGCACAATAGAAAAGTTCTGTCATTCGTCGACTTCAGAAATTGAATCAGACACAACTTGAAGTGATGGACTTCGCAAGGCGGCAATTTCGTCTTTCGGGCCCACGGTTGTTTGCACGACAACTTCTTCGCCGTCTTTGACGATGTCCAGGTTTGTCAGCACAACTCGCTCACCGGAGCTGAGCCCGCTTTCAACGATGATCAACGACTGAAACCGACGCCCCGTGGTGACATTTCGTTTTCGCACGATGTTCTGCTCATCAACCACATAAACGCAGCCGTCAGTAATTGCTTCGCGGGGGACCAATGTTACGTCATTAAAGACTGAACCATCGATCCGCGAATACACAAAAGCACCGGGCAAAAGAGGAGTCTGACCAACTTCGTTTTCTACTTCCACATAGACCTGAACAGTTCTTGAAAGCGAATCTGCTTCAGGAGCCGCACGAACCATGAACCCGGTCCAGCGAGGCGCTGCGGTTTCGTTTTCTGAAATGGAAACTTTGGGCTTCGTGCCTTCACTTAGAATGTTTTGCAGCTGCAGAAAATCATCAAAGCCCAATGAAACAGGAATCTCTACCTTACTGACGTCCGTCAATCTGGCAAGCTGTTCGCCAGCCCTGACATAGCGTCCTTTCTCCACAAAAACCTCGCTTAAGACTCCATCAAACGGTGGGTAAACTTCTGTGCGTCCCAGATCATTTTCGGCTCGCGATTTTTCGGCTCGACTGGAATTCAAACGCTGCTCAGCTGCCTGAATCTGCAGTGGAATCGATGCCACTTGATTTTCCAACTGGATGACAGATTCTTCATAGCGTTGCACGTCAAGCAAAGCACGATTCAGATCAGACCTGGTCGCAACTCGTTTCGATTCGGCGTCTCGAATCCGTTCATATTCTTCTTCCAGTGTCGCCAAAATCGACTTCGACTTCTGCAACTGACGCTCAAGATTCTTCTGTTGAACCTTTAAGCGGCTTGTGTCCGCAAGCGATTCTTCAATTGAATTTCCGGCCTGATCTGCTTTCTGCTGTAAGTCGCGAGAATCAATCTTCAACAGCAAGTCCGCGTTGCGGTGCACTGACGGACCGTCGGCTGCTGTTACCAACTGACCACTAAGAACCTGCTGCCCAACTTTCAATTGCGGATTTATGTCAACGATCTCGCCGGAAACCTGAGCCGCAATAACCACGTCGCGATCTGCTCGAGCCGTCCCGAATCCGGTCAACAGTTCCTGCACATCCAGCGATTCGGAAACGAACACGTCAACGTTCAGGCGTACTGCTTCAATGTTCTTTTCCTGAACCTCGGGCTTCTGGGCATACAATCCCTTGAAGACAACAACACTGAGTGCCAAGACAGCAACGATCAGTATTTCGGAAATAATCAGTCGTCTTACCGGCGACGACTGTGGTTCGAGATTCGCCATGAGCGGAGCCAGCGACGTAAAACAAGAAGTGTGATGACGAAAATCGTCGTCGAAGAAGCGAACCAGAAGAACGGCCGCCGGAGCGAAAAACTGAGCCTGTCAAAACTCACTCATAGCTGAGCTCGCACTATACAGATCACGATTTTCAGAAACGTGAAGGTATGTTACGAACGCGTCGCCAAATTGCCACTTCAGATTCACTTGCCTCCCAAAGCAATCAGCATTCTTCTGAACACTTTGGCGGCGGGAGGGGACATGCATCGTTGATCCAAAAAGAAACAGCCTTGCCGGAATGGCAAGGCTGTTGCAGTTTTGGACGACTTCACAATCGTTCATTCAATCGAGCGACGAACAGTCATGAGTTACCGTACAGAGTCGCTATGCGAAAGAACTTACTCTTACCCCAATGAAAAGCAGGTTATCGCTGACGTTTCTTTCTGTCCGTACGAATTACGCTACGACCTGCGGCAAGCCCCAGACCCAGCATTGCGGCGGCTTGCGAAAGCTCTGTTTTCTCTTCTTCAACGACAGAGCTTCCATCCCACCAATTCGACGCATCCCATTCTGCCATTACATTGTCAACCTGTTCAACGGCGTTGCCGTCTACCGCAGATCCCACTTGGTCAGTGATCCGATCGACCTGCACGACTGCTGACTGATCGCCAGCAACGGCCACAGGTGTTTCTGGATCTTCTTCCAATGGCATCACAATATAGGTGCTGTGCAATGCAGTCCGCAGATCGACAGCAGCAAGCATTGGCCCAGTGCCGGATTCTACTTCAATCGATCTGTTGCCAGCGGAGGCGACGGTAAAGTCGACCGGCTTGCTCCATGGCGAACGTTCGCCCATTTCCGAGATCGCTCGAATCCATACTCGGTACGTTCCGGCCGCAAGGGCAGTCGTTGAAGTGTATGAAGTTGATGTCACGTTGGCATCGTAGATCACCTTCGAAACGGCAACGTCTGTTCGATTCACCCAGATCTCGTAGTGACTACTGCCATCAACGCCAATCCAGCTGATTGTTGGACTGGAAGTCGCCGTTCCGTTGTTGGCCGGACTGATAACTTCCGGACGTCCGGCAACATAGAACTCGCTTCCAGCAGACCAGGCCGATCGAGAACCATCTTCACCGATTGCCTGAACCCAAAAGACGTATCGACCGTCCTGCAGGTCCTGTTCTGGAATTCGCAGGTTGCCGGAAACAAATTGATCCTGCAGAACAACCACTGGCGTCTGGCCAGGATCACGACGTGTCAACCAGACATAGTAGTAGGTTGCCCCGACAACTTCGTCCCAGCCAAGTTCCGGTGTACGATCGAACGTAGAACCTGATGGTCGAAGTCCTTCAGGTGCACTAAGAATCGTAAACGTAACCGGCGTGCTCCAATAACCCTGGAGGCCATCGGGAGCTCCCGCTCGGACCCAGGCTTTATAGGTGCCACCCGCGAGGTTGGCGGTTGCCGTGGAGAAGCTGGTCGTTTGCAGACCTGTCTTGCGAATCACCTGACTTGTACCTCGGGTCAAATCGTTAACCCAAAGATCGTAGTCCGTGTCCACGACGGTCGACCATGAAATCACAGGCGAACCAGCGACAGCCGACGCAGAGTTGTTGACTGGACTTGAAATGACGGGTCTTGTTCGAACCTGGAAGTTGTGCCCAGGCGACCAGAACCCCGGTTGTTCCAGGTTATCGTAGGCTCGCACCCAATAGCGATAAGCACCGACACCAAGTTCCTGAGGTGGCGTAAACTCTTCGTATTCGCTCAGCTCAACACTGTCGATGAACCAATCGTCGTATTCGCCTTCAATCCCATCCTGAATGGCCTTGCCGATGCTTTCAAATCGCAGAGCAAAATTCGCATGCAAGGCAGCTTTCGGCAGCTGAATAACAGAAGTCCTGAACACAGTAGCGTCAGGACCAGAGCCCGGCTGTCGCTCAAGAACAACCCATTCGCCAGCCGCATTTCGATAGGAAATTACAAGGTCTTCGCTCGCATCCGGTGATTCACCCGACCCTGTTTGTTCAAACGCATACTTCAGTTGAACGCCGACCTTGCCGGAAAGATCCATTGTTGACGTTTCAATACGGTCACCACCATCCGGGCTTCCATTCAGGTGAGCCGTCTGGGAACCATTTTCCTCTCCCAATGCAAGGTCGTCAATTGTTGCCCCGGAATTGGCCCAGCCATTTGTCGCGAAGCTACCGGATTCGAAGTCTTCGTAGAAGAACGGAGCTTTTGCTGGCAGGTTTTCCAGACGATACAGCTGCACAATGTTACGAGAAAGGTCGTTCACCCAAAGGTCGTAACGCGTAGCACCTTCGACAGGAGCCCACTGAAGTGCAGGTGTGGAATCTTCTGTAATAGCGACGGGACCAATTGTGGTCGGTGGTTCGTAATCTCTTACGGTTACCACCAAACTACCGTCTCGATAGCCAGCTGCGGAACCGGTCAAAGTCACCAATTGGTCACGATCGATTGCCGTATCGTCCACCGCTCGAATAACGAAATCGACGGACGTTTCGCCTGCCGGAATTACAACCTGAGTCGGGATAGAAACCTCTGTCAGGTCGCTGTTGAACAACGTCACAATTGTGTCGCCGGCCGGATTCGGTGCCGTGATGCGAACAGTTCCCGTAACAGCAGCACCTGCGTTTTCAAGGAATGTGTCGCCGCCTGGTGGCACGGTAATCTGAACGGCCTCAGCATCTTCAACAGTGATTTGAATCGTACCCGAATTCAGACCCGGATTGGCCGTATTCACATCGGCAGCAGTAATCGTTACAACCTGAGGACCATCCAGCAGGTCATCGTTCTGTACCGTTGCCAGAAAATTGACGCTGATCGCTCCTACAGGAATCACAAAAGTTGCTGGCACCGTCAATTCCGTCAGGTCGTTGCTTTGCAACGTCACGGTTTGTGCAACACTGAGATCTGTTGCGTCCAGCCGTGAAATTGTAATCACGATTGTGCCAGCGTCTTCAGCAACAGTTGTTGACAACGTCGTCAAAGCAATTCGCGGTTCCTGATCTGTGACAGTAATCACAGGACTGTCCAGAGAAACATATCCAGGAGCCACTGCAGTAAACGTAACCTGTTGATCTCCATCGAAGTCCGGATCATCAACAGCATCGATTAAGAACGTCGCTGATGTTTCGCCAACTGGAATTGTAACCGTAACCGGCACGGCGATTTCGGAACTATCGTTGCTGGTCAGTGTAACAACCAGGGCATCGGTTAAAGCAGTGTCTGAACGCCGAATCGTTCCGGTGATCGCCCCAAGACCGTCGCCTTCAGAGATTGTGGTCTTATCCAGCGTGATCTGCAGATTTTCCACATCGAGCACATCAACCGTATCAGACCCATTGTCGAAGCCAGTCAGATTGGTAGAAGCCACGCCAATTGTAGCAACCTGTGTCCCATCAACGATTGTGTCATCCAGCACTAACAGGTCGATAAAGATCTCTGCGGTCGCTGGAGGAATTGTGACATTAACGGTTCTGACGTCCGCTTCCGACGGGTCAGAAACAACCAGCACAATGTTAGTGGCAGACAGCCCCAGCGTTTCAATATCCAGAGTCCAGCCTAACAACACACCTGAATCTCGCACGTTGTCGTCGTTAATTTCCAGAGTCCAGGTTCCGGATGGATCTTCGCCATCAAACGCGGACAACAACTCTTTTGAGATGAACCGTCCCGTGTAAGGGGCCAAACCGTCACGAATTCGAACAGCCGCTTCATCATCAAACACAGTCGATGTCATCGTGGTTTCGTTGGTACCGAGATCCGTGAACAGAGCAACACGGGTTCCGGACGGACTAACAAGATAGATATCAAGGTCTGGAATGAATGAGTGAGTCAGACTTAGAGTTACGTTCACATCGGTGATAATCGACTGCTGATCACGAATCTGCAGTTGAGACAACGTGACATCGTTATCATCAATCCCAATCGACTGCGTCGTGGAAGCTGTGCTGAAGTCCGGCACTTCAAACGGACCATCCACGTCTGTTCGAAAGACTCGAATCCCATTGGTGATCGTGCCATCGGTTTCATAAACAGTGGCCGGAATAATGTCTACTCCCACCGTTTCCGCATCCAACACGGCAACAGTGTTTACGATCGTCACGTAGTTATCAGTCTGTCCCGCAAGGTCAACGGACTGAGTTCCGTCTCGCAGATTGTCGTCAATCACGTCAATTGGAATTGTTACGGAAGGCTGACCAACAGGGATCCGCACCTCGACCGGCACAACCAATTCGGAAATATCGCTGGACGTCAACGTAATAAACAGATCGCCGGTTGGCAGCGTTGAGTGTCGACCAAAGCTGACAAACGAAGTCGATCCTGTCGTTTCAAGGAACGTCAACAAAGACAGGTCGCTGTTTCGAATGGCATCCAATTCTCCTGTAACGACCTGACCGTTGACGTCGCTGATAATCAACGCCTCACTGACGTTGGTATCAATGTCAGCGATTGAAGCAAGCCCCGTGGCAAGTGAAGAAATTGTCACTCCGTTTGGATCAAACAGAGTCATGATCCCGTTTGGCCCGCCACCCAGAATATTGCCATCACGATCGATTGAAATGGCGTTAACCACGGCATCCAGAGTAATCGTATTGACCTGAGCCAATGTGTCCGGATCGTGAACAGCGATGCCCGTACCTGTATCAAGCAGACCGTAAAGCAAGCCATCGTGCAATCCGATGGTCACATCGCGAAAACTTTGATCCTGCGAAGTAACTCCCGGTACGTCGCCCCCACCGATATCAACACCAGTTGGAAAACCTCCATTCGGTACAGGATCGATTGGAGACGTAGCCGGATTGATGTCAAGCCGGGTTCCATTTCTCTGAAAGACCTGAAGCCCATTAACTCGGCTGTTAACATAAATCAGATCGTTATACGTCACACCACCGATCGTCACATCGCTGACTGAAGTGATTCCATCGAAGTCAAAATATGATGAATTCGGAACCAGAAACGATGCCGTTTGAAATCCCGTAGTCGGATCAATTTCGTAAATTCGTTGAGTCAGAAATCCGAATGCGCTAGATGAATACCCTGTCACTAAAAGTTTATTGGCAGACGGCAGTGACCCAATACTAACGCCAATATTAAGGTTATTTTGCGCAGCTATTGGAATCAGATTGCCCGTAACCTGCCTGACGGTTGGGTTGTAGGTCAGAAGACTCGTACCACCAAAGACAGAAAGCGTATTAAAGCCATCTGTGATGTAAATCAGCCCGTTCATCACAGTCATCCCCGAACGTCCAAAATCAAACGTTCCAGGAACACTATGCGTTTCCAGCAAGGCTCCAGTATCCGGGCTAATCTTCAGCAGTTCAGCTGTCGTTCCAAACGAAGTATCATCCACCAACACCCAAACGGCAGCTCCGTCAAAGGCAACCGCTGCTGCCGTTCGGCTGAAACCACCGGAATTTACAGGGATCGCCAGACTCTTAAGGACTTCTCCTGTGATTGGTTCTAATTCAACAATCGAAGAACCATTGGCTGCAAAAAGCCGAGCGCCGACCGAGGTATCAGCGAATCGGTCAACAGCTCCGGTGAACGTATTAATACGCACGATGCCGCGAGCATCGCCATTAAACGTCTCGAAATCGCTCAGGAAAACGTAGTCACCAATCGACGTAATCCCACCGATTGTTGGATCTGCGGTGGTATTTGCAGACAATCCGGGCTCCGCAAAATGCTGCCAGGTATTGTTTGAAACGTTGAAAACAGACAGAAACGCTGTCCCGGTTCCGTTAAAGACGGCGACGTTCCCGTCCTGCAGAACCTGAACATCATGAGCCACCTCGACTGCTGGACGACTACCGGTCGGCCATTCAATTGGCACTGTGCGGACCAGATTACCAGCAATATCGTATTCACGCAAAGACGACCCAAAGGCAACCCAGTGGTTAGCAGCACCAATATCTGTATTACTGCGAGCAACCGTTAGTGTCGCTCCCCCCGGTCCAGCATCTTCACGAACGGGGCTGGGGTTCAGTGATGTGGTGATGGTTTCATAGTCAAGCACTCGCAGAGACGCTGAACTGCTGATCACGCCATTCACCAAAGCATTAACAACTACTCGCTGTTCGCCATCCAAAAGATCATCGTCCACGGCGGTAACGTTAAACAACGCAAACGTCTGCCCCGGAAGAATTGTCACTGAAGGCGGAACAACCAGTTCCGTCGTGTCTGTACTTTGCAGCTGCACCACCAACGGAGCGGTAATTGGTTGGCCCCGAGGACGATCAACCCGCCCAATACCGACCACTGTGCCGGCATTTTCAGATATTGCGATGACACTTGGGTTAGCCGGATCCGGAGGCAAAAACGATAGACTTACATCCGTGCCGTCGATGCCTTCCAGGGTAACAGTGTAGGTACCAATATTTCCGTATTCCAACAGACTTGGATCTCGCTGCCCACTAATGCGAAGGAAGTACCGGCCAGTCGCGAGCGGAGTTGCAATTACTGCCTTCAGGCTGGATACGGTATTGTCATTGCGAAGCTGGTTTACAGACGCAAAGAAATCACCGTCCTGCAATATGACGTTGAAATTTTCATCCAACAGCTGAATCACCGGGTCCAGGTTTGCTCCCGGATTGGTAACGCCTGGAACTGTCGCCCCTGTGCTTGTCACCGTCAGATCAAGACCCGTAATGGAAATAATCGCAGCATTGGACGCGCGAGTTTCAAAAGAAAACACGTCAACGTCGGTGTTCGATTCAATAATTCCAGTTAAGGTCTCTGTGTTCGTTGACAGAGTAACCAACGACGCCGTGCCTGCATCGTTGCCGTGATCGTCTGAACGATACCGGATACGGTTGGTACTGTTGGTAATGATGGCCAGTGGATCAATTGGTACTACTGAAGACGAACCGGCAACATTCTGGAAGATGTCTCGCAGACTGTTTACTGAATCGCCACCAATCGCACCATAGGCAGGATAACCCGGTAATCGTGGCTGTGTCGGGTCACCATTCGTGTAATGAGTTTCGATCCCCAATGCATTGGCGATGGCTGCACTTGTTTCCAGAGCCGTCTCTTTATTTGACGAAAACAAATCGCTGAACGCGATCGCCATGTTGTCGCCGGCACCAACACCAAAGGTATCCAATGCCGCGAAACCAGTGGCGTTCGTTACTCCGTGCCAGCTGCCATCGCCACCGATAACGGTTTGCAGACCTGCTCTGGCTCCGAACAGGAATGGGTCGACAGTGGTAACATTGACATCAAACGGAGCGAAGTCTTCGGCAATTCGTCGATAGATCTCGATGATCTCAGCTTCTTCGGCAACAGAAATTGACCGGCGATCTCCATCGGTATCGTAAGCCGGAACATAAAATGGCTGATCAATGCCGTCGGCCCGAGCAACGATGATTTCGTCTTCTGTTACTCGCGCACCATTGAAGTCCAGGTAGAAATTTACTGGTGCATTGGGCTTACTCTGCAAGGCGATCACGTTGGTGCTGGTCGGCTGATCAACTCCGGTAATCGTCAATTCGTACTGTCCAAGATTTCCATACTCACCACCCGTCGAAATCTGCAGATAGTAATCGCCAGCAGGCAGACTCTGAGTAATTGAAGCGGTCAGACTTGCATTGGACGCTGCATCACTTGTTGAAGTGAAGGCCGGATTGTCAAAGCTAACGATTGTTCCGTTAGCATCGAACAGCGTTAAGGTGGGATCAAGGTTCGAGCCAGAGTTGCTGGATCCGTTGCTGCTGAATGCCTGACCTGTTGATTCAGAAAGCTGCGACGGAAGTTCCAACCCACGAACACTAAAAGTCGCACTGGTTGCTGCCGTATTGAAGTGGAACACGTCCACGTCGCCATTCTGACCGATCAGGCCTCGCACGGTCTCTGTATTTGGAGTTGTCGCAATCGATGTTGCGGTTGCGAAAGCGTCACCATGATCGTCAGCAACGAACGTAAATCCGTTTGTGCCATTCGTCAGAATTGCAAGATCATCCTGGCCAAGCTGATTCGACCACACATCGCGCCAACCACGCGCAAACGTACCGGTGCCAACCAACGGCGAAACTTCATCAGTGCCAGTTGTCGCTCGTTCAGAAAGCCCCATCGCAATACCGACGGCTTCACTCACGCCGTTGGCGATATCGCGACCCAATTGACCAGCTCGTTCACCAGACGTTGTTCCCGGCGGCTGAGTCTGAAGGTGGCTGGTATAGTCACGAGCAAACACAAAAACGGTGTTCGACGAGGCCGCATTGGTGAACCCATTCAACTTGGCGTCGTTATAGCTTCTGGAAGACCACGAACTTGCGTTTGTGCGGCGACCTGAACCACCAATCGAAACAAAGATGACCTCACCAGGATTCGCTCCGGCAGGCTCCACGGTCGTCACGTTGACGTTGCCAAAGGGAGCAAAATCTTCAGACACTCGTCGAAACACTTCTTCGATCGTGATGCGATCCAGATCGGAAAAAGTACTTAAATCAGCGTCGGCGCTAAACTGAGGAGTCGTGACAGTGAGGTTGCCATTGTTAGTCCATACCGAATTCGTCTCAGTATGCCCGTCGAAGTCGAGGTAGATGGTCTTCGCAGCTCCGGGATTGCTGTCGAAGGGATCCGGATTCGTCAGCAGCAATCGCTGCTCCAAAGCTTCAGCAGCTCCCGGACTTACCTGATCAACTCGACGCGTTCTGCGTGCGTTGTTGCGAGAATTGCGAAATGAGGACAGCAGAGATTTCAAAACCGTCATTGATAATTCCTCGTCGTTCCTGCTGCAAATAAATAAAAGGGCGTCAGGATAATTGGGCAAAAAGCACCCGAAAGACTGTGCTCACCACAATCTCTCGACGGCTATCACAACTAAAGCGAACTCACGATTCCAGATCGTTTTCCGTGAGACCCATACGAATAGGGGAAAACTCACTCCGAGACCGCATTCTCCCACCTGTAACACTGCGTTGGGGTCTGCAAAACACCCCGCTTCCGTCTTTCGATGGAAAGATGGCTTGGTATACGACGAATTCGCCGCTCCAAACCAACAGGGCCGACAATACTACACGAACGTACAGTTCCCACACGTCATGCGCGCGGAGCCACACATTTGATTTCTCGACCAAATTGGGGACAAACCGGCACTTAGCTTTCGCAAACTGTCAATGGCACGTTCGGCCTGTAACGAATGCGCCGAATATGTGGAATCTGGCAGGCGATGAACCAGCAACCGTTGCCAGCTGAGGGCAAATTGATGCGATTTCGCGGGCAAGTTCCAGTCGCGTGAAATCACGGACTGCAGCGAACCTGTTCCAATAAAGCTAAGTTTGCCGAACAGCGAACAGGCCGCAATTGGAAGAACCCAGCTGGAAAAACGCGGAGCAGGGGGCACCTCAGGATTTCAGTCGCAAACTGCGAAACCCGGGCCACTCAAAGCTTCTGCAAGCCGCACCGCTGCTAAGAATTCCGGAGCGTGGTGCCAACAGCAAAAACCACGACGCCGATCATTAAAGAAATTGGCATCACCAGCAATCTCACGCCGTACACCAGCTGGAAATAAATCAGTGCAGGCAAAGCTCCCAGCACCAACAACTGCAGCAACATGCCAATTTGCTGTTTCATAACCGTCTTACAACCCCATAAAAAAGGCGGCCTTGTTGTGACAAAGCCGCCCTGACATTCGATTTTTGATAGCGATCAATTGGAAATGCCGCTCATCCGCTGAAATTACTTTTCTTCCAGCTGGCTCAAATTCACTTCAACTGGCTTCAGCGTATTGTCGCCAGCTTTCACTTCAATGACGTACTTGCGATCCAGGTAGCCAGCTCGTTCGTGCCAAATACGGCATTCATGAGTTCCAACCGGCAGGTTTTCGATCTTGAAATTGCCTTCAGCGTCGGTTGCTGCAGCATATGGGTGATCCACAACCAACCAATAGGCCATCATCCATGGATGATAGTCGCACTTCACCTGATGAGGCAGTGTTTCGCGAGTCGTTGTCGCAACATCAGTTCCACTGCCCGCCTTGGTGTCAGGAGCAACCAGAACGTTGACGGCCTGATTTCGCAGTGGATAAGTGTGAGTGTTGTGAGCAATCGTGTCTGAATTCAACACTTCCACGGTTTGCCCGGCCTGCACAACCAATGTGTGAGGAATGAACAAGCAGTTTTTCTGGTCGAAAATTACCTTCGGAGCGGGCTTGCCTGCTTCTGGGTGAATGCTTTTCGGAGCCTTCGCCAGATACACAAACACGTTGGCGATGCCTTTGGTGTCTGCATTAATCACCAGATCATCTTTGTATGTATCCAAGGCCGCACAGACCTCTTTGTCTTTGATGTCTGCACCTTTAGCGTGCAACAGCACAGGAGACGGTACATCGCCCTTCAGAACGATCTTTCCAGAAACCGTACCCCATTCAGCACCCAAAAGGGTGGAAGGAGCCAACAGAGCTGCTGCAGACAGCAATAAGAACGCTTTTTTCATGAGCTTACTTTCCTAATCGAAGTTCGGAAGATTGGAACAAATGGGCTAAACGCAGAAGTGCATTCATGCCTGATCTTCAGCTTTAACCGCTAAATAACCGGTTACGATTCTGGCAGGCTCAACCCGGAGGGCATTATTCTCTACGGTCAAATGTACGACGAAACATACCGAAAGTCGATGTTTTGATTACTGTTTCCGGTTATTCACCACCAGCGTTCCCGCACACTGGAAACAAAATTCAAAGTCATTTTTCGCGTTAATTTGATAACGCCGCCGGTCTACGTCAAACTGCAGCGGGCCTCCCGCAGAACAAGACTGGACCTTTACTTAATGCTCTCACGTCTCGCAACTTACACTCTGTTGGGCATTGAAGCCCGGGCTGTCGAAGTTGAAGTCGACATCTCCCCCGGCGCGCTTCCAAAAACGATTTTGGTGGGGCTGGCAGAAGCCGCCGTTAAGGAAAGCACCCATCGAATTGAACGAGCACTCGTGAATAGCGGTTATAGCCGCCCGATGGACCGCATCGTCATCAATCTGTCTCCCGCTGACCTTCCTAAAGACGCCGCGTCTCTGGATCTTCCCATTGCTCTGGGACTACTGGTTTCCGATGGCCAGATCGAACCCAACCCCGAAATTAACGCCGTTTATGTTGGTGAATTGGCTCTTGATGGAACCTTGCGGCCCGTGCGAGGCGCTCTTTCGATGGCAATCGCCGCTCGCGACGCAGGCAGCACGCACATTGTTGTGCCGTCCGCCAATGCTCAGGAAGCCGCCGTTGTCGAAGGTATCGACGTCATTTCCGTGGGAATGCTGGCAGAAGCCGTTGGTTTTCTAACGGGCCTGCTGCCACTGGAAGCAGTGGTTTTCAGCTGGAACGAAGCCCGAACCGATTTTGGCGGCTACGAAATTGATTTTGTGGACGTCAAAGGCCAGGAAATGGCCAAACGAGCCCTCACCGTTGCCGCAGCCGGCGGCCATCACATCATGATGATTGGAAGCCCCGGCACCGGAAAAACGCTGCTTTCGCAGCGACTGGGCACCATTCTTCCAGAGCTGGAACCCGAAGAAAGCCTCGAAACCACCCAAATCTACAGCGCCGTTGGACGATTGGAACCGGGCCAGCCGTTAATGCTGACTCGCCCCTTCCGTTCGCCACACCATACAATCAGCGAAGCCGGGCTTGTCGGCGGTGGCAGCACGCCTCAACCGGGCGAAATCAGCCTTTCGCACAATGGGATTTTGTTTCTGGATGAGCTTCCGGAATTCAATCGCCGCACTCTGGAAGTGATGCGGCAGCCGCTGGAAGATCAGTGCGTCACCATTTCTCGAGCCATGGGAAGCGTCACTTTTCCCGCAAATTTAATGTTGGTGGCCGCCATGAACCCGTGCCCGTGCGGATACCGAAGCGACCCAAAACGTCAGTGCAACTGCAGTCCCATGCAGATTGAACGCTATCTGGGCCGCATCAGCGGTCCATTGCTGGACCGCATCGACATTCATATCGAAGTGCCCCCGGTTCCGTTTCGCGAACTTTCTGACGCGACCAATGGCACTTCCAGCGAAGAAATGCGAGAACAAGTAGTAAACGCCCGCAAACATCAAGCGCGACGGTTTTCTGCAGTAAGAACCAACGTTAACGGAAAAATGAAACCTCCTGAAATACGCAGGTTTTGCAAGCTAAACAAAGACGCGGAGGAGTTACTCAAGTCTGCCATGGAAGAAATGGGCCTTTCTGCTCGCGCACACGATAAAATACTTCGAATCGGGCGAACAATTGCCGATCTGGCGGACAGCGAAACAATCGCCGCGGAACACCTTAGCGAGGCGATTAATTACCGAACTTTGGATCGAAACTACTGGCAACAGTAAAATTTGCCGCAAAAAAACGGGAGTTTTGGCGTTTTTGTCCGGGAACTCCTTAGTCTGGCTGAGATCGAATTGACTTGTTTGGGCTTCCCAGTATCCTTAGCGATTCGATCCGCCAACGGCACTTACTGTAAATCGAAAGAACATTGGTCAAATGGGACGAGTTGAACGACAACGAGAAATTGCTCGACGACGCAAACGACGTGTTCAGCTGACAAAGCTTCGCGTTAAGTACGCAGCGGCGACATCTGATACAGAAAAAGCGGAACTGCTGGCGAAAGCTCGCCGCATGAGCCCTTTTGTGGAAATGGAAGCCGCGAAGTAATCACTTTGCGCCGCCAGAATTCAAATGAAACGACGAGCGATTATTCGCTCGTCGTTTTGCATGCGCCGATAAATGCATCGGCCACACACTGAACCATCGACGCCAGGCAAAGTCATGAAATTCGAAACACGGTGCGTGCACACCGGAGTCCACAAAGACGCTCAATACAACAGCGTCATCACGCCCATCTATCCGACCTCAACGTTTTTCTGGAACGATCTGGAATCGAATTCGGGCTACGACTACACGCGATCAGGAAATCCCACTCGCGACGCTCTGCAGGAAAACATCGCCTCGCTGGAAGGTGGAGTCGGCTGCGTTGCAACTTCAACCGGCATGTCCGCCGTCCACTGCGCGATGGCATTGTTTAATCCGGGCGATCACATTGTCGCACCCGCTGACGTTTACGGTGGAACGTTTCGTCTGTTCAATCAGTTCCTTAAAGAAAAGGGACTGAAGTTCACCTTTGTGGACATGACAAACGCTGAAGCCGTGAAGGCCGCCGTTCAACCTGCCACCAAGGGCATCTGGATTGAAACTCCCAGCAACCCGATGATGAAGGTGATCGACCTGGCTGCCATGGTTGAGATCGCTAAGCCGCAAAACGCGCTGACTATCTGCGACAACACGTTTCTATCGCCGTATCTGCAACGTCCCTTCGAATTCGGTATCGATGTGGTGATGCATTCGACCACCAAGTACATCAACGGACATTCTGACGTTGTGGGGGGAGCCGTTATTTGCCGAGAACAGGACAACGCCAAACGCATCGCCTGGATTTGCAATGCTTTAGGTTTAGCGTGCTCACCATTCGACGCGTGGCTTGTGCTGCGAGGCATCAAGACGCTGGGCTGCCGCATGGAAGCTCAACAAAAGAACGCGATTAAGATTGCTCGTTTTTTGGACGCTCATCCGCTGGTAGAAACCGTTTACTATCCGGGTCTGGAATCTCATCCGCAGCACGAACTTGCAAAACGCCAACAGGACGGCTTTGGCGCAATGCTAAGCTTCGATGTGAAAGACGGTCGACCTGTCGCCGAAAAAGTCTGCCTGAATTCAAAGCTATTCGATGTTGCTGAATCTTTGGGTGGCATTGAAAGTCTGATTTCGTTCCCCGTCACAATGAGCCACGCATCGATGTCTGCAGAGGGCAGGGCGGCAGCTGGAATCACCGAAAAAACGGTTCGAGTTTCCGTGGGACTTGAACACTCCGACGACCTGGTTGAAGATCTGCGTCAGGCACTTGAATCGTAGATGCTTCAACGATTCGGCTGGCTTAGCTGAAAGCCGGAACGGCCGAAGGTCTCCGCTTATCCGGGCATCTGCCGGAAGTTTACCGCATGCCATTGTCAATTGCTGAATACGCCGACGTCCTGCATGGACGCGACCTGATCTGGCCAAAAGTACCTGCGCCGATACCACTCAAAGCCAGACCTTCAATCGCGCCCATCAAAGGCATCAAAGTCGTGTTGTGGGATTGCTATGGCACCTTGCTGCGAACCCCCGACGGCAAATTCACGTTGTTTCCGGAACCTGAAATCCGCCTGCAGGTCGCTCTGGAAAAAACGATTCACGAATTCAACATGTGGAACAGCATGTACCGCAAGCCGGGGCCACCCTGGCAATCGATGATCAACCAATATCGCGATTATTCCGAACGCCTTGCGATGGTCGCCCCCAAACGCAAAGGCGATGTCACTGACGTAAATCTGGTGGCTGTGTGGGCGCAAATTGTCGATCGCCTGTTCGACAAGGAATACAAATACGACGCCAGCATGTATGGCGACTTAGGCCCGCTAAGCGAAAAAATAGCGTACTTTTTCCACTGTAACCTGCAAGCCACAGAAGCACGTCCCTACGCTCTTCAAGCCATTCAGGACCTGTCAGCCAACGGCATTCGACAGGGAATTCTGGCGGACGGCCAATCGTTCTCGCTGGCTCAAATACAACAAGCACTGGCTAAACAGGGCATTTTGCCTCCCATTCATGAGGTTTTCCCTGCCAACAACAATGTTTTTTCCCATCAGTTGGGCGTTCGCAAGCCATCCCCGTCTTTGTTTGATTACGCTTTGCTGCAACTGGATAAACTAGGAATTTCGGCCAGCGAAGTCCTGCATATCAGCTGCCGGCTGAAAACCGACCTGGTTCCGGCCAAGGCGGCTGGAATGAAGACAGCGCTGCTGGCTTCAGAAAAAACAGGGCTTGAGGCACCGGCGGAATTGATCAAAGATCCGCGAACCTGCCCGGACAGGTTACTAACTGACATCACACAGATCACTTCGGTTGTCGAGCCGCGTTAAAAGTCCTTCATGGCCGCCAACCTGGAACAGTGATTTTCGTTTGCAGAGAATTAAACTAAGAGAACACGTCCATGCCGTCTGAACCGCTTGTTGACATGAGTCAATTCGACTTTTCAAAACCACTTTACACTCTGGACGACATTCGCCGTATTAATCCACAACGGCACGAGATGGAGCAGCTATCTGCCATCGTTCACGTTGATGAGTCGACCAATACCATCGTCGGTTACAAGGAAGTCACCGATAAAGAATTCTGGATCGCCGGACACATGCCCGGTTTCCCATTGATGCCCGGCGTTGTTCAATGCGAATGCGCGGCTCAGCTGGGCGGCTTCTTTGCTCGCAAATACGATCTGATCGGTGGCGACTATCTGGGCTTCGGCGGAATGGATGCCGTCCGCTTTCGCAAACCGATTTTCCCGAATTCACGATTGGATCTGGTCGCTCAGGTAACTCGCGTGCGAGCTCGCAAGCTGGCTCAGTTTCGTTTTCAGGGCTTCGTGGATGGCAATTTGATGTTCGAAGGCGAAATGCTGGGAGTCACCGTCAATCGCGATCAGGACTTCGGCTAGATCGTACCTGTTTTCGACAACGTTCCTGGTCGATGTCGCAAGTGTAGGGCCGGTTTCTCCGGCCAGAGTTCCACTCTACACTTTTCGGCTGGTAGGAACCGGCCCTAAAGCGACTGAACTCTTAGTCGGCGCTGACGCCTCACATCCCATTATCAACGACTCATGCAAACCGCCCCCATCAAACCTCTGAAGCCCTACTTCCACGTCATCGAAGATCTTGGTGAACATCTGGATTGGGTCGAATTTTTTGGCAACGACAATCCCGTCGAAATTGATATCGGCTGCGGTCGCGGTTTGTTTGTCTTCAACGCGGCAACTCAAAACCCAAACATCAATTACCTGGGTCTCGAAATCGACTATCGAGAAGGTCGACGCGCGGCAATGCGTCTTCTGAAACGTGAAATGCCCAACGCACGCATCATCGGCGGCGACTGCAAAGTGCTGCTGTCAAAGATGATCGACAAGCACTCCGTGCAGGCGGCTCACGTCTATTTCCCCGATCCATGGTGGAAGAAACGACATCACAAGCGACGCCTGTTCACAACCGAATTCTGCGATCTGCTGGCCGACGTCATTAAACCAGAAGGCCACCTGCATTCGTGGACGGATGTGATTGAGTACTTTGAAGTCATCAAAGAAACGGGCGACTGCCACCCGAAGTTCGTTTCCCTGGAGCCACCTGCTGAACGTGATCCGGAAGACGATCTGGACTATCAAACCAGCTTCGAACGCAAGAAACGCAAAATGGGCCTGCCCATCTATCGAGCACTCTGGCAGCGCCAACCGTTAGCGGCCGATTAACGTCACATCCGGGCTTAACTTTCCCGAGCACCCAGTGGGCGAGTTTCTCTGGTTCTTGCCAACGCTTTCCACACAAACAGCCACACGCAACCCATGGTGGCCAGGCTGGCCAGCACGGCAATCCAGGCCTGTTTGGTGGCTCGGCGTTTCATCGCTGCCACAGGCGCCAAAGCTCGTGACTTGTCTTCCTGAACAATCACCAGCCAAGGCATTTTCTCGCTCTTCATCGTGGACATTGCTGCGATCCATTCGCCGGAAAATCCGTCCGCTACGGCATCGCTTTGCAGCTTACCGACAGGATCACTATACACGGGAACCTTGATGTCGATGGTGCGTCCGGCTGTTATGGCTTCCGTCGTTTCCGGTGCGTCGTGAAACTCACCGATGGCACTTCGAATTGTCTGTTGAGCGGTTTCGTCCAGCACCAGTTTGCTGAACATTTCCTGCACTTCCTGAGTCGAATTATCTTTGAAGACTTCCTGCTTCAACCACGGATGATCCAGCAACTGCAACGTACGACGGTCCGCCAAAGCAATCTCACTGCCTTTGATATCCTGCCCCAGACGTTCCTGCAAATCGCCAAGATGCAGCGTGCGAGCGAACACGCCGATCACTTCACCCGACCTTGAGCGAATGGGGACACTTAAAGCCACCATGTACCGTTTGGTCGCTTCGCTGATGTACGCCAAAGATACGTGCGATTCAGTAATCGGTTTAATATCATCCGGAACAGAAGTTTTTACGTACTGCTGGTTGGTCCCGTGAAAATAATCTCGCCACGCATAGTATTCCCCAACGGTGGCTTCGCTGTAATCACGTCTCCACAACTGACGACCTTTGGCATCGTTTAAAAACCAACTGGTATCGAGACTCTTGCCGCGTTTGTTTTTTTGCTGATCCGCTGTCTGCCGCGCAACATCCAGCTTCTGCATCCATGCGGGCCGTTCCTCCAGCGGGGCATTGTGGAATTTCCGACATTCCGCCACCACATCGTCAGACGGTCGCTGCATCAATTCGGTCATCAACTCAATCAGTTCTTCCTGAGCGACAACCTGTTCCAGATCCCACAGTCGATTCTCCAGTTCGTCTTCCAGAGACGTCGCCTGGCCGCGAGCCGTCAACACGTTGCGGTCCTGAGCGTTCTGGACCAGCTGAGTTTCCATTTCGTCAATATTGCGACTTAATGCTCCCACAAAAATGGGCACCATCGCCGCCATCAACAACAAGGGGCCAACCACTCCCAGCAGCAACAACGGACGACGCGAACGGTTGCGAGAACGCGATGAAAACTGATCAAGAATCGCCTGAGCATTCGGAAGTCGCTGTTTGGGATCAACCGCCAGACACTGGTCAACAAGCCCTGCCAGATCTTTGTCCATGCCCTTTAAGTGATGGTGCAGATCCGGCAAAGGAGCGTCGTTAATATACTTCTGATAAACGTCCAAACGACTTTGAAGTGTCTCACACAGTTCCAGCTTACGCTGCACATCCGGCGCGCGATACGGAGGTTGCCCGGTCAGCATGTGATACATCAGCGCACCAACGGCGTACACGTCCCAGCGAGCATCCGGAATCGCTTCCAGGTTGGCTTGCTCCGGAGCCATATAGAACAGCGTGCCCAGTGCCGAGCTTTGTTCGTGAGACATTCTCGACTGCCCGAAGTCGCACAGTCGCACCTGATACTGAGCGTCCAGCAACACGTTGTCCGGTTTCAGGTCGCAGTGCAGCACGCCGGCTCCATGAGCTTCAATCAGCGCACCGCAAACCTGTTGTGTGATACGCACTGTTTCTTCAACACCCAGTGCGCCGCTGGCCAGGTATTCGCCAAGCGAACCGTTTTCGACGAACTCCATCACATAATAGGGTGGCTCCGCATTCCAGCCGACGTCCAACAGGCGAACGATGTTGCGAGACGAATACAGCGCCGCCAGCTTTTCAACTTCGCGATTCAGCAGAGACCAGTTCAAGCCACGTCGATGAGGGTAATACTTGATGGCCACCATGCGTCCGGTGCGATCTTCGCGAGCCAACCATACGGTTCCATAAGCACCAGTCCCCAACCGCCGCACCACCGAATAGCCTTCGATTTCAGACGGCGGCGAGTTCCCCTGCAAACTCAGCTGACGCGCGTCTTCACGCTCATCATCATCCTGAATCTCTGTTTTGTCGAAGTCGGCCATATCGTTTCTTGCGAGACAATGTCTCAAACCGTTGCTTTTGCCGCCGGGCAGCATTCCACAGTCGCACGCCAAACGCAGCCACAGAAACCAGATTCCAGCAGCTGCGTTGTCTGCTGATCATAAACGTTATCAATCTTTGCCGCCACGCGACGTCACTCATTCAGCCGTTGGCATTTTGCACCCGCAAAAACAGGCTGAAAATACGCTCTATTGTGACTGCCAATTGTTCACGGTAAACTGCGGTGTTGTTAGCGATTTGAAGATTTTCGGGCGAGAACCATCATGCTTAACCTGACCAGCCGAGGCACTGCTCATACCTGCGACGGCACCACACGCCGCGACTTTCTGCAGATTGGCACGTTGGGAGCCGCCGGACTTTCGCTGGCTCAGTACACACAGGCCAAAGAAGCGGGAGCCATTCTGCCCGGCCACGAAGAACGCTCGTGCATCATGATCTTTAATCTGGGTGCTCCCAGCCAGTTGGACACCTTCGACATGAAGCCCGACGCACCGTCTGAAGTGCGCGGACCGTTCAAACCAATTGCCACCACCGGCGATTTTGAGATCTCAGAAATTCTGCCTAAACACGCCGAGATCGCCGAACACTTTTCGTTAGTGCGGTCAACTCATCACACAGGAGCTGCCGTGCATGATGCTGGCTGGCAGATGATGCAAACCGGACGACAGTTTACCGGTGGAGTCAACACGCCTCACGCAGGAGCCGTACTCAGTTTTCTGAAAGGCCGACGCACAGACCTGCCTCCGTTTGTTGTGTTGCCAGAAACCATGGGGCGCGGCGGCGGAAATCTTCCCAACGGACAAGCCGGTGGATTTCTGGGCAAAGCACACGATCCGTTTTCGTTAATGGCCGACCCATCCAAACCAAACTTTCAGGTGCCTGACCTGCTTCCACCCAGCACTATCGGTGAAGCTCGCCTGAATCGACGGCAAAAACTTCGCGATCTGATTGACGCCACGGTCGACGATTTCGAAGCCACCGAAAACGCGGCTCTGCTGGATGACAACTTCCAGGCAGCCTATCGCATGATGACCAGCACTCAAGCGCGAGACGCCTTTGACCTGTCCAAAGAATCAGACGACACTCGCAAACGCTATGGCATGAACCGCTTTGGACAGTGCTGCCTGCTGGCTCGACGGTTAGTCGAAGCTGGAGTTCGCTTTGTGACCGTCAACACCTTCCTGACCGTGTTCGACGAAATCACCTGGGACATTCACGGATCCAAGCCGTTCACATCCATCGACGGCATGAAAAACATCGTGGCCCCCATGTACGATCAGGGCTATTCGGCCTTAATCAGCGACCTGCATCAGCGAGGCATGCTGGACAACACTCTGGTCTGCAATCTTGCCGAATTCGGCAGAACGCCCAAGGTGAATCCCGCTGGTGGTCGAGACCACTGGCCACAATGTTTCACAACTTACTTTGCCGGTGGCGGAGTCAAAGGCGGACGAGTTGTGGGAGCCAGCGATCCGATTGGCGGAGTGCCCGCCGACAGGCCCGTTCAACCAGCCGACGTGACCGCCACGATCTTTCACAGCCTGGGATTAAAGCTGGAATCCCACCTTCCCGGTCCCGCCGGTCGCCCCTTCCCATTGGTCGACTTCGGCCACCGAGAAATTCACGAACTGTTCTAACAAGGGCTTCGCCCTTGACCCGGTGGCGTGGCGTGGCGCGCGAAAAGACGTAGGGCGTTCGAGCCGCCGAGCCGCTCCGTTGTCGCTACAGTCAACATGCGCACCGTGCGCACATCGTTTTGAGCGCCAGGTCGGTGGCAAGTTTGTGCAACTCACGCCCCAAACGCACCAGCCTTCACCGACCCCGCGTCGGTCGGAGCATAGACTTCCCTGCTACACCTCAAACCACCAAACCCCGTGCCACCACCGACCCCACGTCGGTCGGAGCACCGATCGCCGCCACCGACCTTGCGTCGGTTGGAGCACCGACTTGTTGGCTACGGCACGTTCCCGACTCGACACAGTCTGTGTTGTTCGGGCTGACTCGCCATGGCCGAGTCAGCCCGAACAGCACAGGATTGGTGAGACGGCCTTTTAGTAGCTTGAAAGTCTGACTTCCTCCGACATACGCTGCGATCCAGCAGCAATCCACCCTGCGGAGGAAAAATAATTGCTGTGCGGGGCTTGCGTAAAATGGAATAAGCGAGCAGGGTCGCCGTCGGGAAGCTGCGACAGACGCGGAAAACGAGGCCTGCGGACCAATGCCCGTCAAGGCTCCCTAAATTACCAGAAAACCCTTTTTCACCGTAAACCCTATTTATGGTTTTCGCGGTGGATGGCCCGCGGGACGACACAGCTGGGCCATCCCCCCTGCGGTGGCGAAATAATTGCTGTGCGGGGCTTGCGTAAAATGGAATAAGCGAGCAGGGTCGCCGTCGGGAAGCTGCGACAGACGCGGAAAACGGGGCCTGCGGACCGACGCCCCGCCAGGATTCCCTAAATTACCAGAACCGCCCTCACTCACCATAAGCCTTATTTGTGGTTTTTAAGGTGGATGGCCCGTGTGTTTCCGCCCGTGTGTTTTCCGGCTCTGGCGGAATTGCGCTAAAGCTGCGAAGTGAAAATATACGAACAGCCACACTCACCATCACGCAGCCTCGTCAAACAATTAAAATAAAATCGGTTTTCTGCGGAATTACATTTAACTAAATCCCGCAAGCCACCCAGAGTTGCAAAACACCATGTTTATCGTCTTCAGGGTGGATGGCCCGCGGGAAGTCGCACTTCCTTGAGTCAGCTGTTTGTTGGAAATGCAATCGTCACGGCGTTGGACGCTCCGGAATCGAGCGGCCGGGTGATTTCGATTCATGAAATCCGAATGGTTCAATCGCGGGCCACATTCGACGTATTTCCACCCAACCAGTGATGCGACGATCTGGATCAGGTGCAACGACTGAAATAACCTGAAAGTACAGCGTGCCGGATGCCCTCATCACCGGGAACCGCAGCGCAGGAGTCGCCTCGATTTGACGGATCTCCTGTGTTAATGAACCATCCTCTTCCGCAACCAGTTCGTGTGCGACTCGCAGCAAAAACACTTTATCAATAGGGTTGAATTCGACTGACATTGGCAGCCCAAGCGTACCATTCTTTGATATTGAGGCTGCAGGAATGGTCAATGTACCCCCTGTTGTGACAGCATAGGCATACGGGTCAAGCGTCACTCCGTCTGGCCATGCATCCCGCGGAAGTCTTTGCAATGTCACATCAGCGGTATCTCCTCCGCCTGGATGACACCGTGTCACCTTCAAAAGCCACCCGAACACGGGCATCAAATCGTCCTTCGTGACCGGACCACTTCGCAAATCGGTCATTTCGACAAGTCTTTGCCCCTCCCATCTGCTCTCGGACGATCGGAGGCGGCCAGAAGCATATTGCATTGACGCCGTTGGCCCGAAGTAATTTCGATTGACAGTAATCTGAACAGTTCCACGAAAGACTTTCGGGGGGAGCAGATCGGGCGATATCTTTTGCACCGGATCTGGCTTTGAGATCTCTGGTTGCCATGCTGCAGCAACTCCTTCAACAAAAAACGGATCCCATTGGTTCCGATTCGGAGGCAATCCATCTTCGCGATCGTATTCGCAATAGATCGTTCCCGGCAACCAGCGATCGGGTACCGGAAATTCGCCCTGGGCAAACAACTCGCCCAGCGTAAACAGTGCAACACACGCCCCGAATACGAAGCGACTGGTGACAATGCAATCGATCATTAGTTGGTGTTCCACTTTCAGTTTTTGCGAAGTGCGATAATCTCAGTGAACAGGCTGAAATTATAGTCAGATGCCCGTATAGACACAGTTGGGCCATCCACCCTGAGGTGGCGAAATAATTGCTGTGCGGGGCTTGCGTAAAATGGAGTGAGCGAGCAGGGTCGCCGTCGGGAAGCAGCTTCAGACGCGGAAAACGGGGCCTGCGGATCGACGCTCTGCCAGGCTCCCCTAAACCACCAGAATCACCCTCACTCACCATAAGCCCTATTTGTAGTTTTCAAGGTGGATGGCTCGCGGGTTCTGCGCGGGAATGACGCGTGGGGCGGATGACACAACAGAGGGTTGGCTCTGGCCGGTGCGGTAGACTTCAGGGTGGATGGCCCGCACATTTGTCGCCGTCATGAGAAAGATGCTCATTACGCTCAACACCATGATCAAAAATCGAGAAATGTGGAAGGAAAACCCATCCAAATGTTGACAGCAGTTAAGACAGCCGATGTCCCCATGGGTTTCTCGCGTCGTATTACCTTCCAAGCCAGAGATCGAATGCTCGCTGGAGGTCGTCCCCCTTGCCATGCTCATCGACGCCATTGGCTCCACGCGACCGTACTGTGACTCGGCAACTATATTCCCCTGTTTGGACGTTTTCAAAGACGAACGGTGAACCCCACGGATCCACATTCGCCGCGAGATATTTGAACGCGAAGTTGCGACCGGCCCCAAATTGATTAGTCCGTTCAGGAAACTGACGGTCGAGGATCTCCTGAATTGATGCCGGAGGCTGGTGTCCTCGACTATCGACCGATGCGGTGAAGTCATACGCATAGTGAGCAAACTTTTTGAACATTGACAGTTCAATTCGGACCTGGCTTTCGCGCTCCGAACTCTGTCCGATCAGATGGAGAATGCTTTCGATGTTGAAACGGGAAAATGTCAGCCCAACTATGAACAGAATCGTCACAATCAGGATAACCAAGGGCAGGACCGGCATCGTTCGGAGCCACGAAGTGGTGCGATTCATCTGACTCACCTTCTGAATACCGGATCAACTATCGATGGATTGACCACGATTGAATGTGTAAGGCCACGGCTTGTGGCCATTTGTTCGTAGGCGGCCGCGAGGGTGACCATCCGAAAATCCAAGTTCAGTTTCGCCGCAACATCTGCGACGTCGGACGGAAGCACCGTACGATTAGCGCTCGTGACGGGGCTGCTCTTCCACTCAATGGTCTGCGTAAACACATCGGCCAGGTTTGTTTGCGCCAAATTCCATCTCTGAATAATGCCTCCGGCGTCCGGAGAATTCCCGCACAATGCATTTTCAACGTTGGCAAAATGGCTAAAAGTGTCAACTAAATGCTGTGTCGTCCATCCGAGTGCTTCGACCTGCTGCATCGTCGGCCAAGTAAGGGCTTGAGTGCTTCCCATATACCAGTGATTGAGAAAGTCCACCGCATGCACTGACTCGTGAACAACCGTGCTTTCTAACTGAGATGCAATCGTCCCTGGGTAGTAAAACGTCCCAAAGGCAAACGTTGGATTGGGAAGTATTGTTTCACTGTACTGCATCTGTTTTGCGGCAGCGATCAGCTTATCGATAAATGGGGCGACTCCGAATACCGAGTAAAATTTATAGCATGAGTATCATTCTTTGATCGCCTCTAGCAGCGTGTCCGGATACCGGTTTCGGCCTGGATATGATTACTGAAATGATGT
>ERZ887942.19-NODE-19-length-118256-cov-8.723573_pt1 | contig 118256 bp, 106 predicted proteins | sample MGYA00521099_ERZ887942 | MGnify/ENA primary metagenome ERZ887942 (study PRJEB32303, sample SAMEA104408605) | aquatic metagenome | biome: Brackish water; feature: Pelagic; material: water | place: Baltic Sea | collected 2014-06-07T06:48:00 | depth 16,251 m ... | reverse complement strand
GTAGTCCGCCAACAAGCTGACGAAAGAGCTAATTCACACTCTTACTGCCAATTTGTAACGTTGATAAAACCCGACAAAAACGCAATGGTCCAAGCTTTATTTGATGAACTTTTAATTGACCAGAATGCAGACACGTGCAAACGTGTGCGCCAATTGATGGTAAGTCACAGCAATTCAATTATCAATGATCGTAAGCCCAATAGACCGAAATAAATTAAAATTTACCAGCTATCTCCAAAAACACTGAACACAACTAATCAATTTTAGAGGCACAAGGAACACAATGGGTTGCAGCCATATCAACTTTTAAGCGTTCGACAGGTATGGCCTCACCACATTCTACACAATACCCGTAATCACCACTGTCTATTCTAGCTAATGCGGCAGTGACTCGACGTAATTCGCCGACTCGACGCACATCAGTAGCTTTCGACATCTCCTGCATTTGCATTGCATCCATCCGCGACAACCGACCTACACGCGCCTGATCAAGCTCAACAGCACCGGATGCTTGTCTGCTCAGTTCGCTAACACCAAGTAGCTCCTCTTGTCTATCGAGCAAGCCCTGCTCAAAGGACTTAATATCTAACTTAACATTCATTTTAATGGAATGAATTCAACCACTTTTTGCCCACGTTCCAACCCGTACGCTCCGGTTGGTAAATCCAAGTCGAAGGCCGTATCTAATTCGTTAAGCTCATCAGCACGCTCTAGTTCCAGATCGCCGAATTCAAATAAATCAACATCCAACAAATGACTTGGAGTAATACGCTGCATCGACCGAAATACATTTACCACTCTGCCAGGCTGTTCGCGCTCCCAGGCTGCTAACATTGTTTTAACTTTTTTTCGGGCAAGATTTTCTTGTGACCCACATAAATTACAAGGAATAATAGGGTACTTTTGAACGGCAGAGAACTTGGCGATGTCTTTTTCCCGGCAATAAGCCAAAGGACGAATCACAATATTCTGCTTGTCATCGCTGATCAATTTAGCGGGCATGCTTTTCATACGCGCGCCGTGAAACATATTCAAAAACAACGTTTCCACCATATCGTCCATATGGTGTCCCAAAGAAATTTTGGTAGCCCCAAGCTCCTTGGCAACACGATAAAGAATACCTCGTCGCAATCTTGAGCAAAGAGAGCATGTGGTCTTACCCTCAGGGATTTTTTCTTTCACGATACTATAAGTATCTTCCTCGACAATACGGTGCTCGACACCCAAAGCTGTTAAGTACTCAGGTAATACATGCTCTGGAAACCCAGGTTGCTTTTGATCAAGGTTAACGGCCACCAACTCGAAATTTATCGGAGCTGTTTTCTGCAAACCAAGAAGAACTTCAAGCATCGTATAAGAATCCTTACCCCCGGACACACACACCATCACCCGGTCACCTTCGGTGATCATACGAAAGTCTTCGATGGCCTTACCAACATTGTGGCGCAAGCGTTTTTGTAATTTATTAAATTCGTAGGTCTTCATACTTTTACTATTCTATGCGATGTAATGTGTGAAGGTAACTGTCTGATTGCTTAGAAGTGCATTAGCAAAGCGGAATTGATAAATTCAGTATATTGCCCCGTATATTTAAGGTTTAATAACGTTCGCCGTCACATACCTGTAATAAATGGGTGGCTAAATCCTTCATATGAAGAATACAATTCTTATTGTCGATGATGAAAGTGCAATTCGCGACATGGTTCGCATGGCGTTAGAAAATGCAGACTTTCAGGTATTTGATGCCGCAAGCGCTCATCAAGCAGAAGCCCTCATCGCAGAACAACAACCAGATATAATTTTATTGGACTGGATGATGCCAGGCGTTAGTGGTTTGGATTTCGCGCGCAAACTCAAAAATGACAAACAGCTTAGTCAAATTGGTATCATTATGCTTACGGCTCGAACTGAAGAAGATGATCGGGTTCGCGGACTGGATATTGGCGCAGATGACTTTATTAGCAAGCCATTTTCCACGCGAGAACTTATCTCACGAGTCAACGCGCTATTGCGCAGGATAGTAGAGCCTCTCACGAGCGAAGCTATAACAAGCGGTCGCCTGCAACTTGATACAGTTACTCATCAAGTTACGGCGGATAAGCAACTACTGAACCTCAGCCCCACTGAATTTAAGCTTCTACATTTCTTTATGTCACACGCTGAGCGTGTCTTCTCCCGAGTGCAACTCCTGGATAACGTCTGGGGGGAGAACATTTATGTTGAAGAACGAACCGTTGATGTGCATATTCGCCGCCTACGTAAGGTTCTTCAACGGTACAATTGCGAGAAATACATCAAGACAGTTCGCAGCGTTGGATACCGGTTCTCTGCTAATGAACATTAAAACTGTGGCAAATTGGAAAGTTAGTTCGTGGAAATGAACGAATGAAAGACGAAATTTATCGCTACTTTTTGGTGGGCGGTATAGCAACCGAAATCGGCCTAATGCTGGATCAACTAATACTATGTTGGTTGATTGGTGCTATAGCGATTATATTTTGGCAATATAATCGCTTCAGGCTTTTATACAACTGGATTGATCGGCCAAACAAGAACCCCATGCCATATACCACCGGGGTGATTTCCGATATTGCTAGCAGAATTGATCGACTAAAAAAAAGCAGCCGACAACGCAAAAAGCGACTCCAGCAGTATATGAGCCAATTCCAGCGTGGCGCATCAGCACTACCCGATGCCTTAGTTATACTAGATGGCCACGGCCAAATTGAATGGATAAACGACACCGCAAAAAGATACCTCGGCATTCATTGGCCTGGGGATATTAAAAGACCAATTGGTAACCTTATTCGCAATCCTGATTTTACCAAGCTACTGTCTAACGTGCTGTTAGATGAATCAGGACTAACACCCAAACAATCGACCACCGAGTTTCCCGCGCCGGTCGACGAACGGTTGGTGCTAAGCACGTCTATCGTTCCTTATGCGAATGGCCTGTATTTACTTATCGCACGTGACGTTACTCGCCTAATTGATGTAAATGCTATACGTAAAGACTTTGTGGCAAATGTCTCTCACGAGTTAAAGACACCCCTAACTGTTTTTAAGGGCTATGTTGAGGTGCTGCAGGACAACAAAGACCTTGACGAGCAATCTATGCACGCCCTGTCAGTAATGCACGAGCACAGCAATCGTATGCACGCGATAATTGAAGATCTGCTGTTCTTATCCAAATTGGAACATGAACCCGAGCCTACCGGTACAGCACCCGTATTAGTGTCGGAGCTGATCGCGGAAATCCACCAAGTTGCACAGGCTGTAAGTGGTGACCAAAAGCACCTGTTTAAATTTGAATTAAACCCCAACTTAATGATCGAAGGTTCTGTTGATGAACTTAGAAGTGCGTTTACAAACTTGATCATCAATGCAGTTAAATACACTCCAGCGGGGGAATTAATCAAAGTCCATTGGTATCACAATAAATCCGGTGGACACTTGGAAATTATCGATACCGGGCCAGGAATTCCTGAACGCCATCTATCGCGCCTTACTGAGCGTTTCTATAGAGCGGATGCCGATCGATCAAGGGATAAAGGTGGAACCGGATTAGGCCTAGCCATCGTCAAACACGTGTTACAACGGCATCAGGCAACGCTAACCATCGAAAGTGAACTACAGGTGGGAAGTACTTTCCGCTGCTCGTTCCCTGAATCCCGAATTCGTGAGATTCAACCCAACACATCCAAACTAAAAGCTTAAGTAACTCTTTTTCTTTCCAGACTTAACTACTTTTAGTCTCAGTTTTGGATTGGGAATGACGAACATCATCTCCCTCAACCAAATAAATCACATACTCAGCGATATTTATACAATGATCCCCTATGCGTTCCAGAGAGCGTAGTGACCACATTACGTTCATGTCATTAGATAAATTTTCAGGGTGATCAGAGATTTGTGATAGTAATTTCTCCGTTGCGGCATGGTAAGCCGAATCTACACCTCTATCTTGATTCACCACAGACCGAGCCAATTCCACATCGAACCTAGCAAATGAGTTGAACGCATCACTGGTCATCTTACGAACACGTTTACCGATTTTTTCAAATTCTTTATATCCAGCGCCTGCTTCGCCGTCTTCCGACAGCTTAATTGCAAAGGAGGCAATATGTTTAGCCTCATCCCCCATACGCTCAATGTCAGTAATCGACTTTAGCGCCGCAAGCAGCATCCTTAAATCTGATGCAGCTGGTTGCCGTAAAGCCAGAATAGTCGCGCACTCAGCATCAATATCGAGTTCCATAGAGTTAATCGCACGCTCTTTGTCACGCACCTTTTGTGCGAGTCGAGAGTCACCTTCTATCAATGCGGTAATAGAATCATTGATTTGAGCCTCGACCAAGCCACCCATCGCGAGGACACTTGTTTTTACCCTTTCGAGGTCGTCATTAAACTGACTCGAAATGTGTTTATGTAGATTTAAGTTTTCGTTCATGGTGATCTCTAGCAACGTGGTTTACTAACCAAACCTTCCGGTGATGTAAGCTTCTGTGAGTGAATGTAGCGGGCGGGTAAAAACTACTTCGGTTTCACCAACCTCTATCAATTTACCTAAATGAAAATAAGCGGTTCTGGAAGAGACCCGCGCAGCCTGTTGCATACTGTGTGTAACAATCGCTATTGTGTAATTCTTACTTAGTTCAGCGATTAACTGCTCAATTCTGGCCGTAGCTATCGGATCAAGAGCCGAACACGGTTCATCCATTAAGATAATATCTGGGCTCACGGCTATTGTGCGGGCAATACATAAACGTTGCTGCTGACCACCGGATAAGCCCGTTCCGGAACCGTCAAGATCGTCCTTCACTTCGTCCCAAAGTCCCGCCCGCTTTAGACTATTCTCGACAATATCATCTAAATCCGATTTACGATTAACTAGCCCATGTATTCTAGGCCCGTACGCTACATTCTCGTAGATTGACTTTGGAAACGGGTTTGGCTTTTGAAAAACAATACCTACACGCGCTCGCAACTCCACCGCATCGACCGACCGGTTATAGATATCTTGACCTTCCAATTCTATATCGCCACTAACACGACAAATATCGATCGTATCGTTCATTCGATTAATACATCTTAGAAAAGTCGATTTGCCACAACCAGAGGGGCCAATCATCGCTATTACTTCGTTTTTAGCTATATCAATATTGACGTTAAATATTGCCTGCTTTTCACCATAGTGAACATTTACGTTTCTGCACTTCACCAAAGGATCATCAAGAAGTGGAGAACCAACCGTCTCATAATTTTCGTCTATAGTCTCAATCGATTCATGCCCCAGCATACTAACCGCAGTCAACGAATTGACACTTTCTTGCGCTTGATTTTCACCAGCCATCTTATTCATACCAGCCATTTGATTACCTTGATTCTAACCCATCTGTACCGTGAAAATTTCTACCAACGCGTTTCAAGCCGACGGCGCAACCATACAGCCAAACTATTCATCACAATAAGAAATGCCAACAAAACCATAATTGCCGCTGACGTTCGCTCTGTAAAAGCTCGTTCTGGGCTATCCGCCCAGAGATATATCTGTACCGGCAAAGCCGTAGATGGGTCCAATACGCTGGATGGTGGATCGATGATGAATGCGATCATTCCAATCATTAGTAGAGGGGCTGTTTCACCCAAGGCTCGTGCCATTCCAATAATTGCACCAGTTAACATCCCAGGCAGGGCCAGTGGGAGTACATGATGCAATACTACCTGAACTTTAGATGCCCCAATGCCAAGTGCAGCCTCACGAATTGACGGGGGCACAGCAGTAATTGATGCCCGGCTTGAAATAATAACCGTTGGCAATGTCATCAATGATAATACTAAGCCCCCAACAAGCGGCACAGATCTCGGCACGCCAAAAAAGTTTATAAAAACGGCCAGACCCAATAGACCAAAAATAATAGAAGGCACTGCTGCTAAATTATTTATATTTACCTCAATGAAATCCGTAATTTTATTCTTCGGTGCAAACTCTTCCATATATATAGCGGCAGCGACACCAACAGGAAACGATATTAAAAATGTTACTAATAAGGTGAATAACGAGCCTAAAACTGCGCCCTTTACCCCGGCACTTTCAGGATTGCGAGAATCTCCATTAGTGAAAAACCCTGTGTTAAATCGTGTTTTTACCGCCCCATGTTCAATTAATTGCTCGACCCAACCTCTCGCAGACTCTCCAAGTCTTCCAACCTGCTCTCCTTCGCGACCATATTTATAATACATATCGACGTCATCGTCGGCCAGCAGCCAAATCTTTCGAGATTGTCCAATCAAGTCTGGGTTAGCCATCGCCATAGCTTGAAGATCATAGGTCGCATCAACGCTTATCAAGCTGTATAGGGCGCGCCTATCGGAACGCGTCGTTACCTCGGGGAACTGTTCCCTCAGCATCAATCGAATGACCCCGTCGTAATTCGCAGAACGAAGCTGGCCGGTTTCGAAAGGAACATCCAGATCCAATACCTCAGGGTCAAAATACAATTCGGCTTCCACAACAGTCTGGCGAAATGCGCCAGCACCCTTATAAACAATATCGCCAAAAAGAAACACTAGACAAAGTAAGCCAAAACTAACCGATGCCACACCATACAAACGGAATCGTTTCTCTGCTTGGTAACGCTTTTTAAGATTACTGCGAACAGTTTCGCGGACTAAATTGCTCATTTATCGGGATCCTAATTCGACGACGTGGCTACTACGACATTTAATGGTTGCTAGGCTAGTCATATTGCTCGCGATACTTTTTAACTACATGCAAAGCCAAAAAATTAAACCCCAGCGTAATCAAGAATAAGATCAAACCTAATGCAAAAGCGGCTAACGTCTTGGCATTATCAAATTCTTGATCTCCAACAAGCAACGTCACTATTTGAACGGTAACTGTCGTCACCGCTTCCAATGGGTTGATAGTTAAATTAGCCACTGAACCAGCAGCCATAACAACAATCATTGTTTCTCCGATTGCTCGCGAAATTGCCAGCAATACCCCGCCGACAATCCCTGGCAAAGCAGCCGGAAATATCACTCTGCGGATAGTTTCTGATTGCGTGGCTCCCAAACCATAAGAGCCATCTCGCATGCTTTGAGGCACCGCGGTTATCACATCATCAGATAACGATGAAACAAACGGTATTATCATCACGCCCATCACCAACCCAGCTGCGAGAGCGCTTTCAGAGGCAACTTGCAGACCGATACTTTCACCAGCACTTCGTATCGCAGGCGCAACTGTAATAGCCGCAAAAAACCCGTAAACAATTGTCGGAATACCGGCGAGTATCTCTAGTAACGGCTTAACGACATCTCGGGTTTTTTTGCTAGCATATTCAGCAAGGTAAATCGCAGACATTAATCCAGTTGGCACAGCAACAAGCATCGCTATAGCCGAAATGAGTAGCGTGCCCACCAACAGAGGAATCACGCCAAAAGCACCTGACGCGCCAACTTGATCGGCGCGAATAGCTATCTGAGGACTCCACTCCGTACCGAACAAAAAGTCAAAAATCGGTATCTGGTTAAAAAACCGTATTGATTCGAATAACACCGAAAAAATAATTCCCGCTGTGCTCAGCACGGCAATCCCAGAAGACAAAAACAACAAAATATTAAATGTCCGTTCTACCGGATAACGCACGTTCCATTTTGCGCTTGCCATCTTTAACGCCAACAGAGCACCGGTAACGGCAAGAGTAATTACCAATAACGGTTTATAACGCGCAGTGAAGGCTTCCAGCTCTATTAATCGCTCAACAGCGGGTCGGTACACTTCGCCAACGGTGTCCATCCCCATCATTCCAGACGCGACATTCCCAACACGGGTGTAAAGCAAACCTAGCTCACCCTCACCTAATAATGCAGCCTCAGCAGGCATTACAGCAATCACCATGTTTGCGATCACAGAGGGCTCGCTGAATGTCCAAATTAACAACAAAATCAAAGCTGGTACTATTGCCCAAATTACGGCCAAAAAGCCATAATAAGAAGGCAAGGCTGCCAAGTTTTTGATACCACCTAAAGGTCTAGCAAGAGCCTGGGAACGCATCACCCCGCCATAATAAGAAGCTACGGTGACGGCTATTAGCACCAGAACCAATGTCGACAAGTCCATCCTAAGTATTGCCCTGTATTTTTAATATTGTAGTGATTTGCCTAGCCCCTGAATAATTCAATATTAGTAAATACTGTACTAATGCGTAATTCGCTGAAAAAGCGCCTGACTATTTCTAGCGAGACGCTTGCTAAATCATCCCCGAGAATTCAAAACTACCCGAGGATATCTATTTTATCGTAAAACTTCAGTTCAGCTACTTGATTAGTTGAACGCGTGTCTCACTAGCTGGAACCGGAATGAGCCCACGATCAATCAAATAGCCCTCTTCACCGGATGCTCCCTTACTTAGGAAAGTATCAACATACTCCTGCATTCCTGGAATGGTACCAACATGCGCCTCTTTAACATAGAAGTACAAAGGTCGACTCACAGGATATTCGCTTGATGCAATTGCCTCAAATGTAGGTGCGGTTCCATCAATCAAAGCCCCTTTCACTTTATCAGCATTTTCCTCAAGAAAACTAAACCCAAATATGCCTAAGGCAGAAGGGTTTGCCACCAGTTTCTGAACGATCAAATTATCATTCTCGCCGGCTTCAATAAAAGCACCATCTTCACGTATAGCATGAGCAATTTGGGTAAAGATGTCTGATCCAACGGGTGCTTCGCCATTCTTTTCTTCGTAAGCTGTCGCCACGCTTGCCGAGATACCCAAGTCCATAAGTACACTAGCAGTTTCTGCGCCGGCTGCAGCTGATTTAAGTTTCGCGAGTGATTCGACCATTGCCGCGCCCTCTTCCATTGCCAGCTCAGAGAAAGCATCCCGTGTGCCCGATGTAGGAGGGGGTCCCAACACTTCAATTGAAATTGCAGGCAAACTCGAATTAACTTCGTTCCAAGTCGTATAGGGATTATCGACTAATTTGCCCTCTGCATTAGGAACTTGTTTCGCGAGAGCTAAAAACACATCTTTTCGACTTAAAGAAAATTCGGCAGATTCGTTAGCGTTCGCCATCACGATTCCATCATAGCCGACAAGAACCTCGGTGATTTCCGTTACACCGTTGCTAGTGCACAGTTCTACCTCACTCGACTTGATCGCCCGAGAAGAATTTGTGATATCCGGGGTCGACTCACCAACGCCTGAGCAAAACAACTTAAGTCCGCCACCAGACCCAGTTGACTCTACTTTGGGTGAATCAAAGTCAGTAGTCTTGCCGAATCGTTCCGCCACCACAGTAGAAAAAGGATACACCGTAGAAGAACCGACAATAGAAATATAATCGCGCGCGCTCGCGACACTAGAGGCAGCCATAACAGATGCGGCAAAAGCCGCTATACATATTTCTTTTTTCACGTTTGCTCCAAGTAAATTAAAATGGACAGATCAGGTTCGTATCCTAGTTTACTTATATGACAGTATTGTGACGTCAACGCTCTAGAATATAGTTAGTGGCAATTAACACATTGCCAAATAACTTATACTTTATTTTATCGCTATAACTAAATGAAACCCAGATCAATAGTGCTGTCACTTCGACCACGGCCCGTATCAACTAAGATTTATTTAATGCTCGCCATTACTAATATTCTCAATTTGGCAACTTAACGTGTAGCGGCATACTTAAATCTTATTAGCACGGGTTTATGCAGTCGTTACCTACTTACCTAACACTATTAGCAAAACAGAGTACACATGGTAGAAATAGAATTTTTCGGCGCCGCAGGTGAGATCACTGGCAGCTGTCATATCATCCGATCCAGCAACCATACTATCCTGCTCGACTGCGGGATGATTCAGGGACGCCGCTCAGACGTCGCGCGAAATGCCGAGCCCTTTCCATTCGATGTAAAGGAGATTGACGCGGTTATTTTAAGCCACGCTCACATAGACCATAGCGGGCGCCTACCTTTGCTGGTAAAACGTGGCTACCAAGGCCCCATCCACACCCACAATGCTTCGGCACACCTTTGTAATGTGTTGCTTCAGGATGCAGCCCACCTACAAAGTTCAATTTCACGCCGAGAGCAGACTGAACCAATGTACTCGATTAAAGATTCAAAGCAGACGATAAGCCAATTGGTAGGTCACCGTTACCGTGAAATATTTAACCCTACCCCAAATATTGAAGTCTGTTTTTACGACGCAGGTCACATCATGGGCTCCGCATCTATTTCGGTAACCTTTTTAGGCAGTAAGCCGCATAAACGCTTACTATTTAGCGGCGATCTTGGGCAATACGACACACCTGTAATCAACGACCCCTCGGCACCCGACCAAGCTGACATAGTGTTAATGGAAAGTACTTATGGAGGTCGGACTCACCGCAATCGCGACCAAACTGTACTTGAATTTGGTGAAATCATATCTTCCGCCGATCAAGCAGGTGGGAATATTGTAATGCCAGCTTTCGCGGTTGGAAGAAGCCAGGAAATTCTCTACCACCTTGGTTCAAATTATCAGCAATGGGGATTGGAAAACTGGCGTATATTTCTTGATAGTCCAATGGCTATTCATGCTAGTGAAATATATTGGGATTACGAGCACCTGTACGATGATGATACTACTCGCTTGGTACCAAAATTTAATGAAATGCCTAAGCTCCCAAACCTACATTTAACCCGCACAGCGGGAGAATCAAGAGTCATCAATAAACTAACGTCACGAGCAATCATTATCGCTGGCAGTGGAATGTGTAATGGCGGGCGAATATTGCATCACCTTAAACAACGCTTGCCTGCGCAGAACAACCAAATCGTGTTTACCGGTTACCAAGCACGCGCATCGTTAGGGAGGAAAATTATTGAAGGTGACCGGTCAATAAAAATTCATGGGGAAGATATAAATGTATCAGCCAAAGTACATACTTTAGGAGGATGGTCGGCCCATGGCGACCAACAAGACCTGCTACGGTGGTACAAAACAATCAAAAACAAACCGCCGGTTTACCTTGTGCACGGCGAGCCGGCATCTGGGAAAAAGCTGCAGAGCTATTTTTACCAAACTACAAAAGACGTTTACTTAACTAAACCGGGTCAGAAAATAAACCTTTAACTATTAGAGAAATAAAATGCCCTTTAGTCCTAGCCTACCCCCCGCCCAATAAAAACGAGCTTAGCGACCAATTATGCGATCTTCTGTCGATAATTATTGAGCCTCTTATGGACGAATGTGTAACAGTTAGTCCTCACTCAATTCTTCCGCCATGCCCTCTGATTTTATTTCAGCCATACTGCCCATTTCATCAGCGGCGTTCACCGCATCAGCCGCCCCTTCCGTTACCGCATTTACAGCGTTAATTGCTGAAGTTTTAACAGACAGCATAGCGATATCGATCTCAGACTGTTGATGTGAATCGTTGAACAATCCGGTGAAAATCACAATACCGGCAATAATAATAAATATAGCTATAAGGTAATGAATAACTTTCATATATGGTGCACCAGCTCGGATCGATATTTAACTTCAAATAAACACGTTGTCGGCATAATATTCGTCATGGTTTCTGGCATTGAGTAAAATACGAAATTTATTCACCTTTAACGTTTATTTCCAACTGATTTTATATAATTACATTGTTCCATATATAAGGTACATATAATAAAAACCTAAGCTGCTATCTAAATCTTGAACCATTATTTACCACAAATACCACGCTCATCGGAGCATTGAGCTGTAAATAATTTGTCATTTAGTTTGCGCCTAAACATTGATTGTAGTATACCGTCCGCCTGAATTTTTTCAGCGCATCGAATTTGAACGTCGATTTACCGAAGCGCACTATTTTTTGTTTAATATTTCAAACATTTAGCATCCGCTCAGCAGAGACAATAACAGCAAAACCGCTAACCTCGATGCTAGCAATACGAACACCAAACTACACCCAAACGATTGAAGGGGACAAATTAAAATGGCGATAGCAGAAGACAAAATGATTCACGGCATTACACCGTATAACGCCAAAAAATCCGAAGAGTACATGAATGAAAAGCAGTGTGATCACTTTCGCGCTATTCTAGGGGCATGGCGCAAAACACTGGTTGATGATATTTCACGAACTTTGCATACCATACAAGATGAGAACATAAACCATCCTGACCCAAACGACCGTGCGAGCCAGGAGACCGACATGTCTCTGGAACTTCGTAATCGCGACCGAGAGCGTAAGTTACTTAAAAAAATCGACGAAACTATTGTCAGAATCGATGACAATGATTACGGATGGTGTGAGAGTTGCGGCGTAGAAATTGGAATAAGACGGCTAGAAGCTCGCCCGACAGCAGAACAATGCGTTGACTGTAAAACGCTTAACGAAATAAAAGAGCGTCAAATGGGCTAGTTTTTACTCAGCATTGCACAAAAAAAGCCCGCAAACTGAAAAGTATTGCGGGCTTTTTTATAAGCAGATATTTTTACTTTAAGCTACATTCCCTTAAACACCCATGTGATCGAAACATATCGATAACCCAGCATTTTGCCCCCCTTTATTAGGGCTCATATACTTCCACATAGGCTTCATCACGAATTTCTCTGACCCACTCTGCATAGTCAGCATCAGACTTCCTGTTCCTAAGTTGTTCTGCTGCCTGCCTGCGAACTAGCAAATCGCCCACCTCTTCATCTTTTCGTTCCAAAACCTGAATTAAATGCACTCCGAACTGAGAATCTACAGGATCAGACAATTCATTTATCTGCAAAGCGTTCATGGCTCTCTCAAACGGCGCCACCGTCTCACCCGGTGACAACCAACCCAGTTCTCCCCCCTGCGTCGCAGAAACAGCGTCATCCGACATAGCCTCGGCGATCTGTGCAAAGTCTTCACCTCCATTAACTCGCGACTTAACAGACTCTAGTTGCAGCTTTGCCTGTTCACGGGCAATTGGGTTTTCCGCCGAAATCAATATATGACGTGCACGAGATTTAGTAATCGTCTCAGTCGTAATCCCCCTCTTTTCCTCCAAAGTTAATATGTGCAAGCCATTCTGGCTTCGCAACACATCGGTAACCTGTCCTGGCATCATTCCACTTAAAGCCTCTACAAATAAAGATGGAAGCTGACCGAGCTTACGCCAACCTAAACTCCCACCTTCCAAAGCATCAGGGGCATTTGAATAAGTAACGGCCGCCTCCGCAAATGACAAGCCTGAACGAATCTGTCGAACAACATCTTCAGCCAGCCGATCAATCGAACTCAGTTGATCGTTTGTTGCTTCCTCAGGAAATGAAATCAGAATATGTCGCAGCAGATACTCTCCTTCAAGATCGCGGCCGCCGAGTTGAGTCAACAATTCATCGACCTCATCTGGTGATACTCGAACCCGACTCGTTACACGAGCCTCAACCACTTGTCTAATCGTCATTTGTCTGCGCAGGTCAGCTATGAACGAATTAATCGACATGCCCCCACTGCGTAAATCTGCCTCCAATTGCTCCACGGTGACATTATTCGATTCGGCTATCTGCCCTGCCGCTGCCCAGACCTGTTCATCCGTAATCTCAAGACCCATTCGCTCACCTAGCTGCAGCTGGAGCGATTCAATAACCAGACGCTCCATAAGTTGTTCGCGAAGTAACTCTTCAGGTGGCATCGGCAAACTTTCATCGCCATTTCGAGCTGTCTCAAGCTCAACCCTCAACGCGCCAATACGAGAGTCGAATTCACCTTTTGTTATAACATCATCATTTACTACCGCGACCACGCGGTCAATTTCACGTAGCTCTTCCTGTACATCTTGGGCGAAAACAGAGCTAGGCAACAAAGCCAACACCACCGTTATTGTCATTGTCGACAATAACAATATAGAAGATCGCATAATCATAAAAGTACCGGAACTTCGAATTAAATGATAAATCATAAAAACTAACAGGAATAAAGGGGTCTAAAATTACCCCTCTGTAAGGCTACAGTCCAGAGCGAATACGCGCTAATCCCGTTAATTCAAACTCAGCAAGAAATGACTGACGATCATTACTAGTCGACCGAACACGGTTTTGATAAAACAACCGTAAACGCCAGCAACAGCCGTTATATTCAAACCCAACTTCTGTCTCTAGGTTTTCTTCATCACGTATTGAAAAGCGGTCATTTCCAAATACAGTCCAACGTTCCGTTATAGGTAATTGCGCCCGAACATCAATTTGTTCTATTGAATTGTCTGTGTATCGATAACCGACCCCTAAAAAGCGACCACCATCATTATAATTAAAGTCGAATTGAGCTTGACGCACATTGCTCGCGTCAGTGTTCCATTGTACGTAAGCATAGGCAGAAATATTATCACCTAGCTGAGTGTGAACCTCACCCAGCACATCCGCAATGCCATCCGTATTGTCTTCTCTAGCGAATGGAAGCCCGGTTCTGGAATCTATCCCCTCTAGGCCCTTACGGTCTTTGAGGAACACAACTGTACCAAGGCTGGCTTTAAGCAAACGATCACCAGTTTCAGAGTCATCGATTCGGCTAGTCAACGCAAAGGTTACCTGATTGGTATCGCCGACTCGGTCAGCGCCGTAAAATCGGTTTGCTCTATAAATTTCACCAAAATTATTGTAAGTGATCTCAGAAGAATCAAACAAAGGTAAAGCGGACTGATCTACTTCAGGTGCATACGCATAAAAGGCTCTTGGTTCCAAAGTTTGAATAGCATCCCGGCCAAACCAACGAGCTCTACGTTCAAAAAACAATCCCGCATCCAACGAAAATACCGGCGCTGTTCGGCTTGGACTCGTATCATTTAACTCAGAAAATGGAGTAAATCCCGCAGGAATTTCCACCTCCCCCATTGCATTCACAAACGCATCAGAGGTGTTTATCAGAAAATTATCACCATCTATATTGTACTGGGTATGGCGAACTTCCACGCGCGGCTTAAAGAACCCCCACGTGTTTTCGAGCGGTAATTCAAGAAAAGGAGTCGCATCCAATCGCTGAGTATTAAGGAATGACTCATGCGAAAACTCAACGAAAGAACCGCGCAAACCGTATTCAATGTCTAGTGGGCCTTCGTCAAAATTAGTTGAGATCGTAACTTCAGGTAAGCGCTCGTAAGGTTCGGTAAACCCTGTATCAACTGCCTTATACTGGAATGCCCGTACGCCAACATTTAACCAATCACCGCGATAGTTTAGTGATGCCTGCCGATCAACAAAAAATACTGAATAAAAATCGACATCGTTGTAAAAATCGTTGTAATACTCCGTATCTGAGAGATCATTGTACACACCTCTCAAATTCCAATTGTCACCAAACCTTTGCTGGTGCTCAAATTTCACCAAAAATCGATCCTCTCCATTAAACTCGTCGTCGCCGGGCAAAAATTCCCCGTTAAATTGGCCTTGAACTTTTTCGCCCATATAACGCACCTCACCTTTAAGCTGTACGCCCCGTTCGGTGTACCAAGTTGGCGTTATCGTTGCGTCCATCTGCTCATGAATATTCCAGTACCAAGGAATACCAAATACAAATCCATTGTCCGTCTGGGATCCAAATTCAGGAAACAGCACACCGGTCTTGCGTTTGTCGTTGATTGGAAAACTCAGCGCCGGGAAATAAAAAATCGGAACTCCCTTAAACCTTACTCCTAAGTTCTTGGCAACACCGCGGCCCGTATTTTGATCCAACTCCAGCTCAGATGCAGACAACATGACATCGTCCTGCCCTTCAGCACAAGTGGTATAAACAACTTTTCTCAATCGAGTTACGCCAGCACCCTCTAGGAAAACCTGTTCCGCAGAACCTCGTGCCTGTACCGCGACTGACTCGGTGTCATCATTGATACCATTTCGCGCGGCCATTTTAAACTCTGATTTACCGGCTTCCCCTATCTGGGTCGGGACTTGTACTTTCAATGAATCTGTTTGCAACCAATCACCAGCGGGGGAACGCCATGCAACATCTCCAGACCCTTCAATTTCATCTGTCGACCGGTTATATCTCAGCTCATCACCCGTCAAACGCTGTCGACCCTGCACTAACTCCGCATTGCCGCGCAATAACACGACACCGTCTCCAATTGATTCTACTTCGTCGCCTTCAAGTGAAATCGGAAGCTGACCATTTTCGCCAGGCTCCAAATCCGAATTTGGGAACGGAATAACGTCGGGCTCACAATTACAATTTGCACCACTTGTGTCGCATGCAGCGTTGGCAGACTGCCATGCTGAACCTAACAATAACGCAAATACTGTGGCAAGGAGTTTTGGCAACCCGCCCACTTTTGGTTTTGTTTTTAGTTTCCAACGAGTATTTCGAGACATGGCTAACGGCATTGGTTATTCCTCAAGAGTATTCAAAACACTTTACGGTCGTAAGGACAGGCGACGATAAAGGTAAAATGTTTATCCTTTTCACAAATGTCGCTCTATACATATAGACCCGATTATATGAGGTATACGCTTTCTGTGAAACGGCTACACGCCAATCATTAACACTATTTTTAAAGTAAATTCACCACCGCTTTAAGCAAATCAGCACAGATGATATCTTCCAAACTTCAATAACAGGCTCAATATACGCTATTTACATGATTACATTCCCCGCAAATCCGGCCGATATTACTATATTTATTTTGGCGGCAGGCCGCGGCGAACGTATGCGCCCACTATCTAACACGACCCCAAAGCCTCTTTTAAAAGTCTTGGGAAAAAGCTTGCTTGAGCACCATTTGCAACGGCTCGCAACACAAGGTTTTCAAAAGATCATCATAAATGTGGCTCATTTGGGTCAGAAAATTATTGATACTATCGGGGGCGGTCAGTCGTTTGGTCTCGATATCATTTATTCATTTGAAGAAAATGGCGCCCTTGAAACACTTGGTGGGGTTCGCAACGCGCTAGATAAAATTCAAAGTGAGCATTTCTTATTGCTGAATGCTGACATTTGGTGCGACTGCGATTTTCGTTCGCTACTGGCTCATCAACCTGAAGTAGCGCATTTACTTATGACAACAAACCCATCGCATCACCCAGAAGGTGATTTTATACTGGAGGAGTCAGGCAAACTTAGTCTAGGCCTACCCGGCGATGGACTCACGCGACAAACCTATACAGGAATCGGGATATACAACAAGTCGTTCATAGCATCCCTCGATAAAGGGTACTCACTCCTTGGGCCCTTGTTAAGAGCAGAGATAAAAAAGAATAAACTTTCGGGATCCATGCATCATGGGCAATGGTTTGATATCGGAACCCCTGAAAGACTGATTCAGGTCAATCAGCTGCTGCTAAAATAAATTGATAGTATCCAATTCAGCTAGTTATCTCGCTCAACCATTGCTTTCACAAATACTTTAGAAAGACTGGATACCATAGCAACCTTTACGTCAGGCATTGTTTGCTCTATGCCTAGATCGCGCAAACTTGTCGCCTGTAACCCCTTAAACCCGCAAGGATTAATATTTTTAAACGGAGCGAGATCCATATCCACGTTTAGACTAAGGCCATGGTAACTACAACCCTTACGAATTCTTAGACCAAGCGCGGCCACCTTCTTACCATCAACATACACCCCCGGGGCGCCCTCACGCCTGACTGCTGTCAACCCGAAAGAGCTTAGGTAGTCTATAAGCCCTGTTTCAATACTGCTCACTAGAGTTTTTACACCAAAGCCCCGTCGTCTCAGATCTATTAGACAGTAAATGATCAGTTGCCCTGGGCCGTGGTACGTGATCTGCCCACCCCGATCTGACTTCACTATTGGAATCGAACTAGGGCTAATCGTTTGTTCTTTGCACGCCGTGCCCTGCGTATATATAGGAGGGTGTTCAAGCAACCAAAACTGATCCACAACCCTCTGATCCCGCATCTCTGTATATGCCCGCATTTCAGCTTGCATCTCAAGGTACCCCTGCACCCCATAATCTTTAACCTCGAAACCAGAAAATGAATTTTGATTCATAACACGTGGCAATATTTGTGACATCAAAGGATGTTTTCCTTAAGCCCCTCTGAAACTAATGCAATCACTTAAAGCGTCATCAACACCTGATCATGTTGATGCAACCGTTGATAGATGTCTTCTAACATCTCTCGATTTTGCAAGGTTAGCATTGCGGATACCGACACATAAGACCCCTTCCCTGATGACTTAACACTGAATACGATTTCGCTCATAACAGGACCAACGTTGCATTCAGTAAATACAGTCTTCACTGCTAAAATTGCCGGCTGCTCATTTCGGCACATGGCTTTAAATGTATAGTCACAAGGATATTCGAGCAAATCAAAGCCATCGCCGGATTTATCGTTGTTTTTACTGTTATTTTTATTGTTGTTATTCAAACCCAGTCTTCACTAGCAAAACCCCAAGCAGCCATTAAAAGGTGTCCTTTCAAAAAGTTCTTTAAAAATTGGCAATTTGTAAGCGAATATAATCGGTGAGTTTTTTAATCAAATCAGCCTCTGCAACCGCATGCAATCCAACCAAGTCGATACTTTCAAGCTCGACATCCCCAGCGATTACACGCGCTGTTCCAACCATATCTCCCTCAGCGATAGGTGCTTCAACATAGGCCGGAACTCTGTAATCAAGCGTTAATGAATCACGAAGTTCTTTTGCAATTACGAGAGTAACTGGATCAACCGCACCGAATGCTAGATGGTCTGCCTCTCCGTAATAAACTTCCAGTGTGTCTTCGGGTCGAGGCACTAGTAGCACTTGCAACGGCATGTAAGCAGCATGACCATAGTTCAACAAACTTGCTGCTTGATCAGCGCGAGCAGCGGGGCTCTCAGCGCCAGCCACAACAGCGACTAACCGCATATCGTTTTTCACGGATGATGCCGCCAAACAGTAACCCGCAGCCTCGGTATAGCCTGTTTTAATACCGTCAACTGACGGATCTCTCGCTAACAATGTATTCCGATTGCCTTGGGTAATATTATTAAATGTATATTCCGGTTCAGAATACCATTTATAAAATTCGGGAAAATCTCTTATCAGCGCTCGCGACAATAGCGCCAAATCGTACGCCGTCGAATAGTGTTCCTCACCTGGTAATCCAGGTGCATTAGTAAAGTGACTTGACGTCATACCCAACTGTAATGCTTTTTGATTCATCACAGTCGCAAAACCAATTTCCGTTCCAGCCACATGCTCCGCCAAAGCTACCGCAGCATCGTTACCGGATTGAATGATCAGTCCTTTTAGTAAGTCATGGACAGTTACCCGTTTTCCTACTTCGATAAACATGCGCGAGCCACCGGTACGCCATGCTTTCTCACTCACAACCACCTCATCTTCCAACGCCAATAAGCCGTTCGAAATACGATCAAACACAACATAAGACACCATCAATTTAGTTAAACTTGCGGGTTCAACTCGAATGTTTGCTTCCTTCTGTGCAAGAATAGTTCCGCTCCCGTGTTCCATTAATATCCAAGATTTCGCCTCAAGCATTGGACTGGGAATACTACTAAGCGCGGCCTTGGAGATCATTTGCGAGATCGCCACATTATGGCTAGCACACAATAACGCGAAAACTATAAATTGATAACTTACCCGCTTGGTATTACAAAAAAACTTCACTACTTGCACTATCTTGAACTCCTCAATTATTCTCAATAAACAAACTATAAATTAAATACAAAACAACATTAATAAACGTATCCAACAAATCTCATCATTCAGCGACCGGGTGTGCAGGATAGCCTTCTTGCTCCAATCGTAATTTAACGCTACTTGCGCTAGCTTCAGTAAATGGCCCTAAACGTACTCGGTGCAAAACCCGACCGTCATTCCCCTCCGTAGATATGATTCGAACCGTTAAGAATCCAGCTTCACTCAAGCGGTCTCTAGTCACACGTGCATTTTGTTCATTGCTATAAGCGCCAACCTGAAAACGAATACCAGCATTCACTTCTGGTAAAACAACATCAATCGGTGATTCAGGTTGATATATGGCAGTCTCGCTATTGTTATAATTAGCTTCGGGATTAACGGCAGCACCCTCATCCAGTTCTGAGGAGCGAACGGCAGAAGCTTGGCTCGCGCTTGAATCATAGCTCGGTGCAGGAACGGGCGTACTCACCAGTGGGGCGCTGATCGCGTCACGAACGGGAGCACTCGCACGCGCAGTATCAGCTGCGTTTACCACCTGTATTTCCACATCGGCAGTACCCGTCTTTATCATGTCCAGCTTTGCGGCTGCGGCGTACGACAAATCAAGTATCCGACCGTGTAAAAATGGCCCGCGGTCATTAACTTTCACCACAACGCTCTTTCTATTCTGAATATTAGTCACGCGAACATAACTCGGTAACGGTAACGTTTTGTGCGCCGCAGTCATCGCATACATATCATAAATCTCACCACTTGAAGTACGCCGTCCATGGAACATTTTTCCGTACCACGAGGCTTCTCCTTGCTCGGTATGGCCTCTCGCTTCCTTAACTGGTCGGTACATAACGCCGTATACGCGATAAGTACTATTACCAGTCTCACTAAGTGGCTCATCTTTAGGAATAGCATCTGGCACTTGTGCGGCACGTTCAGCACTCATACGAGGCGGCCCATCTTTGGAGAAGTAACCACCTGCGTTCCCCCCGCCACAAGCAGTAAGGATCAGAAACATGCTCAGAACGACGTATCTCATCGTACCTCCAACATTGCGGCCTTAATTTCCTGACTCAGCTCATGCACTGCCATTGCATACATAGTGCTTCGATTATACTTGGTTATAACGTAAAAATTATGATGTGCAACTCGAACAACCGGTGCAGTGTTGGCATCTAAAGCAACCACTCCAACCTTAAGGTCTTGAGCCAGTGCATCCATCAACTTAGCACCCGTATTTTCGATATCTGCCACCGTTCGATCAGTATTTAATTTAGCGCTAGGCGAATTCAGTAGCTCCGCAGAGTAGCTTGCGAAATCAGTAATCACAGGCTGACCGGCCTGCCAACGGTGATGGTTAAAATAGTTGGCAACACTACCTATAGTATCCACAGGATCGTTAATTAGATCAATACGATCGTCAGCATTAAAATCTACTGCGTATGCTCGATAACTTGTGGCAATAAATTGCGGATAACCTACTGCGCCCGCATAGGAGCCTTTCACCTCAAGTGGATCAAACCCCTGTTCTTGGCATAGCTGTAGAAAAGCTTTTAATTCTCCCGCGAAAAATGCGCTACGGCGCGGATACCCTGAGACTAAGGTTGCGAGTGATTCAAACACTCCATGTTTGCCTCGATATTGCCCAAACCTTGACTCAACACCAATAATGGCAACAATAACCTCCTCGGCAACCCCATAATCTACAGAGGCTTTGGCTAGTTCCTTTTGATAGGTTTGCCAGAAATCGATACCTTGTTGTATACGCTCTGGTTTTATAAATAAGCCACGGTAATCTTTCCATGTCATAGATTTTTCAGCGGGCTTGGTCATCGCATCAATAATGCTCTGCTTAAACTCAACTGCAGCAAACAAACGTTGTAACTCGGCGCGATCGAATCCCTGCTCCATGAGCTCCTCTGCCAGTGTCAGTAATTCAGGATGATCTTGCATCTCAATAGCTTCGGCACTAATACTCAGCAATAACGACGTCAACACAGCCATACCTGCAACTAAGCGCACTAGTCGAGCTGCAAAGTACGCTGATGTGCTTCCAAATTCCTTAACCGCCCGATCTAAAACTCTATACATCAATAATCCTCATTAACTAAACTCTAATACTATGCCTTAATTCCAAGAATCGGCTATACCGCACAAATCACTTTTAATGATTCATTAATGACTGGTGCGAATGAATACTCATTAATATCCCAAAACCAAACATTAGTGTCACCATAGAAGTACCACCATAACTAATCAACGGCAGCGGCACTCCAACCACCGGTAACATTCCAGAGACCATCCCAATATTCACAAAAACATAGAAAAAAAACGTCAGCGATAAGCTTCCAGCCAACAGCCTTGACCACGTATCTTGTGCCGCATACGCGATCATTAATGCTCGGAATACAATGCACATGTATATTGCCAGTAGTGCACCAACCCCCATTAACCCGAACTCTTCGGCAAAAACGGAAAAAATAAAATCAGTGCTCCTTTCAGGTATAAATTCGAGCTGAGATTGACTGCCCGCCATCCAACCCTTGCCACGACTACCTCCAGACCCAATCGCAATCATTGATTGAATTGTATGGTACCCCGCACCTAACGGATCGGACCAAGGATCAATCAAGGTTAATATTCTCCGTTGTTGGTACTCGTGCAGATATGTCCACAAGTACGGAGCAGCGACGGCTACACAAATTAAAGCGCCGAGCATATACCTCCATCGTAACCCCGCTAGAATAACTATCACCAAACCAGAAACAGCAATCAAGATTGCCGTTCCGAGATCCGGTTGAAGTAGCACCAATCCAACCGGAAGCATTACTACGATTAATACCAGACAAGTCATAGGGATAGACAACGGTAACGGCCTGCGACTAACTACCCAGGCGACCATCATCGGCACCCACAACTTCATTAACTCTGATGGTTGAAATCGAAAAAACCCCAGATCAAGCCAACGCTGGGCACCCTTGCCGACAATGCCTAGAATTAATACCCCTACCAATAGCGTAGACCCGATGATATATACCCACGGTGACCATCGGTGCCATGTTTGTGGGCTTATCTGCGCAACAACGGCAAGCACTGCAAACGACAATAATATTCGAATAACTTGACGCAACATTGCACCATCATTCTCACCCGTCGCACTGTAAAGAATAAACAAGCTAGACAGGCACAGCATAATTAGAAACACCATTAACGGCGCATCAAGATGTGAACGGCTTTCAGCCCTCATTGAGCGATTGCCACGCGCGTATCTGTTTCGTTTGTAATTACCTCATTAGATTGATTAGCGAAGTATTGATCCATAACAGCTCGGGCAATCGGTGCGGCCACACCACTGCCACTACCACCATTTTCAACAATCACTACTACGGCAATTTTGGGGTTCTCTACTGGCGCATAAGCGACAAACAGCGCATGGTCACGTAACCGCTCAGGAATTTTATCGGCATCATATTTTTCGTCTTGTGCAATTCCTATTACTTGAGCAGTGCCACTTTTCCCCGCCATCCGATATAAAGCATCAGCACCAATCGCCCGAGCTGTTCCTCTCTCTCCGTGCGTTACTTCTTGCATTGCGTCGCTGATAATCGACATGGAGCCGGGATCAGATAAGTTCACTTGCTGTTTAATCAGAATCGGTAATTCTTGAACAGTTTCATGGTCAGCAGCACGGACAGCCGTAACCAAACGCGGTGCGACTCTTGTTCCATTATTCGCCAGAGTCGCTGTCATGACTGCCAATTGAATTGGTGTGACCAACATATAGCCTTGGCCGATACCAGTAATAACTGTTTCACCCGGATACCAAACCTCGTCCCGCGCTCGCTCTTTCCATTCTTTGGAAGGTACAAGGCCAGTTGGCTCGTTATGCAAATCAATTCCCGTTCGACGACCTAACCCAAATTCAGTTAAAAAACCGTGAAGATAGTCTATTCCTAGCTGTTGTGCCACAGAGTAAAAATAAACATCACACGACTGCGCAATTGCACTTTGCAAGGTAACACTACCGTGGCCGGCATGCCTCCAACACCGATAGCGTTGCGAGCTACCGGGCAGCGAATACCAGCCTGGGCAAATCTCTGTAGATGCTGGTGAAATCCCATATTCCAGCGCCGCTAATCCAACTAACCCCTTGATAGTCGATCCAGGCGCATATCTTCCGTTCAACGCTCGATTCAGTAAAGGCCTATCGAGACTATCCCGCAGCTTGCCGTAATTCTCCTGGCTGATTCCGTTAACAAATAAATTCGGGTCATAAACCGGATTACTTACAAATGCCAATACATCACCCGATGTAGGGTCAAGTGCGACAATGGAACCTCGATAATCACCCAACGCCTGCCTCGCCATAATCTGCAAGTCAATATCCAGCCCCAAGATCAAATCTTCACCGTTAATCGGTGATTCGCTTTCCAGAACTCGGACACTGCGGCCATGCGCCGTGGTTTCGACTTGCTCAAACCCGATCTTTCCTCGCAATTGCTCTTCGTACATCCCTTCGATACCAAGCCTTCCGATATATCGAATTCCCCGATAGGCTTCCCGGTCGATCTCCGCCAGATCATCCTGAGAAATCCTTCCCACGTACCCAACTGAGTGCGCCGTTTCCTCTCCGTACGGGTAATTACGCACCACCTGAACCTCTAAGCTCGAGCCATTTAACTTATGTTGATGCACGGCATAGCGGGCAACTTCCGCTTCACTCAACGCTAATTTAAGTGTTTGCGATTCAAATGACGGTCTAGACCGAACCTGCTCTAAAAAACTCTCAACACTCTGCTCGTCTAAATGAATCAGTCGAGCTATTTGGTTGAGCAAAGCATCCATATCATCAACTTGCGAAGGCAGAATCTCAACTGAGTACACAGGTTTGTTTTCGGCCAGTAGTCGTCCGTTCCGATCAAATATCTCCCCTCTGGCCGGAGAAACCGATTGCAATCGAATACGGTTGTCGTTAGAAAGCGTTTCAAAACGCTCGTACTCATACACTTGTAAAAACCAGACCCGAAAAAACAAGCCGCAAAACATCAACACAACCACGCCCGCGGCAATGGACAAGCGCTGCTTCGCTAACGTAGTTTCACGCTGATAGTCTTTAATTTGTGCAGTTTCCAAATAAATTATCCTTAGTAAAAACTATTCATAAATAATAAAGCTATGCTCGCGCGAGCTTACTACTGCGCACTAAAAAATATACCCATGGCCAAACGATCATGTTGACAATTAAGGGTGCCCAATAAGCCCAATCAGTAAAAATCGCCGTATTGACCCCAACCAACAGAACCTGCAAAAACCTAGCAATAAGCGTTAAGCCAAACACAACTAATGCCTGTTGAAAAATTGTAGACATCTGCATTTTGAAATTAATTACATTGGCCATGTAGGCTAGCAAGGTATAGATCAACGCATAAACACCAAGCGATTCGGCCATCACAACATCAACAGCTAATCCAGTCAGCATTCCAAACATCGGGCCACATATACGAGGTACAAATATCGCCCAGGCAATAACGACAACACCAACCCAATCCGGTCGCCAGGCTTCCAACGATTGCGGAAGTCTTATTACTACAAGCACCATCGCAATAAATACAGATACCAGAATCGGAAACGTATCTAAAAACCGAAAACCAGCCGAGGTCTTCACTCTTCGATCCCCTGAATTACCGATAGCAACAACACATGCGCAAGTTTATCGAGTTCAACTACCGGTCGAGCAGTAATCTCTAGAAACGAATGCCCTAAGGATTCAGAAATATCTTCGACAATCGCAACGGGATAACCCTCGGGATAACGCCCCCCCATACCGGAACTAACTAAAAGGTCTCCTTCACGAATATCGCTATTGCGGGTTAAAAACGGTAGTTTGAGAATATAAGTTGAGCCACCTTGACCAATCCCCATCGTTCTCACACCGCTGCGTTCAAACATCAGAGGGATAGCCACATCACCGTCGGTCAGAAGTCTTACCTGGGCGCTATTCACCATCACCTCTGTTACCAACCCAACGACCCCTGTCTCATCAATAGCGACCTGCCCCTCATAGGCACCATCTATCAGCCCTTTATCAACAACAATTTGCTGGCGAAAGGTGTTTACACTGATATCTTTAACTCTCGCGTACTTGGTTTCCATCCGTGTAGCCTTCGACGCATCAAGCAAGCTACGCAACTCATTATTCTCCCTCTCAAGCGGCCTTATTCTTAGTGATTCTGCTCTTAACCTAGCATACTCGGCTCGCAACTGTTGATAAGCAGCTTCAGTATCAGCCGATGGCTCAAACGCTAGATTTACTCTCTGATAGATCGCATGCGGAACTTCCGCAGCCAAATGCACCGTCGCAAGGGGAAACGATAATAGAGCTCGAACTTCATTCAACCAATCGGTCTGTCGATCAACAATAAGAATAACTATCGTCAAACAACTTATCAAAAACCAACTTGCGGCTGTTGCGGTTCCATCAAACATTGCTCGCTGCATAACGTTTCTGAAAAACTAGCGAAAAATTACCAAATAACAAAAGATAGAGATTAAGCTCGCCGCTATAGGAAAGCTAGCAAACACTAGGCACTCCTACTCAACAGCAAAGACATCCCCAAGTACATCCATCTCTTCCAACGCCCGGCCACAGCCTCGTGCCACACAGGTAAGCGGGTCATCTGCGATCAGCACCGGTAAACCAGTGTCGTCCATGATACGACGATCCATATCACGCAACAAAGCACCACCGCCAGCAATCACCATGCCTCGATCGCCAATGTCAGCGCTCAACTCAGGTGGTGTTTGCTCGAGCGCTGCTCGAATTGCGCGAGTAATCGCGTCAAGCGGCTCCTTTAACGCGCCATATACTTCCATGCTGCTAAGAATTACACTTTTGGATAAACCCTCTGATAAGTCCCGTCCCTTGACCTCAATTTCCCGATTTTCAGAGTCTTTCCAAGCAGCACCAATTGATTTTTTAACACGTTCGGCTGTTGCTTCACCAATCAGCACACCATGATTACGACGCACATGGTTAACAATTGCTTCATCAAAAGTATCACCCGCGACTCGCAGCGAAGAACTATAAACCATGCCACCCAAAGACATAACGCCCACTTCAGTGGTACCACCGCCTATATCCACAACCATCGAACCAGTTGGTTCAGCTACCGGTAAGTTGGTTCCGATCGCAACAGCCATAGGCTCTTCAATTAAGTAGACTTCACGCGCACCAGCGCTAATAGCTGATTCTTTAATTGCTCTTCGCTCAACTTGTGTTGAGCCACAAGGAACACAGATAATGATTCGCGGGCTTGGTCGCATAAAGCGATTTTCTTGTACCTTGCGAATAAAATACTTCAACATTTGCTCGGTAACGGTAAAGTCAGCAATTACCCCGTCTTTCATCGGCCGAATCGCTTGAATAGACCCAGGCGTCCGTCCAAGCATCTTTTTGGCGTCCACACCGACCGCAAGTATAGTCTTTCCACCGCCTCGGCCATGCGGATCGTAGCGGATAGCCACTACCGACGGCTCATTCAGAATGATCCCCCGCTCTTTCACATAAATCAGCGTATTAGCTGTGCCAAGATCGATTGCCAGGTCATTGGAAAACATTCCAAAAAGGGCTTTTAACATCTATATTTACCGCGGAAACAAGGTCTAGTGGGAGGGTGTCATATGCTGGCCGTACTGTACCAATGCACCTTGATCTATTCAACCGTTATGGTAACGTCCCGCATCGCTAAAAGCGGCTTAAATACAATAATTTAATTCAATTTTGTCCACTAAATAACTCGATATGACAATTAGTAACGAAGACGTGCAAAAAATAGCTCGGTTAGCTCGACTTGAAGTTAGCGAAAACCAAGCAATTAAATTTAGCGGTGAACTAGAAAAAATCCTACATTTAGTAGAAAAAATGGAGGCCTGCGACACCGCCTCGGTCGAACCAATGACGCATCCTTTTGACGCGGCTTTACGCCTACGCGAAGACAAAATAACTGAAACAAATCAAAGAGATAAGTTTCAAACCATCGCGCCAGCAACTCAAGATGGCCTCTATCTTGTCCCAAAAGTGATCGATTAGGCGTTAGGTATACTTGAAATGGATAAACTACACCAAAAAACTCTAACCGAGCTTCAATCCTTTCTGCGCGACGGCGAATGCTCAGCGCGAGAGCTAGCTGAGCACTTTTTACAACGGATAGATGCTGACGACCAGCTCAACGCATTTATTACTGTTGATAGTCAAAGAACTTTAGAGCAAGCAAAACAGGCAGATATTGACCTCAATAAAAATTCAGGCTCTGCATTAACTGGCATCCCGCTCGCCCATAAAGATATTTTTTGTACCGATGGCCTGCTAACCACCTGCGGTTCAAAAATATTAAACAATTTTGTATCGCCCTATGATGCGACTGTTGTATCTCGATTAAACACGGCAGGAATGGTCACACTAGGGAAAACCAACATGGACGAGTTTGCGATGGGGTCGTCAAATGAGACTTCGTATTACGGTGCGGTTTCCAATCCATGGAAAATCGATGCTGTTCCGGGAGGTAGCTCGGGAGGGTCAGCTGCAGCAGTTGCGGCTGGATTGGCGCCAGCCGCAACAGGTACCGATACTGGAGGTTCGATTAGACAACCAGCAGCATTTTGCGGAATTACCGGCGTAAAACCCAGTTATGGTCGAGTATCACGTTACGGCATGATTGCTTTTGCCTCATCACTCGACCAGGCAGGCCCAATGACCCGCACCGCAGAAGATGCTGCATTACTTTTAGATGTAATGTGCGGATTTGACGAACATGACAGTACATCGTTACGCCAAGACCCGGTTAATTTTAGCGCTCAACTCGACAAACCAATTGAGGGCGTAAAAATCGGCTTACCAAAATCATTTTTTAGTGAAGGGCTCGATGCGGAGGTAGGTGATGTAGTTGACACCGCAATTAAGACACTCGAAAAAATGGGAGCGATTATCGTTGATATAGCGCTTCCAACCAGCGAACTCGCGGTTCCCTGTTACTACGTACTTGCCCCAGCTGAAGCATCCAGTAACCTGTCCCGATTTGATGGGGTGCGCTTTGGTCATCGAGCACAAGAATACGGTGATCTTGATGATATGTACCAAAAGACACGCTCAGAAGGATTTGGTGATGAAGTAAAACGTCGCATAATGATCGGCACTTACGCACTATCGTCCGGATACTACGATGCCTATTACTCAAAAGCACAAAAACTTCGCAGACTAATTAGTAACGATTTTGATCTTGCATTTAAGCAATGTGACGTGATTCTTGGACCAACCACACCAAGCGTAGCATTTGATAAAAACGCTAAAACTGATGATCCGGTCGCAATGTATTTGAATGATACCTATACCATTCCGGCTAACCTCGCTGGATTACCCGCAATGTCGCTGCCAGCCGGGCTCAGCCCACAGGGTATGCCTATTGGGCTACACATAGTTGCGCCCTATATGGAAGAAGGCAGAATGTTGAATCTTGCACATCAATTTCAACTCAACACCGATTTTCATCGTGCTTTTCCGGAGGCATACGTCTGATGAGCTCAACAAGTAATTACCCTGGTTGGGAAGTCGTTATCGGCTTGGAAGTACACACACAATTAAAGACCAACAGTAAAATATTTTCAGGCGCGAGCACTGAATTTGGTTCAGAACCAAACACCCAGGCTTGCTCTGTCGATCTCGGCTTGCCGGGGGTTCTACCGGTAGCCAATCTTGAAGCCGCTCGCATGGCAGTAAAGTTTGGGTTAGCAATCGATGCACATATAAATAAAACCAATGTCTTTGCACGTAAAAATTATTTTTACCCGGATTTACCCAAAGGCTACCAAATCAGCCAAATGGACCTACCAATAGTGGGTAAAGGTCAGCTAACGATTAACACCGACGATGGTGAAAAAGTCATTGGTGTTACCCGGGCTCATTTGGAAGAGGACGCTGGCAAATCATTACACGAAGATTTTCAGGGTATGACTGGTATCGACTTAAACCGTGCTGGCACTCCGTTACTTGAGATCGTCTCAGAACCCGATATGCGTTCTGCAGCAGAAGCCGTGGCGTATTTAAGAAAACTGCATTCGCTAGTAACCTACTTGGAAATATGCGATGGCAATATGCAAGAAGGATCGTTCCGATGCGATGCAAATGTGTCAGTACGCCCGGTTGGTCAAAAAGAATTAGGGACACGAACTGAATCGAAAAATATCAACTCGTTCCGGTTTGTTGAGCGTGCCATTGAGTATGAGATCGAACGACAAATTGACCTGATCGAAGACGGCGGAACGGTAGTGCAAGAAACACGTCTCTACGACCCGGATAAACATGAGACCCGATCCATGCGGTCTAAAGAAGAAGCGCACGACTATCGCTACTTCCCTGACCCCGATTTACCACCAATGATTCTGGAACAAAGCTTTATCGACGATGTTCAGCAGAGCTTGCCCGAGCTTCCAGAAGCAAAATTCTCGCGCTTCGTTACGGACTACAAGCTAAATGAAGAAGATGCGGTACAGCTTACTTCCACTCGACCTATCGCAGACTATTATGAGCAGGTCGTTGATTTGACCGAGGCTGATGCCAAAGTCAGCGCCAACTGGATCACTGGTGAATTATTCGCAGCATTAAATAATAACGATTTGGAAATTCAACAATCACCGGTAAGCACCGAACAATTCGCAACCCTGCTAAACCGTATTGCCGACAACACATTGTCTGGAAAAACGGCTAAACAAGTATTCACCGCACTTTGGAATCAGGAAGGCCAGGTCGACGATATTATTGACAAAAAAGGTCTCAAACAAATCACTGACTCCGGCGCCATCGAATCAATTGTCGATGAAGTACTCACCCGTTGCACGGAACAGGTTCAGCAATATAAAGATGGCAATGAAAAAGTATTTGGCTTTTTAGTCGGTCAAGTAATGCAAGCGTCTAAAGGCAAAGCTAACCCCGGACAAGTCAATCAGTTGCTAAAAGCCAAACTAAACCCATAGCAATTAACATAGACGATTAACAAGGCAAATAGTGCAAAGCAGAGCACCGGCCGACTCTCCGTTATTCGGCCGGACGTTCACCGATCGTCGTCGCACCCGGGCGAATGTTATTCGCACCCGAAAGCTCTTCACAATCATATGGCTGGTAAGGTATTGCAGAAATATCTGCGACGTCACGACCGCTAAATGGCGCCTCAAAATACAACGAATCACTGGCAGTATATTCACGTATAAGCGTGTGATTGAGTTCATCGTAGCTAAAACGCTCCACCACATGGTACTGGTCGCTATGCATAGCTTTTCGAAGCGGAGATACCGCACCCGCGGAAATGCCGGCAGTATCAACCACCAATACCTCGTCTTCCCAATGTCCAATTGAATGACCAGCCACACTATGAGTCATATTCTCAGGGTGTTCGGTAACGTCTAAATGAATTGTTCGGTTTAAATCCAAATACCCATACAAGATTGTTATTTTATTATCTGACTGAATGATTTGATTCACGAACCTGCCAAACGGCCAACCGTGAATAATCCCCACGCTTTCGCACTGCAGCGCAGGGTGATCAAACTCATATTCGAAAGCGCTAGCCGCTTCAAGAGCTGCCGCGGTCTGCGTAACCGGCTCACGTCGTCCAGAACGTGGTCGGGCAACCCAGTGACCACTAATATTGGGATGGCCATTATCCAATTGCAGCGGTCGGTCTCTGGCCACACCCTCGGCAACAAGTACCGGACCCGCATCTTCGCGCTCAACAACACTGCCATCGTCAAGCACTAAGGCATTTAAGTAGCAGTGGCGCTCTTCACGACGCGCGGGCGATCCGTCAATCCTTATTATTTGGCCATGAGTCAGTGACTCTGACGTCCATCCGTGACGACGTAAGGTGATCGCTGCCGGCAATTCGCAGCGCCACGCCTCACTACCCCCACTTTCAGTTGCCATATCAAAATAAACATAGGTATGCGGATTCACAAATTTAAAGTCGGTGACCACCCCTTGGTATATAACATTCTGATCCATATAAAAATGAGGTGTATCAGAATGATGCGCATACGCCACTAACGTTTGGCCTGAAAACATAGCAAAAGCGTACAAGGTAAAATACTTGGGTAACCTAATTTGCCACCTCGGGATTGGGATTAGCTTGTCACCAGCCAACATTCTATGGTTTCACTTTGCCAATATCATCAACCAGAAATTTCATCGCTTCTGCATTACCTATAGCTAGCAAAAACCCAAGCTCATCAGCCATAAACCAGGCGTTAGTCCACGAATCGCCATCAAACTCAGCAAAGCCGACTTTCCAATTGTTCAAAGTGTTACCGGAAGCAGGGATACTATATAAAGGGCTGCTGTTAACGGCGCCCAATCGAAACTTAAACATAGCCAAGCCACCATCAGACATGAAGTTGCCAAGCAGCTCATGCTTACCGCTCATCGACGAATTATGGTTACCTTCGAACCCAAGTTCAGCTCCACGATCATTAATTTTTTCCATGCTACTGCGAAGGAGTTTAGCGTAAGGCCGGTCGGTAAAGTTATAATCTGCTGGCTTCTCCGCAGCTTTATATGCGAGCAATAGCTTGCTGTGGCGATACTCGGGAGTGTCTACCGGGTTGGCCATATGCTCAACCAATGCCTCATCGAAACTACGGACATTCCCAGAACCCGGCGGAAGATTGATCAATCCATCTTGTCTAACTGGAAGGCGCACATCCAATTGTCGAAGCAATGTCGCTTCATCAGCCATGTACCAGGCTTCGACAATTCGCCCCTCGGCCAACTTAAAGACAGCTACGGATTCAATGTCGAATGACTTTCCTGTAGCAGGAATCCCATAAAGATTGCCTGTGTGTGTGCCCTGAACACGAATAGTCGCTGCCACCATATCACCCTCGCCCAATATTCGAGTGATGGTATTGATTCGATTCGTGATTGCTTCATGGGGAGGTAGAGCCAATTCTGACAATACCGAGTCTTTCGCGTTATACACCAGGTTTTCAAATTCGTTGCGCAACTGTATGTCATTTTCGGCAAACACCTCACGAGCCACTCCCGGAAACTCCGCAGGGATTCCCATAGCGTGTATCAAGCGCGTTACCGCAATTTTATTAGCTTCTACCTCTTCAGTCGCGGCCAAAGACGACAGCGAAAACCCCACAGCGAAACTGAATATCGCCAACAGCCTCACCACGAGTTTCCATCCAGTATTTTTATAAAACATTTGATTTACCCCCCCTCATCTCTTAACTCTGACGGCACAAGCTAAGCTAGGTAGTTTTCTGGTGGTAGTAGCTCCTGCACAGGAAAACACCAATCATCGGCGGCAGCGCCATCTGTATGTGCTGGATCTCGGCAGCCATACTCGGTGCTCCAAGTTCTGCCATAAACGGAACACCTACCCAGAATGGCGCATAAAAACCAAGCAGGAGAATCAACATAGACCACCACACTGCAGGCTGGCGCAATTGCTTGGGAACGTATAGAAGAATTAACACAACGATCATCGCTGCCGCATCTCCAAACACTTCACGGAAGAAATGGTGCCAGCTGTGTTCCGCGGCGAGAGGACTTTCCGGCGTCATCAAGAATCCAGCGCTACCGATATGATCCCAGGTAAAACCTACACTACGCAATCCAATCAGGAATCCAATAATCGTAAGTGCGCGAGCGATATTTAATCTATTTACAATAGCTGGCATGCCTCTATCCTATGCAGGTGATTGTTAGTTCATCAAGTATAGGGGGTGACTGCAAGGTTCGCAAAGCGCGCTACTAAAACAACAAATACGCCAGCATTAAAAAAGGCCTGCCAATTGCAGACCTTTTTATATTGGCGCGCCCGGAGAGATTCGAACTCCCGACCACCTGGTTCGAAGCCAGGTACTCTATCCAGCTGAGCTACGGGCGCATAGTCTTTCAACCCATCACAAGCCGCGTATTGTAATCAGTTTGGGTGCTGGGAGATAGTCTGCTTTATACGATATTTCTGATCACGATCAATCTGCGCAACCAACTTATAAGGCGGTACTCTATATTCGTATCATCCTGATACTCACCCCGTCGGGGCGGTCTACGACCGTTCAATTTTGTTCCGTACAAAATTGTCCAGCTGAGCTACGGGCGCATAGTCTTTCAACCCATCACAAGCCGCGTATTGTAATCAGTTTAAGTATAAGGAAACAGCCCTAATCTCGATATTCTCGCAATACCCTCGCCGGCATTCTAGTGAGCACCTCATAACCATTACTACTGCTGCAATCACCAATCTCATCAACTGTAATATTTTCACCCCAAAGCTCTACATTGCTACCAATTTGAACGTTATCGATATCGGTGACGTCAACCAAAATCATATCCATCGAAACCGTTCCAACTAATGGTGCCCGCACACCATTTACTAATACCGGAGTTCCAGCCTTGGCCGTTCTGGGGTAACCATCACCATAACCGACAGGAATGGTAGCGATTGTCGATGTGCGCTTAGCGGTCCACACGCCGTTATAGCCAACCGAATCACCTTTTTGCACGCTGCGTATTGAACTTACTTTAGATACAAACCTCATCACCGGTCTTAGGTCGAGATCGTTTTCACACAAAGGGTTACGTCCGTAAATCATATAACCCGGACGATTCCAAGTGCCGTGTGATTCAGGCCATGCGATTAACCCTGCAGAATTCGCAAGACTCGTAATAGCGGTACCCACCTCATCAACAAGTGTCTTCATAAGTGCAATTTGCTTTGGAGTTGCTGGGCTCTGTAAATCTTCAGCTGAAGAAAAATGTGAAGTAAGCACCACGTCACTGGCTACGTTTGGTGATTCGCTTAGCGCTTGCCAGACGGCGCTAACTTGCTCTGGCGCAAAGCCCAAGCGGTGCATTCCACTGTCCACTTTGAGCCAAACATTAAGGCGCCTGGAAAGCTTTGCTTCAAGTAGCATTTCCAATTGCCGCTGATTCTCAATCATAAGATAAAAATTATTCTCTAGTGCGATTTGCAGCTCTATTACTTCAAAAGCACCTTCCAACAACAAAATTGGCTGATTTATTCCTGTCTCTCGTAATTGTATCGCCTCCTCTATACAGGCCACTGCGAAAGCCGGGGCAACACCTGCGAGCGCTGCGGCACATTGCTCGGCACCGTGACCATAGGCATTCGCCTTGATTACCGGGATCAAATTTGACTCTGGCGCTAACGACTGCGCAATAGCAAAATTATGCCGCAATGCAGCCAGGTTTATCATCGCTTTGCTTGGTCTAGCCATGTGGCGGTTATAAGGAGAGTAGAAGTAAACTAATGCAAGCTGAGCGGCGACTCACTGGACTATTAATGGTCAAAACTAATAGTCAAAACGATGTTTTGCGAACAACTGCATTATCTCTTGCCATACCGGCCCTGGTTTTCCGTCCCCCACTAGCTCACCGTCTATTTCTGTTACCGGAACAATATCTTTGGAGGATGAGGTCATCCATACTTCATCTGCGATCCGCGCCTCCTCTAAGGTGATAATTCTTTCCTCAATACCTCTTTGACTATATTTAGCGAGAATATCGAGCAAAATACTACGGGTGATACCGGGCAACACTTGATGGTCCAATACCGGAGTCGCTAACTTCCCATCTTTAACCACCACCACATTACTTGAAGCTCCTTCAGTAATTTCTTCTAGCTCGTTATACAACAGTGCTTCGTCACAGCCATCTTCAACACTAGACTGTTTGTGCATAACATTACCTAGCAATGCAGTGGATTTTATGTGGCATCGCCCCCATCGTAGATCTTGTTTGGAGCTGACTTTATAGGTCGTCGCTAGAGCTGGGTCTGCCACCTGCGGCGCATCAATCTCTGCCGCCAAAATAAACACTGTTGGCTCGATGCCTTTAGGATAAACATGTTCTCGCTTAGTATCAGCCCCACGACTTATATGCAGATACAAAGACTGATGGCCTCCTCCATTCCGCGAGATCACCTCCTCAAACACTTCGCGCCATTGTTCCACACTGCGAATTAACTCTATTTTTAATTCAGCTAACCCACGTTGCAAACGTTCGATATGCAACCGAAACCCAACCAACTTTCCGTCATATGACGGGATGTATTCATAAATACCATCACCAAATAAAAATCCTCGATCAAGCGGGGATATACGCGCTTGTTCAAGCGGAAGATATTCACCATTTAAATATACAATTGACATTTTTTAGCTTACACGCACAGACAAGTGTAACGTTGTTTTCAACCGACACGAGTGACAACAATGAATAATACCGCATGCGTAGGGCTTGCACAGTGCTGTTTTACAAATCCAAATTAATTAACTGGGTGCGCTCTCGTCGCTCGTTTGCTAACAAGACTTCAGCATGCGCTTGCCGCACCGAGATTTCACTAAACCGCACTCGTGTTCCAGGGCCACATTGCGCCAGCGTCGCAGTATCACAAGATATAACCGAACCTAATTTAGGATAACCGCCAATTGTCTGCCGATCATTTAGCAATACTATTGGCTGCCCATCAGGCGGAACCTGAACAGCCCCATGGCATATACCTTCAGATAGTAAATTTGAAATCCCAGACGAGACATCAGGACCGTTTAAACAATAACCCATTCGATCACAACGATTACTAACTTTAAACGTAGCACTAAAAAACAGCTGACGTTTTTCGTGTGGAAATTTTTCGAATTGATATCCGGGTATCACGCGTAACTCAATTTCTGCAGCGGCTGCTGAAGCACTTTCCTTAATTTTGGGCCGGTCATTTTCAGCAAGCATCAATATTTCGTCGCTGACCTGGGTGTTTATATTCAATATTTGACCAGCTTGTAGCGCTTTACCGTCGAGACCTCCAATTTCTTCTCGCACTACGGTCGAACTGCTGCCGAGAACCTCGGGTACATCAAATCCACCCGAAACCGCTAAATACGAGCGTAAACCGATACTGGTAAAGCCTATTTCCAATTTATCGCCAGTGTTAATACGATGCGCTTGCCATAAATCCTTTCGTTCGCCATTGATGGTCATCGACATTCCAGCGCCGGTAATAGCGAGCACCGTATCTGCCAATGCTTCCAAGACTACTCCACCAAGAAGAATCTCAATTGCAGTTGCTTCCGCATTGTTACCGCATAAGCGTTGCGCCCAGTAGTAAGACTCGGCATCGAGTGGGCCGCCATTTGCAAACCCAAGCTTCTGATACCCAAATCGACCACTATCCTGCAGTACACTCTGTGGCCCCGCCTGAATCACCTTAAACCCTGGGGTCACCTTTGCCATTAAAGCTCACCCCCCAAGCTAAGATACTGCGACTCATCTATCTCTACAAACCGAATACGATCACCGACCGTTATGGACATGGGTGATTTCGCCGTCGGATCAATCAATCGAGTTGGGCATAGGCCAATTAAATTCCAGCCGCCGGGTGACTGCGAGGGGTATACAGCCGTTTGTCGATCAGCAATAGCCACCGCTCCCTTTGGCACAATTTGTCGGGGAGTTTCTAGCCTTGGCGTGGCCAACTTAGTATCCACCTCTCCGAGATAGGCGAATCCGGGAGCAAAACCGATCGCATAGACACGATACTCTACTGACTGATGAAGCTCCGCCACCTGAGCCTCCGTAATCCCCGCGTTTTCGGCAATTCGTGTTATATCTGGGCCGAAAGCTTCTCCATACAGAACCGGCAGTTCAATCAATTTGGCTATAGTTTTTGAAGTATTGCTAGATTCAAAGGCATCTAACAAACGTTGGCGCACTTCTTCATGGTGCGTTTTAAATGGGTCAAAAATTACAAGTAGGGAAGCGTACGAGGGAACCAAATCGACAAGTGCATCCCCCATACTTTGCTCGAGGCTATTGCAAGTTGCGACTACACCTTCATTTACTTCTATCGAAGCGTGATCAGCAAACCAAGCGATGACAGAATTTTCACCGGCATCTTCTATCCGCATGTTATTAGCTCTAGGCTTCCAGCCGCTTATGTACGATTTCGCTTATGCGAGCAATAGCATTTATAGCCGCCGGATTATCGCCATGCAAGCAAACCGAATCCACCACCAAGAATAGCTCCTTACCACTTCGCGTCGACACCGACCTTTTTTCTACAAGCTGGCGAACCTGAGCCAACATAGCGGGTTCATCGTGCACAGCATCAGCATGATCACGACTGAGCAAATAGCCCTCATCGTCATAACATCTATCTGCGAAAGCTTCTGCCAGTAGCTTTATCCCCACTTTATCAGCCTCAGCCTGGTGTTCCTCGTAGGCTGACGTGCTTAGAATCATTAGTGCCAATTCGTTTGAATATGAAGCGATTGCTCGCATGACTGTATTGCGGAGGTCTGCATCGACAATCATATCGTTATACAAAGCACCATGCGGTTTTACGTAACTGAGCTCCAAACCTTTGCCCTTGGCCAAAGCATCCAGCCCACCAATTTGATAGTGCAAATGAGCAATCAGTTCCTTCGAGCGCAATCGCATCGACTTACGGCCAAAATTTTTGCGATCTGGATAGGAAGGATGTGCGCCAATCATTACGCTGTGCTTGGCAGCCAAATCCAGTACCTTACTCGCGAGCCAGGCATTGCCAGCATGGAATCCACAAGCGATATTAGCTTGATCAATAAACGGCATGAGCTGTGCATCAAGCTCAACCCCTAGCCCATCGACATTTTCGCCAAGATCACAATTTATATTCATGTCTCAAGCTGATATTAAAGAGTTTAAAACCGACTAATTTCAAATCGTTTGCCTTTAGAAAAGTATACATCCATCTCGTACTACAGCTCAGTCGAATTAACCACTGTACTATGCCTCTGTACTTTGAGTCTCTGTGTTATCGAAAAGACACCTGCGCGCAAAATCAATCTCCCGAATTGCAGAGATGATGAAAAATCGACTTTGCTTTAAACTCCCCTGCCAGTCTAACCATCAATTAAAGACTTTCTCAAATGCAGGATTTATTGGCAAATTATCCCGTAGCGTGGACAGAAACCCTTCAATGGGGGGATATGGACGCGTTCAATCACATTAATAGCACTCATTATTTTCGCTATTTTGAAAATGCTCGAATCGCCTACCTAGAAAAATTGGGCCTACTGCAACGATTTAAGAGCGATAGTCTGGCGATTGTAGTTAAAGATCAGTCCTGTCGATACAAAGCCCCGTTAAAATACCCGGACACAATATCAGTGGGCCTTTCAGCAGGTTCGATTGAATCGGACCGGCTGACATTCAAATACGACATAATTAGTCATAATAGTAAGTTGATAACAACGACCGGCAGCTCTAACATGGTAATAGTGGACAGCAATAGTGGTGCAAAAACCAATATGCCAGATGATGTCGCGGAAAAAATCGTTAATCTGGAATCGCCCTATTTATAGCGGGACAAAAGGTATCGCGACAGATAAGGCCACGGAACTAAGTATTTCTTCGGTTTTAGTTGGTAGAGCTAGAAGAAACCAAGCATTACAAGACTCGCGGTTAGAAAATCATATACCGCATATTTAGCTATGATCATAAAATGACTATTAAAATTCTATATTTTGGCCGACTCGCTGAAACCGTTGGTGTGCGACAAGCTGAACTGGACCTTACAGGAGGCGACGCTCTACTAGAAACCGTGCGCCAGCAGCTTATTTCCAGGCACCCGGCACTTGACGACCCAACGATACGGATTGCGGTAAATCAAACACTGGCAAATGAGAACCTGACGATAAACGATGGGGATGAACTTGCCTTTTTCCCACCGGTGTCCGGAGGCTAGGCGTGCTCAGCATTCAAAAAGAAGATTTTGATGTCGCTACTGAGTACGCAGCGCTGGTTAAGAATGCCAGTAATACAGGGGCCATTGTGACTTTCGTCGGCTTGGTACGAGATACCGAGCAGGGGCTAAAGCACATGCTGCTTGAGCACTACCCGGGAATGACCGAGAGCGTCATACAAGAGATCATCGATGCCGCGAAGCAGCGCTGGGATATTGATGATCCTAGTGTAATTCACCGTGTTGGTGAATTACAGGCTACCGATCAAATTGTATTTGTTGGAGTAAGTTCGACACATCGCAGCGATGCATACGCTGCATGCGAGTACCTCATGGACCAGCTAAAAACCAGGGCAACCTTATGGAAAAAGGAGGTCACCAGTACTGACGAGCAATGGTTAGACTCAAAACCATCGGATATCAAGCGAGCCGCGCGCTGGATAGAAAACCCTAAATCGACAACATCCTCGTAAACTAAATATGTCATCTAATACCACCTCTACAACTCCATTAAATATCGCAGTACTAACCGTATCCGACACCCGTACCCGGGATAACGATACATCGGGCAATTATCTGGAAAATGCCCTTCTTAGAGCAGGACATGTGCTTGCAGATCGAAATATCGTATTGGATGATATTTACCTACTTAGGGCACAATTGAGCGCCTGGGTTGCTGACCCTGCGATTCATTGCGTGATTACTACTGGTGGTACTGGATTTAGCGGTCGGGATAGCACGCCGGAAGCTTTACAGCCACTATTTGATGTAGATATCGATGGGTTCGGTGAATTGTTTCGGCAAGTTTCCTATGCTGAGATTGGTACATCAACGGTTCAATCCAGAGCTATTGGCGGGATTGCCAATCACACGCTGGTGTTTTGTATTCCAGGATCAACTGGTGCATGCAAAACCGCTTGGGAAGGTATTTTACTGGAACAACTGGATAGCCGGCACAAGCCGTGTAATTTCACATCACACACTTTAGCTAGTAAAAAACCGTAAATGCTAAGTGTCGATAGAGCGCTGAATCAGATCCTCTCCAATGCAAAACGCATAGTTGAGACTGAAGTAGTACCTCTAAAAGTAGCCAACGGCCGCGTACTCGCGAAAGACATCACTGCGCAGATGTCCATGCCGCCTTTCGACCAAAGTGCTATGGATGGCTACGCGGTTAAGTTTGACGAAATTCCCACCTCTAAATCCATGCCGCTTAAACAGCGGGTACCGGCGGGGCAAGCCCCGAGCGAACACATCCCGAACTCGGCTGCGCGAATATTTACCGGAGCAGCTATTCCGCGTGGGGCCGATTGCGTCATTATTCAAGAAAATGTAGAAGCTACCAAAGAATCAATACGGTTAGAGGGCGAATTCACCCTCGGACAAAATATTCGTCTGCAAGGCTCAGAAGTAAACAAAGGCGACCTCATTCTCGCCGCTGGAACCAGACTGAACCCTTTTTTGGTGGGCATATGCGCTACCCACGGACTTGCTGAAATCCCTGTATTCAAAAAGCTTCGAGTTGGTGTTATGTCTACTGGGGACGAATTATTAGAACCTGGTATGCCACTGGGTCTCGGCAAAATATACAATTCGTCGCGATTCATGTTGCAAGGCTTGGTCGAGAGTATTGGCATGGAATTTATTGATCTAGGCATTGTAAGTGATAGTCATAACGAAACGGTTGCTGCAATCTCTCAGGCCTGCGACACATGCGATGTATTATTAACCACTGGCGGTGTGTCGGTTGGTGAAGAAGATCATGTAAAAAATGCCATTGATGAACTTGGTGAACTCAACGTTTGGAAATTGGCAATAAAACCTGGAAAACCCCTTGCCTTTGGACATGCCAACAACATACCTGTATTCGGTCTACCAGGAAATCCGGTTTCCAGCCTGGTTACATTTCTTATATTGGCACTACCATACTTAAAAACCGCACAAGGAAGGTCAGCGAGCGTAGAGCAAAATATACATATTGCGGCCGATTTTGATCGTAAGGCGGGCACCCGACAAGAATATTTACGTGTAAAGGTACACGACAATCAACTCAAATTATTTGATAATCAATCCAGCGCGCGATTATCATCCGCTGGCTGGGCAGATGGGCTGGCGGTGCAATCGCCTGGCAAATCTATTAAAAAAGGCCAACCACTAGAGTTTCTATCATTTCCCGCATTACTTAATTAATTCGATATACATAGCTCCGCCTCGCAAAATCAATATAATTAAAACAATGAACCACAAACTTACCGCACAACCAGCTTTAATCGATCCGTTTGGTCGCACGGTTAATTACCTGCGTATTTCGGTAACGGATCGTTGCAATCTACGTTGTGTATATTGCATGGCTGAAGACATGACTTTCTTGCCACGCAAACAACTCCTCACACTCGAAGAAATTGAAATAGTAGCTAAGGCTTTTGTGGGACTGGGAGTTAATAAAATCCGACTTACTGGCGGCGAACCGATGGTTCGTAACGGCATCGTCGGGCTCTGTAAAAAATTATCATCACTAAATGGGCTTAACGAACTGGTGATGACCACAAACGGGGTTTTACTTGATCAGCATGCAAACGATTTGGCAAAGGCTGGTGTTAAACGACTCAACATTAGTTTAGATAGCTTACAAGCTGAACGAGTAAAGCAAATTTCTCGTCACGGTCAATTAGCTGACGTTTTACGTGGTATAGAGGCGGCAGGTAAGGCTGGTTTCGAGCGCATTAAATTGAACGTAGTCGTGCTTGCGGGTGTAAATGACGACGAAGTAAATGATCTAGCAGAGTTTGCTCTAGTTCGAGGCTTTGATATTTCGTTTATCGAAGAAATGCCTCTGGGTGAAATCAGCTCACATAAACGCAAAGATACCCAAGTCGCCAGCTTGAGCCTGGCTCAACGTTTGGCAGAGAAGTTTGATTTTGAACCGGAGAACGAACCCGCCGCTAAGTCGAACCAGCTCTCTAACAAAGGGCCATCTCGTTATCAAAAAGTCAGTGGTTACACCGGACGGATTGGTTTTATTTCACCAATGACCGACAATTTTTGCAGCCGCTGCAATCGAGTACGACTAACTTCCGAAGGGAAATTATTACTCTGCCTCGGCAACGAGCACTCTATGGATTTGCGAGAAATCGTACGCGACAACACGAATGCTGAGGCCGATTTAAGAGTCGCCATTCGAGATGCGATAACTCGCAAACCCGAAAAGCATCATTTCGACGCAAACAAAACTGACATCGTTCGATTTATGAATATGACCGGTGGTTAAAATAGAGATTGAACCTAGAGAGCTAATCTAGAAAGTAAACCCGTAGAACTCAAACAATAAGTTAAATTATTCTCCGGATTCTTGTTGCTTAACGGCTTCGTCTTTAGCTTCGAAAGTCTTACCCAATTTAAATCCAACAAATGCCCAGAGCGCGGCGACCAATGCACCAACACCAGCAATCGCTGCCAATCCCAATCCAATGCCAGTGCTCAACAGCGTATAGAACCAACCCATCATTACATCGCCGCCTCGATACACAACGATATCAATAACAGGCTTGGCCTTAAATCTCTCTTCACGACCGACTACGGTGAATAACATTTCACGAGACGGGCGAGTCAAACCGTAGTTGCCGGCACGTAATACAACATGCATCGTCACCGCAGCCAGCAACACAGGAGTAAAGGCCAGAATAGCCATACCAACAATAAGTACCGCAGGCACTAACATCAGCGCCGAAGGCATTCCCAGCTTAGTTACTAAGCGACCCGTAACAAAGAAGGCAAGCAGGTAGGTCAGAGTATTTACGGCTACGTCTCGATAGCCATATATCGCCGCACGTCGGGCCTCGTCTTCAATAGCCCTCAACAGATCAACTTGCTGGAAATAGACAAAGGTACCAATACCGGTATAGAGAACTAGAAAGCCTCCAATACCCAGTAGATAGGGATTCTTAACAAAGTCCGAAAAGCCCTTTAGTGGATTACCACCTATTTTGGCCTGTTCGGTATCTAAGTTGTGCGAGGCATTACCAAGCTCGGTAACTTTGAGCCGGTCCAAAATCAGAATAATCGGAATTGGTATCAACAGCATGACCGCCGAAACCAGCATTAACCCGCCAATCCCAAGGCGTTCACCCAAAGTCGCGGTCATTAATGGGCCAAAAATCGCTCCCAAACTAGCCGCACCAGCAAAAAGCCCAAAAAGCCTACTTGCCTGATTTTTGTTGTAGATATCAGCCATAAAGCTCCAAAAAACCGAAAGGTGGAGCAAGGCAAAAACACTTATCCAAACATAATAAGCCTTATCAATAAAGACCGTCCGCTCTTCCCCAACCGTTGCGACAAAAAACACCACAAAACTTGCAGCAAAGAAAAGATAAATACTGGGGACAAGTTTCTTAAACGGAACTCGAGTAACAGCAAAGCCGTAAATTGCAACAATCAGCGTGCTGATGAAAAAATTCAGCGTCCACAACAAACTGATTTCAGGATCAGTCCAGTTGCTAGCCATCGCATCCCGAACGTTGCGCAGCGGGTAATATGCCGCCATTAGGATAAAAACAAACAAAAACGACATAACGGTCGCTTTAATTTCATTTTCTTCAATCTGTGATGCCTTTTTTAGAAGCACCGCAAGCACGCCTGATTTGCTGTCACTCATTTATTATGTCCAATTTCTAATTGTCAATTTTCAATCATTATGCAGCAGATATACTCGTCTTTGGTAACTTTTTGTGCCTAAACTATCCGCGCACTCCAAGGTAGTAAATAAACAATATAACGCCACCTGCGAACAATGCGATTCTCATTAATCGAAACAAGCTAGCGAAAAAACCACCGCCCGATTGATCAGCATTAGAGTGATCACCAGTACCCCAAAGTAACCCCATGTAAGCGGCAAATCGATCTGCGCCTATCGCAAAACCGATGGCCCCTAAAACAATCCCAATCACAACCGATAGTGTAATTCCTGTTTCAAAAGATTCAAACGCAGACATACCGTCAAACATAACTGCGACGATCGAGATTTCAACCAACCAAATAAAAAAGGTAAGGCAACCAAGCAAAAATCCCAGAAATGCACACCACCAACGTTCGCCTAGCGTAATTTTTCTGCCTAGACCTGGTAGGTCATTTAACTGATTGTAAGAACTGTTTTTACTAGATTTGCTACTTTGATCTGATTGATTCTCTGAATCACTATGGGGGATCAAATACATAGAATTGCATACCGGGCATCGATTGAGCTTGTCCGGGCCTAAAATTCGCTCACCGCAATCTCTACAATTATGATTCAATTTTGATTTTCAAAATAAAACCCCCAATAAAGGGGGCGCCAAAAGAGGCCATCCATGACCCAATCACTCTCCTCACAAGTTTATTATTATGTGTAGGGTAATCTTTCACTGAACTACGTTAATCAATGCTCAGCAATAACGCTTATCAATTTTCAGTTTCGAACTTTACTGCGTTTGATTTCTAGTGTTTTTCACTGCCTCTTGATAAATACGATTTTAATATTGTTATTAATCCCAATTAAGGGCTCCACCCGTTTGGTATTCGGTCACTCGGGTCTCAAAAAAGTTTTTCTCTTTCTTAAGATCTAGCACTTCACTCATCCAAGGAAAAGGATTCGTAGCACCTGGATACTGCTCCGGCAAGCCAGTCTGTGAACAACGTCTATTCGCTATGAACTGGAGATATTCAGCAAACATCTGCGCATTAAAACCAAGAATTCCTCGTGGCACAGTGTCTTGAGCATACTGAGTTTCCAAATCAATCGCTTCACGTAAAATATCGATCAACTCTTGTTTAAATTCAGCCGTCCATAAATGTGGGTTTTCGATTTTGATTTGATTAAAAACATCAATACCAAAATTCATATGCATAGATTCATCACGCAAAATGTACTGAAACTGTTCTGCAACACCGGTCATTTTATTACGCCGCCCCATAGATAAGACTTGGGTAAAACCAACGTAAAAGAATATGCCCTCAAATATTACATAGAACGCAAAAAGCTCTTTCAGTAACTTCTGATCAGTTTCAGGCGTACCGGTATGAAAGTTTGGATCTGCCAAATGTTGAGTAAATGGTAAAGCCCACTCAGCTTTTCTTGCTACCGCAGGAACCTCACGATACATATTAAAGATTTCGCCTTCATCCAAGCCCAATGACTGCACACAATACTGGTATGCGTGGGTATGAACCGCCTCTTCAAATGCCTGTCGTAACAAGTACTGGCGGCATTCGGGATTAGTAATATGTTTATAAACTGCCAATACCAAATTGTTTGCAACCAGTGAATCGGCAGTAGAGAAAAAACCTAAATTACGCTTAATGATAGTTCGTTCGTCATCGGTCAAACCATTCGGGTCTTTCCAAAGAGCGATGTCTGCCGTCATGTTAATTTCTTGTGGCATCCAGTGATTTGCACAACCATCCAAATATTTTTGCCAGGCCCATTCGTATTTAAACGGTACCAACTGATTAACATCAGCTCGACAATTAATGATTGCCTTATCATCCACACGGATACGCGAAGCACCCATCTCAATAGATTCCAGGCCAGTAGATCGCAAACTATCTTCATCCAGCTGTTGTTCTGAATCAACATCTGGGCTTACCACGGGTGCTGCACCAGCAGTTGCCATGATCGCACTATTAGTTTGTATACCATCCCCAGGTCGCGGTGCGACATCACTATTCGTCTGGAGTTGTGCGTCAGCTTGTAAGCTATTCGATACTAAGGACTCTGGCGTCTTTTGCTTATTATCGGTGACAGCCAATGGGTCATCCCAATTCAACATAATACTATCCTCTTATATTTTAGGTGGTAACTCACAGCGAGTTACCTTTATGTAGCAGAGTGATCGTTGTTAGTACTAAACCTGGTACTTCATTGCGATACTTGTTACCTATTTTGCGGAAATAAAAGTATTTGCACATGTAGTGATACAAATTCTTTAACTCCACCTCCAACATCAATTCTATTTAAATCAGAACGCTTGAACGTTACTGACATGCCTCACATTCTGGGTCTAAAATGGAGCAAGCCTGTGGAGCCTCGCTGCCTACTGATTGTTCTTCCTGTGACCCACCAACTGCGTTCAGCGAGTTCGATCGCCCGGTATCCGCCATGGTTGATTTTTCGACATGCGTTGCACCCATAGTGCGTAAGTAATAAGTCGTTTTCAGGCCCTTAATCCAAGCCAACTTATACAAATTATCAAGCTTTTTACCATCGGGCTCAGCCATATATAAGTTCAAAGACTGAGCCTGATCAATCCATTTCTGACGACGACTACCCGCTTCAATTAACCAACGAGCGTCCAACTCAAATGCTGTTGAATATAGACCTTTAATTTCCGGCGGAATTCGGTCTATAGGCTGCAACGACCCATCAAAATACTTAAGGTCATTCACCATGACCTCATCCCATAAATCCAGTTTCTTCAGGTCTCGAACCATGTACGGATTAACAACCGTAAACTCACCAGACAAGTTAGATTTAACAAATAAATTCTGATAGGTCGGCTCTATTGATTGCGATACACCACAAATATTTGAAATAGTCGCGGTGGGTGCTATGGCCATAGTATTAGAGTTACGCATCCCATGTTCTTTAACAGCGGACCGCAAGCTATCCCAATCCATAGTCGAGCTTGTATCCTGATCCAAATACTTTCCGCGTGATTCCTTTAGATAGCTAATAGAATCGATCGGCATAATGCCCTGGCTCCACAACGAACCCTCATAACTTTCATAAGTGCCCCGCTCTTCGGCCAATTGGCAGGACGCTTGGATAGCGTAATAACTAATTGCTTCCTGATACTCATCAGCAAACTGAATGGCTTCCTGTGTTCCGTACGCTAAGCGTTTAATATACAAAGAATCCTGGAAGCCCATTACTCCCAAACCTACAGGTCGGTGACGTAAGTTCGAGTTGCGCGCCTGAGGAACCGAGTAATAATTATACTCAATCACATTATCAAGCATTCGCATTGCAGTGGTAATCGTTGCTTCAAGCTTGCCATGGTCAACCTGACCATCTTCTGTCATGTGCTGTGGCAAATTTACCGAGCCCAAATTACACACTGCAATTTCGGCATCTGATGTATTTAACGTAATCTCTGTACACAAGTTTGAACTGTGGACGACCCCAGCGTGTCGTTGTGGCGAACGCAAATTACAAGGGTCTTTAAAAGTCATCCATGGATGACCCGTTTCATAAATCATCCCAAGCATCTTACGCCACAGATCAACGGCTGGTAGCGTTCGAAAATTCTTGATCTCACCATTTAAAGTCTGTGCTTCGTAGGCCGCGTAAGCCTGCTCGAACTCCAAACCATAAAGATCATGTAAATCAGTAACATCATCAGGTGAGAACAAAGTCCATGTTCCATTTTCTGCCACTCGCTTCATGAACAGGTCAGGAACCCAATTGGCGGTATTCATATCGTGCGTACGACGACGATCATCGCCGGTATTTTTTCGTAGGTCTAAAAACTCTTCCACATCAAGATGCCAAGTTTCCAAATAAGCGCACACCGCACCTTTACGCTTACCACCCTGGTTTACTGCTACCGCTGTATCGTTAGCTACCTTTAAGAACGGAACCACGCCCTGAGACTTGCCATTTGTACCCTTGATATAGGCACCCATTGCCCGAACTCGAGTCCAATCGTTACCCAAGCCACCCGCAAACTTTGATAACAAAGCGTTATCGCGCAGGGAACCATAAATACCATCCAGATTGTCCGGCACTGAAGTCAGATAACAAGATGACAACTGTGGTCTTAAAGTCCCGGAGTTGAACAGTGTTGGTGTGGAACTCATAAAGTCAAATGACGACAACAAGTTATAAAACTCTATTGCTCGACTTTCACGGTCTTCTTCATTGATCGCCAAGCCCATTGCTACGCGCATGAAAAACACTTGCGGTAGCTCTATACGAACCCCGTCGGTGTGAATGAAATAACGATCGTATAAAGTTTGTAATCCTAGATAGGTGAACTGTTGGTCACGCTCTCCTTTGAGCGCTGCTCCCAACTGATCTAAATCATAATTAAGCAATTCAGAATCAAGTAATTCCAGCTCTACACCTTTTCCGATATAAGCCTGAAACGCCTCACCATACATCACTTCCATCTCGCGCTGAGTGGCTTGATTTGCTTTCAAATCAAGATAAGTCAAAGCTTCAGTTCGTAATGAATCGCACAGCAACCGCGCCGCCATATATGAATAGTTCGGTTCTTTCTCTATCAACGTGCGCGCAGACATTACCAACGTTGCGTTTACATCCACCAAAGCGACGCCATCAAAAAGGTTGCGAACAGTCTCGTTAAACACCAAATTTGAATCCAGCCCCTCTAACCCTTCGGCTGCTTCTGACGCCAGTGTTCGTAATCGACCCTCATCCAACACCTGTCGTGAGCCGTCAGGCAAAACAACACTAATTGCTATGGCAGGTTCGGGCTCAACTGAAGAAACTTGCGCAGACACGGCTTGTTCACGACGCTTGCGTGATTGCTCTTCACGATATAATACATACTCTCGGGCCACCTTATGGTGCCCACTACGCATTAAAGCGAGCTCTACGTGGTCCTGAATATCTTCAATGTGAATGGTGCCGCCACTCGTTAAGTTTCTAGTGACCGCATTCACTACGCGCTCTGTAATAGTAGCTACGTGTTCTCGTATTCTGGCGCTGGCTGCCCCGGTTCCACCTTCAACTGCTAAAAATGCCTTAGTTACTGCTACCGAAATTTTATCTTTACCAAATAAAGTAACTTTGCCATTGCGACGAATAACCCGAATCGCTCCTGGCTGGTTGGCAGCTACTTCAGCGGCTGCGCTAGCATCATCTTGCAAAGAATCTTCACTGGAATTTGCATCTGCTGCGACCGACGTTGCGGTCGATGTTGCAACTGTTGCTGCAACCTTGGTTGGGTCTACTGAATCTTCGGACTGCATAACTATAGAATTCCTCCACTCACCTAAATGACTTCCCCCATCTTGAAACTTGCCAAATTGGTTTAACTTCCCCTAACTGGCTGCCAAATCACTTTTAGATAAATAGGGATATGACTGATTCTCAAGGCTTTTGCTGATAACCACTACATGTTGTGGTTTGATCAACCGCTGACCCAAAGATAATGGGATGCCGCCTAAAGTGCAAGACTTTTTTAACAGTTTTTTAATCTAAATCGGTCTGGACTCCTATCCTGTTTAGACTGATCGCTCGGGAAGCGAGGCCATGCCGTATGCTCCCCGCAAACGAGGTCCTTCAGAAGCGATATAACAAACTTACGCCAACCACCGGATACCATTTGTAACCATCCACATCCTCTTGCAATTCAGCCTCTTCATTCGCAATCAGTGCCTGCCCAAGAGGTGTCCCCGCCAATAAACCAGTAGAGCTTAACGAAGCTGCTGGATTACCTTGGTAAACAAGGCCAATATCAGCCTTAAACGCGAAACCAGCCTCATCTCCTGCAACTGGGTTACCAAAACCGAGTCCGACATAGGGCGCAACAGTATTTAAGGTCACCTCTCCGTCCAGGTCGCCAAATAGCGCCGAGATAAGATTGTTGTCTGCGGAGATACCTTTAAGTGACTGCGCTCTCATACCTATGTTGTTACCGTTAAGCAGTGCGCCTGCGCTAAAATGCACGATCGTCTCAAACGGGTAGTAATCCAACGTTCCAAGAATCGATTTTAATTCCAGATCACCGTCATAGTTCACACTGGATGACGAGTAACTATCGCTATATTTAAAATATTGAGCTGAAAGTCGACCGTTAATGTACTTACTAAAGGATTGCGCGATTTCAACACCCGCCCCCAAAGTCGACACTTTTAATCCCATCGCTGTACCTTCAGCCGCAACCATCGACGGTACAAGTACAAAACCCGACAACATAAAACATAAAAACTTACACATGCGACGCATACCACACTTCTCCTGTATTAATGCAAACCAACCACTCAAGCCGTATTTTTCACTATATATATAGGTAAGGCAATAAAAAAACACAAAACTTAGTGTTTTTTGTGTAGTGCCGATCAAGCACATAAATTACAATCGCGTGAATTCATCCAAATGGTTACCGCAAAATAAATTTGTGGGACGCCAATCGGAGCGAAGCTAAAGCAAACATGAAGCGTGGAGAGAAACCAGTAACCACTGTGGTGTGCGGGGAGGTATATAAAAACCTTTCCCCCACGGCAGCGGCATCACTCTCACTAAAATTCTTAAGAAAGCATAGCTTGGTTTTAATGGTTCCTATCGCTTTTTCAACGACAATGTTGGAAAGTGCACATGCCCAAACTGAAGAATTCACCTCGGACCCAGATGAAATCGAGGCGCTCTATCAAGATGGAAAGTACAAAGAAGCACTAGATGCATGGATGATCAAAGCGTTCGAAGGAGAAGCGGAAGCCCAATTTAAAGTAGGCACCATGTTTCGAGAAGGCCAAGGCGTCACCCCAGACCCCGAACAAAGCGTATATTGGTACCTTCAAGCAGCCCGCCAGGATCACATTGCAGCGCAATATAATTTAGGGCATGCCTTCATGTCTGGCAGTGGTACAGAAAAAGATGAGCCAGAGGCAGTACGCTGGTGGACCTCCGCTGCAGAGGCCGGTGATGATCTAGCACAGTTTAACGTTGGCCGTGCCTATTATATGGGTATTGGTGCAACAAAGGACGAAAGCGAAGCCAGACGTTGGTTTATTGCGGCCGCAGCGCAAGGCGAACCTCGATCCCAAGCACTTGTTAATCGATTAGGCTGGAATACCGAAGCTACAACCGCAGAGGCAAATACAACAATTCCGGAGCCTGCTCTCGAGCCAGCCCAGGAACCTGCACGTACGGCTGAGCCAGCACCAGCCCCGCCTTTGGCAAATGAACCTCTACCGGTTCCGTTGACGGAACCCGATACCCCACCGGTAGCCGATATCGAACCGACACCGCCGGTATCAGAACCTGAACCGATGCCCGTCACCGAACCCATTACTGCTAGCCCAACTCAGGTAGCCGCCACTAACCCTGTCACGAATGACAGTCAAACACCAAACTTGCCAAACCGAAATGAACAAACCATAAAGTCACCTGAAACAGCTGACCCGCAGCTTGATGACGAAACCACAGTACCACCGCATTTAGCGAAAAAACCCAGAAACATAGCGACGGCTGCCCAAGCTGTATCAATCCCTCCTAGTTCGGCAACCTCTCGCACAACGCTACCCTCTAATAGCCAAGCACTTATTACCGAGCAGAACAGCAATACAAGCGCAACGTCAGCACAACAAACAACTCCACAATCGTCGACTAACCCATTACTGCCTGCGCGCCGACCAACCGCAATCACCAATGGGCCCAGCAATGCAGCCGCACGCGCCGCGGTTGCACGAAAAGCGCAGCAAGGCCGTAGCAGTTCAAACGCAAATCAAGTAACAAATACTATGGGCGTCGCCAGCTCAAGCAACAGTACTCGATCATCCACACGATCAATCGATACCTTTAGCATTGATCGAGCCATGGTTATTTATCAGGATTCCAACACCCAAAGCAATACGTTGGGGATATTGCCTACCAGTGAACGAGTTGATGTTTTAGAAAAAAACGGCCATTGGTTGAAAATTCGTCGCCGCACTGGAATCCCAATGTGGGTAAGTTCAAGGTATTTACGAACCACAACCACCGACGCAGGGCGCATAACCGGCAACTCGGTCAACGTTCGGGCAAACCCGAGAATAAACGACACTAACAAACTTGGCTTCCTGCAAAATGGTGAAGCGGTAGGCGTTCAATGCGCAGGCCGCGATTGGTCGTATATCACCTCGCCTAGCGACTTTACAGGTTGGGTACTAGCTGACCACAGTGGCGCGCCAGCCCCTATAGGCGTCTCTGGTTGCCCGGCAACTCCTACAATCGAGTCGCCAATCGGCCGCCCCGCAACGCAGGTTGCTGTTGCAAGCGCGGCACCTGCAGCTATTCCAACTGAATTCAAAGCCACACAGGATGACAATTGGCTTTTTGCGCAGCAGCCTGGGAATTTCACGATTCAATTAGCTAAGTTTCAAACTCCCGCGGGCCTCACACAATACTTGGAACAGAACCAACTCTCTGGAGATTCGTTGGTTAAGCAGTTTACCCAAGCAAGTGCACGGCAAACCCAGGCTTATGTACTTTATGGTAGCTATCGCACACAGACCGAAGCACTGCAAAAAGCGCGCGAAATCGGAGCGGTCAATCCCTGGGTTCGAAATATAAGTGTTGTACGTGAAAACCGATGTCGTCGTTGGAGAATTCAAAAATCTAGCAACTCTCCTGCAAACCGTTATTGCACTTAAATAAAATACGGTTCAGAAAAAGTTTAAATTAATATTTCCTAACGCTCTAAACCATCTCTATTTTTCGAGCAACGCAAATATAAGCCCTGTTAAATCGCTGCTACTTGCCTAGCACTTCAGGATCATGCTCACAACAATGCCCCGTGCGGCACTCACGGTAATTGAGAGCATGGCTTATCGATAACAATAACGAACCTGCTACCGCGGAAGACAACTCAGCGGCTTCCGAAATTAGCCCGTGCTCCGTCACGGCTGCCAACACAATCAAGCAAAGACCAACTATCCCAGTCGCCGCGACTAGACCATTCCTGTGTCTTGCACAGCCAATACCGAGTGCTAATATACTTACTGGCAGCACCAGCCATAACATAAATAGGTGAAATTGATCATGCCCCATAAATCCGACGCTAGCGATCGAACCCACAGTCAATACCAACGGCAGCACTAGGCAATGCACCATACATAGCCCTGCAAATAAGATAGCTACCTTATCCAAACGACGAGAAAATTGAGAGCTCAAAGTAATATGACCGCTAAAGTAAGAGTATAAAAACAGGCGCCTTGTTCAAAAGATTGGAGACCTGCTGAAACAACCTTTCTACTACCTTTGGCACCCGCCACAATGTTATGTAATACTATAACAAATGGTGACCCAATGAGTGACAAAATTATTAGCCCTTTTTTCGGGCGGCACAACCACGCGCATTGTACTCAGGAAGCCCTAGAACAAGCAGAACTGAGCTGCACAGACAAAGGCCTAAAACTGACGACGTTAAGGAAAGAGGTATTAGCTATAGTTTGGCAAACTCACAAGCCAGTTGGGGCCTATGATGTACTAGAAAAGCTTCGAACACGAGGCCAAAAGCCATCGCCGCCAACAGCCTACCGGGCGCTAGACTTTTTGGTCGAGGCCAGACTAATCCACCGGCTGGAATCTCTCAACTCATATATCGGCTGCCCGGCACCAGATGAGCACCATCAGGGCCAATTTTTAATTTGCACCCAATGCAGAGGTGTTGCGGAAATAGAAGATCTGAGAATTGTCAAAGCAATTGATGCTACAGCAGCCTCTATCGGATTTAATGCAAACCGACAAACTATTGAAATAACCGGTTTATGTGACGCCTGCGAAAGCCAAACTTAAGTTAAAATTCAGATTGGAACTCATCCACTATTTCAACGATGGCAGCATCTCCATCAACCCGCAAATAAAAACAACCGCGCCGATCGGTATGGCATGCCGGGCCAATCTGCTCAACCTTACAGAGTAGCGCATCACCGTCACAGTCCAGGCGCATTTCGACTAAAGTCTGCAAGTTCCCAGATGTCTCTCCCTTACACCAGTACGACTGACGAGATCGCGACCAAAATGTCATGCGACCAGTATCAATCGTTCTCTTTAGTGCTTCGCCATTCATGTAAGCCAGCATCAACACCTCACCTGTCCCCGTATCTTGCGATACAACCGGAATTAATCCTTGGGGATTAAACTGAATATTATCCAATAGCTCATCCAATGGTCTGCGCTCACCAACTGGTGCAGTCTCCAAGTTCTTAAAATATTGCTTACTCAAGTTAAACTCATAATCTTGTTATTCCTCAACCGAGTTTGCCATTAACCGAATGGCTTTACTCCAATTTTTATCCGATCAGTACCCCACATGATAGCCTTGGTTTAGCCTTGCCGTTTATCCATACGTCGCAATTTCGTCATCTTCTCAGCAATTCTTATTTCCAAACCTTGGTCAACCGGGTAGTAATATTCTGCTGGTTTCATCTCATCAGGGAAATAATTCTCACCTGCAGCATACCCACCCTCTTCATTATGGGCATATCGATAGCCATCACCATATGCCATATCTTTCATTAATTTGGTTGGAGCATTCCGTAAGTGCATGGGCACTTCAAGCGACCCATTTGACTTGGCATCTGCCATAGCTGCCTTAAATGCGGTATAAACGGCGTTACTTTTTGGTGCTACTGCCAAATAGACCACAGCCTGAGCAATAGCCAATTCACCCTCAGGGCTACCTAATCGTTCCTGTGCCTGCCACGCATCCAATGCCAATGCTAACCCGCGTGGATCCGCATTCCCTATATCCTCCGAAGCCATACGTACCACACGCCGCGCAACGTATAGAGGATCACACCCGCCATCCAACATTCGACATAACCAATAAAGTGCCGCATCAGGCGATGAGCCTCGCACCGATTTATGCAATGCGGAAATCTGCTCGTAAAATGCGTCACCACCTTTATCAAACCTGCGCACCGCCCCCCCAGCCAGCACCTCGCTCAACACCTGAACATTAATTTGTCCATCCAGCGTCAAATCGGCCGCCAGCTCCAATGCACCTAAAACACGCCGGGCATCGCCGTCCGCGTAATTCACCAGCGCATCGATCGCCTCTTCATCCACGCTTAAACTAGAGCGACCCAATCCGCACTCGACATCTTCAATGGCTCTAGCAATCAAAGATCGCAGCTCGTTTCCGTTAAGCGACTTAAGTACGTATACACGCAACCTGGATAGCAGAGCGTTGTTTAACTCAAAAGATGGATTTTCCGTGGTTGCGCCTATAAATATAATCGTACCGTCTTCAATATGCGGAAGAAATGCATCTTGCTGCGCCTTATTGAATCGATGTACTTCATCAACAAACAGCACAGTATCGCCTAAGCCTGCAAGCTTGCGAGCACTGGCGGTTTCAGTTGCCAATCGAATATCCTTCACACCCGCGAGCACCGCAGACAAGGTTATGAATTCTGCATCCGTGTGATTTGCCAGTAGTCTGGCCAGTGTAGTTTTACCGGTGCCTGGTGGGCCCCAAAACACCATCGAGTGCAATTGCCCAGCCTCAATAGCCCTACGTAATGGTTTCCCCTCACCCAATAAATGCAAATGCCCAGCCACCTCATCGAGATGGCTGGGCCGCATTCTATCTGCTAGCGGTCGAGTATCTATAGCTCGCTCCGCCATATTCTGCAGTTAAAAAGACAAATAATTATTAAGGTAATCAGCTTTAAGTTAAGCACTCAAAGCGACCGACTACTGGCTATGACTTTAAAATAAAGCTACCACCAGTAAGCTAGACCTAATTAGGATTTGCTGCCTTATAAGCTTTTACTGCTTCGTTGAATCTTCCGGCAACTTGCTCTTCCAGATCAACACTTTGATCATGCAGAGCATTTAAAGCAATCTCGTTGCCTTCAGTCAAATCAGGCGAATCGCGCACGCCGTCTAGACATTCCCGATAAGCCTCGGCACTTGCCTGAAAACTTTTAACGCCACCTTGTGCTGCAACCAAAGTATCGTAATCAGCGTCTACTGCTATCGCGGCTGGCGGTTCGGCCAATTCACAAGCAGAAGCCATCTCAGGAACGACAATTTCAACTGAGTCAGAAGGTGGTGCGGATAAGTCCTGTGCAAATACAGATCCCGTAAAAACCACCATGGCTAATGTTGAAAGTGAATATTTCATATTTTTTCCTCTATCGATTATTTTCGAATCACTATTACTGTGACTCCCCTAACTTATACACACCCTAGTGTAACGGCAGTTTACCCCGCAGCAAAGGGTAGCAACTAACAACTATGAAGAAAATTTAACCGAATTCTTCATATATTTGGTACCCAGATATGATTATTCCGCACCGAGTAACTCAATAGCGTACCCGTCAGGGTCTCTAACAAATGCCAATACACGAGTTCCGCCTTTCATAGGGCCAGCCTCTCGCGATATTTCACCGCCACGTCCGCATATATCTTCAACCGCCTGGTAGACATCATCAACCTCGATCGCGATATGTCCGTAGGCGGATCCAATATCATATTCAGATATATCCCAGTTGTGCGTTAATTCAAGCACAGCATCAGTCGCCTCATCACCATAACCAACAAATACGTTAGTGAACCGCCCCTCCGGGTAATCATCTTTTCGCATCAGCTTCATTCCAAATACTTCAGTATAAAAATCGATTGATCGGTCTAAGTCACCGACACGCAACATTGTGTGTAAAATTCTCATCTGATCCCCAATAATTTATTCGTCTGTAACACATCCGTTCGATGCATCTTTGACGGTATTTATATATTTAAACAGTGTGCCGCGTTCTGCTTTATAAGCTGGCATCACCCAACTTGCTCGCCGATCTGCCATTTCCTTATCTGATATATCGACATCAATTCGATTATCTACAGCATCAAGCGTAATAACGTCGCCGTCATTAATAAGTGCGAGTGGACCACCCTCCTGAGCCTCTGGGACGACATGACCAATGATAAAACCATGTGATCCACCAGAGAATCTACCATCTGTCATCATCGCGACCTTATCTCCCAAACCCGCACCCATAACGGCCGACGTCGGGGTCAACATTTCAGGCATCCCTGGACCGCCCTTAGGGCCCTCATATCTGATAACTACGACGTCACCAGCTAATATTTTGCCTTCCTCCAGCGCCGCGAGCATTAATTCTTCAGAATCAAACACTCGAGCAGGCCCAACAAAGCGTTCGCCTTCCTTACCGGTAATTTTTGCTACTGCACCGCCTGGTGCCAAATTTCCTTTTAAAATCTGAATGTGCCCTTCGGCTTTTATGGGGTCTTTTAATGCTCGAATTATATCTTGGCCATCATCCAAACCCGGTAACTCGGCCACGTTCTCCGCCAAAGTTCTTCCGGTTACTGTAAGACAATCACCTTCGAGCAGCCCTTCTGCGAGCAAGAACTTGATTACCGCTGGCGTTCCTCCCCGTTCGTGCAGGTCCAGCATAGAGTAGCGGCCGCTTGGTTTAAGATCTGCAAGCAAGGGTATTCGATCAGAAACCGCCTGAAAATCATCAATAGTAAGCTCCACTCGCGCGGCACGCGCCATCGCCAACAAATGCAATACCGCATTTGTGGATCCACCCAATACGGTAATTAAAACCATCGCATTCTCAAACGATGTACGAGTTAATATATCGCTAGGCTTGATGTCTTTTTCCAATAGATTTTTCAGCGCCGCCCCTGCTCGCCTGCACTCATCAAGTTTACCTGGATCAATAGCCGGCATTGATGAGCTAAATGGCAAACTCATGCCCATTACTTCAATAGCGCTAGCCATAGTATTAGCAGTATACATTCCGGCACAAGCGCCAGCGCCAGGACAAGACTTCTGTATTACCTGAACACGTTCTTCATCATCTATCTTGTTGGATAAAAATTCGCCATATGCCTGAAACGCAGAAATAATATCCAACGAAGATTTCCCCAGCAACCCGGGCTTAATCGAACCTCCATAAACCATAATCGCAGGGCGATCGAGCCGTGACATTGCGATAATGCAGCCCGGCATATTCTTGTCACACCCCGGTATAGTGACTACCCCGTCATACCACTGTGCAGATACAACCGTTTCAATTGAATCAGCAATAATATCTCTAGATTGCAATGAAAATGACATGCCGGAAGTACCGTTTGCGATACCGTCGCTCACGCCTATAGTATTAAATCGCATGCCAACCATATCCGCATCAATCACGCCAGCTCTAACTTCAGCAGCCAAATCATTCAAATGCATATTGCAGGTGTTTCCTTCCCACCACATGCTTGCAATACCAATTTGCGCACGATCCATATCCTCACGAGACATTCCCGTGCCATATAATTGTGCCTGTGATGCACCTTGCGACTTGGGTTGAGTTATACGAGAACTGAATTTATTTATTTGAGCCATTGTTGATTTTAATTTTAGTTATTTGAATTTAATACTGGCCGATTACCAAACCATGGTCAGACAGTGGTTAACTCTGAATAAGAATTGGCAATTCTAGCGCTATGCGCTTAGAAATTGTAGCTGCTCTTATAAGTTAACGTTGAAGGATCGCGCTTGTGCGACAAGGCTATTGTTGCTCTTGAATCTCTTCCAAGCGGCGCAAAGTGCCCATTAGTTCCTTCGCGACTTGACGTCCCACTATCCAACTTCCGATAAATGGTGGCACAAAAAACCCTGGTTTTAATTTTGCTGAATACTCAAAAATCGACCGATTGGGGTTGCCATCTATTTCAATAACCCTCGTTATTTCCCTGGATTGCTCGAAGTCGCCTTCACCATCAATCCCTCTAAATTCAAACTCACGTGGTGATCGAACTATCACATCCGTCAATTTATTTACCGAACGGCAAAGATACAAAATACAGATACGCAACCTCACATCCACTCTCGGAAAATCAGTAGCTGCCTGACTAAAACTAATTTCCTCTACGAGTGGTGAAAGTCGAACATACTCTTCGTAATTTAGTATCGCATCTGCAAGCACTTGAGGGCTTACATCTACCTCCGCAATATACTCGACGTTAAATATTCCGTCTTTCCGATCAACATCCCCATTGAGGATTTCGGCCGCGAGCGCGGAGCGAGTTAGCACCATCAAAAGTAAGGAGCGGATCAACCAACCACGGCGCATTATCAACCTCATGTATCTCACGTTCCCTATAAATTCATCCCAAGAGTATTCTTGGATGTTATATGAAAAGCTTTGTAGCTCTTAAAATATACTAATATTAATTGAACAACCCTTTTAACAGGGTTCCAGCTTTCTCTTCTAACTTTTCCTTAATCTCCTCTTTCTTTTCGTTCACTTTAGAGCGTGCGAGTTGCTTAAGCATTTCACCGAAATCGATTTTATAAGATGGGGCCAACAAGTCTCCAGAAAAGCGCACAGGAATATTCAACCCAACCAACTCAGATCTATCCGCGCCACCCTGGCCTTCACTGCTAGCAACAACCGCAACCGTCGTCACATAATTCAAAGACTCACTCGCAAGGTCAATTTCTCCCTCACCTTGCAATCGAAACAATGGCGCTTTCATTTCAAAATCATTATTAGTAATCAACTGATCATTAATATTAAAAGTTCCTGAAAGCTCAGCAAATTTAGTCTCAGCATTCCTATCAGACTGCTGTTCAGCATCCTCACTAGTTTCGCCGCCTTTGCTCTGCGCATACAACTCGGCAACCTGATCAAGAATAGCCTGAATATCGACCCCCTTTAGCGCACCATCACGAGCCAGAATTTTAATCGACCCTTGGTTACTAAGTCCTGCCGGGTTTTCAATAGCTGTTAAATCAACATTCAATGTCCCAGTACCACTTAAGCGATCAGTTGCGTCGGTATCGGTTAGCAAAGCGCCTAAATCTACATCAAAAATATCCTGCTTAACGGTCATCTGAGCTTCAGATTGCTGCTCAATGTATTGTATTTCACCACGGATAGCCCCTCCGTAAAGAGCAGCATTTGGGGTGATCGTCATGGTATTACCCGCGGTTACCACATCTACATTAATGTCTGTTATCTTCATTCCACCCGCAGTCATAGAGGTGGCATCAAACGAACCATTAGCATTTAAGCCACGCAGTGCTGCAATCGGTACCACTAAAGCCAAACTAGCTGGCGGCGACTCTTCTTCGACCACTGGACTTAAGTATCTATCGATATTGATAGCATTCATATCAAGATCAAAAAGCAACTGTGGCGCTTCAAAATTTTGCGCCGAAAATGAACCTTCCAATACAGTCTCATCCAGCTGTGCAACCAACCCGGATAACGATACGCTATCCAACGTTGCTTGATAATCTGCCGTTAATGCAACCGATCGCATGGCATCAGGATCAGTTGTTTCGTATTCAACGGCCATACCCGCAAGTACAGCCTGTAAATCAAATTCGTCCGCAGTCAAATTACCACTAAACGCCGGGGCATCTATTATCTGCCGCCCAGATGTCGTGGCGGTCATCAACATATCTCCAATGGATACCGTTAGCTCAGGAATTTCTATAGTTTGCGCCTCCAAATCCAAAGCAGCATCGGGCAATCCAAGTTTAACGCTCTGCGGCAACATATTTACGGTTGCGGAGACTTCCGATAATTGCGCCTGACCGGTTTCTTGCGCGAAATCTAGTCCACCTATAACGAGCTCAGAACTAACCGTGCCTTGAGCAATATTGACCGCCAGATCCGCCATGGCTAGAGAATAATTATCCGTATTTATTAACGCATCACCCTCAACTTGAAACTCTATCGGCTCAACTTGCGCGCTATCGATCAATATACCGCTAATTAGTATCTCCTCCAGACCACCACCCAACAAGTTTCCTGTGATTACTTGCAGATCATTTAATTCATATCTTTGGCCTGCTTGTTGATCATCATAAATCAAACTGCCATCAGTTAATTCCACTCCCGCGACTGCTAAAGCGACAGCAGCCCTAGCCGCATCATCACTGGATTCTTCCTCACTCGCGCCTTCTCCGCCCAATCCATCCAAACTGGTCAAACCTGATGCTGTGACCACCATGTGTACACGAGGCTCGCGCAATATTATCGTCGCTACTTCCACCTTCGACTGTAGCAAAGGTACCAACTTAACCCGCAGATCGACCGCAGCCACGCTTAACATATCTGGAGCGTCGACACCTGTCGGCTGCGACAAGGATACAGCCCCGGTGCGCACACCCAGCCACGGAAAAATACTTAACGAGAGATCGCCATCAAGACTTAAGTCACGCCCAGTCTGTTCTTTAACTACGCCAACCAAGTCGTCTCGATAATCATTTGGATCAAAAAATTGCGGCAACACAACAACTGCTAGCAAAATTACTACGAACAGCGTCGCAACGATCCAGCCAAGTACCTTAAAAAGTTTTTTCATTGTTTCATGCCAATCATAATTGTTAGCTGGAGTTTAACGCGCGCCGCGCGAATACTTTATTAAAATTTTGCATGAAATACTCACTGTATAAGTCCTCATGCAGCGAGTGGTTCCATTCTTAAAAATGCTTGCTCTAATACCTCTATACCACTGCCGTGTTTATAGGCCTGCTCGCTAATATGTTGTCGCCACAAACGAGAATGGGGTTCACCATGAAACAACCCAATCACTGGTCTAGCCAAGTGATGCATACGCGCGCCAACTGCTAGCTGATTTTCACAATAGTCAGTGTACTGTTGAAGTATTTCTTCGCGTTTCACCACCCGAGCCTCAGCATAAAATCGAGTATCTACTTCAGACAAAATAAACGGGTTCCGGTACGCCTCTCTCCCCATCATAACGCCATCTATATATTTCAAGTGCTCAGCGCTTTCATCAAGTGAATTTATCCCACCATTAATGATTATCTCCAATTCTGGATAATCCTGCTTCAAGCGATAGACGCGCTGATAATCAAGCGGAGGCACCTCACGATTTTGCTTTGGACTTAAACCGCTCAACCAGGCTTTCCGAGCATGAATAATGAACGTGCTGCAGCCAGCCGCAGCAATGAGCTCGACGAAGTGAGTAAGTTCCTCATAGCTATCGTTTTCGTCTACACCAATTCGCGACTTAATCGTCACTGGCAGTTCACAGACCGTTTGAATCGCTTTAACGTTTTTCGCTACGAGCTCTGGCTCTAACATCAAACAAGCCCCAAAACTACCAGATTGCACTCGGTCACTAGGACAACCACAGTTAATGTTTATTTCGTCGTAGCCAAAGGCTTGTGCAAATTCGGCTGACTGTTTCATTTCATCCGCCTTGCTTCCGCCAAGCTGTAATGCCAACGGGTGCTCACTTTCGTCAAACGCCAACAAATGCTTGCGATCACCATGAACCAATGCTGCGGAAGTAATCATTTCCGTATACAGCAAGGTACGCTTAGAAATCAGTCTAGCCAAATACCTGAAATGACGATCTGTGCAATCCATCATTGGCGCAACCGAAAAACATCGATTAATATTTTTCTTACTATTCATTTTTACGTAACTGGCTGCTTAGCCAAATCCCTCACCCTGAATAGTGACCATTAGGTTTCTATGATGCGGCTGATAACGATGCTCCCAAAGATACAAGCCCTGCCAAGTTCCGAGTGCTAGCTCTCCCGCGCTTATGGGTAAGCTAATATCATTGCTTGTAAATACCGAACGGCCATGTGCGGCCATATCGTCATCGCCTTCATAGTCATGCCTGTACTCAGGATCAGCGTCTGGAGCGATTCGACCAATTAATGTTTCTAAATCGTCGCGCACCGTCGCGTCTGCATTCTCACATAGCATTATCGACGCACTCGTATGCTGCATAAAAACATGTACCAAACCGGTTTGCACGGCAGATTCTCGCACTATGCTCGATACCTTTGCTGTGATGTCGATGGTTTCTCGACCGCCTGTTTCAAAATGAATTTGTTGTTGATGCCACATTCGCTTATTTTACTCACGCTCGCGACGTTTGGAAGCCAGTTATGGAATGATTGCAGTATTAGTGCAACATACCTCTAAGGTATAATCTGCGCTTGCAATCGCAAGTATGCCTTAACCAAAATCGCGTTATAAATTGACGCTTTTGCCAAGACTTGGAAACCACCTGTTTTTATGAACAACGACAATTCACCGGACAACGCGCCCGCGAGTAATTTTATCCGCAGTATGATTGCGGAAGACATCACCAATAACAAGCATGGTGGGCGAGTGCACACACGGTTTCCGCCAGAGCCAAACGGCTATCTACACTTAGGGCACGCCAAAGCCATTTGCGTTAACTTTGGCTTGGCATTGCAATATGACGGAGACTGTAACTTACGGTTTGATGACACCAACCCGGAAAAAGAGAACGACGAGTACATGCGTTCTATACAAGAAGATGTAAGCTGGCTTGGGTTTAAATGGGCCGAACTGCGGTACGCGTCAGATTATTTCGATGCCCTGTATGACTTCGCGCTCGAACTTATCGACAAAAACCTTGCTTACGTGGACAGCCTTAATGCGGAGCAAATGCGTGAGTATCGAGGCACCCTAACCGAACCTGGCAAAGATAGCCCGCACCGCAACCGTAGTATTGCTGAAAACCGGGACTTGTTCGAACGCATGAAGAATGGCGAATTTAAAGATGGCACGCACGCGTTGCGGGCACGTATCGATATGAGTTCTCCAAATATAAATATGCGCGACCCAGTGTTATATCGAATTCGACACGTGGAGCATTATCGCACCGGCGACAAATGGTGCATCTATCCGATGTATGACTACACACATTGCCTATCAGATGCACTAGAAAATATTACCCATTCTCTATGTACACTTGAATTCGAAGACCATCGTCCTCTGTATGACTGGGTACTTGGTAACGTAACTCTCACGTCACCCTCGCAACCAGAGCAGACCGAGTTTTCTCGCTTAAATTTGCAATACACAGTATTAAGTAAACGAAAACTGATACAACTGGTTGAGCAAGGTCATGTAACTGGCTGGGATGATCCCCGCATGCCAACCATTTCTGGCATACGCCGTCGCGGCTACACCCCAGACGCTGTTCGTGACTTTTGCGAACGCATTGGGGTAACCAAAAACAACAGTATGGTCGACATGGGTGTGCTGGAGAATTCGGTACGAGAAGATCTAAACGAGAAAGCACCACGCGCGCTAGCAGTTCTCAAACCGCTAAAACTTGTGATCACGAATTTCCCTGAGAACGATACCGAGACCTTGATCGCACGTAATCACCCCAAAGACGACTCATTCGGTACCAGAGAAATCCAATTGAGCCGTGAAATATACGTGGAGCAAGATGACTTTATGGAAGATCCACCTCGCAAATTTTTTCGCCTAGGACCTGGCCGTGAGGTGCGATTGCGCTATGGATACTGCATAACCTGCAACGAAATAATTAAAGACGATGCAGGGAATGTAATTGAGCTACATTGCACTTATGATCCTGAAACCGGTGGCGGTAAAACTCCCGACGGGCGTAAGGTTAAGGGTATTATTCACTGGGTATCCGCCCATGATGCAATTGATGCTGAAGTTAGACTATATGATCGACTATTCGAGGTTGAAAACCCCCTCGCGAGCGATGATTTCACCGAACACCTAAACCCTGAATCTCTGCAAGTACTTACCCAATGCAAATTGGAGCCGTTACTGCAGCAAGCTCAGAAAGGTTCGAACTATCAATTTGAACGACTGGGGTTTTTCTCCGCTGATTCTGTAGATTACAGCGCCGAAACACCGGTGTTCAATCGAACCGTCACATTACGTGATTCCTGGGCAAAACGATCGGGGTAGTGTTACTGGTGGATATCCGATACTAAGAACCACCACTCTAACAATCAGATGAAACATTTAATTGGAATAAACAGCCGAGGCAATATAACCATATTTAACACGCCGTCATTGGTACACAAATTCATCGCTGACACTCTCAGAGCACATCCTCTCAAAGCGCTCAAAGGCCAGCTAATAAGTTGCTTATTATTTGTTGTTTCCGTATTTGTACCTGTCTCGGCACAAATGGCCGACCCCATGGTCAGCCAAGACAAACCCGAAAAACTGGCTGCGCATTCGTGGATGATTTCGGATAAAAACATTCCTTTAGTGCCAAATGTCGGCATCATTGTGGGCTCACACAGCACGCTGGTAATCGACACGGGCACCGGCCCAGCCAATGGAGAAATAGTACACGACGCCGCACTTGCACTCGAGCCTAAAAATAAACTGTACTTGGCGACTACGCATATACACCCAGAGCACGACCTTGGTGCCAGTGGATTCCCCGATAGCACAACAATGATTCGATCTGAGTCCCAACAGCGCGAAATAGCGGCAGATGGGTTGGCGCTCTCACATGATCTGCAGAACATGTCGCCAATACTTCGAGAGTTGCTTACAGGCAGTGAATTCCGTGCAGCCGATGTTACGTATAGTAACAGCTACGAGCTTGACCTAGGTGGCGTTACAGTAATCATGATGTCTGTTGGCCCAGCCCACACCCTTGGTGATACTGCATTTCACGTAGTCGAAGACAATGTGCTTTTCGCTGGCGAGTTAATGGTCAACTCAATCCCAAACCTGTTTAGTCAGTTTTCGCATATAGAAAACTGGAGCGTCAGCTTGGATAAATTGGCAGATCTTAATGCTGAGACTATTGTGCCTAGCCACGGTGATTTAGTAGATATAGACACAAAATCAAAACTGCAAGAATTTCTAGGAGACCTTCTGAATCGCGTAACCGAACTCAACACGGGAGCTGCCAACAGAGCCGCTGTAGCAGAAACACTTAAAAAAGAGCTTTCAGATAAATATTCAGATTGGACCAGCAATCTCAATACAGATTACTACGACAGGGTGATGCAAAGTGCAGCAAGCTCAGCGTTTAAGACACTCGATAGACGACCACCTGCGGGGCCCGAAGCAAACTAGGGTTTAAACCGCTAGGCTTATCTCGATTACCGCATACTCCTGTCGACGTCCACGGCGTTTCAGCCATTCACGCAGTAGCTCCTTGGTGCGACACCACCCATACTTGCTACCGAGCGCCTTGGTCACCCAATGGTGTTCCCGCTCCGGATATATCGTCGCTTTTGCGGGGATCCACTCTCCTTTTGGATGGCCATGTTCATCACACGGTACCAAACGGATATTTGGTTTTTGGCGCATTCGATCAACACGTTGAGTTTTAGACGGCGCTCGCATGAATAGACACCCGTCTTTTTCTACAAATGGTACGGGTGTAAGGACGGGATGATCCTTAGCACAATACGACTCGATTACTACGGCCTGCTGACCCTGAAACTGATTCGCCAATGATGGCATAACAACCCAATATTCTATTTCGGCACTCTTAAAAAGTGCTCTAAAAAATTGAACGCGCGATTCTAGATTAAAGTGATTGCCCATTGCAACAAGACAGGCAATTATAAATAGCCCTGAAACGGCCTTACAAAAACCCCTGCTTGGCCCGTACGCCTATGTCGGGGTTATCCGTGAATACACCATCCACTCCTAGCTCCATAAATATTGATAACTCTTCCTCTAACCCACCCGGCATCCGATCGTCCTCAGAGGAACGCAAAGCAGACGGTAAAAAAGTATTTTCTTGTCTAAAAGTATAAGGGTGCACATCCAGTCCCGCCGCATGCGCGTCAGTAATAAAACTGCTGGCGCGTGCCGGATCCAGTTGACCGTTGGCGTTAGCCGCCAGAATAAAATGGCTTTTTTCTGGGCCAACCCCATCGGCGTATAGTGCTATTTTCCGTAATCCTTCAGGTGTCGCCATATCATCATATGTTAAATTGTCACCCCGAAGTGCCGCATCAGCTGGTTGGCCTTCCAGCCAAAGTAGTTGAATTAGCGGCAGTTGGGTATAACTTCTCAGCCACTCTAAATTTTCAGTCTCAAACGACTGTAAATAAATGGGGGCATCTTTACCGGCATACCCAGCTTTGCCCAAGGCTTCAAGCAGCGGAGGCTCCAAAGGCAAATCCAACGAGGTAAAATAACTAGGGTGCTTTGTTTCTATATATAGCCCAATCGTACGATCAAACTCGCGTTCCAACTCCTTTGTTAGCAATATAATTTCGTCAAGCGTAAGAATCTCAAATTGCCCATCGTACTCGGTATTTTCGGGTCGTATTTCCGGTATACGTTCTATCGCCTTGAGCTGCTTGATCTCATCCAGAGTAAAGTCTTCGCTAAACCAACCCTCTATACTCTCACCATCAATTATCTTAGTGGTCTTCTTGGTAGTAAATCGTTGCCGCGTCGCAACGTCTGTCGTTAAGTTTAGTACGTTGTCATGCCGGGCGATCAAATAACCATCCTTTGTAGACACCAAATCAGGCTCTATGAAATCAGCGCCCATTTCTACCGCCAAGCGGTAAGAAGCGGCCGTATGCTCAGGCCGATACCCGCAAGCCCCACGGTGACCAATTATTAGTGGTTTTTTCATAGTGACGAATAGTAAACCATATTTCTAACCAGCCTTTCATTACAGACGTAAGCAGGCTCTTCAACACTCCCCTTAATATACTCCGCCAGTATGAAGAAGGAGCACTCGAGAGCCCGCCGCAAATTTTTGCTTGGCGATCATATCGTAAACTGCATAGAACAGTTTTCCCGAATATACTGGCTCCAACGGAATATTTGTTCGCATCGAAAAGTCGTCGATCCAATCGCGCAAAGCAGCCGTCGATTTCGCATACCCACCAAAATGATAATCAAGCGCTATACTCCATCGCAATAATTCTATTTCGCCAGCCTCGGCGATCAACCGCCGCACATCGTCATTTAAAAACTCACCGCCTTTTAACACAGACACCCCTAAGACCGATGTGTCTTGTCCACCCCCAGCAATCAATCCGGCCAGCGTTCCGCCTGTACCTACGGGGACACAAACCACGTCAAAAGGTTGATCTACTTCCCGCAGTATTTCCTTGCAGCCTTTAATTGCCAAGCTATTACTGCCACCCTCAGGCCATAGATGACTCGCACCTATTGAAATTCTCTTAGTCTCTAACCACGCAGAATCATGCCTGTTTCGATAGTCCTCACGAGTTACCGACAACAGCGTCATCCCATGAGCAGCCGCATACTCAAGTACAGGGTTTAACGGTTCGATCAGCTCACCTCTGATAATACCGCTCGTCTCAAAACCAAAATGTTTGCCTGCCGCAGCGACTGCTCTTATATGGTTAGAATATGCGCCACCAAAAGTGAGTACGTGTGCTTTAGGCGGTAGCGCTGCAATATTGTATTTAAGCTTGCGCCATTTATTACCCGATACCTCAGGGTGAATTCGATCATCACGCTTTACCCACACTTCGACATCAGTATTTGGAAATAGTGAACTGTCCAACTGCTCAAGTGGAGTAGCCGGCTCTTGTTGCGATAGCAATCTCATCAAATCAGCAAAGTATTTGCGCCGGACAATAATTTTACAATGTGTTCGAGCATTTACTTATTTAAGAGGCTATTCAAAATCATTTTCGTAAACCGGCAGGACAAAATAAGCCCGGTAAGATTACAATACAGCGCATGAGTATTGGTGTATTAATTTTAGCCGTTTTGGTTGGCTCCGGAATGATTATTCACTTCCGTGGCAAAGTTCGGCATTCATTCGCTCGGCAACTAACTAGCCATACGAACTTAACCGCGCCATACAATGTATTCGTTTATCTGTTTTCTAAAATCCCAAATATCCCATTCCCTAAAATAGACGCACACTATCCTGAACTTAAGATTCTTGAAGACAACTGGGAAGTAATTCGTGATGAAGCTTTAGCGCTGGCCAAAGCAGAGCATATCAAGGCCTCGGATAATTATGATGATCTAGCCTTTAATTCCTTTTTTCGAACCGGGTGGACATGTTTTTACCTCAAGTGGTATGACGACTTTATGCCCTCAGCACTTGAACACTGCCCAAGAACCATAGAACTGGTAAGACAAATCCCTTATATGAAAGCGGCTATGTTCGCCTCTCTACCCCCCGGTGCAACATTACCGCAGCACCGCGATCCGTTTGCGGGGTCAATGCGTTACCACTTGGGCTTAATCACGCCAAATTCCGAAAAGTGCTCAATCGATGTCGATGGGCAACCTTACTGGTGGAAGGACGGCGAAGCGGTAGTATTTGATGAAACGTTCATTCATACCGCAAGTAATCAGTCGGAAGACCAACGCATCATTCTATTTGCCGATATAAGCCGGCCCATGCGCTATGCCTGGGCAGATGCTATCAATAATTGGGTGAGCACTTATATGGTCAAAGCGAGTGCGGCTAAAAATGAAGCGAACGAATCGGTCGGATTTCTTAACCGTGTATTTGGTGTACTTTATTACGCCCGCGTTTGGGCAAAAAAACTGAAAGGATTTAATCGGAAACTATACTACATCCTTAAGTTCACACTATTCGCAATTCTTATTTGGGCCATTTTTCTGTAAAGATCAGCTAGCCAGAAAAGGAATAAAAAAATAGCGGATCAGAGCCTAAGCTCCGACCCGCTACGATAGGGAGTTATATGTAACCCGTATTTTTCGTCAAGCACCAGTAGCCAATAACAGAAGCTATCGACTATCAGTAATGAGGGTACCAAACCTCAAAATAACAAAAAGAGTCAACATACGAATACATAGACCTACTAACAGGGAAAATCATTTCAACAAATATTTGTTTTTTACATATCTAAGACAAAATCATCTTAAATGGGATATCTCGTTTACGCGGTCAAACTAAAAAGCACTTTCGTTCTCAGCGCGTAACTACCTCAATACTTTCTAGATCGCTTTAGAGATAATTTCGAAATAACTTTGAAATTAATACTGCCAAAATACAAGTTTCGGTCTCACCAATATTCTGAATAGTTTATACTAGCGTCACGGTGAACAATCTGCGGGAGAGAGTTTCTTAGCACTCTGTTTTAAGTGCAAAGAATCCGCCGAAGGCGCAACGAGCCCGTAACCGCTCAGGCAATCAGGACCGCAGATTTGATACACCGTCTCTGGAGAGCGAATTGATTTCAGGTCATTCGTTAACTGCTAATTTAATATTTGCATTTAATCGTTTTAATAGCAGTTAATTAAAAGCTGGAATAAGCAATCCACCGAAGGGGTAGCAGGCGTGTGAATAATCGTTCGATTACTCGCCACCTAGATCTCTCAGGTAACCGGACAGAGGGGCAAATATCGTGTTGCAGCGAATTATTGCTGTAGCACATCGTATTTGTAACGCCCTATTAATTGCACGGCTACCGAGACAGCGAATTTTTCGCTTACAGATTATGACTACAAGTTCCCCACCCACTTCACCTGCTCCCAAACAAACGCCGCTGTTCGATCAGCATGTAGCCCTAGATGCTCGCATGGTGGATTTTGGTGGTTGGCATTTACCAGTAAACTATGGCTCCCAAATAGAAGAGCATCTTGCGGTTCGCAAAAGTGCAGGCATATTCGACGTTTCTCATATGACCGTATGGGATATAGAAGGTGATGAGACAATCCCTTACTTGCGCAAAATACTCGCCAACGATATTGATCGTGTCAGCAACACACCAGGTAAGGCAATATATTCCTGCTTGCTGAACGAAACCGGCGGCGTAATCGATGACCTAATTGCCTACTATTTATCCAGCAACCATTGCCGAGTAGTTACTAACGCAGGGCCGCGTAACAAGGTTAAAAAATGGTTGCTCGAACAAGCTAAGAACTTCACGGTTAACGTCGTAGAGCAACCCGAGCTAGCGCTCATTGCCGTTCAAGGACCCGATGCCCTTAAAAAGTTTCACCAGGCGGTCGGCCCGTTGGTTGGAGAACCGGTCGCCGATCTTAAAAAGTTTTGCTCAATACAGATTAGTGAATGGTTCATAGGCCGTACCGGCTATACCGGTGAAAACGGTATAGAGGTCATCTTACCCAACCGGGATGCAGCAGGCCTATGGGACTCACTAATAAATGTTGGTCTGCAACCTTGTGGCCTTGGCGCACGCGACACCCTGCGACTTGAAGCAGGATTAAGCTTGTACGGTAATGATCTCGACGAGCAGCATAGTCCGCTGGAGTCTGGTTTGCTTTGGACAGTATCTCTACAAGATCATGCCCGAAAATTTATTGGCCGACGAGCGCTGGAAGATCAGATGCAATCCTCCCATAAGCAGCTTGTCGGTTTGGTACTTGAAGATCGTGGTGTATTGCGTGGCCACCAAAAGGTGTTAATCAATGGGCGAGAATGCGGTGAAATCACCAGTGGCACCTGGTCACCGAGCCTGGAGAAATCTATTGCACTAGCGCGAATCTCAGGTGATGCCGGTAATAAATGTAGCGTAGAAATTCGCAAAAAACCCGTCGCGGCACGCATTGTGCCTGTACCGTTTATTAAAAATGGCGTCAGCCAAGTGGGGAAATAGCCATGGGAGCTTTTAGTGAAAGACATCTGGGTCCACGTGACGAAGACGTTCAAACCATGCTCGATGCCTTGGGTTACAAAACCCTGGACGATCTAACTCAGGCGGTAGTTCCCAAAAGCATTCTGGACAACTCTGAACTGAACCTCGGCCCAGCCGCCTCGGAGCACCAAGCACTAGCCGAACTAAAAGCGCTTGTCAGCCAAAACTTGGTACTAAAAAGTCTCATCGGACAGGGCTATTCCAATACGCTAGTACCGGCAGTTATCCAACGCAATGTGTTCGAAAACCCAGCCTGGTATACCGCCTACACACCATACCAACCGGAGATTTCACAGGGTAGATTAGAAGTGCTCTTCTACTACCAAACCATGGTCACCGAACTTACCGGCATGGACATTGCCAATGCCTCTCTTTTAGATGAAGCAACGGCCGCTGCTGAAGCAATGACCTTGGCCCACCGCCAAACCAAGGGGCGTAAATCAACATTTTTAGTTTCAACACTGTGCCATCCACAAACAATTGATTTGTTAGCCACGCGTGCCGAACCTATTGGTATCCAGCTAGCTTACTTTGATGAAAGTGAAGACGACCACAGCAAGCTGGATTGGGATGATGTGTTCGGACTGATTGTGCAGTATCCGACAACAGATGGACGTATTCTTGATTGCTCGCAACTGTTTAATAGTGCGCAGCAGAACAATGCAATTTCGGTCGTCGCCAGTGATCTACTCGCTCTAACTTTAATAAGATCGGCTGGTGAACTTGGCGCCGATGTGGTCGTCGGAAATTCACAACGTTTTGGCGTACCGCTGGGATTTGGCGGCCCACACGCTGGCTTTTTTGCAGTAAAAGATAAGTTAAAACGCACCATGCCTGGCCGCTTAGTAGGAGAGTCTATCGATACCGCAGGCAAACCAGCCTACCGACTCGCCTTACAAACCCGCGAGCAACATATACGCCGTGAAAAGGCGACTTCAAATATATGTACTGCACAAGCTTTGCTCGCCATTATGGCCACCTTATATGCTGTGTATCATGGGTCGGATGGCTTAAGAGCAATTGCGTTCGGTGTACAGGCCAAACTTAGCCAATTAAAAAAAGCCCTCGTCGATGCAAATTACACAATCGTTGGTGAACAGCATTTTGATACCGTCAGCTTTAACAGCGGAATGAAAACCGATGCACTGTTAAACGCAGCCGTTAGTGCTGGGTTTAATCTTCGAAAATTAAACGACGACCAATTAGCCATCAGTCTAGACGAAACCACGTCGATAGATGATCTCGATCAGCTCACTGCTGCGCTGGACCTTAAACTTACAAGTGAATCTAAAAACGCCTCTGGCAATGACGCCAATATCGACAGCGCGCTATTAAGAACCGACAACTTCTTGAGCCAACCTGTATTCCATCAATACCGCAGCGAAACGGAAATGATGCGCTACTTGAAACGCTTATCGAATAAAGACATAGCCTTGGATCAATCCATGATTCCACTTGGCTCATGCACCATGAAGCTCAACGCCGCAGTAGAAATGATGCCGGTGAGTTGGCCAGAAATAAACAGTATCCACCCGTTCGCACCGCCCGAACAATGGCACGGTTACCGCGAAATGATTCGGCAACTCGAAGAAATGTTGTGTGTTTGCACAGGTTACGCGGCTGTATCGCTGCAACCCAATGCGGGCTCGCAAGGCGAATATGCGGGCCTACTGGCGATACGCCAGTACCACATCGCTAATGGCGACACTCAACGAAATATTTGTTTAATTCCACAATCGGCCCACGGCACTAACCCGGCCAGTGCACAAATGGTGGATATGCGAGTGGTTGTCGTCGCCTGTGACGAAGCCGGTAACGTCGATCTAGATGACCTCGATCGTTGCATAGCTGAACATCAAAACGATATTGCTGCAATCATGATTACCTACCCATCGACTCATGGTGTGTTCGAAGATCATGTATCGCAAGTATGTGGCAAGGTCCACGATGCGGGCGGGCAAGTTTACATTGACGGCGCAAATCTAAACGCAATGGTCGGAGTCGCTAAACCCGGACATTTTGGTGGCGACGTGTCGCATTTAAATTTGCACAAAACATTTTGTATTCCCCATGGTGGCGGTGGCCCTGGTGTCGGTCCAGTCGCGGTCGCAGAACACCTTGCGCCTTATTTACCACAAGATGCCCTAAACCAAGAGCGCATCGGAGCAACCATTAGCGGCGCGCCATTTGGCAGTGCCAGCATCTTGCCAATATCATGGATGTACATCCGGATGATGGGTGCCGAAGGCTTAAAAAAAGCAACCCAGGTCGCAATATTAAATGCCAACTATATTGCGCATCGACTAAAGGATATCTACCCGGTCCTGTATACCGGCAACGAAGGTTTGGTCGCGCACGAATGTATTATTGATACACGCCCAATGAAAGCCGATGGCAACGTGACGGTTGATGACATCGCCAAACGTTTGATCGATTTTGGTTTTCACGCACCGACAATGTCATTCCCGGTACCTGGCACATTGATGATTGAACCGACCGAAAGCGAATCACTGGAAGAAATTGAGCGATTTTGTCGCGCGATGCGCGCTATCCACAGCGAATACCTCGCGATTAAGAATGGCGAGCTACCCGAAGACAATAATCCCTTATCTAATGCCCCGCATACATTGGAAAGCGTTATGGAATGGGATCGCCCATATTCTATTCGTCAAGCGCTTACTCCTGACGAACATGCGGATTCGGCCAACAAGTATTGGCCGCCAGTAGGTCGAATCGACAATGTATTCGGTGATAGAAACCTGGTATGCAGCTGCCCACCGCTTAGCGACTATCAAGAAAATTAGTCACGCGGTATTTTTGCAAACTGCCTATCGCAATCTTTAGATATCCTCGCTAGAATCGCTGGCACAATAACAAACAACCGTATGGTTTTTGACGAGATATGGCAGAGCTAGGTTCATCCGATTTACCGCTTAGAGTAGCCGTTGTGGGCGCTGGCCCAGCAGGGTTTTATGCCGCGGAGCTTCTACTGCGAAACGACATTCATTGTGAAGTTGACCTGTTTGAGTCACTTCCCTGCCCTTATGGACTAGTGCGCCACGGTGTTGCACCCGATCATCCGAAAATGCGCACGGTTATTAACCGCTTTGATAAAACCGGCATTGAAGAAAACTTCAATTATTTTGGCAATACCAAATTAGGTGCCGACGTCAGTGTTGAAACCCTGCGCGAGTATTACGATGCCATACTCATCTCCACTGGAGCACAGAAACCTCGAAAGCTCGGTATCCCCGGGGAAGAACTAGAAGGTAGTTATAGCGCCGAACAGTTTATTAATTGGTATAACGGCCACCCGGCGATTGAACTTAAAGACTTTGATCTTTCCAGCGAGACCGCCGTAGTCGTCGGTAACGGTAATGTTGCGTTAGATATCGCACGAATTCTAATGCACACCCCAGAGGAGCTGGCCAAAACCGATATGGCGACACCCATTATCGAGAAACTTGCAGCCAGCAAGGTAAAAACAGTTTACATCGCGGGTCGTCGAGGTCCGGTACAAGCCAGCTTCACCTCGCCAGAGATTCGTGAATTTGATCATCTAGAAAACACCTCTTTCCACATCAACGAAGATGCTATGGCCCTCGATGCCGAAGACCTAGAAGAACTAGAGTTCAAAGATCACGGTCACGCGCGTAAGTTTATGCCAATTTTTGAAGGCTATTCGGATCAGCCATCGGATAGAGACCAACATATAAAATTCCTCTTCTTGCGTAGTCCGGTCTCGATTGAAGGTGATGGCAAAATTGAAAAAATCACACTGCAAACAAATCGTTTAAGTGGCGCCGCCGGATCACGCAGACCTAACTCGATTGACGACACTGAAACCATACCCTGTGGCTTGGTATTTAGTTGCATCGGCTATCGCGGTAGACCTATCGAGGGTATCCCTTTTGATGACTCGTGGGGCGGCGTTCCCAATGTTGAAGGCCGCGTAACCGTCGATGGTAAAGTGCAAACTGGGCTCTACACCAGCGGCTGGATAAAACGTGGCCCAAGTGGCGTTATTGGCACCAATAAGGTCGATAGTAAAGAAACCATTACTCATTTGGTCGACGATGTCGCCAGCTTAACGGTTGCACCTAACCGCAGCAGTGCGGCATTACGCGAGCAACTAGTCAGCGAAGGCAAACGCCCAATCAATTTTGCCGAGTGGAAAGAGATAGACGACGCAGAAGTGGCACGCGCCAAAGGCGATAAGCCAAGAGAAAAGTTTCTGACCGTTGAGGAGATGCTCGCAGTTCTCGACTAAAGAGATCTTTGCACGAGCAGGGAATTTGTTCTCTGGCAAGGCAAAAAAGCACGGAAAGAGGGAGTTTATAAATTATAAATGACCGATTGAGTACGTTTTTACCGCAGCTAGAGGGCGAAATAACAATCGTGCGGAGATCTCTATTCAGGCAGCGGGATAAACTCCAAATCATCACCCGGCACTTTAGGAAACACCCCATTTTTCCAGTCCTGACCTGCTTGCTCCATCCGCTCTTTGCTGCTCGAAGCAAAGTTCCAAAACAAATGACGCGGCCCAATATTTTCGCCACCGATTAACGCCAATCGACTATCTTCGAATGCAGTAACATGTACTTCTACGTCCTGTTTGAGTACCGCTAAGTTATATTTTTCCAATTGAGTCGTTTCTATACCCGCACCGCCCACAGGGTGCGCCTCAACCTGCCCAGCCACTAAATATAACGCTCGTTCATCAGCTTCGGGCAACACCAATGTCTGGCCCTTTTTTAAGTCCGCTTCAACATACAAAGTCTCTGCATATGTTTTGGTTGGCGATGTTTCCCCATACGCGCTCCCAATCATTACTCGCACTGCAACACCATTAACCTCAATCGCTGGCAATACATCACTTGGGTAGTGATAAAAGGCAGGCTCTATTTCTTCATCTTCCTCTGGCAAGGCCAGCCACAGCTGTAAACCGTGCAGACCATGTTCCACGGCATTCACTTCTGCTCTCTCTCGCTCTGAGTGAACAATGCCTCTGCCGGCGACCATCAAATTTAAGTCACCCGGTCGAATCGCCTGTACGCTCCCCAGTGAATCCCTATGTAAAATCTCGCCATCAAACAAATAGGTCACCGTGGCCAAATTAATATGTGGATGCGGCCGCACGTTGACACCCTGACCCGGCGCAAATGTCGCAGGGCCCATATGATCAAAAAATAGCCAAGGCCCAACCATTCGTTGCTTAACTGAAGGCAAAGCACGCCGCACGGTAAATTCACCAAGGTCTTTCTCGCTCGGCTCTATAATTAAATCAATAACGCTGGAATCACTCATTTTTTCCCTCCGCAGGCTTCGGTCGATACCACTTAGGCTTGCTTCTTAAAAATAATCTCTTTCCACTCAGCTGGGCCAGTGGTGTGTACCGCCTGGCCTGTAGTATCAACTGCCACGGTAACTGGCATGTCCTTAACCTCGAACTCATGGATTGCTTCCATGCCCAATTCTTCAAACGCGACCACGCGAGAATTGGTGATGGCCTTGCTCACCAAATATGCAGCACCACCTACCGCCATCAAATAAACGGCTTTGTGTTTTTTAATGCTCGCTATGGTGGCAGGGCCACGCTCAGCTTTACCGACCATGCCGATCAAACCCAATTCACCTAACATCATGTCGGTAAATTTATCCATCCGTGTAGCGGTCGTTGGTCCGGCTGGCCCGACGGCTTCATCACGAACTGCGTCTACCGGCCCGACGTAATAAATAAACCGGTTGGTAAAGTCCACGCCATTTGGCATTGGCTCACCCGCTTCGAGCAGACTCTGAATTTTTTTATGCGCCGCGTCGCGCCCGGTTAATAATTTACCCGATAGCAAAATGGTTTGCCCCGGTGTCCAGGTTTGAATCTCTTCCGGAGTTATTTCGTCCAGATTTATTCGCTTGGCAGTCGGCCCAACTTCCCAGGTGATTTCCGGCCAGTCTTCGAGTTTGGGCAGTGTTTGCAACGAAGGCCCAGATCCATCCAACACAAAATGCGCATGCCGCGTTGCTGCACAATTCGGAATAATCGCTATCGGCTTGCTCGCTGCATGAGTTGGGTAATCTTTAATTTTTACATCCAATACAGTCGTTAAACCGCCCAGGCCTTGTGCACCAATGCCGAGATTGTTTACTTTTTCATAAAGCTCAATTCGCAGTTCTTCAATACGATTACTCGGCCCGCGCGCGATTAGCTCCTGAATATCGATAGATTCCATCAATACTTCCTTAGCCATTACCGCTGCTTTCTCGGCGGTACCACCAATGCCAATTCCCAGCATACCCGGTGGACACCAACCCGCACCCATAGTTGGCACAGTCTTTAACACCCACTCCACAATATCGTCATTCGGGTTCAACATGGCCATCTTGGCTTTGTTCTCAGAGCCTCCACCTTTGGCCGCCACGTCAACCTCAACCTTGTCTCCGTCAACTATTTCGTAGTGAATAACCGCAGGCGTATTGTCCTTGGTATTGATTCGTTTACCCGCTGGGTCAGCAAGAATAGAACCACGCAAGACATTGTCCGGGTGCAAATAAGCCCGCCGAACCCCTTCGTTAATCATGTCGGTAAGGTTTAAATCAGAATCCCACTGAACATTCATGCCTACCTTAACGAAGATGGTAACAATACCGGTATCCTGACAAATCGGTCGATGCCCTTCGGCACACATCCGCGAATTAATTAATATTTGCGCTATCGCGTCTTTCGCCGCCTGCGACTCCTCACGCTGATAGGCGTCATGCATCGCATCCACAAAGTCCTTTGGATGGTAATACGAAATAAATTGTAAAGCGTCGAAAACGCTATCGATAAGATCGTCTTGTTTAATAACAGTCATGATGAATTCCAGATAGATACGGACCCGAAATAGGGGTTGGGTATTCTAACGTTTATGAACAGTTTCAACATCCCCTGATATGATGAAGCCCTAAGCAACTATTGATAACATGGGACTTAGCATGATCGGCTATAAGAACATACCAAGCACAAATGAAAGCCGGAGTATTTTCTTTCACTAATCTAAAATCATTTTGGAATTCTTATGAAAACTCTTAATTTATGCCTTACAACACTACTGCTAAGCACGTTTGCACATGCTCACCATACTAGCCTGGCAATCTTCGATCCAACGGCAACCACTGAAATAGAGGGTGTGGTCACCGATGTGCACTGGAGCAACCCTCATGTGCGACTCGGGATAGGCGTGGCTGATGCTGCGGGGGATATCACGGAATGGAATATCGAGTTGACCTCGCTAAGCGCATTTCGAAGTCGCGGGTATCACACTGCGTTTGTGGAAGTTGGTGAAATGGTCAAAGTTTTTGGAAACCCCGCTAAAAGTGGGCTTCCGGCCATGGAGGGGCTAAATTTACTGTTAGAGAATGGCACCGAAGTGATCCTCGAGTTTGTAGAAGGCCCCCACTATGCGCTTATGGGCGATGCACCGGTGCTTGAAATTGATGCTGCCGATTCTGATGCTGTGCAGCTCGCCAGAGAATCTGCCGAGGGTATATTCCGCGTTTGGAATACTATTATTGGCGATCCGAACTTTCCAATTTTCAGGGGTAACTATCCGCTTACTGAAGTCGCGGCTGCTCGTAAATCTGAATGGGTGCCCGATAGAGAGAAACTTGAAAGTTGTTGGACCAAGAGTATTCCCCACATTATGGGAACGCCTCATCCAATTGAATTCTCTCGCAGCGGAAACGATATTTTATTGAGCTTTGAAGAAGATGATGCCCGACGTTTGATTCACATGCTCGATGCTAATGAGGAGCACAATGATGAGGATGCTGTGCCATCTAGACTTGGTTACTCAATCGGTATCTGGGAGGGCGACACATTGGTGGTTGAAACCACCAAACTTAACTCACCTTATCTTGATGATCGCGGCACAATCCAAAGCGAAGATATGCACGTAATTGAGCGATTTACCCCAAGCGAAAATGGTGAGCAGCTAGATTTTCAGATTACCTTTACAGACCCAGTCGCATTTACTGCGCCGGTCAAGTTGGCGAAAACTTTTGTTTGGCAACCCGAACGTAGCATCGTAAAGTGGGATTGCGACGCGTAAATTCAATCACTGTGAGGCTTGAGAATGAATATATATAGAACTGGGTTAATTGGCCTATTGCTTGCTGCAACAGCTGCGGTTAACGTAAACGCACAAGAGGCTACAGATGCTACCTGTGAGAATCTGGCTGCCTCATTAGATCTTGATGCAACAACCATCGCCTCGGCGACTGCCATAACGGAAGGGCGATTCAATCCACCAAATGGCCAGCGAGAGCGAACCAACCTGCCTGATTTTTGCCGCATTGAGCTTACCATCACCCCGACCTCAGACTCAGATATCAAGACCGAGCTATGGCTGCCGCTCAGCAATTGGAACGGTAAGTTCCTAGCGGTTGGTAACCCAGCCTGGGCTGGCTCGATTCAATATTACGCACTCGCTGATGGCTTGCAGCGTGGTTACGCGACGGCCTCAACCGACGGGGGCCACACTACCGTCGATGCCAGCTTTGCCATTGGGCATCCAGAAAAGCTGATCGATTTTGGCTATCGGGCGGTGCACCAGACCGCCGTACAAGGCAAATTCGTCATTGAGGGGCTTTACGGTACTGAACCGAGTTACACATATTTCAACGGCTGCTCCGGTGGTGGTCGGCAGGCGTTTATGGCGGCACAACGCTACCCCGAGGATTTTGACGCGATCATTGCTGGGGCACCCGGTTATGATCGTACCGACGTTGCGTTTCAAACACTGGGCATGGCACAAGCTACGCATGCAACACCCGAGAGTTTTATACCTGACGAGAAATTCTCTTTGATCCATAACGCGGCGATGAATATGTGCGACGCAGCCGATGGGCTTGAGGACGGGCTCATTAGCGATCCGGTTACCTGCGATTTCGACCCCGGTGTGTTGCAATGCGAAAGCAACGATACGGCAAGCTGTTTGACAGCACCTCAAGTTGTCGCGGCACGAAAGATTTACGCCACAATCGTTGATCCACGAACCGGTGAGGTGCTCACCGCCGGAATGGAACCCGGGAGTGAATTGCACTGGGGTGCCGTCGCAGGTCAAAACCCTCACCACATGTACTTAAGCCTTTATCAACACATAGTATTTCCCGACAAAGATTGGGACTTTCGTACATTGAATATTGCAACAGATCTCGACGTCGCACGCGCAGCCGATAACGGAATTCTGGCAGCGACTTCAACTGATTTGAAGCCTTTCATTAAACACGGCGGTCGGCTGTTGATCTATCATGGTTGGGCAGACCAGAACATTCCACCGCTCGGGTCCGTCGATTACTATGAGCAGGTAGTTGACACACTTGGTCAGCAAATGACCGAAGAAGCCGTACAGCTTTACATGGTTCCAGGTATGGGCCATTGCCGAGGTGGCCATGGGCCCAATGATTTTGATGAGCTAGCAGTTCTTGAACAATGGCGCGAACAAGATATTGCGCCACAAGCGATTACTGCAGAGCTGCGTGAAGGTCGTAATGTAGTGCGCTCGCGCCCGCTATGTCCTTATCCGCAGGTCGCAAGCTACACAGGCACTGGTAGCATCGATGAAGCCGAAAACTTCAGTTGCGTTAGCCCTTAATTGGGTCTTAGCTGGCTCTTCAATAAATGGGGTCAGACTCCATTGATCATTGCAGAATCTGGCGCTCGCTCAATGGACGAGAATTAATACTATTCAGATTGTGTGGTCACGCGTGAGCGTTTACCCTCATTCATAGCCTACGTTCCAAATATTCGGCATAATTTCAAATACAAGAACAAGCTATGACGACAAAACCAGCACTACTGGCACTCAGCGCGATATTTTTTCTGGCAGCGATGTCCTTATCTGCTCAAGAGCAGATAGAGATAACGGATATGGACATCGAGAGCGTTACTAATGAGGAAAATACCTCTGAAGAAGCAAGTGAAGAAGTGAGTAAACAGGAGCGCATACCGTTAGAAGAAATTGTGGTTACCGCGAAACGCAGAAGCCTTATCAACTTGGGAGATCTGTTTACCTCTGAGCCCGAACCTGATTTTGTTGATCCCAATGCGATGCGAGTCGAATCAGAAAAATTGCCCGGCGGAAGAAGACTCGAGAGATTTACAAAAGGTGATAAAACATACTGCTTTGAAGTACGTGAAGCGAACCCATTGGATTCATTTGATAGCGGGAATGTATTTCAACGACGCTGCTAGTTAAACCTTTGGCCATGCACTAATTCACCGGCGTTTCTCAATTCACTTATTGCGTAGCAAAACAAGTTTTAGAAAATCGCTTCTAAAACCTTCAGCATTTTCACCAAGGATTGGCCATAATACACAGCACTAGTTCACCGCCAATTATTCTCCCTGTATGTCCTCCAAAGAGTTCACAATATTTGTAGCAACGCTGATGGCGATTGTTGCATTATCGATTGATGCATTACTCCCAGCCCTGGGATTGATCACTCAAGAACTGGGAATAGCCAATGCCAACCAAACACAGCTGGTCATCAGTATGTTGTTTTTGGGCATGGCAATAGGGCAGCTAATATGTGGGCCACTATCTGACGCACTGGGGCGCAAACCCGTGTTGTACAGCGGGTTAGTGGTATACCTATTCGGTACTGTTATTTGCTTTTTTAGCACCGATATAACCGTTTTATTAGTAGGCCGCTTTATTCAGGGTTTAGGCTGCGCTGGGCCGTACGTTTCTGCCGTCTCGTTAGTTCGTGATAAATACGCGGGCCGTGGTATGGCCAAAATCATGTCGCTGGTTACGATGATCTTTGTTCTGGTTCCCGCTTTCGCGCCGATCTTGGGGCAAGCTATATTGTTTGTGTCGCCTTGGCGCGGCATCTTTGCCGTGTATCTATGCTATGCGCTACTTCTTGTTGGGTGGATATACATTCGGTTGCCCGAAACTTTGCCTAAAGAGCAGCGCATTCCATTCAGCGTAAGCGGGTTTATCGCAGGATTCAAAGAAGTAGTAACCAATAGAGTTACCACCAGCTTGACGCTTGGTACGGGGCTCACGTTTGGTAGTTTTATTGGCTACTTAAACTCGTCACAACAAATATTTCAGGTGCAGTTTGAAACTGGCAAACTGTTTAGCCTGTACTTCGGATCATTGGCCTTAGCCTTGGGTGCAGCCTCTATGCTTAATTCGCAACTTGTTGAGCGCCTAGGCATGTACTATCTTGCCAGCCGGGCATATTTAGTTATTGTCTTAACTTCCGCGGCTTTTATGGTTATTCAATTTTACATCGACATTCAATTTTGGATGTTTATGGCCTTTATGCTCATTTTGTTTTTTAACCTTGGGATGGTGTTTGGAAACTTAAACGCGATGGCAATGGAACCTATGGGACATGTGGCTGGGATCGCTGCAGCCGTCATTGGATCAGTTTCTTCTATGATGTCAATTATTATTGGCACCACTATTGGTCAGCTCTACAACGATACAGTCATGCCCCTAACGGCAGGGTTTTTATTAATGTCTAGTTTGGCTCTTATGCTGCTTCACTATAGCCAGCGACACAAAGAAAAAGATGTAGGAGCAGGTTAGACACTCTGTGACTTGGTGGTATTTTCGAGGGTAAAACCCCGAGCGGTAAATTGCGATACAAAGAAAATAACAAAGGACAAAAACTTAGCTGCGCCGCGCTTTCGCCAGCGACGCAACTAAACTTTTGTTTCTATAAAACCGAGTCTGGTTATTAAAGTATCCCTTGTGCAGCAATCATCACCGCGCCAGAAACGACTATATAAAAGAAGTCGACGCCCAACGCAAAACTACTTTTATTAGTCCAGGCACCACCACTGACCGTAACCATGGCTGTTGCCAAAATTGCCAATATTGCTGTCGTCAGAGCATTAGCGTTTGCGGTAACACCAATAACAAGCGCCATCAAAAACAAACTAACCAATTGCGCAAACATTGGAAACATGGGCATTTTTTCAGGCTTCTCTAGCGAAACGCCAGAACCTTGTGCCCACTTGGTTCCAAAACATTTTGGGCTATACCAAAACCAACCGATCATGAACGATACTACTGTACCGGCTACCACAGCCATCGTATTTACAGATGCTATTTCTTCCACGATTTAATCCTCCAGGTTAAAAGTCTATTGTCCAGAAATCTCGTTTAACCGAATTAGTATAACCTCAGAGATAGGAACATTAAAAACTAGACCAACTTCCGTTTTAGAAAGTGAGCAACTTCGGTCATGATTCTGAATATCTGAGCAAGCACAATTGTGTTGCTGAGGCGATATGAACCACGAACACTCTAACCAAAAATACACGGACCGAATCAACAAGGTGTACGACTACATTTACGCTCATCTCGACGAAGATCTTTCGATTGATCGACTGAGTAAGGTTGCAAGTTTTAGTAAGTATCACTTCCACCGGCAGTTTTCTGAATTTACCGGCTTTCCGGTATTCAGGGTTATTCACTTGATCCGGCTTAAGCGGGCGTCTTACCAATTGGTATTTAACAAACAGACTCGAATTATTGATATAGCGTTGGATGCAAAGTTTGAGAACCCTGAATCGTTCTCTCGCGCGTTTAAGAAAACGTTTGGACAGACTGCTTCTGAATTCCGAAAACAACCTGCGTGGGAACCTTGGCATGAGAAATATCAATTCACAGCCAGGCGAGGATTACAGAGTATGAAAGTTAACATTATTGATTTTAAAGAAACCAAAGTGGCGGCACTCGAACATCGAGGCTCACACAAACAACTAAACGATTCGGTGCAAACATTTATCCAATGGCGAAAACAAAGCAAATTATCACCTGTCGCGTCCAGTGGCTCTTACGGGCTCGCTTACGACGACCCAGCGAATGTTAAGCCTGAGAAATTCAGATTCGATATTTGTGGTTCTGTAGAAAGCACCATCCCAAAAAACAGCCATGGCGTAATTAATAAAACCATTCCTGGTGGCCCCTGTGCAATGATTCGCCATTTGGGCTCCCATGACTTGATGGATGACAAAATTAGATACCTATACGCAAACTGGCTGCCCACTAGTGGCAGGGAGTTACGTGACTTCCCCCGTTTTTTTCAATATATAAATTTGTTTCCAGAGGTCGCAGAACATGAGCTTATTACTGACATTATGTTGCCGCTGGAATAATCGTTAGTAATTACCGTCTCGACTACACATACCAGGGCTTACCCAACACGCCTACACGCGTTAACATAGCCGGCCGAATTCGCAACAAAACAAACTTGGAGAACGATATGCGCAAGATGGTTAATAACTATGTACGAGGATTTTTAGGCGCTTTAGCCCTGGTTTTATCTGCCACATTCACCCAATTAAGTTATGCAGACACCATCGCAATGATTGGTACCGGCGATGTGGGTAGCGCTTTGGGTAAAAACTGGAGTACGCGCGGACATACTATTGTTTACGGTTCGCGCAATCCAACAAGCGAATCCACACAAGCACTGGTAGCCGCTACTACTGGAAACGCCTCAGCCACAACTCCGGCAGAAGCCGTCGTAGGGGCAGATGTAGTGGTCGTAGCTGTGCCATGGGCTGTCGGTGAAGAAGTCGTGGCTGGACTCGGCGACCTGTCTGGAAAAATTGTCATCGACCCAACGAACCCTCGAGATATTAATGAAGCCGGTCTATCTGTGCCGCCCAGCCTGGAATCAAGTACTGAAAAATTTAAAAAGATTGCGCCAAACGCAATGTTCGCTAAAACCTTGAACCACATTCCTGCCGAGTATATGGAGCACTCCGAGACGCTGGGGCTTAACTACCATGTAAGCGTTGCCGGGGATGAAGCCGCGATAACGTGGGTAACGGCAATACTTAACGATATGGGTTTCGTGCCCGCTGTTGTCGGTGGAATACGGGAGACCCGATTACAGGAGGCCTTCTACTCGGCAACTAATAACATGCGCGTATTGGGTGACCCACATACCGTACAATTTGGCACCCCTCCAGTTCGCTAGGTAAGTATTCGTTAACGGGTATAACCGTCGCACATGTTGTCTGCGCTGATCCGGCTGTTCGTACATAACGGTTCAGGTGGCTACAACGATTACGCTTGTGCGGCTAACTAAGGTTTTAAATTATGGATGGAAGCTTACTTCAAGCGGTTTTTATCTTTCTAGCATTTACCTGCCTGATCGTACCTCTATCGAAGTGGGCCGGGCTCGGGCCGGTGATCGGTTATCTTATTGCTGGAGTGCTGATTGGCCCATTCGCCTTGGGTTTTATTTCTGACCCAACAACCATATTGCACTTCTCTGAGTTTGGTGTGGTGATGATGCTGTTTCTGATCGGCATGGAATTGCAGCCGCGGGAACTATGGCTAATGAAGGGTCAGCTGTTAGGCCTTGGAATGACTCAGGTGCTTGCCACCACAGCCTTGATCACTCTAGCTTCAATCGTCATGGGCCAATATTGGGGTGAAGCTGTAGTGATCGGAATGGCACTGGCACTATCCTCAACCGCAATTGCCATTCAAATTATGCAAGACCGCGGGATGATGACTAGCGAAACCGGCAAAGCGGGATTTTCAGTGTTGTTGTTTCAAGACGTCGCGGTCATCGCAATGATCGCTATATTGCCCACACTGGCGATTCAAGGGGGCACAGAAGTCATCGCTGGTACAGATCACACCACTAGTGCTGCCAACGGGCCAACCGGCTGGTATTTAGCAGCCTCTATATTGGCGTGCTTTGGAGGTATGATATTTGCCGGTCGCTTATTGCTACGACCACTTTTTCGGTTTATTGCTCGAATGGGTGTGCGCGAAACATTTACCGCACTGGCTTTACTGCTGGTGGTCGGTAGTACCCTATTAATGGAGTGGCTGGGCCTATCCGCTGCGCTGGGTGCGTTTATCGCTGGCGTAGTATTAGCCGATTCCGATTACAGACACCAGCTTCAACGCGACATAGAACCGTTTAAGGCTTTATTGCTTGGCTTGTTTTTTATATCCGTTGGTATGTCGATCGATTTTGCTACCTTAGTTGAAAACCCACTTGGAATTGTGGGCTTACTAGCGGGGCTAGTAATGATTAAGTTTGTCGTACTTTTAGTAATCGCAAAGGTTTCCGGTATGGAAGCTATATCAGCTTCGTTATTTGCGATACTTTTATCACAAGGTGGCGAATTCGCATTTGTACTTTCGCAATTCGCGCTTTCCGCGCACGCAATGACTAGCGCTACGGCAACCACATTAAACGCTGTGGTCGCGCTTTCAATGGCGACAACACCCTTGTTGTTACTACTTTTCGACAAAATTGTGGCGCGCAAGATAAATACCGCTTCAGTTAAGACAGGACCCAGCCCCGTCGACGAAGGACATAGAGTGCTGGTTCTAGGCTATGGACGAGTTGGTCAGATGGCAGCCCGTCTGCTTGGCACTCAAAACATTAAGGCGACACTGATCGATTTCGATGCCGATCATATCGAATTGACCGCTAAATATGGATCTCGAGTATTTTATGGAGACGCTGGTGATATGGAGTTATTGCGCACCGCCGGCGCAGAGCACATGGACATTATTATTGTCGCTATCGACAATACTGAACGGATTACGCAGATCGTGCGAGAGATTAAGCAGCAATTCCCACAAGCAAAGGTTTTAGCCCGCGCGCGTAACCGTAACCATATGTTCGATTTGTTTGATGCCGAAGTCGATTATGCCGAGCGCATTACCATACGGGGCGGATTAGCTTTGGGCCGAAAAGCGCTCGAACTTCTTGGTATGAATGAGGCTCACACTGAGAAATTAGCTCGAGAGTTTTTATCACACGATTATAAGATGATTCAGGAGTCAATCGATATGAGAGATGATCTGGATGCCCTAGTTGCCCATAACCATCGCTCATCAGCAATGATAAAAGAAGCGTTAAAATCTGACGAAGAACATTGGGGTAATAAATCCTGACCGTTTCATGTTTACGATAAATGCAGCAAAACTATAACGCCTTTCAACATCGAACCTAGCCAACGCACACCCATTCCGGCAGAATGGGTGCTATTAAATTTTTTGCGATTGTCTGACCATGCACAAATTTGTACCGTTATTCTTCAGCTTGGCACTCGTTTCTCTTTTGCCTGTGGCCAGCGCCCATCACGGGTTCGCGTCACATTACGACCCCAACACCGTAATCCGCATCGAGGGCACGGTTAAACAGTTCGACTTTATTAACCCGCATGGGTTTCTTTATATTGATTCGGTAGACGAGGCCGGTGAGGCGGTGGTTTTTAGATGTGACCTTATGGCAAAAACTCAGTTGATCCGGCGCGGCGCTGATGAATCTTTGTTCCCAATCGGGGATTCCATCGTAGTGGAGGGCTTCCCGGCTCGTCGAGAACCCAACGTCTGTGAATTCGGAACAGGTTATTTTGCCGACGGCAGTAGTTTTACTATGCGTTCGCCAGAGAGCGCAAAGACCCAGTTTGCTGAAATAGAAACTCCGATAGTATCAGCGGACACCGACATTCCCATTCTAGGCACTTGGATTCGCGCCAGTTTGTACGACGGTAGTGGAACTCGCCCTACCGGAATGGATTCGATCACCGAAGCGGGTGAAGCTGCGGTTGCAGAGTTCGACCCGATAGCCGATGACCCAGTAGTGCATTGCAAGGGTGCCAGCCCGGTACGCAACTGGGGGGCACCTGGTCTTGCGACATCGATCAAACAAGAGGGCGATACCATAATCATCCATCATGAATCCATGGACGTTACTCGAACCGTCCACATGAATCTAACTGAACATCCTGCCGATTTACCGCATAGTGAAATGGGGCATTCAATTGGCCGTTTTGAGGATGACACACTAATAATTGATACCGCGGCATTCGACAGTGGGGTTATTGTCAGGTCTGCACTGCGTACCGATCAGATGACCATGGTTGAGCGTTTATCGGTCCAACCAGAGTCAGGTGACCTTCAGATTAGCTGGGTAGTGCATGAGCCGGTTTATTATTCTGAGCCTATTACTGGTGGTCAGTTGCTCAAACGAACCGATCAAGAATTTGGTGCGTACGAATGCAATCCTGAATAAGCATTTGGCTGTATCTTTATACTAACAAGCCGGCAAATTGAAAAATTGCCACGATATTTTTAACAGGTTACAACTAAGAATTAAATTTTGAGGAGACAATTATGAATCGATATCTATCAGTGGTTATCTTGCTATTAGTAAGCGGACTAGCGCAAGCGCATCACAGTACTCTGGGATTCTTCAATCCCGAAGAAAGGGCTGAACTTGAAGGCGTGTTAACAAATATCACTTGGCGTAACCCGCATATTCGTTTCACGATGGATGTTACAGCTGCCGACGGCACGACAGAAGAGTGGAAAATTGAAGCCTCTGCATTGAGCGTATTAAAGCAGCGCGGACTAGACCAACGGTTTATGAAACCTGGGGACCAGATAAAAATTTATGGTCATCCTTCTCGCCACGGAGAACCAGAGATGTGGGCCCGAAATGTATTGTTACCAAATGGCACAGAGGTGCTGGTTGCAACAAGATCAGAGGCCTACTTTACGGTCTCTACAGATGGTGAGCTACTCGATTCCGTTTTCGATGATCAAATTGCCGAAAACGCTCGTGCCAGCGCCGATGGCATATTTCGTGTTTGGTCGACCGTATTAAACGATCGTGACTCCTTCCCAATGTTTAAAGGAGACTACCCACTGACAGCAGAAGCGGCGCAGATCAAAGCGGACTGGAACCCATCTTCTGACCAACTATTGAGTTGTTGGGAAAAAGGCATGCCTATTTTGATGATCACCCCGATACCGCTGGAAATAACTCGCCGCGGTGATGACATCGTAATAGTGTTCGAAGAAGATGACACCGAACGCGAGATTCATATGAATGACGATAGCCCACCTGAAGAATCCTCCTTTCTTGGGTATTCCCGCGGTCACTGGGATGGAGACACTCTGGTTATTGAAACCACCAATATAAATGCGCCTGATTTTGACGATCGCGGTACTCCGCAGACCGATAATATTCAGACTACTGAGCGCCTCTCGTTGAGCGAAGATGAGCAACGACTCAACTACAGCATTGCCTTCAATGACCCAGAAACCTTCACTGAACCGTTCGAATTGAACCGTTATTTTATTTGGCGTCCCGAGATCGCCATTGGAGAATGGGATTGCGAGAACCAGATGGACCGCATCTAATTTGACGTAATTAAGTACTAATACCCCTGCTGAATGCGGCCTGTCTATTGATGGGCCGCAAAAAGCTAGTACGGAGATTCATAATGACCAAACGCAATCGCAAATTGATACCTGTTTTGATTGGCCTATTAATTGGCGCACTTACACAAGTACACGCACAGGAATCAGTCGCCCCGTCACATCAAGCTGATTTTCCGCTTTGGGCATACGGCTACATTACGCCACCAGAACCACCGGAAGACTGGTCACAAAGCTGTTTGGGCAGCAGGCCTAGAGATTGTGACCGACCGGGAGGAATGCCCAAAGACCCGACCAACAAATTGTTGCAGGTCGAAGGCAGCGAATTGGAATTTACGTTAGCGGTAATCACCTCGCCTTTTAGCCCTGCTGACTGGTTTCCAGGGGATCACCCGCCAATGCCTGAAATTGTGGCACACGGCAACGAGGAAATTGGCTTACGGGCCTGTGCAATTTGTCATTTACCAAATGGTCAAGGCTTGATGCAAAATGCACCGGTCGCTGGCTTGTCGGTAGAATACTTTTTGCAACAGCTTGATGATTTGGCCACAGGTAAACGAGTCACTTCTGACCCGCACAAAGCAAATGGCTTTGAAATGGCGGCAATGGCAAGAGCCTTAACTCCCGAGCAAGCCAGACAGGCGGCTGAATACTACTCTTCGATACCATTTAAACCCTGGGTTGAAGTCGTTGAGTCCGATACCGTTCCAAAGTTCTCTGCCTCACGCAATGGTCTATTTACTAAAAACGAAGGTGATGAAACAGAGCCACTTGGGCAGCGGCTAATCGAGTTACCTAAAAGTACCTACGATACTAACTACCTGCGTAATCCAAGATCCGGGATGATTGCCTATGCCCCTGTCGGCAGTCTGGCGCGTGGTGAAGAGCTGGTTACCACGGGTGGAGACGTGAGCGTCGAATGTTTAACCTGTCATGGGCAAGATTTACGTGGAACTGTGATAGGCCCGCCCATAGCTGGCCGTCAACCAAGTTATATTGGCCGTCAATTGCACGATATGCAGAAAGGTAATAGAAATGGCGCAATGGCAGCTACGATGCAACTGGCCGTAAACCGACTCACTATGGACGATATTATTGCAATATCAGCGTATGTTGCCTCACGTCAGCCATAACAAAGTTCTGCATCAACCGGACTAAATCAATCTTAATCGTTTAATTTAAGGAGCTGCAGCATGAGCGCAATCACCATTCTAATTCTCGGTCTCATTGGCCTGTGTTTCGGCTGGTTTATTTATTCAAAGTATGTGGCTATCCACATATTTAAGTTTGATCCTGATTTTAAAACACCTGCCCACGAGCTTGAAGATGGCGTTGATTACGTTCCCACTAATAAATATGTGTTGTGGGGGCATCACTTCACTTCTGTGGCTGGCGCTGCACCAATCGTTGGCCCCGCGATTGCCGTTTACTGGGGTTGGGTACCCGCAGTTCTTTGGGTTGTTTTTGGATCCATATTTTTCGCCGGCGTACACGATATGGGCGCGCTTTGGGCCAGTGTGCGCCATAAGGGCAAATCAATCGGTGCATTGTCAGAAAATGTTATCGGGCCGCGTACCCGCGCGCTATACATGGTGGTGGTTTTTTTAGTTTTGTTAATGGTGAACTCTGTATTTGGCGTAGTAATAGCCAATGCCTTTGTAAGCACGCCTAGTGCGGTACTGCCAGCCTGGTCGGCAATCGCGGTGGCTTTAGTAATAGGTCAGCTATTGCATCGCAATATGATGAAACTTGGTGTGTTAACAGCTATCGGTGTTGCGGTACTTTATGTTTCTATTTATGCGGGAAGCGAAATACCACTTAGCCTGCCATCGGGCTTGCCTGGTTTAGGGATACCCGCGACCTGGATTGTTATTCTGTTTGTTTACGCGGCAATCGCTTCAATGCTGCCGGTCTGGATGTTGCTGCAACCACGGGACTTTATTAATGGTATGCAACTGGCGGTAGGTTTGTTGCTGTTATACGGTGCGGTGCTTATCTCTGGCCCAGAAATAACTGCACCAGCATTTAACAACCAACTTGCAGAAGGCACGCCGTCACTACTGCCATTACTGTTTGTCACTATCGCCTGTGGCGCAGTTTCTGGGTTCCATGGAATCGTCGCGTCTGGCACCACCTCAAAACAACTCGATAAGGAACCCGATGCAAGATTTGTTGGTTATTTCGCAGCTTTAGGTGAAGGTTCCTTAGCTCTTATTACGATTATTGCAGTTACCGGCGTGGCTCTTGCGGCAAGCCCTGAGGCCTGGCACGAAACCTATTCTCATTTTGGGGCGGGTTCTGTCGGTGCCTTTATTACCGGTGGCGCGAATCTCATTGAAAACGGCTGGGGAATATCAGCTGGACTTGCCTCAACGCTACTCGCCACTATGGTGGCGTTATTTGCCGGTACCACGATGGATTCTGGAGTTCGATTGCAACGCTATATAATTCAGGAGTGGGGCGAAATCTACAATATTAAGTGGATCACCAACGGTGTTGTTGCCACCGGCATAGCGGTTGGTACGTGCCTTGTACTGGCATTTGGTGCTGGAGGCACAGAAGGTAACGGCGGAATGACTATCTGGCCGCTGTTCGGCTCTACTAATCAAATATTGGCTGGTATGACCTTATTAGTGCTGTCGGTCATGCTAATAAAGAAAAAACGCCCAGCTTTGGTTACCTTGATTCCGATGGTTTTTGTACTATGTATGTCGGCGCTCGCATCGACAATCATCTTTATGCAGTTCCTGCGAGCGGGTAATTATTTGCTGATGGCTATAAACGCCGTAGTTTTGATAACTTCGTTACTAGTGGTACTGGAATCGCTCTCTGTAATCTCGAAGGAGCGCGCGAAACAACGTGCCGAAAATCAGAGCTCCTGAGCAATACAATGTTTGCCCTGACAATAAGCTTACACGGACTAACTACCAATTAAATATGATCAAAAATAAACGGTATTTAAAAACCGCCCTGCTATTACTCACGCCATTGAGTTCTTACGCAGCCGATTGCGAGCTATCTATTTTTGAGCAATTGGCTACGGACTCGCCATATGGGATAACGCTTAGCGGTGCCGAAGCAATCGCTGATACAGGCGAATATTGTCAGGTAGAAGGTAGCATCGCTAATGCTGAAGATGGAAAAAGTCAGATCAAATTTCGAATTCGCTTGCCTGACGAATCGAATTGGAACGGCAAGTTTTTAGTTGTTGGAAACGGTGGCACCGCTGGCTCCTTCCAAGGTGAAAATCGAATTACAGCGGCACTACAGCTTGGCTACGCAACAGGCCAAACCGATACAGGGCATACTAGCGTCAGAGGCACAGCAGAAAATTGGGTTATGAAGGAATCTGACTCAGGCACTATGCTTCCGAACAATGTAACCCTGGATGACTTCTCTCATCGTGCAATCCATTTAACCACCGTTGTAGGCAAACAGTTTGTCGATGAGTTTTACACACAAGCACCAGAATATTCATATTACTTCGGTTGCTCGACAGGTGGACGACAAGGGCTAAGAGCCATGCAGAGTTATCCTAATGATTTCGATGGCATTGTTGCCGGGGCGCCTGTTTACTCTCTGACTCGATTGAATATGTCTCAGTTATGGTTAGGGCAACAAATCCATGCGCTCAACACAAAAGAAGAGACACTAAGTGATGAGCAACTGGCGTCGATAAAAGAAGCTGTTTTGAGCAACTGTGATGCAGTAGATGGTCTTGCAGACCGAATCATTGATGATCCTCGACAATGCGACTTCGATCCTGCCGAACTTAGCTGTGAATCAACAAATGCAGCTGCTGCCTGCTTAACTGACACTCAGCTCGATTTTGTACAAACCGTTTATCAAGGACCAGTCACGCAAACAGGTGAGAGGGTTTACCCTGGAGCGGTCCCTGGTGGTGAATCTGGGGGTCAACGTGGTGGTTGGCAGGCATTTCTAAACTCGAACTGTACAAATGAAGCCGGCACTGGTCGATGTGATTACCTGAGTCGCGCCTGGTTTCAAGATCCTGGCATGGATCTACTCAACGAGTTCAGTATAGATAATCCTGAACAAGTGGCGGCTGCTGATTCCAGCTACTTCTCAACCGTTAGTCGAGCGGACAACCCGGATGTAACTCCATTTGTGCAAAGCGGAGGCAAAGCAATCATGTATCACGGTTGGGCAGATACTAATGTAACGCCCTACCCCACAATTGAGATATATGAAGCCATGGATAGCACTGTATCCCGCAAGCGAGGAAAAGATGATTTTCGAGATCATGTGCGACTATTTATGGCCCCTGGAATGGGCCATTGTCAGGGTGGTGACGGGCCTAACAACTATATCCAGTCTGCTTTGACAGCAATCGATAAATGGGTTGTTGAAGGCACGGCACCAGATTCCATCCTCGCTTCTCACGAGCAACGTGGGATATCGCGCCCCTGGTGCCCCTACCCTCAAGTAGCCAGACTAAAAGCAGCAGATCTGGATTCAAATGATGCCGAGAGCTTCCACTGCGTAACACCTCCGGAATAAACACAAACCGTGAAATGAATATCCAAAGTATTATTAGAACTGTAGTGCCGATGGCTGAAATACCCCAGCCGAAACAATGGTTGTCAGTTCTCAAATACTTAATTGTGTGCACTTTGTGCCTACCCACTATCGGAAACGCGCATCATTCATTTGGCGCGTTTTACGACATGAGCAAGCTGGTAGAAGTTGAAGGTGAGGTGGTATCGCTCGTATGGCGAAACCCGCACATACGGTTCAAATTGAAGGCGACTGATGAACTTGGGGGCGAAACCATTTGGGATATGGAGGCGGGTTCACTAAACACCTTACAACGTAATGGTGTAGGCAAAGACGCACTACAAGTGGGAGAAACACTTCGTGTTTCTGGTCCAGCCTCTCTGCACGGCCTGGATACAATGTTCGCAGTAAGTATTAATTTTGCCAACGGCGAAGAGGTTATTTTAAACCCAAACCTCGCAGCACGTTTGCTACCCAACTTTAACGATCCACGAGCAAATGAGCTAGCTATAGCAGATGAGTTGATTGCAGAATCCCGGATAGCGGCGCAGGGAATATTTCGAGTTTGGGTGCCGGTGTCCAGACCAGTCACAGGTTCTGGATTGTACGTCTGGCCGTTGACACCTGAAGGTCAGGCCGCCAAAGATTCGTGGGACCCTCTGACAGACGATCCCGCCCTAAAATGCATTCCACCAGGCATACCGGTAGCTATGGATAATCCATATCCATTTGAATTTACCAATCAAGACGACACAATCATCATGCGTCTGGAAGAATGGGATGGTGTCCGAACGATATATATGACCCCGCGCCCAGCGCCGCCTGAACTAACTGCACCACATATGGGATATTCTGTAGGCAGCTGGGAGGACAATACCTTAGTCGTCACCACCACAGGAATCGATTACCCGTTCTTTGATGATGTTGGTTCACCCCAAAGCCCTGCGGCGACGGTGGTTGAACACTTCACCCTAAGCGAGAACGACACGCGGCTAGACTGGACCGCCCGCGTTACTGACCCAATGTATTATTCTGAACCGGTTACTCTCAGCGGGCATTGGGCATGGTCGCCCGGCACACAGATTAAGCGCTATGAATGTACGCTCTAATTTAGCTTATTAATAAGCTCTGTGAGCCTGGTCTATTGCGAACTTTCGCATAAAGTGCCGGCGGCACATCCTGCGTACATTGATCTGAATAATTTGTTTTAACCGTTCCGGGTGGATTCATGCCGCCGCTGCAGGTTAATGTTGTCCACTGCGTGTAAGAAAAACTATCGGCGGCGCACATGAAGTTTGTCGCCGAATTTGCTCCTGAACGCCCAGGCCAGCTATAACAACGCTCGTTGCCGTAATCTACGGGAAAACTATTGGATGCGACCGGCTCACCACTACAGTCGTTATTCCTCCAGAACGAGATCGTCACAAAATGCTCCGCATCATTTACTTTTGGCGCAGACATCTGCGCCGTCAGATCATCAAAGCTTAATCTCCAAGCCCCGATTGATAGGATCATAAGGTAAATAGACAGTCGTCTAGAACCGACTTTCTTGATCACTTATAGCTTACTCACGGCTCATCACACCTACTCTGATCGGCGACCACGCCATACCGTCAGGTGCGTCGTGATCGATTGAAATAAACTCACGTTCCGGCTCATCACTTAACAAGGTATCCAAATTGAACATCTGAATCGTACCGGCATACGGATCGCTGGCAAACGCCCATCCATCATGAACCAATATCCCAAAATTACCGTACTGCGGCTCACCATCTCGAAGTGGCACCTCGGCAACCATCTCACGCGTGTCTCTATCCAGCAGGCGTAAATATTGCGGAACTGGTTCACCACCACCTCCACCGTTAGGCATTACTACCCGCCCGCTCGCATCTATCGCAACTCGCCCCGCGTAAGGGCGGGCCTTAAAACGTTCCACGACCTGTAAGCTTTCGTTATCTATAATTGAGACAGACTCCTGCTGCCGATCGGCAACCCATATCTCCTCACCATCAGGAGTCACTTCCAGTCCTTCCGCACCCAGGCCAGTATGTAAGACAACGGGGTCTCTATTTTCTTCAAGAAATATTATCGACAGCGTGCCTTCCGCACCGCGGCTGGTCACATACGCACGAGCACCGTCCGGGCTTAGACGCATCATGTGTCCCTCCCGCCCGCCGGTTGGATACGTTCGAATGACCTTCATTGTTTCGAGATCAATATAAGCAATCTTGTCGGAATCCTGCATGGTGGCTACAGCATGACGGCCATCAGGCATAAACAATGCAGTGTGAGGACGAGAATCCGGACCAAGGTCGATGCGGCCAGTAACTCTAGCACTTTCGATGTCGATCAAAACGAGATGCCGGCCATGGTTTTGACCCGCTCCGTACTCCGCCGTTATTGCCTGCCGCCCGTCCGGCGATACCGCCACTTCATGGGGAATAGTGGGGCCTATCGGCACACGAGCAATCTCTGTAAGGGTGGACAGATCAAAAAACGAGATGCTGCCACCACTTCTGTTTGTAACCAATAATGTTCCGTCGAGTGCCTGCACGACAGAGCACGACAACCACAATACGACTGCCACCCAAAGTTGGTGTTTGTTCATTCTCTCGTCCTCTTGTTTATAGAAAATCAATAAATAAGTATGACCGAATAAGCGCTGTCAACCAAGCGACATATACATTTCCGCTAGTAATGGGCTATGATTGTCTGCTGCACACTATATTTGGCAATGCTCCACAATACATGAGGATATTATGAAGTTACTCAATAAAATCTGGCCGCTGCTAGTCGCTCTGGTAATGGCATCATCAGTGTTGGCTGAAACCAAGGTTGAAGTCACCCTAATCGACAAGTTAGATGAAGCCCGCGGCTTCTGCTTCGATACCTTAGGCTTTCAAACTCGAGCGCGCCCTGAAGAAGGCCTGCAAACTCATAGTTGCTATAGCTATCAGGGACAGCTTGCGGTCGATCAGGCGTTCGACGCAGACCAGATTCCGGATGGGATTTTTCGGATCATCGACTTCGACCTTTGTATGACGCTTACTGGTACTACTACTGGAAGCAAGTTTGCTCTAGAACCCTGCGACGGTAGCGAACTGCAACAATTTGAGCATAGAGACAATGGCAGAGTAATGGCAAAAGCAGCACCAGGCAATTGTGCTACTGCAGGTGAAGGCCCTAGTCGTCACGGTGGCGGTGGCGAGCCGGTACACTTAATTCGAGATCTAACGCTGGAAGTTTGTGACCCTAGCCGAGATGCCCGCCAACAATGGCGCTTGCGAACCGAAGCTGACTAGGCATATATAGAGGGAAATTTCGTATTCGGAGGCTCGTTTTAATTCGACGCCTAAATATTTCTACTGTAATATTCTCGAAGCGTTTTTGGCCATGCCAGCGCGACAGAAATTACAATCACTATTAGCGAGTACATAAACGATATGAATAGTAGTAAAAAATATTTTGTTCTAGCGACTCTTATCGCGGCTACCGCCTGGCTAATGCCTGCTTGGGGACATCATTCCCATGGTAACTACCGCATGACCGAATACACTCACCTATCAGGTACGGTTACAGAAGTGCATTGGATGAACCCACATGCCTGGTTATATGTTTCAGTGCCTGGTGAGGATGGCAAAAACGCTATTTGGGCAATGGAAGGCGGTGGTATAGGCGCACTCACAAGACGTGGTTGGAGCGAAGACAGCATCAAAGTCGGCGACGAAATATCCGTACGATGCCACCAACTAAGAGATAACACTAACGGTTGTCTGCTAGGGTTTGTTACACCGCCAAATGGCGAAGAAATGATGTGGGACTAATTCGGAGAAATAACATGCGCACCAAAAAAAGTTTACCAATTGTAGTTTCGCTTCTGGTCTATTCGCTTCTATTTGCAAATCCAGGCTTCGGACAGGCATGGGTCCAATATAACAATATGGATGACTTCTTCTCTATCAATATTCCCCCAGGTACTGAGCCGACGGTAGAAGAAATCACCTGGGCATCTGAATACGATGCTGTGTTTCCGGGCCGCGTTTATACAGTAGAAAAAGGTGAGAGCGTATATTCACTAACCGTTATTGATTATACCGATGCCTATAATGTTCATAAGGCACGCACCAACAGCACGGAAGCCGATGCGCCAGAAAATTACGAGTATTGGCGAATTGATGTGATTGCATCAGTTGATTATGCTGCTACCAAATATCGCAATCGTGGCGGCAAAGTAAATTACGACGCTTGGCACCACGTAGATCGGATTGCAGGGCACCAACTAAATATTACCAATGCCGACAATTCCAGCAGCTATGTGGGTATATATTTGCATGAAGCTCGTCTCTATATCATTGAAGCTAGAGTACCAGAAGGCTATCCACCGCAAGGTCACTTTCAGCAAGGGCTGGGGATTTTGGATAAAGATGGAGTACGCATCCGTTATGATTGGGATGAAAATGGTCATTTAGTACGCAGAGTAAACAACACTGTAGGCTAGTATAGCGCTGCCACAAAAACTGGCCTCTAAAAAAAGGAGTACAAATTCATGTATCGACAAAAATTTAGCACCTTACTAATCGCACTCACTCTCATCTTGCCTGTGAGTAACGTATTTGCACAAGTGGATGAATATGGCTTCACGAGGACTGAACGAAACGATATTAATGCCCAAGCAACTGAACCCTTTCAGATTTTTGATAATGTTTATTTTGTAGGCATTAAGGCTGTAGCAAGCTATGTGATCAAAACCAGCGAAGGCTTGATTCTGATCGACACGCTAGATGGCTTCGAGGGTTTCACAGACAATCTTCTAGAAAATATTCGCACTGTTGGTCTAGATCCTGCCGGAATTAGATACGTGATTGTTATGCAAGCGCATCGTGATCATTACGGTGGTCTCCGAGAATTAGAACCCGTACTAACTAACGCTACCGTCGGTATGTCTTTGCTTGATTGGGAGCGCATGGAGGGTGATTTGGGCGATCAATCTATTGCCCGGGACATGATTATTGAAGATGGCTCCAGCCTAACCCTGGGTGACACCACCTTGCACTTTGAGCACACCCCAGGACACACAGAAGGAACCACCTCCATGAGGTTTTCAGTGTTTGATGACGGCCAAGAATATTTGACCTACTTTCATGGCGGTTCAGCAATTCGAACCGACGTGCCCGAAGAAATCCAGCGCTTCATTGATGACCTTGAAAGAATCCAGACTATTCCAAATATTGATGTAACGCTAATCAATCACACGGACATAGCCGCTAGCGGTGCGGACGATCTCTTTGCTCGAGCTGAACGCCTTAAGAATAGACAACCCGGTGAACCACACCCATGGGTTGCTCCCGAAGAATGGCAACGTTGGTTGACCGAAAAAATCGTCGAATCTTACGAGATTCTAGCTGAGGCTAAGGCGAAGCAAGACCAGTAGGATCAAGAAAAAGCAGCAGCTGTAAACGTTACAAGCCGCTGCTTGATCACCCTCGATATTGACTTGTATAGAAACCTTGTTTCGTATGCGTGGTTGCACATAAGCGGGGCCGGTTGACTACCCAGACAGATTTCGCACTGGGAAGACTCACTCCGTGGGACCAGTATTGAATAGTTTGTATTCAGATTTAATTCATACGTCTGTCTAATAAAGCGTAGGTTAGCCCCATGGAAAGTTCTAAATTCTATGTAGACACATTAGTATTTGTCGCGTGAAAGACTGCAACTCTTGCGGAAAATGCTGCATTAAATATAGCAATGGGCGTCTATCAGCATCGGCTGAGGAAGTGGCTTTGTGGGACCTTGTACGACCGAATATATCTCGTTACGTGCAAGACGGAAAAATTTGGATGGATCCAATTAATGGCAATCAAATAGAACTCTGCCCCTGGCTTCGCAAGGACCCAAAGCGAGAACAATACAGCTGTGATATTTATTACGATCGTCCCGAGGATTGTCGGGTATACCCGGCGAACGTCAAAGATATGATCAACGACGAATGCGAGATGTTGGAAGCACAAGATCTGGCCGACCTAAACAAAGTACAAAAGACTCTGGGGGAAATTATAGAAGCGAGTAATAGCTAACCTAGAATGATAGACAGCACAATAAACTTAAGTTCTCGGCGCAAGATAACGTATCAACATTACCTTTGATTTACCTGCCACCCTGACTCAGTCAAAGCCGATTTTGCAAAAGTTGTTATTGTTATATCAAACTATTCTACGGTAATATGTGCATACATATTATCGTAGAATATTGGAAATTGAGCGTTTATACTTCCCGTACTCTCGACTAGCGTGAAGTGCAATAATCGATGCAGAATTACTCAGTATTCAGCCTAGCGCGCAATGCGTTAAGCAATCATCAGAACTGGCATCAAGCTTGGCGTTCTCCACCCTTAAAAAAACATTATGACGTCCTCATTATCGGTGCTGGCGGGCATGGCTTGGCAACGGCTTATTATCTCGCAAAGAACCACGGTATTAAAAACGTCGCCGTGCTGGAAAAGGGTTGGCTAGGTGGCGGAAATATTGCGCGAAACACTGTCACGATTCGATCAAATTATATGCGTGATGAAAGTATTCCATTTTACGTAAAGTCACTCGAGCTCTACGAGAATCTAAGTCAGGACCTCAACTATAACCTCATGTACTCAAAGCGAGGCATGATTGATGTCATTCAGACCTACCCAAAGCTACGTGAATTAAGGCGTCGCATGCTAGCCATGCATCTTCATGGCGCTACCTACAAACCTATCGACACAAACGAACTTCGCCGCCGTATCCCATCGCTTACGGGTGGTGGCCCGGAATCACGGCTGCCGATTATCGGTGGTATGGTACACACCGATGCGGCGGTTTGCCGACACGACGCAGTTGCTTGGGGTTACGCCCGAGGCGCGGATGACCTTGGTGTAGAGATTCATCAAAACACAGGCGTACAGAAATTGCTGAGGGGCACGGATGGCTCTATATCAGGAGTTGTCACCGACCGAGGTACGATCAGCGCGAATAAAGTCGCACTCGCGGTTTCCGGACACACAACTACGGTGGCAGAAACGATCGGGCTTAATTTACCGCTGAGAACATTTAATCTTACTGCTTTTGTGTCTGAACCCCTTAAACCTCTAATCGACGTGATTGTAAATTGCTCCGACCTTGGCGTTTATCTAAGTCAGTCTGACAAGGGTGAGTTGGTTATCGGCGGCGCGCCAGATTCTGGGCAATCATTCCGACGAGACATTAAACAAACCGTTTTTGAAGAGTCCGTTCGATCAATGTTAGAACTGTTCCCCGCTTTTAAGAGGGTCAAACTCCTACGGCAATGGGGAGGTGCTTTGGATATCGCCCACGACGCTACACCGATTATTAGTAAAACCGATATCCCTGGCTTGTTCGTATCTGCAGGCTGGTGGGGCGGGTTTAAAGCTATTCCCGCTGGGGGCTTAACCCTCGCGCATTTAATTGCAAACAACGAACAACACCGGTTAAGCGAACCCTTTTCGTTAAAACGATTTGACCATTTAGACTTCATTCTTGAACCAGCAACTACAGCACATTAAGCGCGACCCTATATGCTAGAAATTCATTGCCCCTTTTGTGGCCCAAGAAGCGAAAGCGAGTTTATTAATGGCGGTGCAGCCAAAGAGAAACGTGCAGATAACCCCGATGCGTCTTCTGACGCCGACTGGATTAACTATCTAATGGTAGCGCCTAATCCACAAGGCCCGGTAACCGAGGAATGGTGGCATGCGATGGGCTGTTCAATGTGGTTTTACATAAAACGAGATACCGTAACGCATAAGATTCTTGATTGCTCCGAGAGATCACATGACTAAACAGCTACGACGCATAGCCAGTGGCGGTGACATTGACCGCTCTAAGGTCATCACATTCGAGTTTAACGGCACCCGATATCAAGGCTACTACGGAGACACACTAGCGTCAGCGTTACTCGCCAACGGCGTAAGCTTGACGGCACGCAGTTTCAAGTATCATCGGCCGCGCGGAATTATGGGGGTTGGCTCTGAAGAGCCAGCCTCGTTCGTTGAATTATTAGACGGCGACGCATCCAGTAGCCGCCCCATAACGACTGTACTGATTCGCGAAGGACTGCGTGCTAAATCCGTGAGTGGTTGGCCCTCGCTAAAATACGACTTTTTAAGTTTTAATCAGCTGATCAAAAAATTTATACCCGCGGGTTTTTATTACAAGACTTTCAAGTGGCCTAATTGGCACTTTTTCGAACCAAGTATTCGTAGAATCGCGGGGTTGGCAAGTGCACCGAAAAACGCGCCGACCAAGGGACAATATGAGTCAAGAAACTGGTTTTGCGATGTTCTCATTATTGGTGCCGGACCTGCAGGTCTCACGGCAGCCCTATCGGCTGCGAGAAGCGGAGCGCGCACGGTTTTGGTCGATGACGGCACACACCCGGGCGGTGGATTACTGAATAGAAAAGATAGCGTGAATGATCAAGCTGCCAGCAATTGGATATCCAACGTCACTAACGAACTTGATTCCCTAAACAATGTATTGCGTTTGCAGGAATCGATCGCGTGGGCTTATCGAGAGCAAAACTTAGTTCTCGTTACCGAGCGCCAGCCCGCGCCGGAGTTACTATTGCAACGCACGTGGCGGATTCGCGCACGGCGGGTCATTATAGCTAGTGGTGCCATCGAGAGAACGCTGGTGTTTGCTAATAATGATCGACCAGGAGTTATGCTTGTATCCGCCGTACAGGCGTATGTGAATCGATATGCCGTCTTACCCGGCGAACGAGCGGTCATTTTTACCAACAACGATAGCGCCTATGCAGCCGCCGCAGACATGATGGCGGCCGGAATCGAGATCGCATCGATTATTGATTCACGCACGGATATTAATGACACTCTGCGCGAACTTGTCGGCGGCATACCGATACTAGTTGATCACGTTATTGTCAGCACGGAGGGTCGACGACGCGTGCGCGCAGTAACGATTCGATCAATTAAAACCGATAACGCCAGGGCCATTAAATCGATTGCCTGCGACTTACTGTGTATATCCGGCGGCTGGAATCCAACGATACATCTTTATTCCCAATCAAGAGGCAAATTACGGTACGACGATGACTTTGCCGCATTCATTCCGCACGAGGCGGTACAAGCCTGCGAGTGCATCGGCGCTGCGGCTGGAAAGTTTGAGTTGAGCAATATCTTAATGGATGGAAATGAGGCAGGAATGCGAGCTTCAAGTGAATGTGGTTTTGAACCTGTCGAATCAGTTGCGCCTTCAACAGAAGCTTCGGCGTCTTATTCAATTGAGCCGTTGTGGCAGGTCGATTCGGACGATATAGGCGTTAATGCTTTTGTCGATGTACAAAATGACGTAACACTCAATGATATTCACCTGGCGGTTAGAGAGGGCTTTGGGGCAATTGAACACGTGAAAAGATATACCACAGGTGGCATGGGAATCGATCAAGGTAAAACTGGTGGCATCAACATTGTAGGCGCTGTTGCCGATCGTTCTAAAGTCGCCTTGCGCGATATTGGAACCACCACCTATCGGTCGCCTTTTGCTCCAATTGAATTTGGCGCCATTGCCGGTGGACGAGAAAACAGCGCGGTACTTCCGTACCGCCATACGCCGATGACTCAATGGAACAAAGACTACGGCGCCACAATGTACGAAGCGGGAGCACGATGGCGCCGACCCGGCTACTATGCAAAAAGCGGAGAGACCTTTCAGGAAACGGTGAATCGCGAAGCGCTTGCGACTAGAACGAACCTCGCGGTCTATGACGGATCACCGCTCGGTAAATTCGACATCTGCGGCCCAGACGCAGCCAAACTGATCGACATACTGTACACAAACCTGTTTTCGAGCCTGAAGGTAGGTATGGGACGATACGGGATGATGCTGACAGAGGACGGCAGAATTCTCGATGATGGCGTGACCGTAAAGCTCGGGGAGAACCACTACCTAATGTCGACCTCCACCGCAAACGCCGAAGTGGTACATCGGCATATACAACACTTCCTACAGATCGAGCGACCAAAATGGAATGTGTGGATCACCCCGATAACCACGCAGTGGTCGAATGCCACTGTATGCGGGCCGAATGCACGAGAGTTTCTCTCAACGATAGAGTCTGACATTGATTTCTCGTTAGTCGAATTTCCGTTTATGGCTATGCGTGAGGGAACCGTAGAAGGAATCAAAGCACGCGTTTTTCGGGTTAGTTATACTGGCGAGCTGAGTTTTGAGATAAATGTCCAATCTCGATTCGCGCTAAAATTATGGGAGCGTTTATTTGAAATAGGCGCACCACTAGGATTAACCCCGATAGGTTCGGAAGCCAATCACGTTTTACGCGTAGAGAAAGGGTTTTTATCGTTGGGACACGAAGTAGATGGAACCGCAGACCCACACGATCTTGGAATGAGTTGGATTATGTCCAAAAAAAAGGTCGATTACATAGGCAAACGAGCCGTAGAAATTCGACGCAGTGCAGAACGTCCGCGGCGTGAATTGATTGGATTGCTCACGGACGATCCTTCCAGATTGGTGACAGAAGGAGCACCCTTAACACCTAACGGACACATGGAAGCTTCCGAAGGCTTTGTTACTGCTAGTGTCTGGAGCGTCGCAAATTCTCGATCCGTGGCGCTGGCGCTATTGATTAATGGGCGCGGCAGAATAGGACAAACGGCACATATTCGAGTAAAAGACGAAATCATACCCGCAACCATCACGGAGCCGTGCTTTTATGATGCCGACTCATCGCTCATGAAAAATTGATATGATTTATAACGTTAGCATTGAGCGGCTTGAGCTCTTTTGTGTATTCGATCTCAAAGGGTCAAGAGCAGATATTGCTTCCCGCCTTGCAAAGATTCGTATAGTACCGCCTGAAATCCCCAACACTTCTGTGACAGTTGGAAACGTCGTGTTGTGTTGGGTCGGACAAAAGCATTGGATTCTTAGAGCGCCGCAAACTGAAGCTGACGGGCTCGCTTTGGAAATTCAATCTAAGGGTAAAACGGAAGCAAACATTTCAATTGTCGAGATATCCGATATGCTGCAATTTTTCTCCATTCGGGGGCTCGACGCTACCGACGTGATCGTAGTCTGTTGTGCACTCGATACTCATTCGACAACGTTCCCGCACAATGCGGTATCGTTCACAGAATTATTCGGTACAAGGGCGTTGCTACTTCGTGATGTATTGACGGATGGTGAGGGCTTTCAAATTGCAGTAGATCGAAGCTATGCAGATTTTATCGAAGATAATCTGCACCGCATTCTTGGCACACCGCTAAACGTCAATCATGCTGGAAGCTCAGCTCAAACAAGAAATCTCAAGCAATCCGATCATTAGTAACTCACACGAATAGCGTTAAATTACAACCGTAAAAAGGTGAATTAATGAAGGCTCAACAAGATCCCGGTTTTTTGCACTCACTGATCTGTTTCGGCGGCGTCATCATAACGGTGATCGTCGGATTGTTGTGGTTGGGCATCAGCCTACATAGCCTCTTGTTGATCGCGCTCGTGTGGGTTGCGATTCACTCTGTAGTCCTGGGCTTTGACTTTGCCGCAATCAAATCGGCGATGAGCTCCGGCATCGAAAAGGGTCTGGGTGCGATGTTTATCTTTTTTCTAATTGGTGTACTCATCGCCGCATACATTGAGGGGGGCACGATTGGAGGCCTTATCTTTTACGGTGTCGATATACTGTATCCCGCCGTCTTTTTACCAGCGGGTTTGGTGCTGTGTAGCCTCATGTCAGTGGCGACGGGTACAGCCTGGGGAACGATTGGCACGATTGGTGTTGTTCTCATGGGGCTTGGCGAGGCGCTTGGTATTCCTCTGCCACTCGTCGCTGGCATGGTCGTCTCGGGCGCAACGTTCGGCGACAAGATGTCGCCAGTATCAGACACCACCAACCTGGCAGCCATGAGTGCGGGCGCGGACCTTTACTCTCACATCAAGTCTATGATGTACACAACGGTGCCGACATACGCTATCTGTCTGATTTTGTTCACTTTCGCCGGCCTAAGTTACAGCGGTCAGACACTGTCGGCGGCGGAATTGTTGCAACTAAAAGAATTTCTTGCAATCGAGTTCGTGATCAACCCGATCACCCTACTTCCGTTGCTGGTATTACTCATTCTTAGCATCAAAAAAACACCGGCCGAAGTTAGTATGTTGTCCAGCGTCGCTACCGCGGTGGTGCTAGGTATAGCCATGCAAGATCGAACAGTAACAGAGGTACTCAACAGTCTGAATGGCGGGTATGTAGCGGACACTGGTCTCAATCGTCTTGATGTGATTCTGACCCGAGGCGGTATTCAAAGCATGATGTGGACAATGTCTCTCGCGCTAATCGCGTTATCACTCGGTGGCATTCTGGATCGTGCAGGCTTCGTTCGAGTGCTGCTTAGTGGTTTGTTGATTCGCATCAAGCGCGCCGCTAGTCTGGTAGCAACCACGATTGGCGGATGTATCATCGCCAACATGAGCATGGGCGAGGGGTACCTCTCCATTATATTTGGTGGGCAGATTTTCAAAGACTCCTTTGAAGAGCAGAAACTCGAGAAACATATGCTATCAAGATGCCTTGAGGAAGGTGCGACTTGTACCACATCGATAATTCCGTGGACGACTTCCGGCGCATTTATTACAGGGGCTCTAGGCATGTCGCCGCTGGAGTTTGGTCCATGGGCCTTTTTTAACTACATCAATCCGCTGTTATCTATTGCCCTTGCGTACATGGGCTTTGGAATATTCCGGAAAGTTCAGCCGACTACAACCCAATAAACAGGTGGGGATTAGATCTGAGAGACAGCAACAAGTAAGGTAAACCGAAGCTATGAAAAGAAAAGACCCATCTGTTCGTGCACAAGCGATCGATAATGCCTTTGCGGCCGCAGCATCTGCCCACCAAAACGGCGATCATGCAACAGCAAAGCGGCTCTATCGGAAGGTTTTAAAGATGCAACCACATCACGTACAAGCGTTGCGATTATCTGCGGCGCTTGCTCATGAGAGTGGGGATTTTAATAAAGTAGAAGGTTTTCTAAATGCAGCGGTACGACATTCTGCTGTTGATGATTCAGGTGCGCTTGAGGATCTTGGCCTGTTGTACATTCAAAGTGGACGACAAGAAAAGGCTGAGTCACTGCTACGCAGAGCAATCGAGATTAAACCGGACAGTCTTCCCGCTTTAAGCCGTCTTGGGTCAGCTCTGCTCACATGTGGTCGTGGCTCAGAATCGGTCGAAGTATTTCGTCGCGCCCAAAAACTTGAACCCGCGAATTCAGAAATTGGGTATGGCCTGGCCCACGCCTTACTAGAAAGCAAAAATTTTGAGGACGCGGTATTGGCCAGCGACAATGCTTTGGATTTACGCCCGGATGATCCCGCGATTTTAACAATCAAAGGTGTTGCGCTCCATCAACTTGAACGGTTGGAGGAAGCTGAAGAAGTCCTGGCTCGCAGTACCGAACTCAATACTGAAGATGCAAACTCTTTACTGCACCTCGGAAGGGTACGCTTGCAGCGCGATAATTTTCAGGGTGCTATCAGCGCCTTCGAGCAAGCGGCTATCCTCGCGCCAGACCTCGCGACTGTCCACAGTCAATTGGCCAATGCGCACGCCGCCAAAGGTTCGCCAGAAGTGGCAGTAGAGTTATGTAATAAGTTCCTCCAACAAAACCCTATGTCGGCTGCACTCGTCCTAGTCAAAGCTTTGGCTTTGCGTGATGCAGGTAAAAATGATGAAGCCGATATACTTCTAGGCCAAAACACGCTGGTTCGAGCCCAGCAGATTACCGCTCCATCGCGCTATGGCAATCTCGAGAAATTTAACAGTGCGCTAGAAAAAATGGTTCGGGAGCACCCCTCCCTGGCAAGAACGCATACGAATCGAGCTACCCGTCACGGTGTGCAAACGGGAAGCCTCAGTGTTGATCCATCAGCGGAAATGCAAGTTCTGTTAAATCTGATCAATGGTGAAGTTAAAAGGATGCTGACCGAGTTACGTACCCTAAACTCTGGTGATCATCCATGGATTCAAGGGGCCCCCTCTCGGTGGAGCATGAATTCCTGGGCCGTCGTATTAAGTGACCAGGGACACCAACTTTCGCATATCCACCCAGAAGCCTGGATGAGCGCCGTCTATTACGTCGCAACCCCTGAGGATGGAATGGGAGAGTCTCACGGAGAAGATGGCTGGCTAGAGCTTGGCCGTCCATCCGACCAATTATATGCAAAAATGGAAACACCCGTCCGATCAATACAACCAACCCCAGGGACGCTCGTTATATTTCCATCCTATACTTTTCACCGGACCAAGCCGTTTACTAGTAAGGGACAACGGATCAGTATTTCATTTGATATTTTCGCGACTTAATTTAAAGTCGAACATCATGATTGCACAGTGACAAACTAAACGTGATCTAACAGCGTGGAGAACCTGATGAGCCATAGCCAGCTTCGTATTGGATTATTTTTTCTGGCGACAACGATTTGCCACAGCGTATTTGCGCAAACACCTGAGGATGGAAGCCCTCGGCTAGTTCAGCTTACGGAAAGTGTCTATCGTGTGGTACACAGGCCCATGGCTGCAAATACTTCTGTCATAGCCACCGATGAAGGGCTCATCGTTATAGACTCCACCTGCCGTGGTCAAGGCAACGCCGAGTGGCTTAAACCTGAATTAGATCGACGTTTCGATGTGCCAGTTAAGTACGTTATTCTAAGCCATGATCACGAAGATCATATTTGTGGCCTACAAATTTTCGACGACACGGCCACCACCATATCGCACAAAAATACGCGAAAGCATATTGTTAGAGAAGGTCGAAACACCTCGATACCAGATCTAGTTTTTGATCAAAAGATGGAGATTCATCTCGGAGGGAAGACTCTATACCTTTATTACTTTGGCCATACCCACAGTAATAATCTTATTCAAATTCATCTTCCAGAAGAACGCATACTAATTGCACCCGATTTGGCCTGGGGAGGAACTGAGAAAGCCATCGTATTTCCCGACTTTCGTGATGCACACGTGGAAAACCTAATCGAGACGCTTGGTATTTTAGCCAAGCTAGACGATGTTGATATCGTAGTTCCCGGACATATGGGGCCGACTACACAACAAAGCTTTCTTAACTTTCGAGGCTATGTAACAACTCTCCGCGATAGAGTTTTAGCGGAGATGGTTCCAGGGGCAACGATAGAAGAGATTCTAGAAAGAGTAACTATGGAAGATTACGCCCACTACGAAAATTATGATTGGTGGCTTCACTCGAACGTGATTTCCATGTGGGACAACATGTATCGCTGGCGTGAGCCTGGATATAACGACACCCCGGGAAATTACCAGGATGCCTACCCAGTGGGTTTTCCAATCGGTGACTATGTCCCCCCTGAATAACAACCGCCGCGCGTAATAAAGGCACACTGGCCAAATGTTAGCTACAACCACCCATGCCAAAATTTTCGGCATTGGCATTTAAGCCCGAGCGTGTTGCGGTTTCTGGATCACAGACAAGATCAGCAATAGGCGTGTCATCCGGGAGGCGGCAAACAAGCTAGGTAATCATCAACACCAAATACGTTGCCAGCGACACACCTATATACACATTTTCAATTTTAGCTTTGCGACTTTCATTATTCCTCGATTTGCTAATGTCTAGCACCGCTTGGCGAATCAAAAAAGTGTATAACACGTAGTAAGTAAAAGGGATCACATGAACTATCGGCGAATAATCAGCTACCTGTTTATCAAATAACGCAAGCAGCCAATCGATTTGCGCCATGATTCCAAACAAGCCAAGGCCTGCATTAATGAACATCCATTTAATTTCATCAAAGCCAAACATCGCAAAATAAAAAACCACGTAAACAGTAATCGCGATACCGCCATGCATGAACAGAAAGGATAATGGTGGGCCATCAGCGGTATAGGCCATAACGAACCCCGAACCACCGAACATAAGCATATGCACAAAAAAGAAAGGATAAATCACCTTCCAGGATATCTCCGACCCGGCAGCCCGATGCTTCCCGTTGATGGTCATTGCTGTACGAAGCTTCATGTTTTACGATAAATAATCTTGAACAAGGTTATGGTGTTAAAACGATTCAAGTGAAAACTAATTGTATCAAGAGCTAGATACAATAAAACCTCATCATTCATAACGCACCAACCGCAAATGCATAAATACTATTAACTGCCAGAATCTCAGGTCTAAGCCATTACGGCGCTTACTGTAATCATGTTAAGCATTACCAATATTATTGTCCTAACTACATGTTTGATTTCGATTGCATTAATGCAAAATCGAGCTGGCAAATCGGCTATGGTTTTGCATCCAGCTACCATAAAAAATAGTCATCAATGGTACCGGTTTATCACGTCAGGTTTCATCCACGCTGATTTCACCCATCTTGCAATTAACATGTTTGTATTATGGTCGTTTGGCAACGCGGTTGAACAATACCTGTATCCACGCCATCTCGATGGCTTGATATCTCTAAAATACCTCGCTCTGTATTTTGGCGGTATCGTTGTGTCATCCATACCAAGTTATATGCGCCATAATCAGAATGTCCATTATGCAGCATTAGGAGCATCAGGCGGGGTATCCGCGGTGGTGTTTGCTGTGATTATTTTTGAACCGTGGCAGAATTTATACTTATACGGCGTAATCGCTATTCCGCAAATACTGGCAGGCATTGGTTACCTTGTATACTCATGGTACCAAGACAAAAACGCCAACGACAATATTGGCCATATGGCTCATCTAACAGGCGCTATATGGGGGTTTTTATTCACCGGGGTCATGAATTTCGGCCTGTTTTCTCGCTTCTTGCAAAAAACGCTTGAAGGCCCTGGCTGGTGAAAGATTTTGAATCACTTTAGTATAAGCTTATGCAGCACGTTCAAATTGAGGCAATAGTGTGCACCGTTGAATGGATTGCAAATTAGTAATTTTTGCTGCTGAAATAAATGAACACTGGCTAAGGTCTGTGTAATGGAGTTGCCGGCTTTGACCGGTAGGGAGAAAACTAATGACTAAACGAAATACCAACGTAGGAAGTAATAAAATATTACCTTCTGAAATCACACCCCACAGTACCTATTTAAATCGAAGGGAATTACTTCGCGTATCCGCCGCCGCAACTGCAGCAATAGCGTTCCCTACTCAAGCGGCAGTACTGCCTACTGAGCGCAGAGCAAAACTCGACGGTGTCATTGAAAGCCCACTATCCACCGATGCTGCTACCAATTCCTATGATGCTATTACAAACTATAATAACTTTTATGAGTTTGGTACTGGTAAAGCGGACCCCGCTGAAAATGCTCAAGATTTTCAAACCAGACCCTGGAGCTTAAGCGTTTCTGGTGAGGCGGAACATACAGGCACATTTAATCTCGAAGATTTTATTAGCCCGCACACCTTGGAAGAGCGAATATACAGACTCCGATGCGTAGAAGCATGGTCAATGGTTGTGCCCTGGGTCGGTATTCCTCTTGCGGATGTAATCAAACGCTACAATCCCACCTCTAACGCCAAATACGTCGGTTTCGAAACCCTAGATGACCCAGAACAAATGCCAGGGCAACGCCGTAGAGTTTTAAAATGGCCATACCGTGAAGGGCTAACTATTGCCGAAGCAATGCACCCTTTAACCATATTAGCAGTTGGCTTGTATGGGGAGCTATTGCCCAATCAAAACGGAGCACCATTAAGATTAGTGGTCCCGTGGAAATACGGATTCAAGAGTATCAAATCTATTGTTGGCATTGATTTCTCTTCGAGGCAACCCAATACATCGTGGAATATCTCGGCACCACGCGAATACGGTTTTTACGCAAACGTAAATCCAGAGGTCAGCCACCCTCGCTGGAGTCAGGCGCGGGAACGTCCAATTGGAGAAGGGTTTTTTGCACCTAAAAAAGACACCTTGATGTTTAATGGCTACGCCGATCAGGTAGCAGATTTATATAGTGGACTAAACCTTAGGCGCAACTTCTAGGTGCAGCAACTCCGGCATACTATTCTTTAAACCATGCAATATATTACAAGCGCCGTAAGCTTGATGGCACTGCGTCAGCTTTCAATAGTTACCATACGAAGGGGCATTAAACCGATTGTGTTTGTTATATGCCTGATCCCTTTATCGATAGCAATTGCACGAATTTTTGGACTGTTTGAAAGCTATATTGGCGGCCTAGGCGCTAATCCTGTAGAAAGCCTAATGGATTATTTAGGCCAATGGGGACTGCGATTTATTCTTATAGCACTTCTGGTTTCGCCACTGCAAAAGTTGATGCGCATTGCATGGTTAGGACAATTTAGGCGCATGCTAGGGCTGTTCGCCTTTACTTATGTACTATCTCATTTTTTAGTTTACCTCCTTCTTGATCAAGGACTTGCTCTGCAATACATAATCGAAGATGTACTCGAGCGGCCATTTATCACGCTAGGCATGATATCGCTGACATTGCTAACCGCGATGGCAGTAACCTCTACTAATGGAATGCGTCGCAGGCTAAAAGCGAATTGGCAGCGAATTCATTATGGTACTTACGTTGTGGCGATCCTGGGCGTATGGCACTACTGGTGGCAGGTAAAGTCTGATATTGCCGAACCAGCCATTTATGCTCTGATTACATTTCTCCTACTGGGGAGTCGAGTGGTTTTCAAAATATTGCAAAAAAGAAAACGACAAGCCAGCGCCAAAGATCAAAATGGCTAATCCGTCGGCCAAGATTTAGTGCGAAAATTTGTGCATATAATGGAGGCGGCGGCCGAACGAAAGGGCGGCGAATCCGCATTGGCGACTGTACTAAACCCCGTTATGTCGAGCAAAAAGTTAGCCCAATTGAGCGATGATCGGTTTCTGGCGCAGATGACACGTTGTGTGTTTAACGCAGGTTTTCATTGGCGCGTAATAACCAGCAAATGGCCAGGCTTCGAAAAAGTATTTCATCAGTTTGAAATAGGTAAACTGTTAACTCTCTCACCGTCCGAATGGGAAGCATTTTCTCAAGATACGCGCATTGTTCGCAATCGACCAAAAATAAAAACCGTTTGGGAAAATGCTCGTATGATCGATGGTGCAATTGAACAACACGGTAGTTTTGGTCAATTTCTTGCAGATTGGCCGGTGGCAGAGCAAATTGATCTAATGGCTTGGCTAAAAAACCAAGGCGGTCGATTGGGAGGTCAAACTGGTCAGTACTTTCTTCGCTTTGTAGGGAAAGATGGTTTTATTACCAGTAAAGACGTTTGTACAGCGCTGCGCGCCAACGGCGTCGATATTAATGAGAAGCCTACTTCGAAGCGTGATCTCAGCCGGGTGCAAGATGCCTTTAACCACTGGCATGATGAAACAGGATTACCGTACACCCACTTAAGTAAAGTTTTGGCGTACACGGTTGGCGATAACTATTCGGTAGAAACTATTAAGGAAGAGGCGTCGGGCCACGAAACCTAATGTTTCAATTGCGGCGAATTTGATCGTAGTTAATAAACTCTCTAGCGCAGCGGGTGTAGTTCAATGGCAGAACATCAGCTTCCCAAGCTGAGAATGAGGGTTCGATCCCCTTCACCCGCTCCAGACATTCTTAAGAGCGGCTAAACAAGCGGAGCACTATATATGATAAATATGGACTTTGAACAACACGTGGTAATCAATACTAAGATACAAGACTGGCAAGCTAGTCCGTCATCTGGCGTTTGGCGCAAACCGCTCGCCCGCGAAGACGTTGAGCAAGGCCATGCGACAAGTATCGTTCGCTATGACCCAGGTGCTTCCTTCACCGCACACAATCATCCTAAAGGAGAAGAAATTCTAGTACTTGAAGGAACCTTTTCGGACCAAACCGGTGATTACCAAGCGGGTACCTATTTTCGCAATCCACAGGGATTTCGACATGCCCCATTCAGTAAAGAAGGCTGTACGCTTTTGGTTAAATTGCATCAGTTTCAAGAAGATGATAATCACCATGTTTGTATAGATACTAAGGCTACGGATTGGTTACCTGGTCAAGGTAATCTGCGGGTAATGCCCCTACATAACTTCGCGGGAGAAAACGTTGCATTGGTGCATTGGCCCGAGGGTGAACGATTTCAACCCCACACGCATGTAGGTGGTGAAGAGATTTACGTATTGAGGGGCGAATTTATTGATGAAAATGGACGCTACCCTGCAGGCACATGGATGAGAAGTCCTCATATGAGCAGCCATAATCCCTATGTAGAGGTTGATACACTAATTTGGGTTAAAGTCGGACACCTTCTATAAAAACTATCTTTTACAATTTTAAAAATAACAATTTACAGCAAATTAAACGGGCAGAGGCTTACGCATTAACACCATCAGTGCGATAACGGGTTTTGAATATTCATCCCTTAAAAACCCCTCGTCCACATCTAATATTTCCAAGCCAACATCTTTCGCTACCTCTTCTATATGCCGCTGCGTATGGGAATAACGACCAGAATCAGCGAGACAATAAGGATAAGAATCTCCTTTTTCTACCGAAACTATCATCCACCCACCTGGGACTATATGTTGATTTGCAGGACTTATAATTTGACCTAAATCTCCAAAATATATACAAGTGTCACAAGCCACGATCAAGTCAAAAAAATCTTTGTTATTTGCCAGCCATTCAGTTATTTCGGCACATTCCAACCTGTCGTACAGACCTGAGGTTTCGGCCTGCTCCAACATCTCGGCAGAAAGATCAATACCCGTTAGCGACTTGGCATGCGGTTTCAGTGGCTGTCCGGATAAACCCGTGCCACAACCCATATCCAAAATATTTAGATCGCATACCCCATCCAAGTATTGATCCAATAAACTGGCAACCCGCTCAGGTCCGTTGTACCCCAGCTCATCACGCATATTGTCTTCATAAAACGAGGCGAATCGTGTGTAGAGTTGCCGAATATAGGCATCAGGCGCACGCCTTGGCGGAGGCTCATCCCGAAGTGCCACAACAATTAGTAATATCTCTGCATCGTCAGGGTTCAATGTTAAGTATTTCTCGTAAGCTTCGAGGGCTCTCTCACGTTGGCCAGTAATATGTGAAATTTCACCTAAATACCGCCAGTGCGAAGCTACTTCGGGCTGTAACTCAACCGCATATTCCTGGCATACATATGACGCGAGGTAATCACCTTCTTCACGTAGATCCCAAGCTAACGTTGCAACTATATGCGCACTGGGATATTCATCGACATTTTCCCCGTCGATAGGTTTTAACCAACCGCTCTCTAGTGCTTGTTGAATCCAAGAATTGCTGTCGTCAGTGCTTTCTTGCAGCTGGTCCAGCAAAATAATTATCTCCGACTGCGTCCGTGATCCATCACATAACTCGATGATAAGCGCGGCTGTTGGATTAAGCCAATGCAGCGTTCGTGACGCGATATCGAACGCATGATAACCATCTTGCGCCGCCGCAAGAGCAAGCATCGAGCTACGAACGAGCGGTGCTTGTTTCACGTTGGTTGCGAAACTACTACTATATTCATAAGACAGTTCGGACAACTAAAAAACGGAAGGTAGAAATTCTACCCTCCGTTTAGTTTTGTGTGCTATGCCAACAACTAGCTGTTGCACAAACGAAAATCCCCTAACTTTCGTCTTAACTTTTACCTTAACTTTCAGGTGTTTCTTCTGTCGCAGCTGGGGCCGCACCACCTTTACCCTTTCCTTTTCCTTTTCCTTTTCCTTTTCCTTTTCCTTTACCTTTGCCCTTCCCTTTTCCTTTACCTTTCCCCTTACCTTTACCACCGGTAGCGGGAGCTGCTTCAGTTCCTGTAGTTTCAGCCGCCTCACCTTCTTGAGCTAGGAGCGAAGAAGCTGGCGCCGCCAATGCTGCAGCTCCACCTGCGATTAAACTGCTTCTAAGAAACTTCCGACGAGTCGAGCTAACTTGACCAAGAATGGCCTCTAGGTGGTTCTTATCATGTTTTGACATTCTTTATCTCCAATATTGAGGAATTATTATGGGGTGGAAGCCATCATTAAGCTCTGACAGCTGTAGAAATTTTCAAACGCCCTATATGGTTAGTATGCCGGAATATTAACCAGCAATCTCACAATCCGAACAAACTTCATTTTTCGTCCTTATTTCTAAAAACTACTAAAAATACTCGGATACACCCAAACCCGTAGGTTATCCACTTACATTGATCGAGCAACGTGAAAAAAGTCGCTTATTTGGGTGTATAACTAAATTTCTGTCCGCCAATAGTTGCCTCATACATAAGACCACCAATTGCCATAGTAAACACGGCCACATCATTGCTATAGGCCGCGTCAGCGGAAGCCCCTGCTGTGACGGCAACTGCTGAAGCTTGAGCGCTAAATTCAAAATTCCCACGTTTAAAATCATCCAGCGCCTCCTTACTACCGAAAAAAACTACTTCGCTATACTTCTGCCCAACAAATTGAAAACCAATACTAATTTGGGTAAGACGAGCAGTACCGACAAATTGATTTTGCTCGTACACTTCACCGCGCCCAAAAGCCCCACCAATACCAATGCCACCTTTACCTACTCCGGGAAAAATAGCGTAGCCGTACGCCTCGTCAAAAAAGGCCTTCAGACCCTCATCTTTTGCAACAAAGCGCTCTATTGTTTTCTGCACTTCCGTCGTTCCTTTGCTACTTGACTTACCAGGCTGCCACTGCGCATTGGCGTTAACTGCGGCCAAGCATATTAAAGTTACTGCGATTGATTTCACTATTTGATACATGACCACACCATTTCAAGTTTGATTATCAACGACTATACCTAAACTAAGACAGATTTTCCGTGAACGAAAAGCAAACTATCAAGCCAATATAAATTTGTCACACATAATCTGCATGCCTGCACAAGAACTCCACAACAGAGCACCACTTATGGGTTCGCTCTCTCATTCAAGAAACATTCTCAATGACCATCAAATAGTATGTCCGTTCAGAAGCCGTTTAGGAGATTCAAAATACGCTAGCTCGGCACAACCTTCTCTTAGTTCATCCCATTCGTTAATTTCGCACGTTAACGCAACGATTCCTGCCGTAGGTACATTCGCAATTTCCGCACCGCTCAAGAAATTAACTGCCTGAGTAATTGCTGGATTGTGACCAACAATCGCAATATTTCCTGCAGCATTTGGCAAGCTTCTTAATATCTCGAAAAACTCATCAAAACTAAAGGTATAAAAAGATAGATCAGGAATCAGACTGTAACCACAAAACTCGCTTAAAGTTTGGGCGAAATCAAGCGCCCGGGTAGCAGTGCTAGAATAAACAACGTCCAATGCCTCATCTTGCTCCATTAAGAATCGTGACATGGTTATTGAATCTCGCTCTCCACGACGATTCAATGGTCGCTCATGGTCATCGAGTTCCGGATCTTTCCTTCCGGATTTAGCATGACGAACTAATATTAACTTGCGCATTAATCGCTACCCAAAACCAACTAAAGCGAAATCAACATAAATTTTCATACCGTCTGTAATGGTTCCCACATCAATTCACATTCACCCAAGGCGGTAGCAATATAAGCCGAATCACCGGTGATTGTTATGGAAATATCCATCCTACGCTCTATCAACGCAGCAAACGCTTTCACATGCACGGGATCAAATCGAAAAAAAGATGCATTTAGCAACGCAAATTTTGATCGGCCCTGTTTCCACCAAACATCTGATTTTGAATTAAAACTGTATACCGTAACTTCGTTTGAAAGCCGGACCGCTTTTTTTATTCGGTCGACTGACGGTTCGCCTACGTCAATCCACTTATCTATTTTTTCATCCAACGTTCGCATCCAAATGTCAGGCTCTTCAACGGAGCTTAGCCCTTTGGTAAAAACCAATCCGGCTCTAGCATTAATGCAATAGGCGAGCACCCTAGTCACCATCCGCTCCTGACTCTCCGACGGATGTTGCGCGATCGTTAAATTGAGTGCGTCATAGTAATTTCGCTCCAAATCTGACAAGGCGATTCTAAATTTGTAAATGG